>OFTY01000117.1_pt1 | contig 87685 bp, 75 predicted proteins | sample 1775061 | NCBI WGS metagenome assembly OFTY01 (sample SAMN08195773, study PRJEB24354) | sludge metagenome | isolation source: sludge from phenol fed wastewater aerobic bioreactor B | place: India: Nagpur | collected 2016-09-16 | reverse complement strand
AAAGGTTAACGAGGAAAACAATCTGTTATAGTAAAAGTAGGGTAATGCTGGAGGCGTGCTTCAAATTATATATCTGGCGGGATGCAGAACCTGCTTATCAGCTCAAAATCGGACCAATAACATCATGAATTGGAGAAAGGCAAAACTTAGAAAGGAAACGGTTCATTGGATTAACGTAACAGAAGGTAAGGCTATCGGGTATCGATTGTGCAGAAAATTATGCACAACAGGAGATGGATACGCTGAAGGATGGGCTATCCCGACACCATCCTTTTGGGTAGTTGAAATTCCCCTAAAAGCCCTAAATTAGCTATCTTTACCGTATAAATTGATGAAGTATGACAACAACTGCCATTCGTAAAAAGTTGATCACCTACTTGGCTGATGCTGACGATAAGAAAGTAAAGGCTATCTATACTCTTTTTGAGGATGAGATCAACCATGAAGGTGCTTTTAAACTGACCGATGAGCATATAAAGATACTGGATGATAGAAAAGCCAGGCATTTGAGTGGTAAAGATAAATCCTCTAGCTGGCAGCAGGCGCATGACAATATCCGTAGAAAAAGGAAATCGCATGGAGTATAAGGTAAGCATTAATCCGGGTGCTGAGGAGGATATAGATGCAGCGTATAACTGGTATGAAGACCAGAAGACAGGATTAGGAGAAGAGTTCCTCAGGGAATTAACGGAGTACTACCGGAAGCTAGAGAATAACCCTACTGCCTTCGGCAAGTTCAAAAGAAGTTATAGACAGGTAGCATTAAAGAGGTTCCCGTATGTCATAATTTTTGAGATCATAAAAGCCGAAGTGGTTATATATGCTGTGTTTCATACTAGCAGGAATCCAAGAAACAAGTTGAGAAGAAAGTAGCCACTTCTATGTAAAGGTCTACTATTACATTATAGTAGACCTTTTGTTTTTGTACAATACTTATAGCTCTTTGAAATCGACTATAACATTTTTCCGTGCACGATACATTGTTTTTCTTACAATAAAAAAGAGAGGAATTAGGTAACCATTTAGGGAATGTGCTGACGACGGTGAATGATTACAAGATAGGCATCCCTGACAGCAGTAATGGTTCTTTGATAGGGTACTATGAACCGAGGATCGTGAGTGCGAATGAGTATTATCCGTTTGGGATGCTGATGAGGGTGGGGACAACGACGACAGGGCAGTTTTATCGCCACCTATTCAACGGACAGGAAAATGATTGGGAGATTAAAGGATGGGGAAATAGTTATGGAGCACAGTATTGGGAGTATGATAGCAGGATAGGAAGGAGGTGGAATTTAGACCCAAGGCCAACGGTAGGTATTAGTGAAAACTCAGCGTTCAACAATAACCCGATCAGGTTCAGTGATCCACTTGGAGATACTACCTCTCCACGCCCTGGATTTGCTCAGAAAGGATTTATTGATCTTGCTAAGTATAAAGCTGGATCGTTGCCTTATGAAGGGAATGTACTGAACAGATTGAATGCAGGAGCCAACAACCTGGTATTGGCTCCCATTAGTAACTTAGCGCTTGATGTGATCGATGCAGTGGGTAATCCCGGATGGACACTGTATAATATTAAAGATGGTATTGTAGGTGGAATAAAATCGTTCGGGCAATGGTCAAAAGAGCATCCTGATCCTGTTGAAGGACTTAACGCAGCAGTATCTGAGGCAGCATCCCACGCTAAAGCGAACATGCTCAACCCAGATGCACACGTTCAGGTGGCAACAATGGCATGGGGAGTGTTTGCAGGGTCCCTGATAGCGCCTAAGGGATTGGGGGCTACGACTTCCACGGCTGAAATTACCGCTAAGGAGGGAATAACCGTTTTAGGTAAATATCCCGACTATATAAACCTTGCATCAGAGTTAGGAGCCAAGCGATTTAATATCCCTACAAACATTTGGAATAAAATGACAGCAACCGAGCAATGGGCGGCCAATACCAAGTTTCTTGATAGAATGATAGCTAGAGGGGATAAAATAATTTTATCCAATCCGGTTACGGATATAAATAAGGTTACAGGTGCTTTTCGAAAGGAACTTGATTATTTAATAGACAAAGGTTATAGGCTTAATTCTGATGGAACGCAAATGATAAAATAAGAACTATGGATAAACTTCGTATCATACAGACTATTATTTTTCTTCCCGATAGATTTTATACTGAAGGAAATGTATCAATTTATGCTTTACTAAAGGAAAGCGGTTATTTTGAATTGCACGACCAAATTAGTGAAACAGATATTTTTGAAGGGCTTGCCCAACACATTAAATCTATAGATCAATGGTTAAGCTGGTCGGAAGATAAGCGTAGTAGTTCGGGCTGGTATTTTAAACAGAATGATAATAAGAAATTTAGTGTAGGCTACTTCCCACCTAATGAGGATTTACAAACAGTCGAGTACATTGATAAAACTGAAGCCTGCGCAGCTTTTATTAAACGAGAAATAGAGAACATTAGAAAGAGTTGGTAGTGGGTAGTGTTCCGTTTATCGCCTGTTAAGTTTTAAACTATATCAAGGAGTTGATCATTGGGGTCATCTCCTTTTTGATTTGCAGTAACTAACCGTTAGCTTTGGAGTGGGCAACAAACGACAAAAAGATATGGGTTCAATGGGAAAGAGAATGACTGGGAGGCCAAGGGGTGGATGAATCAGGTGGATTATGGAGAAAGGGTATATGATCCGAGAGTGGGGAGGTTTTTGAGTGTGGATCCATTGGCAAGAAACTTCGCATGGAACTCTCCGTATAGCTATGCTGAAAACTCTCCCATTAAGTACATTGATCTGGATGGCCTTGAAAAGTATGATCCAGCCTCAAAACCGACAGGTGTGACACATGTACAATTAGCAACTGTACCTATTGCACCAACAGATGCTAATCTGGACTATAGTATTAAAGCGGGAAAATATCAATTGCATCCGGTATCTGACCCATCAGGAAAAAGAAATGCTTATTGGCTTGCCCGATACTCCTACACCGAAGGGCCTTATGCGGGCATGCACCGGGATGATTGGATTGTAGGAACAGATGGAGTTGGTGATTTTGTTAAGAACGCAGATAAATATTATAATAAAGCAGGATGGTTAGAGCACTTAGGTGGAGCTGATCAACAGTTTAATCTTAAATCAGTTTTGAATGGTTGGAAGGATGTAAACTCAAATCCGATTAACTGGGTAATTGGGGCGAGTATCTATGCTAGTGCGTTCAGATCGGTTATGACTCCTTATGGGGCAGCTTATCAGGAGGTGACTGCTGGAACAAACGCTGCTATGGAAGCAGTGGAAAGTGGCGCTACGCTTTATAGGATTGGAACAAAGGGTTTGAGTAAAGAAGGGGCAGAAGCTCAATTCTGGTCATTGGAGAATCCTCTTTCAATGGGTGCAGAAGAATATGCCAAAAAATACGGCATTAAACTTTCCAGAATTCAGAATGCAAATTTTGTTGAAACAGCCACTTTAAAGAAAGGGGCAAAATTCATTACAAGAAAAGCACCTGTTGAACAAGGAGCTCCCGCTGGTGCAGGTGGTGGTATTGAGGCAGTGGTTGAGACGGGAGGTACAACTGGAAATGTAATAATACCAATAAAACGATAATGATGGACATTAATGACATCTATAACAAAATGGTTGACAAACTAAGATCATCTAATAATTTGGATGTACTTAAGGGGTTGGAAAATTCTGATGCAGGTGCAGCCACTGGTAGCGAGGCACTAATGGCCACAGGGTTCTATTTGGCAAGCCTAAAAAAGATAAACCCTTTGGCTTATGAATTGATTAAGAAACAAATTGATGAATATCTTAAATACTGTAAAAAAAATGGACTTATCATAAAGCAATAGGGGTAGTGTTCCGCTGGGGTGGTGATCTGCTTATCACCTGCGATAATTTAAAATAGGTAAAGGAGTTGATCATTGGGATCAGCTCCTTTTTGATTTACAGTAACTAACCGTGGTAGTGTACCAATTGTCACCTGATAAGTTTTGAGATATCTAAAGGAGTTGATTGAGATCAGCTTCTTTTCTTCATTTGAAAGATGTATTACACTTGAAAAATTAATTTTGTTCAATCCCACTTTTTCTCGATTCTGACCTTTATTTTTGATGCAAAAAATTAAAAAAGTGCAGATAGCGTGTTGCTGGAACCTTTTACTGTAGAGGGTTTCAGAGAAAATTAGAAACATAATGGAGTGTTTATTATATCTGTTATATCAATAATCTAAATTTTTCCCCCTATTCAAATTTCAATTTTGGGATAAATCCTGTTAATTCTTTGAACTTGGCTTTAAGGATATTTTCAAGAGCTTTTGTAAATAGGCTGGTAGTTGCCACGCAATCGTGTATTGTAAAAACCGGTGCATCAGGATATTGGAAAGCAAATTTTTTAGTGATATGGTGAAGAATGGTAGTGCTTTCTATTCTCTGCATGAGCCAAGCAAAATATTGGTGTTTCTCTTTAACCTTCAATAAAGCAATGAGACCGTAGATGGTTGGATAATGCTCCCGGAAAATCCGGATCAAATGCTCCCTGTATGGGTTTATTTCCTCATCATACCTATCGAAGAAAATCATCAATACAGTCTTTTTTACCGTCCTATCGGACATATTTTTATGTTGCTCATATTGATGAAAGATTTCTTGCAGGTCTTTGTAAAAGGTGGCATTGAGAACGGATTGCCGGTAATTTATAAAGTCGAGCGGGCATTCTTCTATATCACTTACAGATGAGCAAATCCGTTTTAGTTCCTTTAACCTGCCGGCCTCTCTTAAACTATTATATAACTCCGGAAAGAGGCTGTTTAAAGCCATCTTATGCGCACCTCTTACCTTTTGATAGAAAGACCATTTAAATAGCTGCAATAACAGGAAAGGCTGACAGTTCCTAATGTCTAACTGCACAAGAGGGTCACTATCATAAGTGATAAACTTCCTAAGCCCTTTTTTGATTTGGGTAAAAGCAGAATGAAAACGCTGCCCTTTCTCATCAATGAGGCATCCGTACTGCCTATTCTTAAATTTTTCAACAGTTCTATGGAGGCCCTGATACTTATGATTGATAGCCTTAGTTTCAAAATTTAGATCGTTGCCTGGCTTCAGTTTGCTTAACTCCAATTGTCTTTCCTGCTCTAACCACTGCAAGGCACCGTCCATATCAATATCTAGCTTGTTATCGTCAAAGAAAGCGGTTAAATGGCTGAGTAGCTTGAACTGTTTTTTACTTTTTTCTCTGCGTTTTTCATTTAGGGACCTTACGTGCCTTTTAAATGTGATGTTCTGTAAAGAATAGAATTTTGACCCTGTACCCGTATATTCAACGGCAAACCGGTATTCTTTTGACCGATCTTCAGCATATTGATTTTTGCTCATTAAAATGCCTGTTTGAATGAGGTAGTCAAGGCATTGGCGGTAACAATAAACTGCTTTATGCAAAATAAGAGAATAAACAGGCACATAACCATCACTGGACTTATTTTCACTTTGCAGGTCAAGGACCGTACTACAGATGTAAGCAAGTTTGTCTGCTTTGATTCTTTTGTCTGAAGGTGGATTTTTTGTTAAATGACTATTGATGTCCAGGTTAGCTGGAATTTTTATACCATAAAAGGACATGGCCTATTGGGTTTGGCCATATTTTTTCAGGAAAAAAACAGTTGCTTATTCAAGGAAATTGAGGCAGGGAAAATCGCAGATTAAAACAGAAAAAAATCAATTATAACACTTGCAAATATACGAAATTTTCTCCATTTTTCCAAAAGATAGTGAGAGGCAAGAGCCCATTTTCTAATAACTCTATGTCTCCAATTTTCATTTTGTAAAGATGCCGTGAGTTTTTTTATAGTCATTCATCGCAACCTATAGTAACACTCCATCAATCAAAGCCCAAGTAAATGTATAACAAAACAAAGCTATTTTGGTTCAGTGGGAGGAATCATTTGTATGTGCGGCGAAGCAAAGAAGGTTCCCTCATTGACCTGCCCGTAGGGGTGGGGAAAGGTTCGGATACCCGGATATGTGCCTCAAAGCAAGTCTTCTTATTTCTTCTCACGAGCACACTTCTTTTTGGTTGCAGCAAAGACGATGATGACGCTCCCTCCACAACCAGTCCAGAAACAATATTTCAATTTATCATTAGCAGCGGCCCCACCACCTTTAAATCTTAAATCCATGTATCTTCTCCAATTTGTCTACTTTCTTCAATCAAATACTGCAAACGGGCAAGCATCAGCATTTCTTATTGTCGAATTAACAATCCGAGTGGCTGGAGCCATAGCTTGCAGCAATAGGGCTAAACTACTAAATAGGGACGCTTTCAGATGGGGTGTATTTGGATTCTTTCTGCCATTCATTGCTGTAATTTGGATTCTTTGCCTTAAATCCAAAAAATGACTTACACATTTTCATCGAGATCAAAATAAACGTTATGAAATTTATAGCCTTGTTAAAAATCTTTGTGATTAACCTTTCCAGACATTCAGTATATAAAAACATTTTCGGGGCAGTCTTATTAACGTGTTTTACACCTGATTATTCTCAAGAATTAAGCTGGACTACTATCCGAATTGAGGAGCTTGGCAGCGTTGGGCTTCCTTCAAATATGGAAATACAGGGTGGTGCATATAAGGAAATTTCTGACAAGGTTAAGGAGATTAATGGCATTAATGCTTCACGTGTAATTTTTCAACAAAAGAACTTGAACAGCTTTGATAGAGGCAGTATGCAAACTTATTCCAGAGTATTTATTCGTACTGAAATAGGAGCTTCTGGAGATTTCAAAAAGCTATCAGAATCCCTTACCCAAACTGAAGCGGATGAGGTTAACTCAATCTTCAAAAGTCAAATTGAAAGTAAGGCTCCAAAGGTAAATGCAAGAATTATTGAATGGCATAAAGCAGTAACAACAACACTTAACGGTCAGAACGCAATAGAGTATGGATATATAAGGCAAATCGGAACTAATAAGCCAGTGTTGGTTGAGGTTTTTCTTTTACAAAACAATGACAGACTTCACATTATTACATTTGAATATCGCTTAGACGGCAATCATTGGGGAACAACATTCGTAAATATAAAAGCCACTGTTAAAATCAATCCTAACTATTTATGAACGCAAAACATAATGGTGATAATTCTGAAAAAGGACTTTTTACTTGCGGAACTATTATCGCCATAACTATTGTGATCACCGTAATAGCTGTTATTGGCAATTTGGTTGTAAACGGCAGGAAAGGAGCCTCTGAAATGTTCTTTAATGAGGATAATGATGTGATTGGAGAATTAAGGGGTGGGTTTATCTTACTTGCCATTGTTGGGGTATTGTATTTCATTTTGAAGGCAAGGAAGTAGGACTTCTCCTCCTGATAGCCCAAAAGAAACATCTGTTTAACCCTAAAACCAGCATTGAAATGAAAAGGGTAATTATTATTTCCATCTTCCTGACATTTTAACTTCAATCTTTTCCTAATAATTGCTTGACTTATTTATCTCGACCATGTCGCAGCCTACAATTGTACTATTTAGGACAGAAGCAAAAAATCGGTTGAAATTAAACCGCTATGCCTTCTATTTTCCGAAAAAATCCTTAGCTGAATCAAAACTCAAAGGAGCGGATCGCCCTAAATAGCCTGGTTCTGCATTTTTAGCGTAATATCTTTTTTCCATTCTCTTAATAAATCTCAAAATCAACTTTTATGGTAACAGTAACAAATTACTTTGTCCGCACGGGCAAGGACGGAAAATCTTTTGTCACCCTTGAACTTACGGGAGATGTTGAAATGATCCAGTCCGCCAACACGGGCAGGTTTTACATGACGGCCAGACGCTGTACTGTTCCTTCTACTTTTTCTGAAGAAGGGGCGAAACATTTGATCGGTAAGACCATAAATGGTCGTATTGACAGAGTTCAAACTGAAGCGTATGAATACACGGTCAAAGAAACAGGTGAAGTGCTTACGCTGGTGCATACTTACACCTACATTCCTGAGGAAACAAACATGGCTCTGCCAACAATGAGACCTATGATGAGGGCATAAGAACAGGAGTTTTACAGGAAAGGCATGGTGCTCACAACATCATGCCTGCTTTTTTAAAAATGTTACCCTCCGGCGAGTTCATGGGGTCTTACCCCGTAATACCTGCACAATTCAAATAGGAGCCCAATGCCACACTTCTCAGATCGACCATTTTCAAACTTACTGATCGTGTTCACCGAGATACCTATAGCCTGAGCTACTGCCCTCTGTGTTTCTCCTCTACTTCTGCGGAGGGTGCGTAACTGTTCACCCATGTTGATTTGAAATGCCTTTTGAGATTTAGGGAGTGTCATGGTTAGTGTATTTACTGGTGGCCGGGGTAAGCAGTGCATATCTTACCTGCTGCATCGGTAATGATGGTCATGATGGTGGTGGAGTTACCTGTTCGGTCAATCCCAGTGGTTGTCCCTGTGTTCACTGTTCTCTTGAAAAGGGTAGTGCCGGCAATCAGTGATGATGGAGCATGAAACCCCTCCCGGAGATAATGAAAGATTTCAGGTATAGTGATGGTAAACTTTCCAGTCCCTGGATGACGCATCACCTTGTAAAAATGCCTTTCCAGTATATGCGCCAAAACAGGAGCAGTGATATAATAAGCCTTCCGGAATAGTTTTCGCTTTTCATGCCCTGGTACCAGGTGGATGATCCCCTTGGATACTTCATCGAGCCATTGGTGTAGATCACTGATAGCAAAGATCATCCTCAACCATTCCTCCTCATTGAACGGGTTTATCTGTGTTGGCGGTGTATGACCATTGGGTAATTCCTGCATAGCGCTTTTATATCAATTCCAGGATGTCATTTTCAGCCAGATTCGATTCCTCAGCAATGATCTGTACAGCTATGGGTGTAGTCAGTCTAACATCCTTTGCTGCCATCCAATTTTCAATGGTGTTCTGACTACGATCAAAAGCTATCATGAGCCTTGCGATCAGTCTATTATTGCCTTTGATGGCCCGGATGGCCTTGTCTGAAATAACTTTTATCATAGTACTGGCATTGAAGAAAATGTGTTTTGCTCTCAGTCGTTCCATTCATGGACATCCTTCCTGAATCTTTTGTAGAAATGAGGGTCAGGGTAGCAAGTTTGCCCCTTAGCTATCAAAACTAAAGCGGTGATGAGGTACCTGATTTTAATGTAAGACTTGATGATCACGCCTTCCACTCCCATCTCCTGAAACTTGCTGATCACGGTAGCAGGATAAAACATGGTAGTGACCATCACCCTTATGCCTGGGTACTGGGCCTTCATCCATTGGATAGTATTGAAAGTAGATGGTTCTGTAGACTTGTAGTTGATAATGGCTATTCCAGGCAAGCAATTCGGATCAATAGCCTCCTTCAACGCTTGCCCAGTGGTAGTGGCCGCCATTACTTTGAAACGAGCATATCGAAGGAAGAAAACAAGGGTGTCTCTAAAAACAGGATGATCCTCTGCTATGATTACTGTAATAATGCCGGACATAAGGAGGGCTGTTGAATACAATTGAACTGCCCTTCAAAGGTAGACTGATCCTGTAAAATCAGCGCCCCTACTATATTCCCCGGAGGTATACAATTTGTTCCGAATTAACGCCTAAAAAGTATGAACACAATAAGTATCATCATTAAGAAGCTACGCAGATTCAAGGGATACACGCAAAGTGAAATGGCTAATCGCCTCCATCTTTCTTCCAAAGCCTACCAGAAGATCGAAAATGGGGCTACTAAGCTGGATGTCGATCGACTAACACAAATTGCGATGATACTGGAGGTATCTCTCATTGATCTGATCAATGCTGAAAGCAATGTGGGAAAGGCATATCTTTCCGGCCAAACAAGAATTTCCAATAAAGACCCTACAACAGAGAGCGCTATAACTGTGTCAGAAAAAAGATTGCTACACATCATTATTGATGCCAAAGGGAAGGAAATAACTTCCCTGCAGGAAGCGATCCTAAGCTAACAACGATACTTCAGACTTTCAACAATAGGCTACCTGCTATGCAGGATAGCCTAATTATTTTTTAACGAGTAAACAATCAACCATGCAAATACAAAAGGCAATCCGTAAGCAGGTAAAGCTACGGCTAAATGTTTCCAGCCCTTCAGGATTCGGGAAGACATACAGTGCGTTATTAGTTGCTTTTGGATTAACGGGCAACTGGGAAAAGGTCTGTGTTATAGACACCGAAAACAATTCCTGTTCCCTGTATAGTCACCTGGGCAGTTTTCATACTATTCCCTTAACGCCGCCCTTTTCTCCGGAGAGGTACATGCAGGCTATCAAAATGTGTGAAGATGCAGAAATGGAGGTGATCATTATTGATTCTATCACCCATGTCTGGAAAGGGCAAGGCGGCTTATTGGAATATCAGAACTCACTGGGAGGACGGTATCAGGACTGGGCTAAAGCAACCCCTCTGTACCAGCGATGGCTAAATGCCATCCTTCAATCCCAATGTCATATTATCACCACCTGCCGGAAGAAACAAGCCTACAGCCTGATCACAGAAGGCAATAAAACAAAGGTAGAAAAGGCAGGATTGGACGATGAGATCAGGGATGGCTATGAATATGAAATGACCCTTGCTTTGGAGATCATCAATGATAAGCACTTGGCAAGAGCATCCAAAGACAGAACAGGGCTATTTACCGGTAAGCCTGAATTTCTGATCATGGCTGATACTGGCAAACAAATCCTTGAATGGTGCAATCAGGGGAGTTCACCTAAACCCGAAGGAAATGCGTTTATTGACCGGATCAATGCCTGCATGAGTATTGCAGAACTGGGTAGACTATATATCCTGTACCCGGAACACCAGCAAACCTACCATACGCAGTTCACCAAACGGAAAAAAGAATTGCAACCGGTTTCACCAATGGATGCCGCAACTAATTTATCACTTCAAACTGGACATACTAATGGAACCAGCAGTATTTAACAGCAATGAGATTGCTTTAATGGAAGGGCCGCCAATTTCCACAGATAAGCCTTTTATCCAGGCTAACACGATTGATACCACACTGGAAGAGATCAAGAGCAGGCATGTTATTCCTGTGTTCATCAAGGACAATGAGCCTGTGATTGCACATTCAGATTTTATCGAGAGTACCATTGATGTAGCATCCGGTATTTACCACGGAGAAACGATCCTGAAACCTTCAATCCGATTATCCCATCCAATTAAGGGAAGAATACCGGAGGCTAAAGACAAACCTGCTATTGCTTTACAGGATCATGAAAAGACCCTGTACTATGAGCGTATGGCCTTTATTCTGGAAATACCCACCATTCATGATGACATAGATGGCAACAGGCTTTCATTAACCATTGGCGGTATCAAGGCATACAACCTGGATAACCTGTACAACAGGAAGGGGGCAGATGAGCATTTTAAAGTATTCATTGGCTTCCAGAATAAGGTATGCACCAATTTGTGTGTATCGACAGATGGCTACCTGAATGATCTGAAGGTAAAAAGCATGGGCCAGCTAAAAGCCTGTATCCGTACGATGATTGAGGGATATAATGCCAGCTATCACTTACACGCCTTGCGTTCCCTTACTAACTATGGGTTGACAGAACAACAGTTTGCCTTGCTCATGGGCAGGTGCAGAATGTATAATCACCTTCCGGCTAATTTGAAAAATGATATTACTCCCTTGCAGTTGAGTGATACACAACTGGGCACAGTGGTAAGGGATTATTACCGGGATGATTCATTCTGCAGGACGCAGGATGGAAGTATTAACCTGTGGCGGCTGTACAATTTGTTCACAGGAGCTAATAAGACTTCCTATATAGACACTTTTGTGGATAGGAGCATAAACACTTTCCAGTTCGTGGATCAATTGAGGTGTGCGCTCGATAGCAGGACTACAAACTGGTTTTTAAACTAACAACAGGGCTGGTACCCACCAGCCTTTCCTTTATTCTTATGGGACTATTATATCTGCCAAAGTACTGCGATGATCAAAGCATCCTGTTGGTGAACCAGGCAGGCATTTTAAAGCGGCTTTATTGTCCTTTTATAGTTCAATGCAGGAACGATGTAGGAATAATAAAAAGTGGTACACGCTTATGGGTGGACGAAGTAATGACCAATAAGCAGGATGAACTTATTTACCTGATTCTTGGCGCTCCCTACCTGTACTCTTTTTTTATTATTCGCGCATCATTCTGAGGAATTACAGGAAAATTTATTAAGCGCTCAGTTGAGCATATAAAAATGATTTTATGGAAAACCTAGCTCAGATTAATGATAGTCACGCTGAATATCTTGTTTGGCAATATGAGCAACTGCAAATTACAATCCTGGGAGGATTGAAGATAGAGGGCATGGAACGAATGCGGGTAACCCTGAAAATCGAGTGGAAGGAGCAAACTATCCGTCATAACCTTGATCTGTACAATGATGGTAGCCTTGATAAACTGATCAGAAAGTGTGCAGAAAGGTTTTCTCTTGGTACTGCCTATATGACTACTGTATTTGCAGAACTGATCAATGTCCTGGAAGCCTACAGGCTGGAACAGATCGCAAAATTATCTGCGGATAAGGTTGAGAATAAACAACTCTCAGCAGCAGAAAGGCAGGAGGCAGAAGCGTTCTTAAAGCGGCCTGATCTATTACAGAGAACCAATGACCTTATTGGGCAGAGTGGGGTGATCGGGGAGGAAAATAACAGGTTGTTGATGTACCTGATCTTTACCAGCAGGAAAAGAGAACACCCCCTGCATGTTATCAGTTTGGGTAGTAGTGGCACCGGCAAAAGCCATTTACAGGAGAAGGTAGGGGAACTGGTTCCTCCTGAAGATAAAATTGAGATCACCTCCTTGAGTGAAAATGCCTTTTATTACTTTGGAAGGCAGGAACTGAAGCACAAATTGATCCTTATAGAAGACCTAGATGGAGCACAGGAGGTACTATACCCGCTCCGGGAATTGCAGAGCAAGAAGGTGATCCATAAAACCGTGGTATATAAGGGGCCTAATGGGGAAACACAGACTACCACCTTGCGTGTGGAGGGGCCTGTATGTGTTGGAGGGTGTACCACGAAAGAAAGTGTCTATGAAGATAACGCCAACAGGAGCTTTCTGATCTACCTGGATGAAAGCAAGGAGCAGGATAACAGGATCATGGCCTATCAGCGTAAAAAAAGTGCTGGAAAGATCAACACCACTGAGGAGAACCGGGTAAAAGCATTCCTCCAGGACGTACAACGTGTATTGCAACCCATAGCAGTCAGGAATCCTTATGCTGAATCCCTCCACTTGCCGGAAAGTATTTTCAAACCCCGGAGAACCAATGCTCACTACCTGGCATTTATTGAGGCGATCACCTTTTGCCATCAATTTCAAAGGGAGCAAAAAGTTGACCAAATTACCGGGGATGTTTATATAGAAACTACATTGGGAGATATTGAGGAAGCCAACCGGTTAATGGGTGAGATACTGCTCAGGAAAAGTGATGATCTGACAGGGGCATGTAGAAATTACTTTGAACAGGTGAAGCGATATTTGATCAATAGTAATCTTTCCGTATTTACTAACAGAGCTATAAGTAAAGTCTTGCGTATAGCCATTAGCACTGTGAAAAGGCATAATTTAGCATTATTGAATGCAGGATACCTACAAAAATCCTTTGCAGAAGATAATAAGAGCTTTGCCTACACTGTAACAGAGGAGGCAGATTACCAGCAACTACAAGACAGCATTACTACTATTCTGGACAAGGCTTTACAGGATTTAAAATCCCTTTATCAGTCTGATGGCTCACTACCAGCCCAGTCACCTACGGAGCCGGTGAAACCCAAGCAGGTAAAGAGAAAGAGATCACCAGCTCAATAGCTCACAGAGAAGCATGGCATCTCCCTATTTGTTATCCAACATTAAACAATCTTTTCTACATGAAAACGCTCTTACTACAATCATCCCATTACCTGTATCTGGAAAAATCCTATCAGGAATGGCTACAGACCATTGGATATGCTGATCCCACGGTAAATAACTGGCCTTCCCATGTACATGAATTATTATATTATCTGGAAGGCAGAGGCATCCATCATATCACCCTGGTCAACGCCCATCATATTAATGATTTTGTTTTTCATGTTAAATACAGGAGCAATACAGCAAGGCCCGGAGCATTGAGCAGCAGCAGTATCAATACCATCATTAATGCGGTGAACAGCTTTGCAAAGTATCTGAACAGTACGGGTAAATATGTGTTAGATTTAACGCTGGAAAGGGTGGAAGATGATACCCCCGTCCCTGTTGTGCTGACTGTGCAGGAGATCAAACAACTCTATGAAGCCACCTTCCAGCCATCGAGGGAGAACCCTGTAGCTATGGGACAGCGGGACAGAGCCATCATAGCCATCTTCTATGGTTGTGGGTTGAGAAAAATGGAAGGAACCCTGCTGGATATTTCAGACATTGATCTTAATAAGAACCTGCTACTGGTCAGGAAGGGAAAGGGTAATAAACAACGGTATGTGCCTATCGCCAGTAAACATGCGGAGGATATACGACAGTACTTGCAGGAGGGCAGGGACTGGTTTCTGTATGAACATTACGCCAAAAGATACACTGACAAATACCCCAAGAGAAAAGAGGCTTCTGATCAGGAAGCCTTTTTTATTGGGCAGCATGGAGAAAGAATGATGAAGTTTTACCAGCGACTAGCCCACCTGAAAGAAATGGCAGGGATAGAAAAGTCATTTGGTCTACATACCCTGCGGCACAGCATAGCTACCCACTTGTCCATGAGTGGGATGGAGATCGAGGAAATCTCGAGGTTCTTAGGCCATGCTACTTTGGATTCAACACAGATTTACGTGCATTTGGCACATGAACTAAAAAATGAAGAAAATGAAGGATTTTAAAATATACCTACAGCAACAGCAGTTCCAGGCGAGCACTATTGAGGAGCACTGTAAAAATGTAAAATATTTTACTCAATGGCTGGTAGAGCAGCAATATCAACAGGCTGCCATGATCAGGTACAATGATCTGTTAGCTTATATTCAATATGAGAAACAGAGAAAAATTTCACCTGCCACGATCAATCTCAGACTTTCCAGCATCAGTTATTACTTCGAATTTCTAAAGAAGCAGGGAGAAGTAGAAAAGAACCCCGCCAAGACCATCCGTGTAAAAGGAGTACTGACTACTGTGATCCAAGACCCGCTGAGCAGAGAAGAACTGGAGGCATTGTATCACCAGTATACAACCATGCAGGTCAATCATAAATTAAACATGATCCATGCAAGGAGCGCTGTTATATTGGGTCTCATGATTTGGCAGGGGGTGCATAGTGGTGAACTCCAAAAAATGGAGGTCGGTCATATTGACCTGAGAGGAGGAAAGGTATATATCCCTTCCACCAGCCGGAGCAACAGCAGGCAGTTGGAATTATCACAGAAGCAGGTCTTCTTGCTGCATGAATATTTAACGATGATATGGCTGGCTTTGAGGCCCAAAGGGAATGAATTGATACCGGGAGATATAAGAAACCATATTAGCCGGGTGATACAGGAGGTACAGGGTTTGAATCCTGTGATCAGGAATGCGCAGCATATCAGGGGATCGGTGATCCTGGGATGGCTAAAAACCCATAGCAAGAGACAAGTACAGTATATGGCAGGTCACAAGTACATCAGCAGTACCGAGAAGTATGCCCAGCAGGAGATGGATACCCTGAAGGATGAGTTGTCCAAGCATCATCCTTTTGGATAGATAATTAAAATGGTTAAATTTGCTAAAAACCAATAAGATGGTATTAGTATTGAAAAAAGGGGCTAGTAAGAAGGACATTGAAGCAATAGAGAAAAAACTCTATAAGGGACTGGCCTTGCCTGGCTTCAATGCAAAAAAGTATAATGGTGTCCTAAAATTAAAAGAAGACCCTTTAAACATTCAAAATAAGTTAAGGAATGAATGGGAAAGAAATTTTGGTTGATACCAATATATTTCTATATCTGTTGAAGGGCAATGATACATTAGAAGAGATTCTGCAAGGGAAAAAGATATACGTATCGTTCATGACAGAATTAGAATTGATTGGCTTTAAGGACATGACAGCTAAAGAGGCAAAGCAGATAGAATCATTGTTAGATGAGTGTCTTATCATTTCCATGAATAATAGCATCAAGGAGACCTATGTTACTGTAAGAAGAAAGTATAATCTAAGATTAGCTGATGCAGTTATTGTAGCCACAGCCATTGCTTCTAATATTCCATTGATCACTGCTGATAAGCAACTTAAAAAAGTAAAGGAATTAACATTGGTTACTTATGAAGTATAAGGAACTTCATATCTAATTCTAAAAATCTACTATTTCTGCAATGGTAGATTTTTTTTATTTCTGACCGATATTAAGAAGCACTTTGAAATAATTTATAACGTTTTTCTGTACACGATACATTATTTTTATTGCAATAAAAAAGGAGGAATTAGGTAACCATCTGGGGAATGGGTAGTGTACAACTTGTCACTTTTGTCATTTTAAAATATGTAAAGGATTGGCTAAAAGCCGGTCCTTTATTTTTTTGGAGTGTTTGAATAGATATGATGAGGTGTAGTTTAGAGGTTGATCTTTGAAAAAAGACGTTCATATTGAATTGCAAAAAATATTGTGTACAACTTGTCACCTGAAACATGAAATGTAATTATTGCACTGAGCACTGTATAAAGAAAGGAAAATACAAAGGAGTTCAGAAGTATCGATGCAAGAGATGCGGTAAATATCAGCGAGCAGAATATCGCCAGCGCAAATATGGTATTCTGATGGAGCAACAGGTCCGGCTATTGAATAAGGAAAGTGTAGGGATAAGTTCAATGGGGCGGATTCTGCAAATCCCAAGAAGCTCGGCCCAAATGTTGATAGAAAGGATGTCAGTCGAAGTAACGAAGCCTATATTGAAGGAGTCAGATCAGGTGTATGAATTAGATGAGCTATATACGTTTATAGGCAGCAAGGTGAATTCATGCTATATCATATATGCGATCAATCGGCGAACCAGGCAGGTAATAGATTTTGTGATAGGAGCCAGGACGAAGGAGAATATCAGCAAGGTACTCAAAAGTATTATGCAACTATCACCGAAACGCATCTACACGGATAGACTCCCGGTATTCAATTATTTGATCACAAAAGATATCCATAGAAGCCTCCGTTATAAGACAAACCGGATAGAGCGAAATAACCTGACTCTTAGAACCCATTTGAAAAGGTTAACGAGGAAAACAATCTGTTATAGTAAAAGTAGGGTAATGCTGGAGGCGTGCTTCAAATTATATATCTGGAGGAATGCAGAACCTGCTTATCAGCTCAATATCGGACCAATCACATCGTGAATTGGAGAAAGGCAAGACTTGGAAAGGAAACGGTTCATTGGATTAACGTAACAGAAGGTAAGGCTATCGGGTATCGGTTGTGCAGGAAATTATGTACAGCAGGAGATGGATACCCTGAAAGATGAATTATCCCGACACCATCCTTTTGGGTAAAATAATTGGCTATAAATTTGCCGATTAGAGGTTTGGAGATACCTGCTTTTACGCTTAAATTTGTAGGAAATGAAAATAAAAATGAGAACAGCAATAATACGGGAAAAACTGCACCAATTTATTGAAGTTGCAGAAGAAAAAAAGGTGAAAGCTATCTATACATTATTTGAGGATGAGATAGCACAAGATGAATGGGAATATACCGATGAGTTCAAGAAGGAGCTTGATCATCGCTATGCCTATTATAAAACTGGTGGTAAGATGGTAAGTGCAACGGAAGCAAACAAGCAGATCAATGATTTGCTGAAAAAAGGTAAAAAGAAATGAGCTATCGCTATGTTTATGACCCGATAGCATTAGAGGAATATAAAGATGCTATACAGTGGTATACAGCAAGGAGTGAAAGAGCAGCAGAAAATTTTATCATCGAAGTTAAGGAGAAGATAAAGGTTATTTGCAATGACCCTTTACGATATAAGTGCCTTTACAAAGGTTACAGAGAAACTTCGTTAAAGAAATATCCTTACACAATTGTTTACCTTTTGGATGAGGAAAATAAAATTGTAATTGTTTCTTCAGTATATCATCATAAAAGGAACCCCAATAAGAAATATCATAAATAATATCTTGAAAAAGTCTGCTGTTTACATAGCAGACTTTTACTTCTTAATAAGGGGAGAACTTTGAAATAATTTATAACGTTTTTCTGTACACGATACATTGTTTTTCTTACAATAAAAAAAGGAGGAATTAGGTAACCATTTAGGGAATGTGTTGACGACGGTGAATGATTACAAGATAGGCATCCCAGACAGCAGTAATGGTTCTTTGATAGGGTACTATGAGCCAAGGATTGTGAGTGCGAATGAGTATTATCCGTTTGGGATGCTGATGAGGGTGGGGACAACGACGACAGGGCAGTTTTATCGCTATGGGTTCAATGGGAAAGAGAATGACTGGGAGGCCAAGGGGTGGATGAATCAGCAGGATTATGGAGAAAGGGTATATGATCCAAGGGCGGGGAGGTTTTTATCTGTTGACCCATTAACAAGAGGCTATCCAATATTAACGCCCTATCAGTTCTCAAGTAATAGGCCGATAGATGGGATTGACCAGGATGGGTTGGAATACTCACCAGCCAGCCTCAATGGCCCCAATAGTGTGGCAAGGGAATCTACAGCTATGCTTAGGTATCCTGATCACCCGGCAGTTATAGCCCGTGAACAGAAAGAAAGAGCAAACTCGATGGGTGTTATAAAATCATGGGACGGTCAGCCAAATTTCTGGGGCAAGATGAAGGCGGGTCTGGAAATGACTAAATATAGTAGCCCAGGCAGTGCAGGAGCATTATTGCTGTATAATATAATGGATGATGCGCATATTACGTATACTGGTATGACGCGTGGCAAGGAGTATGCCAGCAGGCTGGATGATAGTCATGGGTTGTCTTACAAGGAAAGGGTCGGAGCAGGATTGAATACTGCATCATTAATATTCGGAGGGGTTGAGGCAATAGGAGAGCGAGCACTGATCAGTACTGTGAATGAAGGTGCAGCGTCTTTTTTTGGCAATAAGGAATTTGAGGCATTGGCAAGGACTGGTGTAACAGATGCAAAAAAAATAAGATTTAGTCAGGATAACATTGCAGCACAATTTAAGGGTGGAGGCGGTTTTGAGGAACTTATAAATAAATTAAAAAGTGGTCAGAAAGTTGAGATAGATCCCATACGAATAGTTGAAAAAGATGGTATGGTATTTACATTGGACAATCGAAGGCTGTATGTGTATCAGCAAGCCGGAGTAGAAGTCCCTTATATTAAATTAGATCAAATCCCTAAGAAAGAATTACGCAAGTTTACCACGCCCAACAATGGTACTTCAATAGAAATCCGACCCCCGAAGTCAAAAAATTAAAATTATCAATTATGGATTTAGCAGAATTAGTTGATCATGTAAAAACGAAAGAAGATTTTGTTGCCTTTTTAAGTGCGTTACAAAATGATTTAGCTAGGAATAATGCCGAATGGGAGAATCCGAATCTGGAACAGTATTTAGAGGCAATGGAGGCATACTTAAGGAGTTCAACTGAAAACTCTCTTCATAAAGTGGACTTTACGCCCACATGGAGTTTGTTTGCAAGCATTATGCTCACTGCTTCTATTTATGAATAGGTAGTGTACCAATTATCACCTGATAAGTTTTGAGATATCTAAAGGAGTTGACATCAAAAATGATCAGCTCTTTTTTTTCTTCAAAAATCTTGTACCTGGGAAGCGGCAATGTTTCCCTTCTTCATATTATACCTGGAAACCACATTACTAATACCGGTACTTAGGACTGAGAGGTCCCTGGTATCACATATAGTAGTTTATTGTTTAACAATCTTAAGCACATAATCAGTTTCTATAGCCTGAAGTTGGCTTCTTGATAAAGGGCGTTCTTTCTTCCTCATCTGTAGGATCATACTTTCGTAAAACCTATTGTGCGGCTCTTGCTGTTTTAGGAGCTCCCAACCGTACATTCACCGTACCAAAACCGGACAGTCCAACTCCACCTTGATAATATATCAGGCTGACAAATAGCCCTTTAAGACTATGGCATTTTATTGGTAATGCTTAACTGCCTTTCCGGGCTATCCCACAAACCTTATCATGATCAAATAAGCATCCCAAAAACATAGTCAGCCATGCTAAGAAATTATCTCAAGATCGCCTTTCGCAACCTCATTAAAAATAAGGCCCACACATTTATCAATATCAGCGGACTTGCCGTAGGAATGGCCGTGGCTATGATGATCGGGCTTTGGATATGGGATGAATTGTCTTACAATAAATACCATCAGCATTACGACCATATCGCCCGGGTCATGAAAAATGAAACCTACGGCGGTGAGGCCCGGACTTCCGGCAGCCAGGCCATGCAATTGGCGCCTGAGCTTCGGAATTTTTACGGCAACAATTTCAGATATGTCATCACTTCCACCTGGGCAGGCTCCCATGTCCTGTCATCCGGAGAAACAAAATTCAGCAAGACAGGTATTTTCATGGAGCCCGAAGCGCCGGAAATGCTCACACTTAAAATGCTGAAGGGTACGAGAGCAGGTTTGAAAGATCCTGCATCCATAATGCTTTCTGAATCGGTGGCCAATGCTTATTTCGGCAATGCCGATCCTATCGATAAGATCATGCAGATCGATAATAAGATGGATGTAAAAGTAACAGGCGTTTATGAAGACCTGCCCCGGAATTCTTCCTTCTCCGATCTCGCCTTTATTGCTCCCTGGGAGCTGATGGCCAAAAGTGAGAACCTGGAACAAAAGCTTGGATGGGGTAATAGCTGGTTCCAAACCTTTGTCCAGGTAAACGATGGGGCCGACATGACAACAGTTTCAGCCAAAATAAAAAATGCCAGATTGAACAGGATCGGCAAAAACGACAATTCCAAACCTGAACTCTTTCTGCACCCCATGAGCAAATGGCATTTGTATTCGGAATTCAAAAATGGTGTGCTGACAGGTGGCCCCATCCGGTACGTATGGATGTTCGGCATTATCGGTTTCTTCGTATTACTGCTGGCCTGTATCAATTTCATGAACCTGAGCACCGCCCGTTCCGAGAAAAGGGCTAAAGAAGTGGGCATACGGAAAACGATCGGCTCCGCCCGCAGTCAATTGATCAGTCAGTTCTTTTGCGAATCGTTGCTGCTGGCCTTATTTGCATTCGCCTTGTCGCTCGCAGTCGTACAAATGCTCATGCCCTGGTTCAACGGGGTGGCCGGTAAAGACATCTCGATCCCCTGGACAAACCCTGCCTTCTGGTTATTGGGGACCGGCTTCGCAGCGATCACCGGATTGATCGCCGGAACATATCCGGCATTATACCTCTCCTCCTTCAAACCTATCAAGGTATTGAAAGGCGCTTTCAGAGTGGGCAGGCTGGCGGCTGTTCCCCGGAAAGTGTTGGTAGTACTACAGTTTACGGTATCCGCTACCCTCATCATTTGTACTATCGTTGTATTCCGGCAGATAAAATTCGCCAAAGACCGTCCCATCGGGTATGATCGAAATGGTATACTGTCGATTGGCCGGACAGATAACCTGGCCAAACATTACCAGGCTTTTCGAAATGACCTGTTCAATGCAGGGATTGTGGAAGAAGTATCTCAATCGGAGAGCACTACTGCCAATGCCTGGGTAACGAATGGCGGGCTCCAGTGGAATGGAAAAGACCCGAATATGGCAGATGAAATTTTTACCGTGGCCATCGACCATGATTTCGGGAAATTGATCAACTGGCAGATCAGGGAAGGGCGCGATTTTTCATCGGCCATTGCATCCGATACATTCGGTTTTATTCTCAATGAAACCGCCGTAAAATATATGGGTTTCAAAAACCCGATAGGCGAGAAGGTCAGGGCCTTCGGGGAAGAATACCATGTGATCGGTGTGGTGAATGATATGGTAATGCAATCACCTTTCGATCCTGTAAGGCAAATGATCTTTTATATTGGTGACAGGTACGACAGGCTGAATTTCGTGAATATCAGGATAAATCCACGGGTAAGCGCCAGCACTGCATTGGCGAAGATCGGGGAGACCTTCAAAAAGTATGATCCTGCAACACCCTTCCAGTTCAGGTTCGTCGATGATGAATATGATGCCAAATTCAGAGGTGAAGAAAGGCTCGGAAAACTGGCAGGTTTTTTTGCAGCGTTGGCCATTTTCATCAGTTGCCTCGGACTGTTCGGCATGGCTTCTTTTATGGCGGAACAGCGGATCAAGGAGATCGGGGTGAGAAAAGTATTGGGCGCATCGGTATTCAATGTATGGCAATTGCTTTCCAAAGATTTTGTAAGGCTGGTGGTCATTTCACTGGTCATCGCCACACCCCTGGCCTATTATTTCATGCACCAATGGCTGCAGAATTACCAGTATCGTACTCCCATTTCCTGGGAGATCTTTGCCGTTACAGGAATAGGGTCATTGATGATCACCTTGCTTACAGTGAGCTATCAGGCAATAAAAGCAGCCCTGTCCAATCCCGTAAAGAGTTTGCATACAGAATAGTTTTTCTCCATGAAATGCCCTTGATCGTTCAAGGTCCATACAATAAATAAGTCAGGCCGCGCGAAAGCGGCCCGACTATTTCAACCTCAAAAATAACTGCAACTACCAATTGCAGGGGAGAAAACTCCCGACAAACAGCGTTAACGACTGCTCTCTACTGCTTTCTTCACACTGCCATATTTCAGTAATAATGCTTTTGCTTTATCGTAATCCATCAGGCCAAGCTTGTCCATGATCATCCTGGTGCCCCGATCGATAAGCTTTTCATTCGTGAGCTGCATGTTCACCATCTTGTTATCTTCCACACGGCCCAACTGGATCATCACCGTGGTCGAGATCATATTCAGGATCAGCTTTTGCGATGTGCCGCTTTTCATGCGGGTACTGCCCGTCACGAATTCAGGGCCCACTTCCACTTCAATGGGATGATCGGCTTCTGTGGCAAGTGGTGAACCGGGATTATTGGTGATACATCCTGTTACGATCCCCCGCTGCCTGCACATTTTCAGTGCGCCGATCACATAGGGCGTAGTGCCGCTGGCCGCAATGCCAATTACCACATCTTTGTCGTTGAGCTGGTGCTGCTGAAGGTCGAGCCAGCCCTGTTCAAAACTATCTTCTGCCTTTTCAACGGCACGGGTGATCGCATCATCACCACCGGCAATGATCGCTACCACTAATCCATAAGGCACGCCATAGGTGGGAGGGCATTCGCTGGCATCCACTACGGCCAGCCTTCCACTGGTGCCGGCCCCGATATAGAACAGGCGTCCGCCTGCCAGCATTTTATCGGAGATCACTTCCACCAGTTTCCTGATCTGTGGGATCGCTTTTTCAACAGCATAGGGTACGGACTTGTCTTCCCGGTTGATGTTCACCAACAGGTCGTTGATAGACATTTCTTCGAGATGACGGTACTTACTGGGCTCTTCTGTTACTTTCACAAATTCTGACATCTGTTTCCTGGGTTTTTATGTTGCTTCAATCTGTCTGTCACTAAGCATTGTATGAAAGATCCTGCACAAAGGCGCCTGGCCATAACAGGAACGTCGCTTCCGGCTGTCCGCGCCTTTGCACGATGAGTAGATCATCACAAGGCAGGATCAGCGGGTGTGTTCGGGTTGTTATCACGTTCACGAACAGGGTACGGAAAGAAATTCCTTTTACGCTCCGCCTGCGGCCTGCTGAACCGGCGCATATCTTCCAGCTTCAGTCCGCTCATGAATAATTCTATACACCGGTTACGATAGATTTGGTCTAGCAGTTGCGCCTGTGTCAAGGGGCCAACTACCGGAGGAAGGTCGGCGCCCACTCCAAAGGGATCATTAACCGGTTTCTTGGTCACGATTTTATTGAGCTCGGCCAGGCCGTTCACGAGGTCGGGCGTAGAAGAACGCGCATAAGCTTCTGCTTTGATCAGCGTCACTTCACCCGGAAGATAGAGCGGCACCTGTGTGGTGGTGGCCGCATAGAACCCACTGATCCGGAAGCGGGGATTGGTGGCGATGACCGTATAGAATGGAATGCGCTTATCGGTCAGGTCAGGAGCCAATGCCGGCGGGAGACCCAGTGTGCTGTCTACCGGTTGAAAAACATTATTGGTGGAGGTAGCTGTCTCGAAAACCGGGTTCAGGTTTTGTGCAGTATAGGCGAAGGACGATTTTTTGGTCAGGTCTACCAGGTTGGCGGCCGACAATGCAGTAGGATAATCACCGATGTATAAAGAATATCTTGCCTTCAACGCATATAGTGTATTGGTGATATCCACTTCTGCCGGTACGCGGGACTTGAAAGTAGTTGGCAAGGTAACTCCATTCAATGCTGCCAGTGCATTATCGATGATGCGGATCGCTTTTTTGAATCCATCCGTACGGGAGATAAAAGTTACATTGACCCCTATCGTATCCGGCACCTGTTCCCAATACAAAGACATATTTCCATAAGCCAGCGCTTTGAAAATGGAGGCATAACTGATAAGCCCGGCGGCATAGGATTTATCGGATGATTTCATCGCATATCCTATCACGTTATTGGCATCATAAATGCACTTGTTGCTGTTGGCCCAGATATTCCCCAGCACAGTATTGGTATTGTCGACAGCACTGCCGCCGGTTGCCAGTTGCAGCTCCGGAATATTACCGGCATTGCGGAGGATCAGTTCATTGGTCACAAATCCATTGGCATCAACGATATTATATAAACTGCCTGCAGCGGAAGTGGAATAGATGCGCTGAATGCCTACAGCAACACCAGTAGTGGCCCTGTCCTGGGCAAACACTTCATCGCGGGTGGCATCGTTCGGGTTGGAATAATCTTTTTTGCATCCCGTGGCGGCAGTAGCCAACACCAGGATCGCCAGTAAACCTTTATATATTCTGCGTTGCATATAATAAGTTTTGAGGATTAAAATTTGGCTTGAATACCGAAACTGAATGTCCTGGGAATAGGCACGGCCCCAAAATCTATTCCTCTCAATACTGTGCTCTGACCGCCGGCATTCACTTCGGGATCATATCCTTTGTAATTATCCCAGGAGATCAGGTTCCTGCCACTCAGGCTCACAATAAGATCATTGACCCATTTCAGTTTGCCGAAGCTATAGCTCAGTGATACTTCACGCAGTTTTACGAAGGAGCCATCATCTACCCGCCATTCTTCCACGGCATAGGCGCCGGCTATATAGCCACGGGGCAGTTTCCCTTCCTGTTCAAGCTGCGCTACGGTGCCATTGCCTACACCCTGACGCGTACGCCAGTCTGCATTCCATACATTGGCGCCCTGCAAGGCATCGAGCTGAATGCGCAGGCCGAATTTTTTGTAGCCCAGTTCATTCACGAGCGTGGCGGTGTAATCGGGATTGGGATCGCCCACTACTTTGCGAAGGGTGGTCGGACCGGCCGGCAAACCATTCGCATCTCTTTGGGGCGTGTAGGAAAGCACACTGTTCTGAACGCCTTTTTCGATCTGGAGGATGCCTGAATTGTTCTTCAGCAGTGCTCCACTGTTATCCCTGGCAAAGAAAGTTCCATAGAAAACGCCGATAGGTTCTCCTTCGATGATGGCCACCGGAGCGCCGGCATTGGTGGTAAGCAGGTTCAGTGTTTGCCCGATTTTTACCGCCTTGTTCCTGTTGCGGTTGAATATCCCCGTGATGTCCCATCTGAAATCTCTCGAGCGGACGGGTGTGCCGTTCAGCACAATCTCGAAACCTTTATTCTCCAGTGATCCGATATTATCGAGCAGGCTGGAGTAGCCCAAAGTGGGGGCAATGAATCGGTTGATCAGCAGGTCTTTTACTTTTTTGGTGTAATAGTTGAATTGCAATCCCAGCCTGTTGCCGAAGAAAGAGAAATCGGCCCCGAACTCCAGCTCTTCCTGCCGTTCCGGTTTTACTTTTTCATTGGCAAGCGTGTTGCTGGACGTGAGAGAGGTCCTGCCCAGGAATGCGATGCTTGTATAAGTATTGAAGCGTGCATAAGGCCCGATGCCGGTAAGGTTGCCGGAAGTACCATAAGCAACCCGGAACTTTAACAGGTCCCACCAGTTGGAAACACCCAGTTTGCTCCAGTAATCGGTGCCGGAGATCACATAGCTGCCGCTGGCTTTGGTATAGACCTGGTTACGCTCATCTTTACCGAAGACGGAAGACCCATCCACACGAATAGCGCCTGTGATGAATAAATGATTCTTGTACCTGAAATTCTGTTGGAGGTAGGTCCCGGAGATCGACAGCTCGCTGCGATCATCGGCAGGTGGGAGTAAGGTGCTGGCGCTTTTAACTACCTGTGATTTGGGGGAAAGGCCCCTGCCCTGCGACAATACAAAATTGTTCTTTTCATATTGAACGGAATATCCTACCTGCGTGGTAGACCCGATATCCCTGGTGATATTTGTCTGGTAGGTGGCATTGATCTCGTGATTGATGCCGAAGAAAGTATTGTTGGCGGCGCTCGCATACCCGTTCAGGGAATCATTGATAGGGAAGCCACCGCCGTAAAAAGCCGTATTCACATTATAGGTGTAAGGCGGAATGAAAGTGGTGCCGTTCTGTGAATAATTATCTATCCCCAATGTATAATCGATGGTCAGGTTCTTCATGGGTTTCAGCTTCAGGCTGGCATTGGCCAGTATGCGGCTGGTGACCTCCTGTTGCTTGATATCTTCGATCACCGATACGGGGTTCACACGGCCGCGTTCACCTACTGCCTGCAGATTACCCAAAGCATCCCGCGCAAAAATGTCGTGGAAATTACCGATGATGGTCACCGAGTTCATGGGTGAGAAGAAGGAATTGCCATCCGGTTTTTCATTCGACTTGCTGTTGATATAGTTCAGGCCCATGCTGAAGCTGGCCCAGCTATTCAGGGTCTGGTCGATATTGGTACGGAAACTGTAACGCTGGAAATCGGTGTTCTTGATGATCCCCTGGTTGAAGAAATAAGAACCGGAGAGGAAGTATTTCGTTTTGTCGGTACCGCCACTGACGGAAACATTGTTGTCCGTACCGATGCCCGTTCTGAAAATATAATCCTGGTAATCGTAGCGGTTCACCGGGGTGATGATGGTAGAAAGGGTATCGATCGGGCCTGTGGGTGTATTCTTTCTGCCGGTGGCGATAATATCCTGGGTAAGCGCGTTGGGGCCATCGGTAGGGCCGCCGAATTTAGTAGGTGATCTGTTCACATCGATCTTCTTGCGCAGGTGGCTCATCATAACACTGGTAGAGAAGCTTACCTGGGGTGCGCCTGATTTTCCCCGCTTGGTAAAGATCTGCACCACACCTGCATTGGCGCGGGAACCGTAAATGGCGGCAGCGGCAGCGCCGTTCAATACTTCAATGCGCTCGATATCCGCCGGGTTTATATCTGCCATCCTGTTCTGTCCGATCGTGCCGGTGAAATTATTGTTGGCATAGTTACCGCCGGGCCCGTCATAGTTGGCCGAAGTATTCGTAACACGAGTGGTGGAATTGTTCACGATCACGCCGTCCACAATATATAATGGCTCGGAGGAGCTGTTGATGGAGCTGATACCTCTCAGCCTTACACTGACCCCACCGGCAGGGTCACCCGAATTCTGGGTGATCTGGGCGCCGGCCGTTTTGCCCTGGAGGGCAGCCAGCACATTGCCGGTTGCGCCTTTGGTAAGCTGGTCGGCTTTGACGGTGGAGATATAACTGCCTATCTGCTTGCGGGTAGTGCCTGCAGAAGTACCTGTAACGATCACTTCATCCATACTAAGCGCATCGCTCAGCATTTCCATATTCAATGAATAGTTATCGGCAGCGCCCACTTGTAATGTTTTGTTGGCTGCTTTGAATCCTATGCCTGTAAAATCGATGGTATAAGTGCCGGGCTTGAGGTTGGCCTGGAGCGTGAAATTTCCGCCTGCATCTGTAGAAGTGCCGAAAGTGGTGTTCCTGACCTGAACGGAGATGCCGGGGACCCCTTCATTTTTGGCATCCGTCACCTTACCGGTGATCCGTTGCTGTGACTGAGCTATCAATCCTGTAAGTACCAGGCAGAGGATAACAGGAATACGCTTCCAGTTTCCTGCTCCCGGTGTCGTTAGCTTGTTCATAAAGCAGTTTTAAATGTTGATGAAGAATGTGGTTCGGTGTCTGCGAAAAAGGGTACCTGTGTTTCATGGGGCAGGTACCGGACGGTTTACGGGAATGTCGGTTCGTATATGGGTATACGATAGCCTGCTTCCTCATTTCACAGTATGGCACAAACACCGTTTAGCAGGGGGTAGGGCAATCGTTGTATAAAGATGGGGAATAAAATGATTATTACCGCAAAAACCTGCAATTATTTTATCAATTAATGCGGTTTTGTGCGATAAATGATACGACAAACCAGCAAGCGGTTGAAAAAATATGGCAAATTCATGCAATAGATTCACGCTTTTATGGAATATCTTCGCTTGCTGGACCTGATCGATTATTGCTATTGCCAAGATTAACTGCCCTTCACCATGAAATACCTTGTCACCTGCCTGTTGCTCCTGGTTGCCCGTGAATTGTTTTGTCAGCAGGACAACCGCCAGCTCCTGCAGGAACTGAACCTTGTGATAGAATCGGCTCCCCGCTACGATTCCGCCAAACAGCTCAGCATCGAAGCCCTCCGTCCTCCACTGGCCCACGCATCCGGCCGTTCATTGTTCGAAGTCTACCGTTGTCTGTTCGAAGCCTACAAGATATTCAACTACGATTCCGCCTACCGCTTCGCCAAGGAACAGTACGACCTCGCGGCAGGGCTCAGGAACGATACCCTCATCAATACCGCGCGTATCAATCTCGGCTTCAGCCTGCTCTCTGCCGGTATGTACAAGGAAACGCTCGAAACATTGGGAGCGGTCCGGATCAGTACTTTGTCCGACAGCGCCAGGGCCGGTTACTATTCTCTGCTGGGAAGATTTTATTACGATCTCGGTGATTTCGACAAAGACGTGAATTATACCCCCGGCTATATCGGGCAAGGCAACGCTTATCTCGATTCAGCCCTCCGCATTTATCCCGATACTTCCTTTGAATATGCTTATTACCGTGGCCTGCAGGAAATCAAATCCGCCAATAATGACCTCGCCCGGCAAACATTTCGTGCGCTCCTGCAAAGGCCCCGTCTCACCGACCATGAAATGGCGCTCACTGCCTCCACGCTCAGTGATATCTATATCCAACGGAATGAAAATGATTCTGCCATCAACCTGCTGATCCAGGCTGCCATCGCAGACATTCGCTCGTCCACCCGCGAAACCTCTGCCATTTTCAATCTTGCCGTGTTACTATATAAAAAAGGAGATGTGAAGAATGCCTATACCTGTATCCAGCGCGCCATCGCCGATGCTACTTTTTACGGGGCGAGGCAACGCAAGGTGCAGGTGAGCGCCATCCTCCCGCTCATCGAAGGGGAAAGGGTCAATATCGCAGAGAGCCAGAAACAAAAATGGCTTACCTATGCCGCTGTGGTCACCTTCCTGCTGGCGGTAGTGATCGTGCTCGTGATCGCCCTGCTGCGGCAGGTGAAAAAAGTGAAGCTGTCGCGCAAAGCCCTGATGGAAGCCCATGCCCGCCTTCAGCAGATCAACGGCCAGCTCATGGAATCGAATACGATCAAGGAAGAATACATCGGGTATTTCTTCAATTACAATTCCGACTTTTTCTCCCGCATAGAAAGATTCAAGAGGAACCTCGACCAGAAGATCGCCGACCGAAAGATCGACGAGATCCGGTTCCTCGTTAACAATATCAACCTGAAACAGGAACGGGACGATCTGCTCAAGAGCTTCGACAAGGTCTTTCTCACGCTGTTCCCCGGTTTCGTGAACGGGTTCAACGCCTTGTTCAAACCGGAAGACCAGGTACACCTCAAAGACAGCGAGCTACTCAATACCGATCTCCGCATTTTTGCCCTGATCAGGATGGGGATCACCGATAATGAAAAGATCGCGCATATCCTGGAGTATTCGGTCAATACCATTTATACCTATAAGACCAAGATCAGGAATAAATCCATCGTGCCGAATGATGAATTCGAATCGAGGATCATGGAACTGAAATAAAACTACTTCCTGGAATACCTGTTCTTATACTCGATGGGTGTTGTTCCTGTAACCCTTTTAAATATATCCCTGAAAGTCTGTGGGTCGGAATACCCCACTTCTATAATGATCTCATCGATCGACTTCCTGCCAGCTTCCAACTGCTTTTTACTGGCTTCTATCCTCACTTTTTGCAGGTATTCGATAACGGAGCAATGAGTACATTTCTTGAATCTTCTCTCGAAAGTGCGCCGGGTCAAATGGAGCCGGGTTGCCAGTTCATCCACGGTTATTTTATAGGGATAGTTCTCTTCAATATACGATTGTGATTGTAGTACCTCCGAATCATCATGGTCCTTCATGCCATTGAAAATGACAAAAGGGGTTTGATTGACCTTGTCCAGGTTCACCACGAAATATTTGGCAATTTGTATCGACATTTCACGATCTACAAACTTTTCTACTAAAAACAACAACAGGTTCCAGTAAGCATTATTACCACCACTGGAATACAAACCATTATGCTCCACAATAATTTTTTCATCGATCAATTCAACATTCGGATAGAAGTAACGGAACTCGTTTGCATATTGCCAATGCGTAGTACACTTCTTGTTCTTGAGTAATCCTGAAAATGCCATCATGAAGGCGCCGGTGCATAATGAAGCGATCTCCGCATTTCCTTTGTATTGCTTGATGATCCAGTCCACAAAAAATCGATTGTTGTGAGTGGCCGTCATCATATCCCCGTTCAGTGCCGGAATAATGATCAGATCAGTTTTTTTCAATTGTCCTGTAAATGCTTCCGGATGGATCGCGAATAACCCATTTGAGATCATCGCCTCATTATTTGTACCTACTACCTGTATTTCAAACAGTGGCTTTTGCCTGGAGGCGATCAGTAACTCATTGACTTTAAGAAACACTGTTCTGGCGTCTGCTATTGAAGCAAAATTGGAATCTTTCAAGGCCAGGATGGATACATGCTTCATATTCTTGTTGATTAAAAGAAGAAATGCTGAACAAATCTAATCATATTCCCTGTCGCAAATGGCAGGTATAGAATGTCGTATTGACCTATCCCACAATAGGGTAATCGCCTCTACATTTGTCTGGTAAATTAAAAGCTACAGTTATGAAAAATGTCGATTTCTATTTGCACTTCAATGGCAACAGCGAAAAAGCAATGACCTTTTACAAAAAGATCTTTGGTGGTGAATTCATTACCTCACAGCGCTACAAAGATGTTCCCGGGAGTGAGAAAATGAATGAAGAGGACCGGGAGAAAATGGTGCACATATCCCTACAGCTATCAGACAATGTTACGCTGATGGCATCCGACATCGTTACGAAAATGGCAGACCGCGTTTCTTTTGGAAATAACTACCATATATGCCTGCAGGCCGGTAGTGAAAAGGAAGCTGACAAGCTTTTTGCGGCGCTTTCCGAAGAAGGCATCATTGAAATGCCAATGAACAAAACATTCTGGGGGGCCTATTTTGGGATGTGCGTTGACAAGTTCGGTATCCAATGGATGATCAATTTTTCCTATAGCAAATCATAAAACCTACGATCATGAAATTGAAAACAGCAAGAATTTGGTTCTGGATCGTTACACTGCTGCTAACAGTATGTATACTGGGATCTGCAGTACCAAGTGTACTGATGCTGCCTTACGCCATCGATCATTTTACCAATCATCTGGGCTATCCTTCCTACTTCCTGTTCTTTACCGGATTGACCAAACTGTTGGGGTTAGTAGCCATTCTTTGGCCAGGATTTCCGAAAATCAAAGAGTGGGCCTATGCCGGGTTTGTTTTCGACCTGGTAGGCGCAATATATTCCTCGATAGCAGTGGGTGACCCTTTTAGCTCCTGGGTAGTCATATTGATCGATCTGTTATTATTGGTAATATCCTATCTCCTTTTCCGAAGGATCTATAGCGGGGCAGGGACATACAGGAGCAAACTGGCGGTCCAGGGATAATTATTCACTTTACTCAATCCATAAAAATGAATACAGCATTGATCGTTCTTTCATTGATCATTTTACTGCTTGCTATAATACTTGTAGCTGCTGTTTTTGCTAAAAAAGACTTCACCGTAAAAAGAGAATTGATCATCGATTCATCCAGGCAGGAAGTTTTTGATTATATCAGGTTTCTGAAAAACCACCAAACATTCAGCAAGTGGACTACCAAAGAAGCATCCAAAAAGACCGAAACCAGGGGGATCGATGGAACGATAGGGTTTGTACAACCGTGGAATAATTACAAGGAAAAGGCTGGCATTGGAGAATTGGAAATTAAAAGAATGGTAGAAGGATTGGAAATTGTAATAGAACATAGATACTTCAAACCTGTTCGGGGTATGGGAAATACCTTGATCGCTACCGAAACGGCTCCGCAAGATCAAACAAAGGTCAGGTGGGAATATCACGGCGTCTCCAAATACCCCATTAATCTTTTGACCGCTGTAATGGATATGGACAGGCTGGTTGGAACTGACCTGGAAAAATGTTTAATAAAACTGAAGTCTGTTCTCGAAGGAACATATTCAAAATAACCTGCTTCTCCTATTTCCTGGATGGCCCTATAGGTTTTTTCTCCTGCTCCTGCGGGAGCCTATTGAGGCCATTTCCCTGTAGAACATGCCAAACACCGGCAGGAAGAACTTTAGGATCACGAAATCGTTTCAGTTTTCGGACATAAATTATTCATATATCGGATTAGTTTATATGATCATACGTAATTAATTATCAGTGATCTGTGCTTCACGTCTCCTTTATTTTCCCTTTATTTTCTATACTTCCCCTATATAAGTTGCCCTCCTGTCTGCTTCAGTTTTTCTTTGGTGTCCTGAACCTCGTTCTACACCAATAAAAACTGCCGCTTTATGATTAAAACACGATTGCTGCCAGGCACAATTTTGTGCTGCCTTTTACTCTTGCTCATCTCAGGCAGCATGTTCGCCCAGACCCGGACCATTACCGGAAAGATCAAAGACAATAAGAACAGGCCCATCCAGGGTGCTACCATCCAGGCTAAAGGCTCCGCCGGCGGAGCCACTACCGATGAGGCCGGTTCCTTCCGCCTCACCATCCCCGACAAAACAGATTCCATTATCATATCGCATGTTGAATTCGATACGCGGACCATCGCACTCAAAGCGAAGTCGGTATTCGATATTTCACTGCAGCCCCGCGAAAACGGTCTCGATGCCGTGGTGGTGGTAGGATATGGTACCCAGAAGCGCCGCGACGTTACCGGCGCTGTCGCTTCCGTGAAAGGTGATGCCATCAAAAGCCTGCCCGTTACCAATGTGGCGGAAGCCCTGCAAGGCAGGGTAGCCGGCGTGGAGGTGATCAAAGCTTCCGGCGAGCCCGGCGCTCCTGCCCAGATCATCATCCGTGGCGTGGCCTCACTCAACCAACCGCAGCCATTGTATATTGTAGATGGTATCCGGCAGTCGGGCGATAATATCAACGTGCAGGACATCGCCAGCATCGAAGTCCTGAAAGACGCCAGCGCTGCTTCCATCTACGGCTCCGCCGCCGCAGGCGGCGTGATCATGATCACCACGCGACGCGGACAAGGCGCCAAACCAACCATCAACTTCAGCGCCCGCTACGGCCTTACCACTCCCAGGATATTGAAATTGCTCGACCGCGATGCGTTCATCCGCTTCCGCAAACTCATCAACGATCCTGTTTATGCCAACCAACAGCAGACAGATACACTGCCCAATACCAACTGGACAGACGAGATCTTCCGCAACGGCACCGAAGAGAACTATAACCTCTCCATCGCCGGCTCATCTCCCAATATCAATTATTTCGTGTCGGGCATTTACAATAACCAGAAAGGTGTTTTCCTGGGTAATAAATCGGCACTCACCGGCGCCCGTGTGAATACGGAGATCAAGGTGAGTGAGCATATAAAGATCGGTGAACAGATATATGCCTGGCAGCGGAATACTGCGCCCGTCGGCATCACGCCCATCAATCCCCCGTTCCGCTCCGTGCCTACCATGCCCGTGTACGGCAATTCGCCCGAAAGTCCATGGGGCAAGAACCCTACCGGTTTCCAGGGTCCTAACCTGGTTGCACAGATCAAAACGGCCGACAGGCAAATGAACCAGCTCAATTTCCAGGGCAATGCTTTTGCAGAAGTGAAACTGCCTTTCTATCTCACTTTCAAAACAACGTTGGGCTATACCTATTATAATGAAGAGAACAATTATTTTCAGAATGCCTATAATGCAGGTATCGTTTCACTCGCCTCCACCAATCTTTCCAAAAGCACTGCTACCTACAAGACCATCCTGAACAACTATGTGCTTTCTTTCGATCATGCTTTCGGTCAGCATTCCGTGAATGCTATCATTGGGTATGAGCAATTCCACACGGTTTACAACGGCATCACCACTGGCGCCACGGCAGTAGGAGGTAACTCCTATGCCTATCTGCTGACCTCCGATTCAAGGATCAGCCTTTCCAATGGCGGCTATGACCCCAATGGACTCGTGAAATCCACTTTCGGAAGGATCAACTACGATTACGACAAGAAATATTATGCCTCTTTCTCCCTGCGCAGGGACGGTAATTTCACCGTGTTCGGCCCGGGCAACCAGTATGGCGTTTTTCCTGCCGGTTCAGTAGGCTGGCGCATCAGCGAAGAGCCTTTCATGAAATCCTTGTTGCCGGAGGTGAATATGCTCAAACTCAGGGGCAGCTATGGCGTGTTGGGTAACAGCAATATCCCTCCCTATATTTTCCTCTCGACATTCGATATCATCAGTGCGCAGAATTTTGCGCCGGGAGCCACGCCGGTATTGAATTATACACAGAACAATATTCCCAATCCCAATATCAAATGGGAGAGCATGTATGAAGCGAATGTGGGGCTCGATGCAGAACTGATGAACGGAAAGATCTTCCTGAGCGTGGACTGGTACGATAAGACCACCAAAGATATGCTCTATGATCTGCCCATTCCTACCAGCGCCGGTATGCCGGTGAGCATCTTCCGCACCAATATCGGTTCCGTCCGTAACCGTGGTGTCGAGTTCGTGGTGGGCTATCGCAATAGTATCGCTGATCTCAATTACTCCGTGAGCTTCAATGGCGCCTTCAATAAGAATAAAGTACTGAACCTCGATAATATCAACAACAACCCCATCCTCGCCGGTGATAACAATTATGGCAATCCCACGTTCGGGATCATGACAGGCCAGCCGCTTACCTACACGAAAGCCGGTTCACCTTTCGGTCAGCTCTATGGATTTAGAGTGGAAGGGATCTATGAGAATGAAGGGCAGATCGATAAACATCCACAGCAGCCCGGTAACAGGGCACATGTGGGCGACCTCATCTTTGCCGATATGGATGGAAATGGAGAGATCAATGATAAAGACAAGACCGTTATCGGCAATCCATATCCGAAATTCGTATATGGTATCAATGTCAATCTCAACTGGAAAGGGTTCGACCTGGCCCTGCTTTTCAACGGCGTTGCCGGCGTCGATATTTTCAATGGGGTAGCGCCCTATGCACAGTCGTTCTTCAGCGATGGTAATACTACCTCCAAAGTATTCGGCGCTTCCTTCCTGGGCGATAACCAGCTTACCGGTCAGCCCAGGATCGGCGTCATGAACGGCGCCAGCTTCGCGCCCGACCCCAATCACAATTACACCTGGGCCAGCAGCTATTTCGTAGAGAATGGCAGCTATCTTAAACTGAAGAACCTGCAGTTGGGATATAATTTTTCCAACCAGTTGCTGGACAGGGCGCATATCAAGAATGCACGCCTCTATGTAATGGCCAATAACCTGTTCACCATCACCAGGTACAGTGGAATAGATCCGGAACTGGGCGGCGGCGTTACCACACGCGGTATCGATGCCCCCTGGAGATACCCCAATGCCAGGATCTATTCCGTAGGTATAGACCTCACTTTCTAAAAACCGATTAAATCTATTGCCATGTTTAAAAAGATCATCATCATAGCCACTGCGGCCCTTGCAATGTCCGGTTGTAAGAAAGACCCGGTCAATGTGGCGCAGAAAGACGTGTATAGCAGTAATGAATACCCGAAAACATTGAAAGACCTGCTGGGTGTACTCGGCGCAGGCTATGGGAATTACCGTTCCTATGAACTGGCCGGTTTCCAGTTGTTGTGCAAAACTTTTGCCTGCAGCGAACACACGGCCGACCTGGCCTATGGAGGCGAGCAGGCCTGGACAGAACTGGCCCTGAACCACCTCAGTGTTTCAAATACCTATGCCAACGATCTTTGGAAAGGATGTTACGTGGGCGTAAAAGAAGCCAATGCCTTCCTGGAACGGGCCGATTTCTACGAAAAGAATTATATGGCCCTTTCCGAACAGCAGGTGGTGAATTTCATGCGCGGCGAAGCCTATTTCCTGCGAGCCTTCTATTATTTCAACCTCGAATGCTTTTTCGGAGAAGCCTATATCACTTCCTCCGGCGGAGGCGATAAACTGGGCGTACCCATTTATACTTCCATCCCCAAAACACTGGAAGAAACACAGCAACCCAGGAAAACAACAAGAGAGGTATGGGATTTTATTATCAACGACCTGAAAAAATCCGCCGACCTCCTGCATGGCGCTGCATGGTCAGGGCCCAATAAAGGAAGGGCCACGGAGTGGTCGGCCAAAGCATTGTTGGGGAAAGCTTATGTGTTCACCCAGGATTGGGGCAATGCCAAAACTACCTTGCGCGATGTGATCGATCATAGTGGCAAATCACTGATGCCTTTCAGCAAATACAAAGAAGCATTCAATGATAAACCGGAGAATGAATTCAATGAAGAATCCCTCTTCGAGATCAATGTAGACAGGGTGCCGGCCAATTACGGGATCTTTGCCGATTTCCCGCCCAATAAGAACCTCACTACCAGTCAGGGCCTCATCTGGTCGCCCTCTGCGATTGGAGATAATGGCATCGAGAATGGTCCGAATAATAACCTGGGCTATTGCAATGAATTTGTGCACGACAAGAACCTGCGCCGTTTCGGGTTCGATAGCGCCATTTATAAACTGGTAGACAATCCATCCTTCGATCCCGGTAAAGCGGAATCGCTCACCAACCAGAAAAAGATCATCGATCCCAATTACAAAGCAGGCGTTATTGCCATGCGCACCAATAAAACAGTGGACCCACGCCTGTATGTGGTGGCCCTTGAGCCCTGGATCGATTCGGTCACCAATAACGATATACGCAAACCGGTCGGTAAATGCGTGGGCATCGGCCCCGATATCCAGAAGTACTTTCATGGCTGGAGCTTTAAGAAGTTCACGACCATGGACAATAATCTCTGGGCTAAGTCAAATGCTGCCGATGGCGCCAATTATTATATTATCCGCCTCGCTGATGTGTTCCTGTTATATGCCGAAGCCTGCATGAACTCCGGGGAGAATGCCAATGCGCTGGAATATATCAATAAGGTGAAGCGCAGGGCTTATGGGTATGATGTGAATGCCGCCTCACCGGTAGACTATGCCAGTCTATCGGCGCCCACTAAAGCCATCGATGTCAACCTTGGTAATAACCCCCTGCGTTATGAACGCTATGTGGAACTGTTTGCCGAAGGGCATTGGTGGTTCGACGTATGCAGGTGGAGGATCGGGAAAGCAGAAGCACAATATTATGGCAACACACTGCCTACCGGTGGACCGATAGAATGGAGCGATACCCGTTCCTATTCTTTCCCCATCCCGGGCAATGAGATCAACTCGAATGTTAAAATTGGAAACCAGAATCCGGGGTATTGAAGTTTTAATAAAGACCGCATCGCCCACCTTCGCCTTACCGCCTTCGCACCGTTGGCAAACGGTGCTACAGCGATCGAATGGTGCAGGAGGGCAGAGACGCCGGGCCGCAGCAAAAAAATGCTAGAACAAAATGTAACCGCTGCGTTTCTCCGTCATCGCCTTTCAAGGCCATCTGCGGTTTTTATTTTTCTGACAGAAACAGCTCTGGCTAAATACAACGAGACTATGCAGCAACAACCAAACGGTCTGATAAAAGCCCTGGTTATCGCAACGATCTTGATGGGCTTTCATACAACCATATCGGCACAGCAGGGCCAACCCTTTTCCATCAGCATGAACAAAGTGAGCCTGCAATTCCTGCTGGACACGTCAGGCCGCCCGCTCTATGCCGTACAATTCAACCAGCAACCCGTAGTGCTTCCATCCCGGCTGGGATTTACGCTGAATGAAACAGACAGCGTATTCGACAGTGGTTTCCACATCATTGGTTCGGAACAATCTGCCGTAGATGAGAACTGGCAACCCGTATGGGGCGAGCAGCGTAACATCCGCAATCATTACCGCCAGTTGACCGTTCACTTGCAACAGGGCCGGCCGCCCGGCAGATTGCTGGATCTCGTATTCCGCGTTTTTGAAGATGGGGTAGGCTTCCGGTATGAGTTCCCCCGCCAGCAGCGACTGAATTATTTTATCGTGGCCAATGAATCCACGCAGTTCAATATGGCCGGTGATCACAAGTCGTTCTGGATCCCCGGCGATTATGATACCAATGAATACCTCTATACCACCTCCCTCCTGAGTGAAGTGGATAACCGCAGGATGGTAGACAGTTCGCTGGACATTGCCGTTCGGGTAGCGCCCGACCGGTATTCAGTGCAAACGCCGCTTATGATGAAAACAAAGAATGGGCTTTATATCAATATCCATGAAGCAGCCTTGGTGAACTATTCGGCCATGCAATTGCATGTGAACACGAAAGACTTTTCATTGTCGGCCAGCCTCGTGCCCGATGCGGTCGGCAACAAAGCCTACCTGCATGCCCCGGCCAAGACACCCTGGCGCACGATCATCGTCAGCGATAAGGCCACTGAAATACTCAGTTCCAGGATGGTCCTGAACCTCAATGATCCGACCCCCCTCACGAATACGAGCTGGATCAAACCCATGAAATTCGTAGGCGTATGGTGGGAAATGCAGACAGGCAAAGCCACCTGGAGCTATTCCGATTTTGCCGACAGTGTATCGGCTGCCGGCAAACCCATCCCCAATGGCCGGCATGGGGCCAATTCGGATAATGTTAAACGTTATATAGACTTCGCCGCTAAGAATGGCATACCAGCCGTGCTGGTAGAGGGATGGAATACAGGATGGGAAGACTGGTTCGGCAACTGGAAAGAAAATGTTTTCGATTTCGTGACGCCTTACCCTGATTTCGATATGCCAGCGCTTACCCGGTATGCGTCTTCCAAAGGCGTGCAACTGATCATGCACCATGAAACCAGCGGTTCCGCCACCAATTACGAGCGGCGGATGGATACCGCCTTCCGGTTCATGAAGAAGTGGGGCTATCATTCCGTGAAGACCGGCTATGTGGGAAAGATCATTCCCCGTGGTGAGCATCACGATGGCCAATGGATGGTAGACCACTACAACCGCGTGGCCGAAAAAGCAGCCCGCTACCAGATCACCATCGACGCGCATGAGGCCGTGCGGCCCACCGGCCTGCACCGCACCTGGCCCAACTGGATGGCCTGCGAATCGGGAAGGGGCAATGAATACAATGCCTTCAGCAATGGAAGTCCGCCCGAGCACGAGACCATCCTGCCCTTCACCCGGCTGATGGGTGGCCCGATGGATTATACACCGGGCATCTTTAAAATGAAAGGATATACCGGCTATGCGCCAAAGCGGCAAATGCATACCACGTTGGCTAAACAGCTCGCCTTATACATCACCCTCTACAGCCCTGTGCAAATGGTGGCTGACCTGCCGGAAAACTATGAAGCACATCCCGATGCGTTCCGGTTCATAAAAGAAGTACCGGTAGATTGGGATGATACGAAGGTCCTTTCGGCCGAACCGGGCGATTACCTCACCATTGCCCGCAAAGAAAAGGGAACGGATAATTGGTTCATTGGGTCTATAACAGATGAGAATAAACGAATAGAGATCATTTCCTGCTCATTCCTCGATAAAGGAAAAAAATACCTGGCCACACTGTATGCCGATGCGGACAATGCCGATTGGCAGAACAACCCCGAAGCCTATAGTATCAAGGAATTCCTGGTAGACGACCAGACAAAACTGCAGCTCACCCTCGCTGCAGGTGGTGGCGCGGCCCTTACACTGCGACCTGCCACAGACGTACAGGTGAAAGCATACGCACGCTAACCAAACACTTGTTATATGAATATGAAACAAACCTCATCCACTCACCGACCAGGACCGGAGAAAAAACTTTCATGCGGTTCGATGAAATTAATTTTCGGTTGAACAATACCGTTAATGACGGCGATAAGATCAGGATAGGGAAAGACAATGGAGATGCGCAGACCTATGGGGTTGATTTTATCGAATTGGAGCCAGTGCCGGCCGCAATTACACAGCCTGCAAGATTTTCAGTGAAACTCCCAATCCCAATCTTATTATCTTCGTGCCTCCGTGCCTTCGTGGTTCAAATGCTTCTAAACAACCTTCATTCACACAACTGCAACGCATCCGTGCTCTTCGTGCTGAACTGGATCTTTCTGCATTTATTATCCGGTCCATAATACAGTACGAGGCAACCGTAGCCGGTCTGGTAAGCTTCCCATTTATCATCTTTTATTTTGGGATGTCCCAACAATCTGAACAGGCTTCCCCGTTTGGAACCGAGCAGGGGAACACTGAGCTTGCCCTGGAATTTAGGGCCGATCTCTATATAGTCGCGGGTGGTGTAAAAATAGATATCGCGGTCTTTGTAGAAAACCGTACCGCCGCATTTGGAAGAGGTGGATTCATCTTCGGAGGTGGTGAAACAGGGGAGCACGCTTTTGATCTCGCTGCTGGCGCGGTTGGGCCGCAGGCCATTCACCTTTCCATCCATAATATCCACTTCAAAAACGGGGCACTTGGCCTTGGCCTTCAACTGAGCTTGGCAAAAGGAGAACAGGCCCAGGGAAATGAGCATTGACAGGAGTTGTTTCATGAGGATTTTTAATTTAAAGGGTACAGGGTGTTGTACTGCAAAAAGCTTGCTAGAATGGTTGACAGGTTAGCAAGTTGACAGGTTAACAAGTTGACAGGTTGACAAGGGCATCTCCTAAGTGCGGGTTCCCCCTTGTTAACCTGTCAACTTTTATACAACCGTTTCATAACAAATGGTCAATTCCCTTATCTTTAAACCTTTTCCAGACAAAAACCAAGGTTATGAATTTAGTGTCAAGAATTTTCGCCGGCGCCTGCCTATCTGCTTTGGGCCTGGCAACTACTGCTCAAACCCCCAGCCGCTATGATCAGCACGAAGCTTTTGCCCCGGGATTCTATCCTATGTATGGCGATGAAGTGCGGGCGGCAGACGGAACACCTGGCCCTCACTATTGGCAGAACAGGGCCGATTATAAAATAGAAGTTGCACTGGATGATGAAAAACAATCCATCAGCGGCAATGTGGTGATCACATACACCAACAACAGCCCCCAGTCATTATCCTTTGTTTGGCTGCAACTTGACCAGAACATCTACAGTCTCAAATCGAGAAGTGTAGCCACTACGGCCACCGGAGGTGGCCGCTGGGCCAACCGCAATGCTTTCGATGGTGGTTACGATATCAAATCAGTTGCCATTATCCAGGATGGCAGGGAAGTAGCGGCCAGCTATTCCATCAACGATACCCGGATGCAGATCAAACTACCGAAAGAGGTGAAAGCAAAAGGTGGTCTTGTGCAATTCAGGATCAATTATGGTTTCAACATCCCCGAGTATGGCACCGACCGTATGGGCCGTCTTCAAACAAAGAATGGATGGGTCTATGAGATCGCACAATGGTATCCCCGTATGTGCGTATACGATAATGTGAACGGATGGAATACCCTTCCTTATCTCGGGCAGGGTGAGTTCTACCTGGAATATGGAGATATCACTTACCAGGTCACTGCACCTGCCAGTCATATCGTAGTAGGTTCAGGCGAACTGCTCAACCCGAAGGAAGTGCTTACGGCCGAGCAACTGAAGCGCTGGAATGCAGCTTCTGCCAGCGATAAGACAGTGATGCTTCGCTCGGCTGCTGAGGTTACCGAAGCTTCCAGTCGCCCGGCCGGCCCGAAACTCACCTGGAAATTCAAATGCAACAATACACGCGATGTGGCATGGGCCTCTTCCAAAGCATTCATCTGGGATGCTGCGCGGATCAACCTTCCCGGTGGCAAAAAATCCCTGGCCATGTCGGCCTACCCGGTTGAAAGTATGGGCGATAGCGCCTGGAGCCGTTCCACCGAATATGTGAAAGGCGCTATTGAATTCTATTCGGAATACCTGTACCCCTATACCTATCCCGTGGCAGTGAATGTAGCCGGGATCGTAGGTGGTATGGAATATCCCGGTATCGTTTTCTGCAGTTACCGCGCAAGACTGGGCGGCCTCTGGGGTGTTACTTCGCATGAGTTCGGTCATAACTGGTTCCCGATGATCGTGGGCAGCGATGAGCGCCGCTTCCCCTGGATGGATGAAGGCTTCAACACTTTCATCAACTCACTGGCTGAAGTGAAATTCAACAAAGGTGAATATGCCGGCAACCGCGCAACGCCCGTCGATGCCCTGGCACGTGCCTTCTTCAATGATAACAGCGAGAGTATTTACAATGTGCCCGATGTAACGCAGCAGGGCAATCTCGGTATCGTGGCCTATTATAAACCTTCTTACGGACTGAAGCTGCTTCGTGAAAGCATTCTCGGTGAAGAACGTTTCGATACCGCTTTTAAATATTATGTACACCAATGGGCTTTCAAACATCCTACCCCTTATGATTTCTTCCACTGTATCGAGAATGCGGCCGGTGAATCGCTCGACTGGTTCTGGCGCGGATGGTTCCTGAAGAACTGGAAGATCGATCAGGCAGTACAGGATGTGACCTATCAACAGAATGATCCATCCAAAGGAAGCCTCATCACCATCGCCAACCTGGAGCAATTACCTATGCCGGTGACGGTAGAGATCAAAGAGGCCAATGGCAAAACAGGCCGCGTACAATTGCCTGTGGAGATATGGCAGCATGGTGGTGTCTGGAAGTTTGGCTATAATTCAACAGACAAGATCCAGCAGGTCACGATCGACCCGGATAAAAAGATCCCGGATGTAAATGTGAAGAACAATATCTGGCCCGCCCAGTAATGGGTTAAAAAGGTTGACAGGTTAAAAAGTTGATAGGTTGACAAGGGAGAACCCGAATTGCGGAGATACCCTTATCAACCTATCAACTTTTTAACCTGTCAACCTTTTTAACCTGTCAACTTTACTACCCATAAAATAATCTATGCTTTTCGTAAGAAATTCTATTGAGCAGTGCCGTGTAATGAACCATATTTGTTGGCAAAACCCAACACGATTTCTAAAACTATGCTTATATGAAAAAAAGCGCGCTGCTTGCAACTCCTCTTATCTTTCTCATCCACCTTTTTTGTTTCGCACAAGATCAGCCTGTAACAGGAAGGATCACCGGGGCCGATAATTCGCCGCTGGCCAATGTGGCCATACAGGTGAAAGGGTCTTCCACCGGAACAGTCACCAACGAAAAAGGAGAATTCTCCATCAGGGTGCCGGCAAAAGGGACCCTCGTTATTTCCTCCATCGGCTACAAGACAAAAGAAGTGGCCGTGAGAGGAAGAACTACTGTTATCGAAATGCTCGAAACAGATTCCAAACAACTGGATGATGTGGTAGTGGTCGGCTACCAGTCCATCTCCCGTAAAAATGTAACGACATCCATCGCCTCGGTTGGCGCAAAAGATATCGAGCCTTATAATACCGGCACCGTGGCCAATGCCATCCAGGGCAAGATGCCGGGCGTGCAGGTGCTGGCCAGCAGCGGCTCTGTCGGGTCGCAGCCCAGGATCATCGTGCGGGGTATCAGTAGTATTTCTTACAATAACCATCCGCTGGTTGTAGTGGACGGAATGGAAGTAGGCTATAATTTCATGAGCACTATCAATCCGATGGACATTCAGAGTATCGATGTTTTGAAAGACGCTTCTGCAGCCTCTATCTATGGCGCCCGCTCCGGGCAGGGTGTGATCCTGATCACTACTAAAAAAGGCAGGGGGAAACCTGTCATCAATTTCCAATCTTCCGTCGGTATTACCAAATCACGAACGGTCAAAGTGGCCGATGCACAGGAATTTGCTGCTTTCATGAATAAGATAGCCGATAATGCCGGGCAGGTGAAGCCCTTCGGCAGGCCGGATACATTGAAGAACACCGATTATTTGGACGCTACCCTGCAAGATGGGATGCGCCAGAATTATAACCTCAGCATCAGCGGCGGCCGTGAAGGCATCACGCTTTTCGGCAGTATCGGGTATTATGAAGAAAAATCGGTTTATGGAAAACAGGGCGGTCACTGGAAAAAAATCACAGGCAGGTTGAATGCCGATATGGACCTCGGAAAATTCATCAAGGTAGGTATGAACCTGGCGCCCCGTTATGAAGTGTATCCCTATGCACCGCTCGATCTCACTTTCAACGCCTTCTCCATGGACCCCACCATGAAACCTTTCAGGACAGAACAGGAATTGTTCGCTTCCATACCGCCACTCACAGGCCCCCTGGCCGACCTGATGACCGCCTTCAATCCTTATTATAGCCTGCCCAGCTATTCTCCCTTCAACGGTCAGATCAATCCTCAATACAACCTGCGCGCTAATTTCGATAAAAGGGAATATTGGGGCGGACTGGCAAGCACTTATATCGAAGTAAGGCCCATCAGGAACTTATTGATCAAAGGCGTGGTCGATGCCTCCGCGAATTTCAACCAGAACAATAATTATGTACCAAAGTACTTTTTCGCCAATAATGTATATAATGCCAAAACACAGTTGAGCTCTTCCACCTCGGTGAACAGTCGCATCAAACTCACGGGTACGGCGGAGTATACGCTAGGTATCGGCAAACATAATATCAATGCGCTCGCAGGCGCCAGCTATGATGATTATGCTGAAAAATCGACCTCTGCCGGCCGTGAGAATATTCCCTTCGATGAAGAACAATACCGTGTTCTCGGCGCCGCCAATCAACTGATCTCCGGCAGCGCCGGTTACCAGCAAGGCGCAGCTCCGTTCGGACGCATGCAATCTTTCTTCGGATCATTACGGTACAATTTCAATGAGAAATATTATGTAACCGGTACGATGCGTGCCGATGCCACTTCATTGGTGAACCCAGATTACCGCTGGGGTTATTTCCCTTCCGTATCAGCCGCATGGGTGGTATCGAATGAAAATTTCTTTGAACCATTGGCGAAGACCGTGAACTATTTCAAGCTGCGTGCCAGTTGGGGCAAATCGGGCGGTAATATACCTAACTATGTAGGCGCCTATTTATCGAACGTTGGTCAGTCGAACCAGGTCGATGCCAATGGCAATCCCATCTTTGGCTATACTCCTACCACCATCGCCAACAGGGAGATCAGGTGGGAAGTACAGAACGACCTTACACTGGCATTCGATGCATCTTTCCTGAACAACAAGGTCAATGTTACTTTTGAAAGATATACCCGGAAATCGGACAACCTTTTGCTGAATGTGTTCATCGATCCTATCCTGGGCTACCCGCAGGGAAACCCCTACGCTTTTCAGTTGAGCAATGTGGGCCAGCTCACGACCAACGGGTGGGACCTCTCACTGGGGTATAAAGATAATTTCTTCGGTAAGCTGCGCTTCGGGGCCGATCTTACTCTCACACATTTCAAGTCGATCGTTGACAAACTTTCCAACAGCGATCCTATCATTACCGGGGAGACCAACGACCTGATCACTACTTCCCGCGCCAGAACGACTGTAGGCCATTCACCCGGCGTATGGTGGGGCTATATCATGGACGGAGTATTCCAGACAGATGAACAGGCTGCCTCCTGGGTGAATAAAGATGGCGTACGCCTGCAACCCGCTGCCAAAGCAGGCGATCTCCAGTTCAGGGATGTGAACAATGATGGAGTGATCGACAGCAAGGACATGGTAGATCTCGGTTCCCCTTATCCGAAGATCACCGCCGGATTGACGATCACTTTGGGCTACGGTAATTTCGATTTCAGAACAGAATTGTATGGCGCATTCGGACAGATCAATTTCAACAGGTATCGCCAGAACATGGGACTAAGCGCTGCCAGCTACCGCTATAATTTCCTCTCGGGCTTCGAAAACCAATACTGGGATGGACCGGGCAGCACCAATAATTTCCCCAAGCTGAAGAGGACCGATCTCAACGGCAATTTCACCAAGATGAGCAACTTCTTTTTGGAGCGGGGTGATTTCGTGAAATGCAACCTCATGCAGGTCGGTTATACGATACCGTCAAAGCTGGTAAGAGGATTGAGGTCATTGCGCGTATTTGCTTCGGTACAGAACCTGTTCATCATCTCCGGTTATTCAGGACTGAATCCTGATGTGCCCTGGTATTCGTCCATCAACTACAATGGGTCCGACAACTACCAGATGCCCAATCCCAGGATCTACCTTTTTGGTGTAAATGTTACTCTCTAACCCATACAAAAATCATTATACAGTTGTTATGAAACTGAGCATCATCAACAATTCCGCATTCAAGGCGCTCCGCCTGATGCTGGCTGTGGCGGCCCTGTTCCTGCTGGCCCCGGCCTGTAAAAAGATTGAACAGCTTCCTACCGGTTCCAGTATCGTAGAGGAAGAATATTATACAAACCTGGCGCAATGCAATAGCTCCGTGCAGGTAGCCTATACCAATATCGATTACAGCAGTTGGTGGCAAACGCTGAACTGGCGCTATCTTTCCGGGGAAGCCGCGAGTGATAATGCCTGGATAGGCAACACCTATCAATCACATGCCACCTACGATGCCGTTGCCCACTATACCATCGATGCGGCCAATGACCGTTGCGATGCCCACTGGGCCATGCTCTATAAAGGCATCGGCAAATTCAACAGTATCATAGCCGGTATTCAACGGGCCCCGATCGATGAGAACAGCAAGAAGCAATTCGTGGCCGAACTGAAATTCCTGCGTGCCTGGACCTATTTCGATCTCGTGCGCAATTGGGGCGGTGTTCCCATCGTGCTGAAGATATATCCTCCCGGCACCAGGATCGCCCGCTCTACTGCAAAGGAAGTATATGACCTCATCATCAATGATCTTACTGAAGCGGCCGGCGTGCTGCCGAAGAAATCGCAATACCCTGCGGCCGACAGGTTCCGCGCCAGCAAAGGCGCTGCCCTCACACTGCTGGCCAAGGCAGCATTGTACAAGGAAGACTGGGCCACTGCAGAAGCTGCGGCAAAACTGGTGATCGATATGGGCGAATATGATCTCGAACCTTCTTTCGGTTCCCTCTGGGCCTATACTTACCGCAATGGCAAGGAATCCATTTTCGAAGTGCAATACGGTGCTTCCAACAACCCGCCCTTGCCCTATAACGATTTTCAGAAAATGCTGAACTCCACCAATGATGCAGGATGGGGCTACTATTCTGCCACCAGCGACCTGGAGAATGCATACAAATCGGAGGGCGACAGTATCCGCCTGCAATGGACCATCAACAGGCATAACCTGCCTGTGGCCGGCGATCCCGATAATCCGAAATTCAACGGCGTTCCCTATGCTTTCTTCCCTTCAGGCCAGCATTCCAAATCGGGCCGGTTCAGCCGGAAGCATTATATCCCGAAAAAACAACGCCCTACGGTCGGCAATGCCCTGAACGATAAAATACTCCGCTTCGCCGATGTATTGCTGATCCATGCAGAGGCCTGCGCCATGCAGCCCGGCAAAACTGCCGATGCGCTGTCATCCCTGAGGCGTATACGCGACAGGGTTAGTTTGACTACTGATATGGGCCTCACCGGGTGGGACCTCATCAATGCCGTTCGAAAGGAGAGAAGGCTCGAAATGGCTTTCGAAGGCGATCGCCTCTTCGATATCCGTCGCTGGAAAGACCAGTCCGGGCAGCCCGTGATCAGCAGCATTTTCGGGCCCAACGGAAGTTTCGTGAAATATAACACGACACTGAGCACAGACTCTTATGAAAAGACCAATCCTATCGAACTGCAGAACAAAGGCATCAATTTCGATCCGAAGGTCCATTTGCTCTGGCCCATACCTGCCAGGGAGATCACGGTATCGGAAGGAACAGTGACCCAGAACCCAGGTTATTTCTAACAGGCATCGATGATAGATATACCTTATTCTTTAACATAAACTTTTATCAGTATGAAAAAAATGATCCTGTATGGCTTATGCCTGCTTGCTTTTGCAACAACCACTTTCGCATCAGTAGAAAGACCATTGCCGAAAATGTTGTTGCCTTTGGATGACCATTATATCTGGGGCCCCGGTGAATTCACTTCAACAGATCCCAACGAGACCTTTGAAATTTTCTGGATACAGGAATCCAGCTATGATAATTATTATGAATGGACGATCGAAAAACAATCAGGCGATGATATCAGTACCACCAGGCATTGGGGCCAGCCGGAACATTTGGGTACGGAAGTGTGGGATTTCATCAATAATACCGGACATGCAGCCACAGCTACGTTCCTGATCACGCTGAACTTCCGGGATTATACCAATAGTCCTGTCACCACCTATAAAACAGTGATCGTCCATTTTCCGGGGGCTGCATTGGCCAGGAATCACTGAGCTTGATCAACAGGTAATACATCTGTTGCAGAAAAAGAAAGATGAAACAAACGAAATTCTTTATGAATATGCTGACCTGCTTACCCTTCATGCTGGCAGTAGCGCTCTGCTCCTGTAATAAGAAGTCGTCCCCCACCACCGATCCGCCACCCAATGGTAATACCTGTATTTTCCTGGGAGTGGATACCTGTAAACAAAATGCGAGGACCACCCTTACCATTAATCTGAACTCGGTCAAACAGACCATTCATAGTTTCGGCGCTTCCGATTGCTGGACCACCAAGTACATCGGCAACTGGAGCAACGTATCGAAGAAGGACCAGATCGCCGATCTTTTATTCAGCACCGATACCAGTGCCGACGGCACTCCCAAAGGGATCGGCCTTTCACTCTGGCGTTTCAATATCGGCGCCGGCAGTCTCGAACAGGGAACAGCCAGCAGTATTGCCGATGAATGGAGAAGGGAAGAATGTTTCCAGAATGCCGATGGCACCTATAACTGGTCGAAGCAATCAGGGCAGCAATGGTTCCTGCAGGCAGCGAAGCAAAGGAAGGTCAGCTATACACTGGGCTTCTCGCTTTCGGCGCCGGTTCACATCACACAAAATGGTAAAGCCTACAATGGAAGCGGAGGCACTGTGCTGAACCTGCAGAGTGGGAAGATGCCCGACTATGCCGGTTTTCTGGCAGAAGTGACCAAACATTTCCAGTTCGATTACCTGAGCCCTATCAATGAACCGCAATGGTCGTGGGGCACAGCTACCGGCGCCAACCAGGAAGGTACGCAGGCAGTGAACAGTGAAATGGCGGAGCTTACCAAACTGACCGCACAGCAGCTCAGCGGCACCAATTCCAAAATAGTGTTGGGCGAAGCAGGCACCTGGGAATATCTCTATGGAAAGAACACGGACAATCGCGGTGACCAGATCAATCAATTCTTTTCTCCGGCTTCTTCCAATTATATCGGCAACCAGGCCAATGTGGCGCGCATCATTTCTGCGCATAGTTATTTCACGACCTGTCCGGATGCCAGCATGATCAGTATGCGCCAGCAGGTCTACAACAAAATGAAACAGGTAGATCCCCAACTGGAAGCCTGGCAAACGGAGTTCGGTATCCTGGGAGATATCTGCGGCCAGTATAATGGAGCACCGAGAAATACAGGTATCGACTATGGGCTCTATGTGGCCCGTGTGCTGCACCACGACCTGGCCGTAATGAATGTAAGCTCCTGGCAATGGTGGCTGGCGGTAAGCCCATATAATTATAGCGATGCGCTTGTTTACATCAACGATCCTTCGGGCGTCATCAATGTGGCCAATTGCAAGAACGACGGCATCGTCATCGATTCCAAACAACTCTGGGCCTATGGAAATTTTGCACGCTTCATCAGACCGGGCATGAAAAGAGTGGATATCAGCTCCGACGGCAGCAACGACCTCCAGGTAATGGCTGCCACCCTGATGTTCACTGCCTATAAAAATGAAGCGGATAAAAAGATCGTGATCGTGATCGTAAATCCAGAGAGCAAAGAGAAAAAATTACAGCTTTCCCTGCAGGGTGGATCAGTGACCGGCAATACGTTGAACCAATACACGACCGATGCGGCGAATAGCCTGAAAAAATCGGTTACATCGGCTGCGGATATCAGGATACCGCCAAAGTCGGTGGTGACGCTGACAGGAGGATATTAGTCTGAACTGGGATTCATAGGATTTTTGGGATTGATAGGAAAAGTGGATAGCTTGGGATAACATATCAAAAATTATGCAGAAGAAATTTTTGCCGGGGTTATTGTTGATGGTGATGCTGTGCGGGAATGTGGTCGCACAACAGGATTATTTGAAAGAAGTGAAAGAGGCTTTACAGAAAAAGTGGCCGGAGAACCATAGCATCAACCTGGTATTTCATGGGCATTCGGTGCCTTCCGGTTATTTCAGAACGCCGGATGTACGTACACTGGATGCGTACCCGGCTCAGGTATTGGAGGCCGTGAAAAAAATATACCCGACGGCAGTGGTGAATGTGATCGTTACAGCGATCGGGGGAGAGAACTCGGAACAGGGGGAGAAGAGATTCCGCAAAGAGGTACTGGTGCATCGTCCTGATGTATTGTTCATCGACTATGCACTGAACGACCGCAAGATCGGGCCCGAACGTTCGAAGAAGGCCATGGAAAGCATGATCAGGCAGGCATTGAAACGAAAGATTAAGGTCATCCTCCTCACCCCATCACCTGACCTCAGTGTGGACTGGGCAAAGCCGGGCAGTGAACTCGACCAGTTATCGGACCAACTGAAAGAACTGGCTTCAACCTATTCGATTGGCCTCGCCGATCCGTACGACAGGTTTAAAAAGCTGCTGGAAGAGAAGAAGGACCTGAAAGATTATATGGCCCAATCGAACCACCCTAACAGGGAAGGACATGCGATCATTGCAGAAACGATCATGCAATACTTTAAATGATAGCTGTGTCAACAAAGATCTTGAGGTATGGGTGCCGCATACCTGGAATAACAGGCAGGTGTATGCCCGTTTATCCCGTTATCAAACAGGTACATAAAATATTAAAACTTATCCGGTATGAAGTACAGGCTGTTATTTAGTTTATTGCTGACCACTATTCTATCCCATGCGCAGAAGCTTAATTCCTTCAGGCCGGATAGATCGTTATCGACTTTGGCAGATAGCAGCCTTACACTGGCTACCCGTAATTATCTATACCTGCAATCCCAATTACCACCCGATCGCTTTCCTGTTGCGTACGATCCGGCCAGGCGGACCATGAAGACCAGTGGCTCCGAGCCCTGGGTAAGTGGTTTTTATCCCGGTACTCTTTTGTATCTCTATGAGGCCACGCATGACCAGGCGCTTTATGAAGAGGCGAAACGGAAAATGGTTGTCCTCGAAAAAGAGAAATTCAACAAGACCACCCACGATCTCGGGTTCATGATGTATTGTTCTTTTGGTAATGCAGACAGGCTTGAGGCCAGTTCAGCTTACAAGGAAGTGATCGTAACGAGTGCAAGGTCACTGGCATCCCGGTTCAGTGAGAAAGTAGGTGCTATACGGTCATGGGATTCCAAACCATCGCAATTCATGGTCATCATCGATAATATGATGAACCTGGAACTCCTGTTTGCTGCCACTCGGCTCACCGGGGATTCTTCTTTTTATAAGATAGCCGTTACACATGCCAATACCACGATGGAACATCACTTCCGTCCTGACCATAGCTCATGGCATCTCGTGATCTATGATCCGGCAACAGGTGCGGTACAAAAAAAGCAGACAGTGCAGGGTGCGGCCGATTCATCGGCCTGGGCAAGAGGGCAATCGTGGGGACTGTATGGATACACACTGATGTATCGCGCTACACGCCAGCGGAAATATCTTGAACAGGCAGAGCTCATCGCGGATTATATGTTGAAACACCTGCCTACTGATGGTGTTTTTTATTGGGACTTCCAGGCGCCCGGTATTCCCGATACCTGGCGTGATGCATCGGCCGCGGCGATCACCTGCTCTGCCTTAATTGAACTGGCCGGTTATACAAAAAAGAAAACCGGGCGGAAATATTTTCGCACTGCGGAAAAAATACTTGCTGCTTTATCATCACCTGCTTATCTCGCCACCCCGGATGAAGCCGGTGGTTTCATTCTCAAACATGGTGTAGGGAACCGGCCTGCCAATTCAGATATCGATGTATCGCTTATTTATGCTGACTATTATTATGTAGAAGCATTGATGCGATATAGACGTAGATCAAATAATTGAAAAAAAGGGTAAGTGTTACCGTGTAGATAGGGATTATACGATTGCATCTGCTGCAATTAGTTTTTAATTTGGATTTCGAATCACCCCTAAACCGAAATCCTTATGAAAAAGAACTGCTCTTTTTTTAAGGCAGCCCCCTATTGCCTTGCCTTAAAGATTTTTCCATTCTTCCTCCTTTCAGTTTTTCTCTTTTCAAATATTACCGTTCAAGCCCAGGTGAATGCCTATGCCCGTGTTACCAGTATTTCAGGCTTGAGGCTTAACCTTTCCAATGTGAACCAGGACTCTGATACTTTTCAGAACGGTGACCAGATCATTGTGATGCAGATGCAGGATGATGTGATCGGCGGCAATACCGGCAACAATGCAAACTTTGGGAATCTCTCGGCCATTGCCAGTGCCGGTTATTATGAAGTGGCCACCATCAACTCTGCCAGCAACCTGCCTTCTTATATAACTATCACGGCCACCCTGCAACATACTTTCAATACGGGGAGCAATAGCCGTGTACAGATCATCAGTTACCGGAAAATGAGCACTTCCGATTATACCACCCTGGCTAATATCACGGCGCTGTCGTGGAATGGCAATATAGGTGGAGTAGTGGCCATGCAGGTGCCGGGAATATTTACACTGGCGCACGACATTACGGTCGATGCGCAGGGCTTTCGCGGTGGCGCTGCTTCAGCAGATGTGGACGATGACTGTATGCCCGACAGTTACCGGAGCAATTCGACCAACTTTGGTGCGAAAGGTGAAGGAATATTTTGCAGAACAGCAACGAGCCAGACCAGGGGCAGGGCGCATATCCTTACCGGTGGTGGCGGAGGCTCTACCAATAATGCCGGTGGCGGCGGTGGCGGCAATTATTCTGCAGGAGGGCAGGGTGGTGCAGGCTGGACCTGTAGCGCTTCGCCCAGCGGCGGAATAGGAGGCATTGGCCTGGCAGGAAGCATCACGTACGAGCGGATCTTCATGGGAGGAGGCGGTGGCGGCGGCCAGCAAAATAATACGGTTGGGACTGCTGGTAGTAATGGTGGAGGTATTGTACTGATTAGAGCGCAGACCCTCACCACCAATTGTTCCGGTACGCGTATGATCTCTGCGAATGGCGGCAATGCGGTCAATTCCGGCAATGACGGCGCCGGCGGAGCCGGCGCCGGTGGCACCATCGTTTTGTCAGTGAATACTTTCAATATCCCCGATGGTTGCCAATTATTGCTCCAAAGCAATGGCGGTAACGGCGGCAATGTGGCGCATGCGAATTCTCATGGCGGCGGAGGTGGCGGCGGACAAGGAGCGATCATGTACCTGCAAACCATTCCTGGCAATAATGTTACGGCAGTGGTGAATAATGGCGCAGGTGGACAGAATTTCATCGGCGGTCCTACAGCAGGAAGCGGCTCCGGTCCCAATAATGCAGGCATCGTTCTCGGCAACGGGAATCCGCTTCCAGTCAACCTGATGACATTCAACGCCGGCAGGTCTGGTGATCATGCACTACTGAACTGGACTGCCACCGAATCCCGCAATACCACATTTGCTGTACAGCATTCAACAGATGGTTCCAGCTTTCAAACAATAGGTTATGTGAACGGAATATCAGGCAGCAACGTACAACAGTATCGATTCATTCATCCTAACCCGGTTGAAGGCATCAATTATTACCGGCTTGCCATGAATGACCCTTCAGGAAGAACAAATTATTCGATAGTAGCAACTGTAAAATTCAATGGGGCCCGGCAGACTATGGTGGCATATCCCAATCCTGCCGCACAACAATTCAGTCTCATGCTCACAAAGAATGTATTATCGATCGCCGTGCTTAATATAACAGATCTCAACGGCAAAACGGTTTTCCATCAAAACTATCAACTCAATGGTAACCGGTTGTCAGTGACACTGGATAAAAAATTGACGCCAGGTATCTACACCATTCAACTGATCGCCGGCGCCGAAACTCAATATGGTAAGCTGAACATTCGATAAGCAACCCCCTGGCCAATCATGGCCGGGGATTTTTTTCCCTTCCTGATATTTTGTATATTCAGGGGAGATATTGCTGTCCAAAAGCATTTCATCGTATGCCAATATGAAACAAGGGAAACACCTCCTTCTCCTGAGCCTTATCTTCAGTGTGATGCTCCTGACCGGTTTTATTGCACCGGCCAGCTCGAAAAAAAATGCAGGGCCCGGAAATACTATTCCCTCTGATCAGGGCGATTCAACGCGAACGGCTGTTTCGACTTTGGATAAATTGAATATTTGTACCTTCTCTGCAGCTCAGGATACTGATTGTATTGAATGGTAAAAAAGCAATACAACGCCGGTGCTGAACGTCCGGGTCTGGGATAATTGCAGGGGAATGCTGTGTTGCAATTCCCTGAAAAGCGCTTTGCCTCTGCCAATGGCCACGGGGTGCATCCAGATCTGGAATTCATCTACCAGTTTTTGACGTACCAGTGAATCCACGATCTGACCACTCCCATACGTGATCATATCCCTGCCCGGTTGATCTTTCAACAACCGGATCTCTTTGGCGATATTTCCCTTCACCAGTCGTGAGTTATTCCATATAGGTGTGGTAAGTGATCTTGAAAAAACGACCTTGGTGTAGCGGTTCATCATATCTGCAAAATCGATGTCTTCCCTCGATGAATGGAGGTCGCCTATTTTTGCCGACCAGTATCTTGCCATGGCGTCATAGGTGATCCTGCCGAGGAGGATGGTATCGGCCCTTCCGAGCAATTCGGAAGTGGTCATGGCCATCTCTTCGTTCCAGCACCTGAAATGCCAATCCAGTTCACATTGCGGCCCGGCCATATAGCCATCGAGGGTCATATTCATTGAAACGATAACCTTGCGCACTTCGTTTGCTTTATTGATTGGTGGAATGATAACAAAGCACTACAAAAGTATCTATGGCCCTGAAAACCGGCGGGGGGCAGAACCGACTTTAAGAGGGTGATTTTGCGACCTGGCCTGCTGGCAGAATTGACTTTGTTTCTTATCTTTAATACCGCAAACTGCTCTAAACATTCGTCCAGTAGGGCGATACCTCAACCGGCTCGATCTTTATCGTAAAAGCATTCTACTGATATGAAACACGTATCTATCCTGGTCCCTGAAGAGGCAGTAATGGCCGCCATTGTAGACCCGCGCACGATGTTCACCGGGGTGAATGAATTCCTGGAAGCTGCCGGGCATCCACCGGCATTCCAGGTGCAACTGGTAGGACTGACGTCGGAAGTCCGCCTGCACAATAATATCTTTTCCATCCACAATGATATTTTGTTGAAGGACCTGAAAAAGACAGACCTGGTCATCATCCCGGCTCCAACCGGCGATCTGAAGATGGCGATCGAAAAGAACCGGGCTTTCCTGCCCTGGATCATAGATCAATACAATAAGGGTGCTGAAGTAGCCAGTCTTTGTATCGGTTCCTTCCTGCTGGCAGCTACCGGCCTGCTGAACGGTAAAGAATGTTCAAGCCATTGGAGAACGGCCGGCCTTTTCAGGGAAATGTTCCCTGAAGTGGATCTTGTGGATGGTAGGATCGTCACAGAACAACAGGGCTTATATAGCAGCGGCGGCGCCTCTTCTTACTGGAACCTCTTATTGCACCTGGTAGAAAAATATGCAGGCCGTGAAATGGCCATCACTGCGGCCAAGGTATATGCACTGGAAATAGACCGCAAAACACAATCGCCTTTCGTGATGTTCAACGGGCAAAAAAGCCATGCCGATGAACCGATCAGGCAGGCGCAGGAATTCATCGAGAAAAATGTCGCGGAAAAAATATCCGTAGAGGAGCTCGCCATCAAATACGCGATCGGGCGAAGACATTTTGAAAGAAGATTCAAGAGCGCCACTAACAACACACCGGTTGAATATATACAACGGGTAAAGATCGAGGCAGCCAAAAAACAACTGGAAAGCACCCGCAAAAATGTGAACGAAGTGATGTACGATGTAGGTTACTCCGATACAAAGGCTTTCCGCACCGTCTTCAAAAAGATCACCGGGCTTTCACCGATCGAATACAGGAACAAGTATAATAAAGAAGCGGCTATAGCCTAGCCTTTCAACCCATTATATCGAATTATATTCTATGTAAATTCCGATGATCTGTATTTTATTCTAAAACTTTAGTAAATTACAGAATAAAACAACCAAATCGGAGTATGTCTACTCAGGCAATGCCTTCTTCCCTGACTGCTGCGGCCGGCAAACGAATTGAATCCATAGATCTTTTAAGAGGGGTAGTGATCATCATCATGGCGCTTGATCATGTGCGCGATTTTTTTCATGGCAGCGCATACCTCTATGATCCAACAGACCTTTCACGTACCAGTGTTCCGATCTTTTTCACCAGGTGGATAACACATTTCTGTGCTCCTGTATTCATATTGCTCGCAGGCGTGTCTGCTTATCTGTATGGAGCGAAGCGGAACAGGAGGGAACTGGCTTATTTCCTGTTTACCCGTGGTCTCATCCTGCTGTTGGCAGAGTTCTTTATCATCACACTTGGCTGGACCTTCAACCCCGCTTATCCCGTTTATATTTTGCAGGTGATATGGGCAATCGGGATCGCCATGATGACACTGGCCTTATTGGTCTTCCTCGACAAACGATGGGTCCTGCTCATCGGCATACTCTGTATTGCAGCACATAACCTGATGGATAATATTCATGCGCCCAATAATAATTTCCCTTCCTTTCTCTGGTCCGCTGTGCATGAGCCGCGCTTCTTCAGCTTCGGGCCTATAGCCATGTTCGTGGGTTACCCGGTATTGCCCTGGATCGGTGTGATCGCTATCGGGTATAGCCTGGGAAGCACCTATGCTAACGGATACGATCAGTCGAAAAGAAAAATGATCTTATTGACCACCGGGTTGGGCATGACAGCCCTTTTCATTGTGGTAAGGCTGATCGATACTTATGGGGACCAGGCGCATTGGTCGGCCCAGAAAAATACCGTCTTCACTTTCCTCTCTTTCCTGAATACCACCAAATATCCGCCATCCTTCCTCTATCTCCTGATGACACTGGGGCCAGCTCTTATTTTTCTGGCGTATGCCGAAAAGCCGTTGAATAGTTTGTCGCGCCCCCTCGTGATCTTCGGCCGGGTGCCCATGTTCTTCTATGTGATACATATCTATTTCATTCACCTGCTGGCGATGCTGGCGGCTACCATGACCGGTCATAAATGGAGCGACATGGTGCTTACCGGCTGGGTAACGGCCAATCCGCAATTACAGGGTTATGGTTTTTCCCTGCTGATTGTGTATCTTGTCTGGATTGGTGTGATCCTTGTATTGTATCCATTGTGTAAATGGTTCGACAAATACAAGCGTGCGCATGTTGGCCAGCAGAAATGGCTGAGTTATTTCTGAGAAATATTTATGGTCAGGACCATTGTGATAGGAGATATCCACGGTGCTTTGAAAGCGCTCCGGCAATTGCTGCAGATCCTCCACCTTCATGAAGATGATCTACTGATCTTCCTCGGAGATTACGTGGATGGCTGGTCGGAGGCTGCACCATTGATCAGCTTCCTCATTGATCTCGATAAAAAATACAATTGCATTTTCATCAAGGGGAATCATGATACATGGTGCCAATCCTGGTTGGGCGGAGAAGAGGCAGACCCCGTTTGGTTATTCCACGGCGGACAATCGACAGTGGAAAGCTATAGTAAACTCAGCAGGCCGGAGAGAAAGAAACATCTTGCCTTTTTTGAACGGATGAAACTGTATCATACCGACGAACAGAACCGCCTGTTCATCCATGCAGGGTTCTCTTCCATGCACGGCCCTGGACTTGAAACATATCCATCCAATTTTTACTGGGACAGAACACTTTGGGAAATGGCGCTCGCCATCGATCATCGGATCGACAGGGATTCAAAATTCTATCCGAAGCGATTACTGCTTTTCAGGGAGATCTACATCGGCCATACCCCAACGCTGAACTACGACACTGAACTGCCCATGCAAGCCTGCAATGTCTGGAATATGGACACCGGCGCCGCATTCGGCGGAAAACTATCGGCAATGGACATCGATACCAAAAGACTATGGCAATCCGATTTCACCCTGTCGCTTTACCCCGGAGAAAGAGGCAGGATCAGGTAGGTAATATTTGATTATCTTCCACCAAACGGATTCCTTTCCACGAAATATCCAATTTAAGGACTTACCCGGACGGAAGCAGTATTATTGAGCATACTGGAATTCGTACGCTGTGGCCCAGTCAATACATTATACATGGGATCTAAACTGCTCCCTTTTTTCGGAAGGTAGAGAGTGAATGGTTTTAACGGTTTTGATTGTCAAGTTGAAGAAATTCTCTATATTTACATGAACTCCTGGCCTTAACTGATGAGGAATTTTATCCTATTTCTGCTACCAATTATTCTGACCTATACCTGGCAAACTGCATTTTGTCAGAATAGACCAGCACCTCCAATTTTTACTCCATATTCACCTGTTTCACCCAACCTAAATCAGAAAAGGAACTGGAACAATTTATTGCCCATTAGTCCCACCAATGTGTTCATGAGCCAACGAGATCAATTTCAAAAGGTTAATCAGGAATTGCTTCGGCAGCAACAGCAGGCAGAAAGTATTAGAAGTAGGGATAGAGAAGATGATGTAGCATATAATCGCATAGCATATTTGAGAGTGCAGCAACAGTATCGCCAGGCGTTTGACCAGATAATGGGAATGGATGGCGATAACTTTTCAATCACCAAGGCGGTGTTTCTTGTTGAAAATGTATTTTATGATAATTGCCTTTCATTTGCGGAATATATAAAAACAATAAAAGCGAAAACTGACTTATGTAAACAAATCATGAAGTCGGAAAATCTAAATCCAGATAATGATCTTGCGAAGAACTATGCCATACAAAAACTGTTCTCTGGTAGAGCAAAGATTTTTGATAAGCATACCAAATCATGGCAACCGGTTAAACCATTCCGGTATGATTTCGAAGACTTCCGGGCAGAAAAAGATTGGACAAGAATGTTTGTTGTGAAGTTGTTGAATTCGGGTACAGGTCAATGTCACTCACTCCCCTTATTGTATAAGATAATAGCAGAACAATTAAATACTACTGCCTGGCTATCGACCGCACCTGAGCATTCTTATATCAAATTCCCATCGGGCAATGGAAATATTTATAATTTTGAAACTACTCAAGGAAAGATAGTTTCCGACCAGGCGATAGTAATGTCTGGCTACATCACTCCCGCTGCTATCAAGAACAAGATGTATATGGATACTTTGGGAAGGCAGCAACTAATTGCTCAAATGCTGGTAGACTTGCTTCAAGGGTACAAGGAGAAGATTAGAGGATATGACCTATTTGCAGAAGAAATAGCAGATCGAATATTAGTCATCAATCCGAATAACATAATGGCGTTGATGATGAAAGCAGATATGACGGCATTCCGTTTTGAATATTCGGCTAACAATATCGGGAGGCCGCCAATAGGTAAGCTGCCTGAATTTCCTGAATTATTTAAGCTATACAATGAGCGTAATGATCTATATGATCGCATAGATAATTCGGGTTATCAGGCAATGCCGGCGCAAGCATATCAGCAATGGTTACAGTCCTTGAAAGAGGAAAAGCGAAAGCAAGAGAGTGAGAAACTACGGGAAGAAATTAAGCGCATGGTAATGAGCCCTAACAAACCAATATTGATCAATAAAAAGAACTAAAACTCTTATCCCAGACGATATTTTTATGAGTTATATATCAAAGCTTAAATTCTTGCTGGCCCTCGGCCTTTTTTTGGTTGCGCATTGTATATTGGCACAACAACCCAATCCTTTCAGAAGTATCGGCAAGAAGACAGAAGTAATGGATCTTAGCAAAGGAAAGTATATTGAGATTTTCGAGAAAGATTCATTGGAACGAATAGGATCCGTAATAGTTAATAGACATACAAGGAAAATTGAAAAATTTGTAGATGAGAGTTCATCGATGGAGAACCCTTCGGATAATTCTCAGCAGAGTAGATTTTTTTCAGTTGATCCAATTGCTGCAAAGTTTCCCTATTATTCTCCTTACCAGTTTGCAGGCAATATGCCTATATGGGCAAGCGACCTGGATGGATTAGAACCAAATTTTCGACATAAAAGTAATGGGATTAATGGTGTAGGATTATTCGACCCGGGTCAACTATCAGGTATTCAAAGACACTCGACCGTTCTTACAATTGGAAAAGAGGGGAAACAGTTTCAGGTCCAATGGTTGCTTAATAATGGTGGAGAGGCGATTGGTTATCTTGCTTCCAGAGTTATTCCAGAGGAAGAATATAAACAACTGTATGGTGGAACAGGGAAGGGCTTACAGGAATCGTATGTTATTGAATTGGATAAATTTTTTGAGTTTGGCAGAAATACCAATCAATATTACGAATCTAGCCGAAATACTGAATTAAATGACGTGATGTATGGGGAAATTGAAAGGGATCCGATTAAGAGTTTATTTGATCCAAGAGCGTGGTTGATGGGTAGAGTAATTGGCGCCACTGGTAAGTTAGCGAGCCAGTTTCTTAGCCTTAGTTCGAGGCTCTCAGCACTTGAAACCAGCATTTTAAGCCAATCAAAATCCATCATAAATTCAAAAGAATTTGAGTCAATTAAAACTGCTTATGAAAAGGGCATAGCAGCAGAAGTGAAAATCAAAGGCACTACAGTAGTTTTTGATCCTAATTGGACATATTCAGAAGCAATGACATTGCATTCAGAAGGCGGGTTCTTATTAGGTCCAAAAGCGTTTACTGCTAAAGGAGGAGTCGAACAGACCATCCTATGGGAAGTTGCCAGATTAAAAACTCAGAGTACAGGATTATTAGGGGTTGATCAAACCAGAGCGTTTACTCAAAGTGCTGAACAAATATCTGAGAGGCTACTGCCAGAATTGAAAAAGAAATAGACCACCATCAGTATGAAATCAGTTACAAAAAAATGGATTGAAGCAGGATACATTTTACAGAATGACCCTAAAGCTATAGTCCTATGTCCGGAATGTGGCGTTGGTTCTCTTATTGTTAAAGATGAACCAATCATAAGTTCCAACAATAGAATAGATAGATATTTAATTTGTAATAATTGCGGCAAATGGAATGTTATCACAATGCAGTTGCCTTCCGACGAAACGAACGAATAATCGGAATAAATTCAGATACAACTGCAAAGGGTGTTGAATTTGAGTTATCAAATCAACCAATTAGACAAGAATTATTAATATGTCAAACATGAAATGAATTTTTGCTGTGATCGATTTATGAGCCATTTTGCAGTTAATGCTTACGACAAAGATGGCAAGGTATTAGTTGAACGATTTCCGTCAATAAAAATTGTTAAACCGGAATCTACCAGTGGAGAAAAAATTATTAAGCCATATAGGTATCTGTTTGTTTGTGGGCCTATAAATGAGAAGTCACCCTTCATCAATATGGCGTATCGCCCATTTTGTGGGACATCTTTGTTTAAATTTTATGCTGACGATAATTATCTTCATGAACAGAGTGTTCACTTTTTTTGATAGTTAAAGGGAGTAATTACGTAAGACTTTAAAGGATGATGCATGCGTGAGTGGTTAATATGCTAAGTTATATGCGCAATGCAGACACCAGCACAGAGAGTTAAGTTAAATAATAAGTTGATGAATTCCACGGCTAATAAGCAAATAGATACTATGCAGAACAGTGAAGATAATTTGCTGGAACTAATAGCAGAATATGTTTCTTGTGTAAAGTACTCCTGTTCCTTTTTACGGGAGATATATAATGGCGATGAAACCTTTCTGTACGCATACAAAATTTTAAAGTTAATTCCGAAAGAAGGCCGTATTGATGAGGTTTACTATAATTTCCATGGGAAAGGATGTTCTTTTGACTATTCGGATTTTACCATAGAAGTTGATTTTGGGTTTGATGGAAGACGATGTGATGGGTTCGATTTATATCGAATCGAGTTATTTTACAGATTCAGAATTGAAAAATATACAAGTCTTCTGGGTAATAAATTAGAGGATACATTTAATGCATTTATGAAAAAGGGTTTTATTGCAAAACATCCTCAAGATCCCAATGGCACTTTATTTTATTTGTCTTCTTCTTTAAAAGAATCAATGTGAAGGCGGCCGTAGCTTATTTCATATTATTTTCCTTGACTGTTTGCAATTTGAAGGGACAATCTGCAGTGTTTGATACCACGTATGAACGAGCCTATCTCACTACTTTGAACATGCTTTCTAATAAGGAAGCGTTACTTTTTAAGAAAGCAGTATTTCTAACCGAGAATGCTTTTTTAGAAACAAAATTATCATACGATGATTTCGAAACTTCGATTCAAAGTCTAATTTCTTTAGGTCAAGCATGGATAAAAGCAAATCCATTATTGAACTATCATAATCAGGATAGTACATCAGTACATGGGAATGGGGCAATATTTGCTTTGTTGACGGATACAATTACTATTAAGTTTATTGATGCGACTGTGAAAAAACATTATCCTTTCACCTACGATTTTGATGATTCCTTTGCTGACCAGGATTGGAGAAAAATGTTTGTCACAAAATTATTGGTAACTAACTCTGGAAATTGTCATTCGTTACCTTACTTATATAAAATCCTTGCTGATGAAATGGGGGTGAAAAATTGCTGGCTTTCATTTGCGCCTAGTCATATCTATATTAAAAACCGATGCCAAAAAATTGGCTGGTACAATACGGAATTAACCAGCGGTGAGCATCCCCTTGATGCATGGATTATGGCATCAGGATACATTTCCACAGATGCTATTCGTAGCGGCATATATATGGATACATTGAGCAGCCAGCAGGCTGTAGCTAATTGCGTCTTGGATTTGGCAAAAGGATATGAAAGGAAATATAAGTTATATACTGATAGTTTTATTATTAGATGCTGTGATCTTACATTAAAGTATCATCCAAATAATATTAATGCCATAATCTATAAGGCAGAGACCCTGAAAAAGATGTACCAAATTTATCAGAAGGTGAGCCCTGCATTAACCAAAATAGTTTATCTGGACATGGAGAAACTGTACATTCAAGCCATGGATTTAGGGTATAAGGAAATGCCAGGTAAAATGTATAAAGAATGGCTGCGATCAATGGCTACTCAAAAGAAAAAATATAGTAATAGAAAGGTCCATAGGCCATAGTGCGGTAAAACGAAAATAGCCTGGTACCGAGTTTTTTTTCTGATATCGAAATGACGTGGGCTTGTTATCCCCCATATCTTCATTAAAGGATTGGTCTTATTTTCTGAAAAATACCACCGACCTATGAACCCAAAAGATTTTATCTTAGCATAAGCGAAGATCATTTCCATTTATATCCTTCCCTAACCCGCCCTGGAAAAGACCGGCCTTCCTTATGCCCGTCTGCATGACCTTTACGAAATGTTAAAGTCTTAACATTGACCGTAAACAAGGTAACACAATTGCCGTCAGATTTCTTGTAGCACCAGCTTACGAATCATAAATGATGATTGTATGGTTACCAATAAAATAGCGACATTGATCGGCGCAGTCTTTCTATGCAGTGGCGTTTTGCATGCGCAGGATACATTGCAGCAGGTGCGGAAATGGAGCCTGCAGGATTGTATCGAATATGCGAAACGGAATAATATCCAGATCAATAACCTGCGGCTTACCAAAAAATCCACAGAACAGGACTTCCTGCTTGCCAAAGCAGCCAGGGACCCTACCCTGAGCGGTACCGTTACCCAATCGTTTACCAATAGTAAGAATGCCAATCCGGTGATCGGAGGGTTCCAGACGCAATCCAGCTTTGCGGGCAATTACTCCCTGAACTCATCGGTCACACTTTATAATGCCGGATACATCACCAATGATATCAAACAGAAAGACCTGCTGGAACGATCGGCAGACCTGAATGTACAACAGGCACAGAATGATATTACGCTCCAGGTTACACAGGCATACCTCAATATCCTGCTCACCAAAGAGAATATCCTGTACCTGCAGGACCTCGTCAATACTTCCCTCGCACAACAACAACAAGGCCAGCAACGGTTCAATGCGGGAAGCATTGCCAGGAAAGACCTGGTACAATTGCAGGCACAGACAGCTACCGATAAATACACACTCGCCACAGCACAAAATGCCTTGCGGCAAAATACCCTTGTGCTGAAGCAACTGCTGCAACTCCCTTCCGAAACCAACTTCGATGTAGCATCTCCCGATACACTGATAACGAAACAACTCGTCTCCTCCCTGCGTGAAGCCCAGGAAACGGCAATGCTCACCAGGCCCGAAGTGAAGAACGGGCAACTGGGCATCGAAACGGCGCAACTGGCCCTCGATAAAGCAAAGGCAGGATCGAAGCCTACACTGGGATTGGCCGGCAGCCTCTCTACCGGTTATTCAGATAACCAGTCGGAGAAATATTTCAACCAGCTCGATAATAATTTCTACCAAAGGCTTGGCCTCACCTTGTCCATCCCCATTTTCAACAACCGTATCGCCAAAACCAATATCGAAAAATCAAAGATCGGCATCGACGAAGCAAAGCTTTCATTGCAGAATACAAAAACGGTATTGTCGCAGGCCATTGAACAGACCTATATCAATGTGCTGAATGCGCAGAACCAGTATGATGCGGCACAGGAACAATTGAAGTCGGCCCAGGAAAGTTATCGGATCGCCAATGAACAGCTCAGGCTGGGCGCCATTGCGACCGTCGATTTGGTACAACAAAAGAACCTGTATGTGCAGGCCATGCAATCCTTCATACAGGCAAAATACAATACTGTGCTCTATGCGAAGATCTATGAATTTTATATGAACCAGCCTATCACGCTATAAACCGAATGGATATGAAAAAGTTCAAGGTACTCCTTATCATTTTACTGATCGCTCTGGCAGGTGTAGTTGTGTGGTACTTTTTTTTCAGGAAACCAGCATTTCCGCCGGTGGTGAATACAGTAAAACCGCAATACGGCGATATCTCCAACAGCATTACGGCTACCGGCGCCATTCAGCCGATAGATACGGTATCTGTAGGATCGCAGGTTTCGGGCACTATCCAATATATTTATGCCGACTTCAATTCCAAAGTAAAAAAAGGCCAATTGATCGCGCAGTTGGATAAGACCGTTCAGGCAGCGCAGGTAAGCCAGATCGAAGCCAACCTGGCCAGTGCGCTCAGCCAGCTGACCTACCAGCAGGCGAATTTCAACCGGCAAACGGAATTATTCAATGTAGGCGCTATCAGCAAGGCCGACAATGAAACAGCCATCAACCAGTATAATGCCGCAAAAGCGCAGGTCGACAATTTCCGCTCACAACTGCAGGCAGCAAAGAAAACCTTGTCTTTTACGGAGATCTATTCCCCGATCGACGGAACGGTATTGTCGCGCAATGTGAGCGCGGGGCAAACCGTAGCCGCCAGTTTCAATACGCCTACCTTGTTCGTCATTGCCAAAGACCTCACCAAAATGCAGGTACGTGCATCAGTGGATGAAGCAGATATCGGCAACGTGGTGGCAGGCCAGCATGTTTCTTTCACGGTAGACGCATTTCCCGATGACGTGTTCGATGGCACGGTGCTGGATATCAGGCTGAACCCTACTGTATCGGCCAATGTGGTCACTTATACTACATTGATCGATGCTCCCAATGAAAAACTGAAATTGAAGCCAGGCATGACAGCCAGCGTGACCATCTATACCAAACAGGAAAAAAATGTGATGCTGGTCCCGTCGAAGGCATTGACCTTCAGCCCTGATTCTACCCTTGCAAAACAATTTGTAATTATCGGGAAACCCAGGACCGGCGGCACTTTCAGAAAGCCTGCCGCAGACAGTACCCATCATGTATCGAAAGATAGTACTGTCAAACCGGCTACGGTTTGGGTAAAACAGGGCGATAGCCTGATACAGAAGAGGGTCCATATCGGCCTCAACGACGATACGGAGGTGGAAGTAGTGAATGGGCTTTCGCCCGATGAGGAAGTGGTGTTGAGCATCGAGCAGGGCTCTTCCAAAACTGCCAAAAGCACTGATGCCACGAGAAGCCCTTTCATGCCGCAACGAAGGCCGTCGGGCACCGGAGGAAGACAGGGCAGATAATAGTGTGAACAGAAACCAAGTAATATCATGAACAACAAGATCCTCGAAATAAGAAACCTGAAGCGCGAATTCATCATGGGCTCCGAGACCGTCCGGGCCCTGAAAGGTGTCAGCTTCGATATCGGCGCTGGTGAATTCGTCACTATCATGGGTAGCAGCGGTTCGGGAAAAACGACCATGCTGAATATCCTTGGCTGCCTCGACAAACCTACCGATGGTGAGTACATTCTCGATGGCAACAATATAAAATCGCTCAACAAGAATGAACTGGCACGCCTGCGCAACCGTAAGATCGGTTTCGTATTCCAATCGTACAATTTATTGCCCCGCACTTCCGCACTGGAAAATGTAGAGCTTCCCCTGTTATACAATTCAGGGATCTCTGCCAGGCAAAGACATGAAAAAGCGCTCTGGGCGCTGGAATCCGTGAAACTGGCAGATCGCCTGCACCATACGCCCAGCCAGCTTTCGGGCGGGCAGCAGCAAAGGGTGGCCATTGCCCGCGCACTCGTGAACGAGCCGGTGATGTTACTGGCCGACGAAGCCACCGGCAATCTCGATTCGAGAACATCATACGAGATCATGGCGCTGATGCAGGACCTGAATACCAGCCAGGGCAAGACCATCATCTTCGTAACGCATGAGCCGGATATCGCTTCCTTCAGTTCCAGAACTGTGATGCTGCGTGATGGCAAGGTGGTGAAAGATTTTAAGAATGAGAACAAGCGCAGTGCAAAAGAAGTACTGGATTCGATACCGGTGAGCGATGACTACTAAATGATCATTTTATGAACGCATTCAATCTCATACAGATCGCACTCCGGGCCCTGCAACGGAATAAGTTGCGGGCCTTCCTCACGATGCTGGGCATCATCATCGGGGTGGCCGCCGTGATCGCCATGGTGGCGATCGGGGAAGGCTCGAAGAAAAGTATCCAGGACCAGATATCCGCCATGGGCTCCAATATGATCACCATCCGCCCCAACAGTAATGTTACGGGCGGCGCCAGGCTCGATGCCACTACCGTGCAGTCACTCACGGAAGATGATGTGGTAGCGCTTGAAAAGAATATGCAATACATCAATGCAGTATCACCCGCCGTTTCATCGAGAGGCCAGGCGATCAATGGCGCATTCAACTGGTCTACCACCATGCAGGGTGTGAGCCCCGACTATCTCCGGATCCGCGACTGGCCCATATCGGATGGCTTCAGCTTCAACGCTTCAGATGTGACCAGCGCTGCAAAAGTTTGCTTGCTTGGACAAACAGTGGTCGACAACCTTTTTCCCAACGGCGAAAGCCCGGTAGGTAAGATCATCCGGTTCAAGACGATACCGATGAAAGTGATCGGCGTATTGCAAAAGAAAGGAGAGAATGCATTCGGGCAGGACCAGGATGATATCATCCTCACACCTTATACTACTGTGCAGAAAAGGATACAGTCCAGCATTTATTTTCAGAATATCTACGCCTCTGCCATCGATGAAAATTCAACCGATGCCGCCACGCAGGAAGTGTCGGACGTACTGAGAAGGACGCACCGGCTGAAACAGGGAGACGACGACGATTTTACCGTGCGTACCCAGGCGGAACTGATCAATACATTCAGCTCTACCAGCCAGTTGCTGACCGTACTGCTCGCCGCCATTGCCGGCATTTCACTGGTGGTGGGAGGTATCGGCATCATGAATATCATGTATGTATCGGTAACGGAACGTACACGGGAAATAGGATTGCGTATGTCCATCGGCGCAAGAGGGATCGATATCCTGCTTCAATTCCTGATCGAAGCCATACTGATCAGCATTACCGGTGGAATTATCGGTATTGCGCTGGGGGTCACCGCTACCAAAGTGGTGACTGCCTTCCTTTCCTGGCCAACATTGGTGACGCAGTCGTCTATTATTATATCCTTCATGGTTTGTGTGATCACTGGTGTCTTCTTCGGTTATTACCCTGCGCAAAAAGCTTCCAGGCTCGATCCCATCGAAGCGCTCAGGTATGAATGATCACGAAGGAACTGTTTAGGGAGCCATGTTGGCATCATTGTTCCGCTCTTCATTTTCTTTCTTGAATTCCAGCTTCCCGAATTTCCAGGTGAAGTTGATGCCGAAGGAACGGAAGGGGATCTTCCGCAAACTGTTCTGCGTGAAATTGGTGCCGAACAGTTCCAGCCGCTGGTTTACGTATTCATTGAAAGGATTGGTGGCCGTGAGGGCAATGCTGGCCTTTTTATTCCAGAACTGTTTACGCATGGCAATACTATACGAAGTAAAGGATGGGTACCTGCCCTGCACTTCATTTCTCGGCGAATTGAAATTGCCGAAGAACTCCGCTGCCAGGGTCGATGAGAACTGGTAGGTGGCATTCAGGTTCACCCGGTAATTGAAGCTGGTGCGGTCTGCACCCTTGTCCACCGCATTGATGATATGCCGGTGAAAAAAGAACAGGTTAGTGCGGAGCGCCAGTTTACCGGTAGGATGCAGGTCGGTGAAAATGTTCAGACCTGTATTATTCTCGGTGCCGATATTTTCCCTCGTGCTTACAGATACATTATAATATACTGAATCGCCCACTTTCAGCATGGGATAAAATTTCGTGTAAGGCTGAATATCCTGGCTGTTATGCCTGTAAAAAGCAGTGACCATCAGCGAGCCCAGGTTGCCGATATCCCTTGAATAGCCCAATTCGATCCGCTGGCCCAGTTCCGGTTGCAGATAAGGATTGCCGGCGCTGATATTGTTGGGATCGCTGGTATTGATGAAGGGGTTGAGGTCTTCATAATCCGGGCGCTCTATTCTTTTTGAGTAGCTCAGTTTGATGAGCTGCCTTTTTCCCAGTTTCCTGGACAGGAAAAGCGATGGCACAAGGGTATTGTATCCCGGCATTTTTACCTGCTCCTGTGCATTGGAGTAAAATGAATTCGTTTCAGTCCTTTCATACCGGCTGCCTGCTTTCACATCGAACAGGTCGCCGGCAGGGAAGGATGTCTCTGCGTAAACAGCGTATACTTTCTGGTGATAATTCAGCGCATTGGAAAGCGCGCTGTCGAATTTATAATTACGATCGGCCGGGGAAAATCCGTATACGGTGTTATGGCTGCTGATATCGAGGAACGTGGTCTTGGCGCCGAAACCCAACTTGATATCGTTCGCCAGTGGTTGCGTATAATCAATGGCCACCTGCGTTTCATGCTCCCTGCCCGGGTTCCTGTTCCGGATGCCGTAGAACAGGGAATCCTTCGGCCTCAGCAGTTGTTCATTGCCGGTAGTGAGCGTAGCATTGTTGAAGCTTGAATTGACGGAAATCTCTAGTTCCTGGTCTTCTTTACTGAATGTCCTTTTATAGGTAAGGGAGGCGTCGATATTGTGCGAGCGGGATTTGCTGTTGGAATTATTGAGCGTCGATTTTCCGGAAAGGGTATTCCCGTTCATGTCCTTTGTATTCTGCCATTGTTCAACCACTCCTTTGTTGGAGTTGCCGAATTCATCGTAGTTGACACTGCCTGTGATACTGTTGTACTTCCTGATGGTCCAGTCGAACCCGATACCGGTCTCGATCCCATGCCTTTTGAACCTGCTGCTGCCATCCTGCTCCAGGAAACTATTGGTTTTGGCGCTCGTGTCTACGGAAGTGCGTAAAGAATGGCTCGATGTGGTGACGGGCATTCTCGCATGCCCGCTGACGAAAGCAGTGACACCGAAATTATCTTTCCGGGCATTGAAATTGAAAGATCCGTTCTGTGCCCTTGTACCGGTAGTAAGGGAGATATTGCCGTTGATGCCCCTGGCCGTATTTTGTTTCAGGATGATATTGATGATGCCTCCCATTCCCTGTGCATCGTATTTGGCTCCGGGGTTGGTTATGACTTCGATGCTCTTGATCTGGCTTGCAGGGATCGATTGCAGCACGTCGGCCATGCTTTTACCGAAAGCAGTGGAGGGCTTGCCATTGATCAGGAAACGGATGCCTGCACTTCCGGCGAGTTGAACATTGCCATCTACATCCACCGATACCTGCGGTATTTTTTTGAGGAGATCGGTGGCGACACCTCCCTGTGAGGTAAGATCCTTTTCTGCATTGAACACCATTTTGTCGATCTTATTCTCGATCAATCTCGACCGGGCGGTCACGGTAACGGCTTCCAGTGATTCCTGCGCCTTCTTCAGCACAATGGCAGGAATAGTTACCGTTTCATTGTTCTTACTGATAACGATTTGCGGGATGGTGAATGCTTTGTACCCGATATATTCGATCAACAGTTTATAACTGCCGGGCATCATGCCGGTCACTGAGAATTTTCCTGATTTGCCGGAAGTGGCGCCATTGAGTGGTTTGGCGGCGCCTGTTGCCGTAACGGTGATAGTAGCATATTCAAGAGGAGCACCGGTAGCAGAATCGGTGACAATGCCATTGATCTTTGCATTGCCCCTGGCAGGATCATTCTCCTGGGCTTGCATTGTATAAAAAGATAATATTCCAGCCAGGATGGTGCAGATCAGTTTTCTCATTCTTGCCCGTTAAGATTTGTGCTAAGGTAAAAGCAGAATCTGAAGAAAAATGGCAAAGAGTGGATGACCGGCAGCCGGTAGAAAACCATAGTATAGGAACAGCCAACGTACGTAAGTATTTTCAGGCGGTCACTGGTTCTTTTTGCCTGATCTTTTTCTGATGCATGGCGCCCCAATCATGCAGCGCACGGACCACTCCTTCCAGCGTGTCCGCATAATCGGTCACCTCATATTCGACGATCACCGGTGTTGAATCGGCATGAACGATCCTTCTGACGAACCCGTTCAACTCGAGGTCTTTCAGTTCATTCGACAGAACGCGTGCGGAGATCCCTTTCAGGGTACGCTGCAGTTCATTGAACCGCTTGTTATTTTCAGACAGTGCGATGATGATGCGGAGTTTCCATTTTCCTCCGATCACGTAAAGGGCATCCCCAACAGCACCCAACCTTGAATTGCACTCGTTCCTGGAAAGCACGGTCCTTTTATGTTTAAAGCTCATAAGAAATGTATTTAACTAACCTGAAGGTTACTACTAACCTTTAGTATACTACTAATAAATTATTAGTAAAGGTAAATAATTTTACATCATCGAACCAGGCAGCAATGGAATACGCGCGGTCCTTCCTGCAGATGGTTTCATTCAATCATTTATTTAATCATTGAAAATTGAAGAAAGAAAATGAAAAAGATCTTGCATATCACTTCCAGTCCGCGGGGCGAAGATTCCAATAGTACCCGGTTGGGGCGAAGGATCATTGAAAAATTGCGCAACCAATATCCAGGAAGTACTGTTACGGTGAACGACCTTGTGGAGAACGATTATGAACACCTGCAAATTGAACAGATCGGTGCATTTAAGATACCGCCGGAAGATCAAACATCCGCACAACGGGCGGCACTCCGCGTTTCGGACCACACGGTGGAGGAACTGCTGGATGCCGATATTATCGTGATCAGCTTTCCGTTGTATAATTTCAACATCCCATCTTCCCTGAAAGCATGGATAGACCATGCCGTACGGCCCGGTATGACTTTTACTTACGCGACCGGCCGGCCCGAAGGGTTGCTGAAAGGCAAAAAAGTGTACCTGGCCATGGCGGCGAATGGCGTTTATTCCGATGGGCCTATGAAGCCATTCAATTTTGCAGAGCCTTATCTCCGTTATATTCTCGGTTTTGTTGGATTAACGGATATCACTTTATTCAGGATCGAAGGAAGCGGAATACCGGGTGTCATGGAAACGGCCACTGAAAAAGGATTGCAGAGCGTAGAGATAGGGTAGTGAAATTTGTCCGGCCAAATTATATATTTGTATGTAATTAATAACCGGTTCATTCTCAAACCTTCTTTATATCATCTTACGGGATTGCTGATTTTTATAGCGGTCCTGGCGCTCCGCGTTTCCATCGACAGCCGGCTGGAAGCTCGATATCCCGGCGACCTTCGTAATCGTGTAGTGGGCGCAAGACTGATCGAAGATGGTATCTCTCCCTATTTCTATAAATGGAAGAAGGCCGACGGAATACGTTATTATGATCCGGCCGCCTTCGATTCACTCAAAGTATCGAATATCACCGCCAGTCCTTTTTTTCTTCATCTGCTGCGGCCAGTGGCCGACTGGCCGCAGCGGACCATTTCCCGTTTCTGGCTGGCGGCTGAATACCTGTTTTTCCTGCTCACTGTTGGCATCGCCCTGCTGCTGGCCCGCAACCGTCAGCAGCAGTTGGCTGTTGCCATTACCGCAATCCTATTCCTGTTTACCGAATCATGGAAGAGCCATATTATGGCCGGACAGATGTATCTTCTTGTCCCCTGCCTGGCCATATTGTTTTATTATTTCCTTACGAGGCAGAATAATATCGGAGGAGCATTGGCCGCAGGCGTTATTGCCGCAACACTTGTGCTGGTCCGATTCAATACCATTCTTTTCTTCTTTCCTTTTTTACCGTTGATCAATCGTTATTCAAGATCATTCCTGGTAGCGTTTGCCGTTCCGGTGATCTTGTTATTCGTTGGTACGGTCATCGATAAACAGGAAAGGAATTTATGGCTGGATTACAAAGAAAGCGTTGCCCAGCAAATAAAAGTTCACCAGGACCTTGGCCCTGCATTCCGGCAGAATGAACCCGATCCCTGTTATCGCTATTGGGAAGGTTGGGATATGGAGGAGGTCGGTAAGAGCGAGCGCGACCATCCAGCCAATATTTATTCTGAGAACGGGAATGTATTTGTGCTGGTCCGGCACTTACTGCATCTGAAAATATCACCGGGCCTGCTTACTATGCTGAGTGCGGGTTTGATGGCACTGATCGTATTCACCTGGGCAATGATCAGCAGGAAAAGAACAACGATCATCACACCTGTCAATATCGCCATCGGAGGTTTTTGTTTGTACATGATCTCCGATCTGTTCTCACCTGTCTACCGCCACCAGTATTACACGGTGCAATGGCTATTTCCCTTATTGCTGATCGCTGCCGGTTTCAAGCGGTCTTTTAAATGGATGTACCTCCTGTTGTTGTTGGGCATTGGACTGAACATGTTGAATACAGACCTTATGAAAATGGAGCATACGATGGGGGAATACCTATTGCTCTTTACCTGTTTATTATTTTCTTTTTCAGGTTTGGAGGAGCGCCCATTGCAACTGATGGGGAAAAAATAAATGGGAATCGACAATTTTTAAAACAATGAAAGCTGGTCCTCATTCTTATTATTTGGTTTGGCCTTATTGACGGGCTTCACTACTTCTATCATTTCCGCAGGAATTTCATTGACAAAGCGGGAGATGGTTTGTTTTTCTTCCTTACCATATATGACCCTTTTGGCAGACCAGGTAATATTCAGCTCATCTTTTGCCCTGGTCATTGCCACATAAAATAATCTCCGTTCTTCTTCAGGGTCGGTATCTTTTCTGCCGGAAGGTGTGATGCCTTCTTCGGCGCCGGCAATGAACACTACCGGAAATTCAAGCCCTTTCGCAGCATGGAATGTAAGCAGGCGGATACCATAGGTTTGGTCACGACCGGTGTCTGTATAGGCATTGAGCGAATTGTCTTCCAGAAATCCCCTTACATCCGTTGCTTCCTTTCCGAGCGTGAGGATGGTTTCTTTTTTCAGCAATTGTTCATCCGTGAGTTGATGATCGGGCAGGTAGCGATCGAATATTGCCGATAAAATACCTTCTACTCCGTTATTCGCTATCACATCTGTCATCTGTGCGTGGAATTGCTTCCACTGAATGAAACTTTCGGCCGAACGGTTGCTGACTGCCTCCGGCATACTTTGCCGCCATTCCAGTTTGTTCTTATGTAAATTGGACAGGAATGCGTTGATCTCATTTTTCTCCCACCCCAGGAAGCGCAGGACGCCGCGTAGGGCTACTACATCATGGAGGTTTTCATGGAGCTTGAGCATATCTGCGATCAATGTAAAAGGGGACTGTCTGAGGAAACTGGTGGCATCTGCCAGTTGAACAGGAATGCCCGATCTTTTAAAATGCGTCAACAGCTCTCGCCCTACCTGATGAGTTCTGTACAGTACCGCAATATCGGAAAACGCATGATTGCCGGTAAATGCTTCACCGCCGGTGAGGAGATGTAGTCCCCCTACGTGCTTTTCTATTTCCCGGATCATATATTTTGCTTCCAGCTCTGTGCCGGGTGCTTCATATAATTTGATGCGGGCGCCCTGCTGACGGGTGCCTTTCAATTGCACTTCACTTTTAAGGGTATTATGCTGTATCAACTGCCCGGCGGCCTCCAGTATATTGAGCGTGCAACGATAATTATCCGTGAGGCCGATAGGCGTTGCTTTGAAATCATTCACGAAGCGGAAGAAAAGATTTACATCCGATCCGCGAAACCCATAAATGGCCTGGTTGGGATCGCCAATGGCCAAAATGTTTTTGCCGGCGCCCACCAATTGCAGGAACTCATATTGAAGGGCATTGATATCCTGGAACTCATCGACAGCGATCGTCTTTAGCTTACTGCGGACGGATTCCAGTACAGCAGGTTCCTTTTTCCATAAGGCCACAAGCTGATTCAGTATGTCGGACAGGTCGATAGCTCCCTGGCTTTGCGCATACTCCCGGTAACGCGCGGCATAGTGGCTGATGCTATCGAAACCGTTTTTGTCGCCCGATTCAAAGGAATGGCCAAGCTCTTCCACCAATTTTTTATGTTCGCTATCTTTCAATTCCGGGAACAGGAAGGGGATGATGGCCATCCTGCTTTCTTCATCGTATACCGTTTGTATGGCAGGGAATTGTTGCTGTAACATACGATAGGCGACTGCATGAAAAGTGCCCACCTGTATACCGCTGACCGGTTCATTCAATGTATGCGCCAGCCGCTCCTTGAGCTCCTGTGCGGCTTTATTCGTGAACGTGATGGCAAGGACCTTATCAGCGCTGGCTTGAGCCGTTTTCAGTTGATGCCCGATCCATTGAATCAGTGTATTAGTCTTTCCGGTACCTGGCCCTGCCTGTACCAGTACGGCCCCTGAGATCGTTTCTTTCACGCTGGCCTGTGCTTCATTGAGGGCTACCGGGGTGAAAATGTTTTTTTCTTTCTGCATGGCGGCCTCTGCAAACCGTTGCCTGTCGGTGGAGGTGACCGTTCTTTTATTCATCTTCTTTACGTCCTGGTCGCCCAGCAGGTACATCTGCCCGGTCATTTTGCTCAGCTCACCTTCATGAAAGATCTTGATCACACCATAGAGTCCATCATAACCGGCTATGGGATGCACTTCCTGTTCGCGCATGCGACGGATAGCCTCTGCCAGCACAGGTCCTCCCAGTTTCTGGATGTCCTCTACCGGTACTTCCTTCAGCAATGAGAACTCATTACCGAAGCTGGATATGGCTTGCTGAAAGGCTTGTGTTACGGCCTTGCTTCCTGTTCCCGCACCTTTTATCTCCGCCAGTATTTCGGGTAAGGGAATGATATGATCGAACCCTGCTGCACCTGCCGGTTTTTGCGGCGCTTCACGGTCTATCAGTTTTTTCACGCGATGCAGAACCCCAATGGTGAGTGGTTGTCCGCATCGCGGACAGATATTATTATATTTCAGTGATTCCTCAGGTTCGAGGGATATTTCACAATTGCGATGACCATCGTGATGATATTTCCCTTCTTCGGGGAAAAATTCGTATGTACCCAAAAATCCTTTTTGTGTTTTCAACGCTTCAAAGAGCGCTTCATAGCTGAGCGCCGTATCGAAAAGATTGACTTCCCTTCCTAATTTTTGGGGAGAATGGGCATCGGAGTTCGAGATCAGGGTGAAGCGATCGAGTGCGCTCCATTGCCAGTTCATGGCCGGATCGCTCGACAGCCCGGTCTCGATAGCGAAGATATGATGGCTCAGATCGCGGAAGCATTCATCGATACTATCATAACCACCTTTTGAACCAAGTGTGGAGAACCAGGGCGTCCATACATGTGCCGGTATCAGGTAAGACTGGGAAGAAGATCCCAGTACGATCTCCAGCAGGTCTCTCGATGGCAGGCCCAGGATAGGCCGCCCGTCTGCTTCCAGGTTCCCGATGCTTGATAATTTAGCATTGATGCGTGCTACCGTATCGAAGTCGGGCGCATATACGAGATTGTGATTTTTTCTCACCTTATCACCGTACTTATAAATGGAGCTGATCTCCGTGGTCAGACAAAACCGTACATCGATATCATGCACTTTCATTCCGGGGATCGCTGTTTGTTGGGGAGGGTTCTTCAGCCGGAAGAACCCATTCCCGTCGGGTTCCAGTTTTTCCTTTAGTTCCCTGAACCATAATGGGTGCGTGAAATCACCTGTGCCTACGATATTGATCCCTTTTATTTGCGCCCACTGGTAAAGTGATTCCAGGTTGAGGTCTTTGCTGGTGGCTCTCGAGTAGTGGGAGTGGATATGAAGGTCGGCTTTATAGAGCATCGGAGGATGGTTTAGCTTTAAAGGTAGAATTAGTTTTAATATGAATGGACTTCCGTATACGTAAAAAATATATATACAATCCCCGTCAAACCAGGCGGGGATTTTTATTAGTAAGTTCTTGCGCTCAGCTTATGAGCCTCTTACGATAGTTGCTTCAGGTATCCACGGTAACGAACTATTTCATAATATTGACCTCATGAAAAGATTTCAGATATAATTATTTTTTCATGCCTTTGGGCATTATTGGGTTCGCCATTTACCTTGAGCATGCTATACTGCCTTATCACTTATCCTCCTTTAACTTAATTTACAAGCAAAACAGGTTGATGCAGGCCATTGGATAATACAAGTATATATAACCAAAAAGAACTGCTGCTGAAAATAGCATCGGGCGACCGGGATGCATTTCACCAGCTCTATGACCGCTATAATACCCCCCTATACAACACTGTCAGGAAATATATTGCGGAGGAAGATACTTCCGTCGATCTCGTGCAGCAGGTCTTTATCACAATCTGGGAAAGAAGACGAACACTGCCTGACCTGGAAGGTTTTGATGATTACATTTTTAAAATAGCGCTCAACAGTGTCAGGCGCTACTTCAGGGTACTGCAGCGGCAGGCCAGGGTGGACAGGAATTTTACTTCGGAAATGGACAATTCGGTTTCAGATCCTGCAGAACTTGCTGAGCTCAATGAGTACATGCGGCTCTGGAACAAGGCCGTAGAAGACTTGCCGGAACAGCAGCAGCTCGTTTACCGGATGGTGGAATTGCAAGGATACACCACCGGTGAAGTAAGTGGAGCATTGGACATTTCCAAAGCAACTGCCAAAAAACACCTGGAACTTTCCCGTCGGGCAGTTCGCCGGGCGATCATGAACAGCATCGGGGAAAATGGCGGAGATCCGGCAAACGGACTGGTATTGCTGGTATTGATGATCAGCCTAAAAATATTTTCCGATTGATTACGCCGATTCGTTTCGGCACGACTGTATTAATAAGTACAGCAATGTTGAACAACCGTTTTGAATACCTGGTAGACCGTTACCACAACGGTGAACTCACCCCGCAGGAATGGGGAGAGCTATACGCTATATTGAAGGATGAGCAGTTTATGAGCAGTCTGTCGGACAACATGAAAGATACCTTTCTGACCAAACTGGTGGCCGGTGAAAAAGACGATGAGCTGAACTTACAGATGTGGAACAGGATCGATGCAGCCATTCAACCCGCTATTATGCCACAGGCCCATCGCGCCCGATTCCTCAAAACTGCCTGGTTCCGGTATGCGGCGGCGATCATCATTGTGTTCGGTATCGGTGCTTACCTATGGTTCATCCAACAGGACCGATCGCGGGGAGTGGCCACAAGGCAACCCATTTCTGCTGAGAACGACATCGCACCCGGACATGATGGCGCTATACTAACACTGGCAGATGGTACAAAGAAGGTGCTCGACAGCCTGGGGAATGGTATCGTTGCCGATCAAAACGGTTCACGGGTAATATTGAAAGACGGACGGCTGGCTTATACATTTACCGGCAAGTTGTCGGGGAATGCCGTTTATAATACGATGAGCACGCCCAAAGGCCGGCAGTTCCAACTCCAATTGCCGGATGGTACACATGTTTGGCTCAATGCGGCATCATCAATTACCTATCCTACTGCTTTTAGTGAAAAAGCAAGAGAAGTGTCTGTAACGGGAGAGGTCTATTTTGAGGTAGCGAAGAGGGATAAACAGCCCTTTATCGTTAAGGTGAATGAGCAAACCCGGATAGAAGTATTGGGAACGCATTTCAACGTAAATGCCTATGCCAGTGAACCGGCGATAAGGACCACTCTTTTGGAAGGATCTGTACGTGTGACCGCCTACGATCAATTGCAAACACTCAAGCCTGGTCAGCAAGCGAAAGTTGACCCCCATGAAAAAATAAAAATAGTTGATGATGCAGATATCAACCAGGTGATGGCCTGGAAGAACGGTCTGTTCAATTTCAATGGATACGATCTGAAAGCAGTAATGCGTGAGATTGGGCGATGGTATGATCTGGAGATCGTTTATGAAGCGGAGCCCGCGGCCGGCGAAGTGGAGGGTGAAATACAACGTAATTTTTCGCTCTCACAGGTGATGAAGGTATTACAGAAGATCAATGTACATTACAGGCTGGAAGGAAAGAAGTTGACCATTATGGAATAACGCCTCACGATCTCTTGCCACAGATGCGTTTTCAACCAACAATATCACCGAAAATAATGCTGATCTACACAGCATCTGGCTGCAAAATATTACCGATGCAATGCTGCAGGATTTGAACTTACCTGCCGGGAAAAATTAAACCACATCCACCGGGACCATGAGCTTCCAATACGATCTGGCTGTCCGAATTCCGGCCGGGATCGTTGTGGATATGCTGGATTTACTCAGTGGCAAGGATGCGTCTGAACAGAAATTGAACGCACAACGGGCAAAAGCAGGATGAAGAAATTACAGGATCGATCAATTAGTGATGGAACAAAAAAACCGGGTCGAGATTGGCGTCCGTACCCGGTTGAAATGTTCAGGCTAATTGTTTAGCAATAAACCAAACATGCTGTCCGCTTCTTTTTCCAGGGCATGCGGAGCAGCCGATTATTAACCAAAACTGTTACCAAAGTTATGAAATTAATTGCTCTCTCCCGGCCGGATGGCGTTGTCGGGTCTTCTGACCTGCAACCTGAGCTCCGGCTGGCAACCAAAACAGTCTTAGTTATGAGATTAACTTTGATCCTTCTGACTGCTTCCTTTTGTACGGCCGCTGCTGAGGGCCTGTCGCAATCGGTCACACTGACTAAAAACAACGCCTCCGTCGAGGAGATCATTTCTGCTGTAAAGCAGCAAACCGGGTATGTCTTCTTTTATTATAAGAAAACGCTCAGGAATGCGAAAAAGATCAACGTTGCTGCTAAAAACGTATCCATCGGTGATTTTCTCTCACTTGCATTCAAAGACCAGCCTTTTACTTTTTCCATTGAAGATCGTACCGTAGTGCTTTCTTCCGCTAATGCCCCGGATAACCTGATAAAGAAAAATGACAATTCACCGCAGGATGACATCTATTGGACATTAAGACCTGATACATTGATCGATGTCAGCGGGCGTGTGCTGAACGATAAACAGGAGCCGGTTGCCGGCGTCAGTATAACCATTAAAGGCGGCGCTAAAAATACCATAACGGATGACAACGGCAATTTCAGATTGACCAGGGTATCGTCGACATCTACTCTTGTAGCAAGCTGTATCAACTGCGAGCCGCTGGAGATCAGGGTCAATAATAGAAAAGTATTGGTCCTAACGTTGAGGATAGCCGCCAGCAATTTGGATGAAGTGGTCGTAACCTATAGCTCCGGCTATCAAACCATCTCCAAAGAAAGAAGCGCCGGTTCCTTTTCCAAGCCGGATATGAACCTGGTCCGGGACAGATCTACCAGTATGAATATCCTGCAAAGGCTGGATGGATTGGTGCCGGGCCTGGTGATCAACAGTGCGCCAAACTCCCAAAACCCTTACCAGATACGGGGACTGACTACTATCGGTATCGCAAACGGCAGCGGGACCTATACCGGCACCAACAGAAATCCTTTATATGTGGTGGATGGGATAGCGATGGAGGACATATCATCGATCAATCCGCAGGACATAGCAGATATTAGTATCCTGAAAGATGCAACGGCAGCTTCCATCTGGGGCGCCAGGGCTTCGAATGGGGTTATTGTCATCACCTCGAAAAAAGGAGGCAACGGCGAAAAGCTAAAGGTCGGCTATAATGCTTTTGTCAATTTTCAGGGCCGGCCCGATCTCGATTACGTTCCTGTAGTGAACAGCAGGCAGTTCATAGAAACTGAAAAAGAAATATTTGATCCCATTACCAATCCATGGGAGACTGTTTCCACCTATACTAATGGAGGTATCTCTATTCCACCGCACAAGGTGATCATGTATAACAGGTATAGGGGGCTTATTTCCGAAGCACAGGCCAACAAAAGCCTCGATAGTCTCTCTTCCATCAATAATGTACAACAGATCAAAGACCTATGGTACCGCAATGCCATGCTGATGAACCATACCATTTCTTTATCGGGCGGAGGAAGGGTTCATTCATTTTATGGTTCATTGGCTTATACGAATACGCAATCACCACGCCCCGGTGAAAAAAACAATACGTATAAGATCAATTTGCGGCAGGACCTTAATTTTTCCCCCAATGTCCAGTTTTACCTGATCACTGATATCACCAATACTTCTACATCGGTGAAAAGGAATATCAATATCGATAACCGGTTCTATCCCTATCAATTGTTCAGGGATGCAAACGGCAAAAACCTGGCTGTGCCTGCCATGAATGGGTTGAATGATTCTATCAGGAACGATTTTCAAAACAGGAGCAGGATCAATCTCGATTATATCCCACTCGATGAGGTCAATTACGGGTATACAAAAAGTGATGCTTTGCTCGGCCGGATCATCGCGGGCGCATCCATCAAACTGTTGAAAGGCTTAAGGTTCGAGGGTCTGTATGGCTATGTGAAAGGGAATAATAAAACTACCAGCTATGACGATGCAAAGAGCTACCCGGTACGGCAGGAGGTGGTCCAATTTACGGTGGCCCCTACACCCGCTTCTACACCGGTATATTACCTGCCCACCACAGGAGGCAAATATTCCGTTACCAATACAAACCAGCGGAACTGGACCGTCCGGAACCAGTTGGTGTATGATAATGCCTGGAACAACCGGCTGCACCAGCTTACGCTGCTGGCAGGACAGGAGGCACAGGAGCAACTGATCATCAGCAACAGCAGCACCGTGAGAGGATATAATGAAGATCTTCAAACTTATGTGTCCCTGGATTATACCACGTTGGCTACCACAGGTGTCCCTGCCCCGGTGATGGCGAACAATATCGGCAGAAGTGTGCTTTCCACTGATTTTTTCAATAAAAATGAAATTCAAACCAGGTTCACTTCCTATTATGCCAATGCCGCATACACTTTCGACAAAAAATATTCCATCAATGGAAGCTGGCGGATAGACAGGAGTAATTTGTTCGGGCTGGATAAGTCTGCCCAGAACAGACCAGCATGGAGCGTTGGTGGAAAATGGTTATTGAGCGATGAAAAATTCATGACTGGTAGCGGCTGGCTCGACCGGCTGGCAGTCAGGGCAACTTACGGCATCTCCGGTAACTCGCCTGCGCCTGGAACTGCTTCCTCCTATGATGTGTTGGTGGCGCAGTCCAGCAATTTTCTTCCAGGCGGGGTAGGACTTAGGATCGCAACGGCCGCCAATCCGAAATTGACATGGGAGACCACCAAAACCATCAACCTGGGTGTCGATTTCGGTTTCCTGAACAATCGCATCAATGGATCGATAGATGTATACAGGAAGCGAACAGAAAACCTGTTGGGTAGTATGCCCGTCAATGGCTTTGCAGGGTATGCTACTATCATCGGAAACTTCGGCGACCTTGAAAATAAAGGAATAGAACTAAGCCTGAGTTCCCTGAACATCCGTAGCCGCAGCTTTAGCTGGAATACCCTGTTCACACTATCCTATAACAAGAATACCATCACACACCTGAATGATCCTACAGCCATCAGCACAGGAGTTCAGAAAGTGAGAGCGAATTACGTAACCGGATTCCCGGCATTTGCCATTTTTGCTTATCCATTCGCAGGGCTTGATAACCTTGGTGATCCGCTGATCAGGTTGGCTGATAAAACGGTTACGAAAGCCAGGAATGTTGCCATGCCGGATGATATCGTTTTTATGGGTACTTACCAGCCGGTTTGGAGTGGTGGTTTGTCGAACACTTTCCGGTATAAAGGATTTGCCCTTAGTGCCAACATGATTTACAATCTTGGGCACGTGATGAGAAGAGATGCTATATCTTTTTATTCCCCGTATAGTGTTCAGGGGTTCACCGGAGGACAAATTCATCCGGATTTTCTGAACAGATGGAAAAAGCCGGGCGACGAAGCGTTCACCAATGTTCCTGCTTATGTTTCCAATACTTCGGTCAGCGATACCCGGAGAGACCTGAACTATTATACGACAGGGGACCTGAATGTGGTCAGTGCATCTTATATCAAACTGCGCGATATTAGTTTATCATACAGCTTGCCGGAATACCTGGTCAGGCATATAAAAACTGACAATATAACTTTCAGGGTCCAGCTATCCAACATCATGTTATGGAAGGCCAACAAGTATGGCATCGATCCTGAATTCCAGGACGCTTCTTCCGGGCAAAGGGTCCCGTCTGCGTTTACCCCTACCTCAATTGCCATCAATAATCAGAATTTTCGCTATGGCCAGGGAGCAGTGACGATTGGCGTGAACGTAAATTTTTAATGAACTAAAAACGGATAAAATGAAAAGCATCCTACAATATACCAGGCCGTTGTTGATCGTGTTGTTGATCACCGGCATCGGCGCCTGTAAAAAAGACTTCCTCGAAGTTCAGCCCAAAGGCAAGCTGATTGCAAAAGCCATTGCCGATTACCAGAGATTACTCACCAACCTGGATCTGGTTAACTCGACCACAGATGCGCAGGTAGCCATGGGCGATGAAATAGCAGCAGTAGACCCCTATTTTTCCGGGGCTCCCGTCAGGACGCAAAGGCTTTTCCGGTGGGACGATATCATCTATGAGCCTGCAGAAAATGCCAATGAACTGGCAGTGCCCTTATCGAATATTTACCTGTATAACAAAGTGATCAATGAGGTAATGGAAGCGGCTGATGGCACGGAACAAGCGAAAAGATCTATCCAGTCGCAGGCGATGGCTTGCAGGGCATGGTCTTATTTTTTACTGATCAATTATTACGGAAAACCTTATACGGCCTCAGGTTCCCCGGCCGATCCTGGATTCCCAATAATTACCAAAGCCGATGTGACAGAAAAAAAATTTGCCAGGGCTACTGTTAAAGAAGTATATGACTTTATTGTCAATGAACTTGTAACGGCGATACCCAACCTGCCTACACAGATCACGCATCGCTTTATCATGTCGAAAGCTGCGGCAGAAGGATTGTTGGGCAAAGTGTATATGTTCATGGGAAAATTCAACGAAGCGTTGCCGTTCCTGAATGCAGCCATTGCCGATCTTGGATCATCTTCCATCCCTGTGGGCCTGTATGATTATAATACCACATTTGGCACGGGAGGAAGTTTTCTTCCTATCGGTATGTTTGGCCCGGTTTATCCTACCACACCCAACAACCAGGAAAATGTATATTCAAAGCAATACATCGATAACTGGACGTTCACCAATAACGAATTTGTCATCAACCCACAGATGGCTGCTTTATACGCAGCTTCAGATCTCCGCCTCAATTTCTATTCCAATAAACCTTTTTTCGGAAGCATTCCATATCCGGGTGGCATGCTAAGAAGGATTGGGCCCATTGCTGCACAGATCGGTGTCACAGTTCCGGATCTCTACTTACTGAACGCCGAGTGCAAGGCAAGATTGAGTGATCTCCCGGGAGCGAAAACCATGGTGGAAAATTTCAGGGAGAAAAGAATGAAGCCTGCCGATGCCCCAGTCCCTTCATCTATTGCCGGCAATCAAACGGCATTGGTAAAATTTATCCTGGAAGAACGCCTGAGGGAATATGCCGTGATTGGTTTCCGCTGGTTCGACATGCGCCGGCTATCAGTAGACCCCGTTTACAATACAACAGTAGGCAATACACATATTGTCTATAAACAAACCGGCGAGATATCTGCTTCCTATACGCTGAAGCCTGAACGCCTGGTATTGAGGCTTCCGCAAATGCTGATGGACCAGAACCCCGGCATGCAAAACAATCCTTGATACCCGTCTCATATCGTAATTAGAGAATGTCCTGGATAAAATCTCAGAAAGTTAAATAGATCTAATATGAAAAATAAAATAAGCTGCTGTATACTCCTCATCTGCACTATAATGTCGGTGCAGGCTCAACAAAAATTCACCATTGAAGGAAAACTGAGCGGGCTGAAAGACCCGGTAAAGATCATGCTGAATTATAGAGAAGATGGAAAAATGGTAACTGATTCAGTGATGATAACAAAAGGCAATTTTGTATTTAGGGGTACTCTAAACTTTCCGGTATTGGCTTCCCTGGCTGTAAAGCCATTAGTGGAAGACAAAGGGCCCATGACCTACGAAAAGATGCTTGCCACCGACATGCAGAACTTCTACCTGGAAAATGGGAAGACCACCGTAACCGGTAGCAACCTCAAAACAGCCGCCATCAAGGGCAGCAGGGCACAGGCCGATTACGCATTGCTTCAGGGGCAGTTGAAACCCCTCCAGGATAAGATGACCCCGATCAGCAGAAAAATGGCAAAATACTTCGAGGCGAAAAATCAGGCGGCCGGAAATGAACTGTTCCCGCAGGTAAGGGCCATCCGGCTTGAAATGAACAAGGTAGAAGAGGATTTTATCTACAGCCATCCTGATTCCTATGTAAGTCTTGACCTGGTGAAAAACAGATCGTACAATATCGATCTGAAAGAGTTTACTCCATTCTTCAATGCCCTGAGCGAGCGCCTGCGCAATTCAAAGGAAGGGCAGGAGTTGACCGCCAGGCTCGCTATTGCCAAAAAACTTGACGTGGGCCGGCCTGCCATTCCATTTACACAGAACGATCCGGAAGGCATCCCTGTTTCGCTCTCCTCATTGAAGGGAAAGTATGTGCTGGTGGACTTTTGGGCAAGCTGGTGTGGCCCCTGCCGTGCAGAAAATCCACATGTGGTCAAAGCATACCAGCAATTCAAGGATAAAAATTTCGAGATCATCGCCGTTTCACTCGATGAGAAAAAGGAACCCTGGGTCAAAGCCATCAAAGACGATGGCTTGCCCTGGATCCATGTCAGCGACCTGAAAGGCTGGAAAAATGTCGTAGCGGTTGAATATGGTATCCAGGCCGTACCACAGAACCTATTGCTCGATCCTAATGGTATTATCGTCGCTAAAAATCTGAAGGGTGAAGCCTTGAGTAAAAAACTGGAAGAAGTAATAAAAAACTAAAAATAAAGCAATGAAAAACATCATCACGGTATTCCTTTTTTTTCTTTCGGTATGCAATCTGACCGCGCAGGAAGGGATCAATTTCGACCACAGTACCTGGAGCGAAGCGCTGAAAAAGGCGAAAACAGAGAACAAGTTGATATTTGTCGACGTATATACGAGCTGGTGCGGGCCCTGTAAAAAGATGGTAGCAGAAGTGTTCCCCCAGAAACAGGTAGGGGACCTTTTCAATGCCAGCTTTGTGAACTGTAAGATCGATGCGGAAAAAGGGGAGGGCGTACAGGTCGCCAAAACTTATGAGGTCAGGAGTTATCCCACGTACCTGTTCGTCAATGGCAACGGCGACCTCGTATACAGGACACTTGGTTATATGGAGGCTGCAAAATTCTTACAGGAGGCTTCCTTTGCCTTACAGCAAAAGAACGATCCCAGGCCGCTGTCAAAATGGAATGATGAGTATGCGGCAGGCAACAGGAACAAGGATTTTTTGTTGGGATACCTTAAAAAAAGAGAGCTGACCAAGATACCATCATCCGACCTGATCGAAGAACTGTTCCCATTATTTACATCGGGCGATCTCCGTAACAAAGAAATGATCACAGCCTTGATACATTATGATGGGAATTTGGAATATGTACCCTATGGAAAATTTTATGATTACGTAGTGAAGAACCATCGGACCATCGATTCAATCACGAAAGATAAAAGTCCGGCACTCTTTGTATTGGAGATTGGCATCAACAACTATTTCAGGAAACGTATCATAAAGGACAGGAAAGAGGACCTGCTGCCGGTTATGGTGAAAGCCAGCAGGCAGTTATCGGAGCTATTGCAAGACAAACAAGCGACGTTGAAAGCAAAAGTGCTCGTAATGAATTACTATAGCAGTACACATAATGAGGGAAAACTGAATCCTGCTGTCCTGGATTACGTGAACAATGGTCTGTTCAGGCAAGACCTGGCGGAGATCAGGGCTATCGATGAAGCCAGTTATAAAAAGTTCAGGGAACCTTATCTCTCCGGCAGTGCTGATTCTACCAAAACTGAGAACTGGGCTAATATCAACAGGATAGTCAGGAATAGGGATATGGCCTCTTATACTTACAATTTGAGAGATGCGGCGGAAGCGATCTACAACAATTCCAAAGACAAAAAGATATTGGCACAGGCCACTGAATGGGCCAGGAAAGCCAATGACCTGTTTCCGCACTTTTCGAATGCAGCAGTGTATGCCGGTTTGTTGTTTAAAACAGGTAACAGGCAAAAGGCCATACAAATAATGGAAACGGCCAGCCAGGATACTTTTTTAGACAAGAATAACGATATCTATAAGCGATTGATAGGAAATGTCGACCAGATGCGGAAAGACCAGTTGCCCGAAAGTTTGTGGAAAGCCTTCAGGGATTGAGAATAAGAGCAAATAAAAAGGGTCGCCCCGAAAGCTTTCGGGGCGACCCTTTTTATTTGCTA
>OFTY01000116.1_pt1 | contig 88256 bp, 64 predicted proteins | sample 1775061 | NCBI WGS metagenome assembly OFTY01 (sample SAMN08195773, study PRJEB24354) | sludge metagenome | isolation source: sludge from phenol fed wastewater aerobic bioreactor B | place: India: Nagpur | collected 2016-09-16 | reverse complement strand
GCCACCGGGATGCGCCGGGTCTCGCCGAAGCTGGCGATCAGCTTGCCGTCGGCGCTCTCCACGCGCAGCGGCACCTGGTACTTCATTATCAGGAAGACGCGCAGTTGCCTGTAAAGCAGCAACAACGATCGTCAGGCTCTCCGATTTAAAAACAGTTATGCCATTACGATCATTTTTTTTCCAGGCTTTTTCACTTTTCAACTGATCGATGAATGCAGGGATATCAACAAATACATAAGGTGCATCCAGCACCCTGTCTCCTTCCGGCCGGTTAAATGTGGCATCATTTCTTTTTATTTCCATACCCGTTGTTTGCTGAAAACATCAAAAAACTATGCCATCAACTGACTGCTGCTACACATTCAGTAAAATCGAAAAATGAGATTGCTTTATGCTGCATCTATCATTTGCAAAATGGCATATAAATGGGATGAGTATTTATTAAAACAACTAAACATGAAAGCTACTACCCGTTGGGGCATTATCGGGCCGGGAAGTATTGCCCGCTTGTTTGCCAGAGACCTGTCCCTTATTGCAGCACCCCAGGAGATTGTAGCGGTATTGGGTCATTCGGAAGAAGGCACGGACGCTTTTGCAGAAGAGCTCAATATACCTTATGCCTACACTGATCCTTCGCGGTGGCTTGAAAAAGTGCGTCCCGATATCGTTTATATTGCCACACCTCATCCCGATCATTTTCAGCACGCATTGGATTGCCTGGAAAAAAAGATCCCGGTGCTTTGCGAGAAACCAATGACCGTTAATGCCGATCAATGCCAGCAACTGATCAATGCAGCCAAAGCCAATAAAACTTTTTTAATGGAAGGAATGTGGGTCCGCTTCCTGCCCAGCCTCCAACTGGTACTCAATCTTATCGAAGAAGGGAGGATCGGGAATGTGCTCGCCATAAAAGCTTCCACCACTTTCAAGGCTATGCCGGAAGATGGCAGTCGCTATTTTGATCCTGAAAAAGGCGGCGGCTCATTGCTTGATCTGGGGGTCTACCCTGTTTATTTAGCTCAATTGCTGCTGGGCAAGCCGCGCTCCATTAAAGCCATTGCCAAGCTGTCTGATGAACATATAGATGAAAATTGTTCTATCCTACTTCAATATCGCAATGGCGCTTATGCCATGCTTGAATCTTCCTTAATTGCAGAAAGTGATGCGCCTGCGGAGATCACCGGCGATAAGGGTTCGATCAAAATCTTTCATCCCTGGTTTGAAAAAGCCAGCGGCATTGAACTGACCGAACGCGGTGAAGGAAAGATCATTTATCCCTGTTCATGGGCAGGGCATGGAATGCAGTTTGAAACAGAAGAAGTATTGCACTGCATTGCTGAAAATAAAATCGAAAGTGAACTTCATCCCCTATCTGCCAGTTTTGATCTGATAACCACGCTGGATGAGATACGCCGGCAAATAAACGTGGAGTATCCCGCCGTGGAAGCGGTGGAGGGATAACTGGAAAAACCGGTTAAATCAAACTGTTCAGCACCAGCACGCCAATCAATCCCAACACAGAGATCACTGTTTCCATCATTGTCCAGGAAAGAAATGTCTGCTTTAACGAAAGACCAAAGAATTCTTTGAACATCCAAAAGCCGGTGTCATTGATATGCGAGCCGAATACGCTCCCTGCACCCACAGACAATGCCATCAGTTCCGGTGATGCTTTTCCTGCCAGCACCAGTGGCGCCACAATGCCTGCCGCCGTAATACCGGAAACAGTAGCAGAGCCGATCATCACCCTGATAAGCGCCGTTACCACCCATCCAAATACCAGCGGCGGCATCTTCCATTGACTGCTGAGCGAAGCAATATAATCTGCTGTGCCGCTATCGGTAAGCACCTGCTTGAACACACCGCCTGCTGTGATAATAAGCAGTATAAGCGCCACATCAGCTACCGCATTATTGACCCATACCATTATTTCCGTCACAGGCCTGCCTGTTGTTTTTCCAAAATATATGATCGCCAATAATACAGTGATGAGCAGAGCAATAGTTGAATCGCCGGTGAAAGCCAGTATTTTCCGGAGCAAACTTTCTTCTGGTAAAAATGCATTGGCCAATACGGCAACACTGATCAGGAATACCGGCAATAAAGCCATAAAGAAGCTGGCGAAAATGCCTGGCAGTTTTTCATAACCGGTTTCAGCAGGGGCCGATAAAAATTGTTCAGCGCCCGGCTTTATTCCCTGCATCAGTTTGCCAAGCCCGGGGCCTACAAGTACCAGGATAGGAACACCGATAGCTAGACCATACATAAGCGTTTTACCCATATCGGCATGAAATGCATTCACCAGCAAAACAGGGCCTGGATGAGGCGGCAGGAAACAATGCGTAACCGAAAGAGCAGCAGCCATGGGAATGGCAACATATAATAAGGACACCCCGGTTCGCCGGGCAATAGAAAATACCAGGGGCACCAGGATAATGAACCCTGCATTATAATAAAGAGGAATGCCCACCAGGAAACCCGTAAGCAACACCGCCCATTGGATATATTTTATACCAAAGGCATTCACAAGAGTGGTAGTTATTTGTCCGGCAGCACCGCTGGCCTCCAGCAACTTTCCCAGTATAGCCCCCAGGCAGATGATCAGTACCAGTCCGCCTAATGTGCTGCCCACGCCTTTCTCAATAGAAACGATCAGATCGGCCGGAGACATTTTCAATGCAAGGCCTGCCACGATCGCTACGATCAACAAGGATAAAAAAGGACTGAGCTTCTTTGCGGTCAGGAATACCTGCAAGGCAATTGCAAGCAGGACAATGAATAATACCATCTTGCTTCTTTGATAGGGGAATGTACGATTTAGTGCCGGATTTTGAAATTCAACCAAATAAACAATTCCCTGTTTTTACCTGGCATAGGCAGGAATATGGTATTTTTATAAGAGAAGCCAATCCGTTGAAGAGCATTTTGAACGAACTGATCAATTAATAATCGATTGTAACATGATGAAGCCTAAAAAGGACATCACTATTTATGATATTGCCCGAAAACTGTCCTTATCTTCTGCCACTGTAAGCCGTGGGTTGCAGAACCACCCGGCCATCAATAAAAATACCCGGAAAAAAATACAGGAGGCTGCCCGTCAACTTGGCTACCGGCACAACAATTTTGCGAGCAATCTCCGCAAGCAAAAGACCAATACCATCGGTGTGATGATACATGAGCTGAACAGTAACTTCATTACTTCCGTGCTGGCTGGCATTGAAAAAGTGACCACTGAAGCCGGGTATGATCTCATCATCGCACACTCTTCAGAACGTTACGAAAAAGAAGCAGCCAATGCATTGAACCTTTTTCACAAACGGGTAGATGGCCTCATCGCTTCTCTTGCTTTTGACACCACCAACCTGGAACATTTCCTCCCTTATGAAGAAAAAGGTATTCCGGTGATCTTCTTCGACCGGGTGGAAGAGCAGGGAGACAGCACCAAAGTGATTATCGATAACTATGCTTGTGGCTACCAGGCCACGCGGCACCTGATTGAGCAGGGCTGTGAACGCATTGTGATGGTAACGGCCAGCCTGCAAAGAAACGTGTATGCCCAACGGCACCGTGGCTATGAGCATGCACTACGTGATAATAATATTCCTTACAACAAAGATCTTGTGTTGATCAAGGATCTCAGTGAACAATGCGGAGTGGAAGCCGCTCTGCAGATCATCAGCATGAGCCCCATGCCTGATGGTGCTTTTATCACCAATGATTTCTCTGCTGCTGTTTGTATGCAAACCCTGAAAGAACACGGCATCAGGATACCACAGGATATTGCGGTAGTGGGTTTTAATAACGATGCTATCAGCAAACTGGTAGAACCTCAGCTCACTACCATCGATTATCCCGGTATGGACATGGGAGAAATTGCCGCCCGTAACCTGGTGAATCACCTGAAAGGCGTATCCAATATCAAAACCACCAACACGATCATTGTAAACTCAGAGTTGATCGTAAGAAAATCTTCATTGAAAAGAGGAAGCAAGTAATGCCTATACAGGCAATCTCAATTTGAACTCAAACTTGTTCTTATTAAAAAATTTCAGAAGCTCTGCCTTCAGATGCGAAAATGTATCAGGAAAATGATTGATAGATGAATTAGGGCATACCCATATATCATCACCGGCATTATTAAACAGGATCCCATTCTCCCTTTCATCCTTACGCCATCCCTGCAGAATACTTTTTGCCTGTGGCAGTACCATGATCACATCCCTGATAGCCCCAAAATTGAAGACGAGTAGAGAATGAACATCCTCTTCCTTATGACGGAATTGAATATGTGCTATCATAATAGTGCGTTGAAATAATCCCGGGGAAGAAGCTGGTGCTTGTATGAAGATACAACAAAAAAAGAGCTTTTCGCCTGATGTGCTTAAAAGACTTCAATAACCTGATACCCAATATTAATCCTCAGCGAGTTAATTTATATGAACCATGACACTTCTTTGACCCATCCGCATCATTAATCCCCAATGAATGGCATTGTTTTTTGATCTTATTAAATAAATCAAATGAAAGATGGATCTGAGATCACCTTACCCTTATTGGCTGCTCCGTTATGGGACCATCAATAACTATCCGTCGCTGCAAAAAAATATACAAACATCCATTGCTATCATTGGGGCAGGGATAAGCGGTGCATTGGCAGCACGTGAACTTATTAATGCAGGTCATGCCGTAACGGTGATCGACAGGCGCCATGCCGGCACCGGAAGCACTGCTGCCAGCACAGGACTGCTTCAATATGAAATAGATACTCCTTTATACAAGCTGATCAACCTGGCAGGTGAAAAAAATGCAGTTCGCAGTTATATTCTTTGCCGCGAAGCGATCTATGAACTGGAAAAGATTGGCCGTCAATTGAAGGCAGAAGAACTGGTCCGCTTCAGACCGAGCCTGCAATATGCTTCTTACGGATCACATATTAAAAACCTGGAAAAAGAATATCGTCTAAGGGAAAATGCGGGGTTTGATCTGCAATGGATGGACCAGCATGCTATCAAAACAAATTATGGTTTTGAAAAGCCCGCAGCACTTCTTTCCGCCGATGGCGCAGAAGCCGATGCTTACAGGATCACCCATTGTTTATTAACTGAATGCATTAACCTGGGCGCAAAAGTATTTGACAATACAAAAGTGACAGATATCCGCTATGCAAAGAATGGCGTGGAATTGACTACCTCAACAGGCTTTAAAGTAAAAGCACGCAAGCTCATAATCGCCTGCGGGTATGAATCGCAACGATATATACCGAAACAGATACAGCATCTGCAATCAACCTTTGCTATCGTAAGCGAGCCTTTTGCAGAGCAGGACTTCTGGTTCCGCAATTCACTGATCTGGGAAACACGCAAACCCTACCTCTACCTGCGCACTTCCAACGACAGGCGCATTCTTGTGGGAGGCAAAGACGTTGACTGGTCAGATCCCCAACGCAGAAATGAATGGCTACCGAAAAAAGCAAGGATGCTTGAAAAAGCATTTAAAGAACTTTTTCCCCGGATCCCTTTTAAAACAGATTTTAAATGGACCGGTGCATTCGCCTCCACCAGGGACGGATTGCCTTATATCGGCTCCATACCCGAAAGGCCCCACACTTATTTTGCCTTGGGGTTTGGAGGCAATGGAATTACTTTCAGCGTAGTGGCTGCCAGCATAATCCGGGATATGATAGAAGGGAAAAAGAACAGTGACGCCGCCATCTTTTCTTTCAACCGCTAGCATCAGCATGCCAACGGGAAATCAAATATGGCATTTCTTTTTCTTTATACCTGCAAATGAGTACCGTAAAAGAACACAATCTTCTCTCCCATCGTCAGCATTTGCTGCTTAACAGGGATCATAAAAAAGCTGCAAAGGCAGCTCAATTGGTGTATGTGTCGGATAAGCAACCGGGCATTAAACGCTGGAAAAAAGGAAAAGGTTTTACTTACACTTATAAAAACAGACCGCTGAAAGACAAGCTGCAATTGGAGAGGATCAGGAAACTGGCCATACCTCCCTCCTGGTCGGATGTATGGATCTGCTATAACCCGGCCGGGCATATTCAGGCGACAGGGCTTGACCTGAATAAAAGAAAGCAATACCGCTATCATGCAAAATGGAATTTCCTGCGGGGAGAAACAAAATTTCATCGCCTGTATGAATTTGGCAAATCTCTTCCGAAGATCAGGAAGAAGATAAAAAAAGATATGGCCGGAATTGAACTGACAGACAATAAAGTGCTGGCCACAGCCATCAACCTCATGGAAAAAACCTATATACGCGTCGGCAATAATGAATATGAAAAGCTGTATGGTTCTTATGGGCTTACTACATTAAAAGACAAGCATGTAAAGATCGGGGGAAATACTATCTGGTTTGCTTTTCCCGGAAAGAAGGGTATTGAGCAACATGTTTCCGTTTCCAGTAAAAAACTTGCAAGGGCCATCAAGCAATGCCGTGATGTGCCGGGCAAAACTCTTTTCCAGTTTTATACTCCCGGGGAAAAACACCGGGCGATTGATTCAGGGATGGTCAACCACTATATTAAAGAAGCCACAGGGCAGGATTTCTCAGCAAAGGATTTCCGCACGTGGGCCGGTACATTGCAGGCATTGAAATGCTTTAGTTCGTTGGAAAATATACCTGATGAAAAACTGTTAAAGAAAAACATGCTTGAAGTGCTTGATACAGTAAGTGCCCGGCTGGGCAATACCCGCGCGATCTGCAAAAAATACTATATACATCCCTGCCTTTTCAGATTATATGAGGAAGGGAAGCTCCAGGATTACATGAAAAAATGTGGCAAAAAGAACACACACCAGGGAGTTTTTAGCCCTTCTGAACAACTACTGCTGCATATATTGAAAGAATGTTCCTAAGAATAAACGTTTTATTACTGGTATGGTTTTTTATCTCTTAAATATCGGGGTAAAAGATTGTTAATTGAAAAAATTAAGACTATGAAAACAAATGAAAAAACTTCAGAAGTGCTGAACGATCTTATCGAGATCAATAATGACCGTGTGAGAGGATATGAAAAAGCATCAAAGGAAACAGCTCCTGAAGATGCTGACCTGCGTTCATTGTTTGAAGGCATGGCCGCCGAAAGCCGCAGCTATGTGAATGATCTGACCAAACATGTTACGATTAGTGGTAATGAACCGGCCGACGGCACTACGATGAAAGGGAAAATATACAGGACATGGATGGACGTGAAAGCGACTTTCAGCGGACAGAGCAGAAAAGCCATACTGGCTGCCTGTGAATATGGAGAGGATGCTGCGCAGAAGGCTTATCAGCAGGCACTGGCAACGGATATTCATTTACCAGATGATGTCCGGCAATTGATCGCTGAGCAACAAAGCAACCTGAAAAAATCGCATGATAAAATAAAAAAAATGCGCGACACCCAACATGCCTGATAAAAAATCAAGAGTGGTTGTAGACACAACCACTCTTTCTGGCTTAACATTTAAAATCAACGATATGCAATATGAGATTCCCTCTACTGATGCAGATATGAAAACATTATCATCCTGCATAAATAAGCTGGCATCAGATGGCTATACTGAACAATTCCAAGTAAGCGAGGATGGCTTGCTATCATCAGGCAAAGGAAAAAACTATCGCCCGGGACAAGTGCACGTTGTCAATTTTTTCCGCTTTGAAGGTTCCAGTGATCCTGACGACAACTCTATTCTGTATGCCATTGAAACGGACGGCGGTGAAAAAGGAACGCTTACCGACGCTTATGGAACATATGCTGATCCACGTGTTGGAAAATTCATGAAAGAAGTGGAAGATATCAGCAAAAAGAAGTAGCTACCAAAGCTGCTTCCCCTGATAATAATCCAGCACCTTAGTCCGCAACACATAATCATATTTCGCGGCAACAGCATTGCTGTTTGCCCTGTCAAGGTTGTTTTTAGCGGTCAGGTAATCAATAGAGTTCCCCACACCGGAATTGAACCGCACATCTGCCGCGTGAAAAGATTCATTGAAAGCACCAACCTGCACCAGCAGGGTTTTATATCTCTCCAAAGAAGAGCTCATATTGATATAGGCTTCTTCAATTGATTGCTGCAATTGCGTTTTAGTGGTACTGGCCACATACTCTGTATTTTGCAGGTCCAGTTTTGCCTGCTTCACTTTATTGCGTTGCTGCAAAGCATTGAAGATGGGGATTTGAAGGCCTATACTCACTGAAGTAAAAATGTTGTTCTTTACCTGCTTGCCATACCCGATCTTCTCCGTATCAAAATTATTCTGCTTCTTATATACAGGAAAAGAGTTGCCGCCGATCATTACATAATCTGTAGATGCCACTTCCGATGAACCGGTAAACACAGAATTGCTGGCAGCGCTGGAATAATTGGTGCTTGCATTACCATTCAGGCTCAAAGTGGGGAATAATTGCCCCCTGGCAACCTTCACCCCTCTTGCTGCACTTTCCCTGCGGAGGTCAACCGCTTTTATCAGGGAAAACTGTTCTAAGGCTGTTGAATAAATACTGTCGGGCGTATTATCATAACGGGTAGCAAAGGACTCCGCATCCAGCTTTTCCAACTGGATGGCCTTGTCATAAGGAACATTCATCAGCTTACACAAATTAAGCTTGGACTGTTCCAATGCAGCTTTTGTGCTGATGATGCTAAGCTGATCGTTGGCATACTGCCCTTTCAGATCAGACAGTTCAGAAGGCAGAATAGCTCCGTCTTTATTCAGTATTTCCAACCGGTCCACTTGCTTTTTGGACAATTCAGCCTGGTTAACGGCCAGCACCAGCAAATCCTGGTTGGTAAGCACCTGCAGGTAAGTGAGAATAATATTAATGGTGAGATTATCTTTTGCCTGTTGCCAATCCATTTTAGAAGCTTCATAAGCCAATGCATTCTGCTTTATTGCATTCTGCATAGACAAGCCTCTGAACAGCACTATGCCGCTGCTTGCGCTATAGTTGGCAACATTCACCTGCTGATTGATATAGGAGTTGGTAAAAGGATCGATACTACGTCCCTGGTTAATACCATTGGAAGCAGATGCATTCAGGTCAGGAAGCATATTCAGCCTTGCCTGGTTCCAGTTGATCTTACCGGTTTCCATCCGCAAACCGGCCTGCAATACATCCAGGTTTTTGGATAAACCCGTTTCAACACATTGTTGCAACGTCAACACATTTCCTGCCGTTTCCTGTGCATACGCTTTTGTGCAGGCAAGCGCTGCACACACATAAAAACCAAAAGCCAAAATTCTTTTCATCTTTTATTTCTGTTTTATTATCGGAATGGTTGTTATTATTTTTTCTCTACCATTCCATCCAGCAGGTTAATGATCCTTGAACCATAGGCTGCATTTTTTTCCGAGTGGGTAACCTGTATTACTGTTACTCCTTCTTTATTTAATTCCCTGAACAATTCCATGATCACTTCACCCTGAGCTGAATTGAGATTGCCCGTAGGCTCATCCGCCAGCAAAAGCTTTGGTTTACCGATCAAGGCCCTGGCAATGCCTACCAGCTGCTGCTGGCCGCCGGACAACTGCGTGGGAAAAAGATCTTTCTTTCCCACGATCTGGAAACGGTCAAGTATGTCGGCCACCAGCGCTTTTCTTTCTGAAGATTTAACGTCCTGATAGATCAGCGGGGTTTCAATGTTCTCATACACTGTCAGTTCATCGATCAGGTGATAAGCCTGGAATACAAAACCGATGTATTGCTTATATAAAGACGACCGTTGTTTCTCTTTCAGCCTGTGAACAGATTCATGCAGGAACTGGTACTCGCCTTCGTTGAAATCGTCCAGCATACCGATAATATTCAGCAAAGTGGATTTGCCGGAGCCGGAAGGACCCATGATCGAAACAAATTCACCTTCCTTTATCGACAGGTTGATATCTTTTAGTAAGAAAGTCCGGTTATTTCCCGCGTTCACCCATTTGTAAATCCCTTTTAATTCTACCATAGTTATTTTATTTATTCAAGTCAGTATAGCTTAAAAATACACCCTGCCGGCATACTGGTTTTCAACTGGCATGCCATTCCCTAAATATATGATTTTCAACCTGTAATAATTGATCTCCGCGGGAGATGTGCGAAAATGGACAAAAACTGTCCGAATACGAACAGTTTTTGTCAGGGGTTTTGCAGTAAGGGTTTGGTCCGGGCTTATCAAAAATCATTGGGTTTATTCAGTTCTTAAGCTTTTGACAGGATTGCTGGTTGCCGGCTTTAGCGATAAAGCTCCGATCAATACAACCGCCAGCACAAGAACGGATACACCAGCAATCACAAAGGGTACTGCATTTTGCTGTATGCGATAAACATACTGCTGCAACCATTCATGGGTGAACCAGTAAGCCAGCGGCCAGGCGATAAGATTGGCCAGCAGGATCAACCAGGCATATTCTTTTATAAACAGCAATAGTATATTCCGGATATCTGCTCCCAGCACCCGCCGAACGGCAATTTCCTTATTGCGTTTTACGATCGTGAATGATATCACTCCGAATACGCCCATGAAAACAATGAACAGGTTGAGAAAAGTAGCCAGGCCGGTAGCTTTTTTCAGTTGCAGTTCGGAAGTGTATAAAGACTGAAACTTTTCGTCCATAAAGAAATACTCAAATGGAGCATTAGGCAATAATTCCTTCCATTTGCTTTTAATTGACTCAATAGCAGTGGTCATATTTTTCCCGGCAACTTTTATGGCAAAAAAGCGGTAGCCCAATGCATCTTCTACATGAACGAATGCAACAGGTGCGATCATTTCATTAAAAGATGAATAATTGTAATCCTTTACTACACCTGCAATCGTAAATACGGTCCCTGCCGCCATCCTGACCGTTTTACCAATGGCGTTTTCAGCAGTAAAGCCAAGTGCTTTTGCCGCAGATTCATTCAGCACGATCTGCCCGGGGATATGCGCCTCTCCTTTTTTATTGAAAAAGGAACCGGCTTTTACCTGCAAGTTAAAAGTACCTGCATAATTTTCATCTGCATTCATTGCAGCGATCAGCACAGGTTGAGAGGTATTGGCCGATTGCAGATCTATTGAGCCAGGCGGCTTGCGGTCAGGCACCTCACAAGTCAGGCTCATGTCCTTTACAGCACGCAACTGCTGCAATCCTTTTCGAAGATCGATCATTCTCCTCACCCCCACGGAATCCCATTGCTTCGGAAAAGCGGTAGCCACCAGCACCTGGTCTTTATCATATCCAAGGTCTTTATTGAAAATATAGGATACTTGTTGTGAAATGACGAGCCCACTGATAAACACAAGGATTGCCAAAGAAAACTGGACTACCAGCAAAGCCTTTCTCAGGATCATGGAACTTTGAGAATTTTCCATTTTGCCTTTTACAGCCCGGCTGATACTGACAGCGCTTAATACAAAAGCAGGATACAGGCCCGCCAGCAAACCCACCACCAGCAATAATCCTGCAAAAAGAGCATAATGCGTCCAACTGAATTGCCAGAATGGTTGTAAGGAAGATTGCAGCATCTGGCTGAAAAATGGACGCAACGCTTCATAAAATATAACAGCCAGCATACCGGCAAACAAAGTCAATAACATCGCCTCTGTGAGATACTGAAATATCAATTGCTTTCTTGCCCCACCGAATACTTTCCGTAAGCCGATCTCTTTCAGCCTGTATGTGGATGTGCCGATATTAATATTGATAAAGTTGATGATGGCCATCGAAATAATGAATAAGGCCACCAGCGACAAGGTGAACATGACACGCTCCACAGCTCCATTATTGTCTTTCTGGTAATAATCCCTTAATGGAGCCAACTTCAGACGCAGATTGTTCCTGGTGTTCTCATCCGCATATTTTGCCAGCATTTGCTGGAATGGTTTATCCAGTGCAGAGGGTGCTACTCCTGGTTGCAGTTCAATCAGGCCCACTTCAAATATAGAAGACCAGGAAGCAGCAGGATCCCCACCTGGATAATATTGGTTGCCGGTAGTGGGCACAAACACAGCGTATGTATCTCCCAGCAATCCTGTCACTGTATTTTTCGGAAGATCTTTCAATACAGCAGTAACCAGGTAATCCTGCTTCCCGCCTGTGGTGGTAGCAACACCGATCCTTTCATTGATCACATTTATGCGGTTGAATAATTTTTTGGCCATTGTTTCTGTGATCACGGCTGAATTATCATCGATAAAAGCCCTATCCGCCTGGCCATACAGCAAAGGGAAACCATACATGCTAACAAGTGTGGTATCGCAAATGGCAATATATTCCTTAAAATGCTTATCCCCTGCTGACACAACATTCGTTACCGGGTTGAAGCGGTAATAATTTTTCACCAGGTGGGGATACTCTTCCTTCATGGCTTTTGGGAGTGGTGCTATGGTGGTTATATCAAGCCCCATCTCCTTTACCTTCCAATCGCTTTTTACTAAATACTGCCTGTCCACATTCCTGATATCAGCATTCACCTGCTTCTCTTTAATGATATACACACCGATCAGCAAGGAAAACGCTAGTCCCACTGCAAGACCGAGAATATTGATAGCAGAAAACAACCTGCGCCTGGCAAGGCTGCGGAGAGCGATCTTCAGGTAATTTCTTAGCATAATAAATGTATTATTCTGAACGCAATGTTTTTACTGGGCTTCGCAAAGCGGCTGCCGACGCATTCAAGCCTACTGTTATCAATGCGATCAGCAGAGTAACGATACCTACCACCAGGAACACACCGATGCCGATATTGATGCGGTAATTAAAATTCTTCAGCCATTCATTCATAGCCCACCATGCAGCAGGAATTGCAACCAGGAAGGCCAGTGCTACCAGCAGGAGGAATTCCTTTGACATCAGCATCAGCACTTGTTGCACAGATGCACCCAGCACTTTACGGATACCGATCTCTTTTGTTCTCCTTTCAATAGTGAAAGATACCAGCCCAAACAATCCCAGACAGCATACAAATATGGAAAGGCCGGCAAAGATCACCGCCAGTTTACCGATCAACTGCTCATTGATGAATTTCCGGTTGAATTCATCATCAATAAACCTGTATTCAAACGGATATTCAGGACTGTATTTTTTATGAATACCCTCTATTGTTGTCAATGCTTTTCGCAGATCAGCCTTCTCCGTGAGGCGGATATTGGTAAAGCTTGAACGCCTGTCATCATAACATACCATCATAGGCGAAGCTGCTGCATAAGGAGAGGTCATCACCATATTATCCACTACTCCAACGATCGTTCTTTGCTTCCGGGCCCAGGTGATCTGCTTTCCGACCGGTGAACTGATATTCATCAACCGGATAGCTTCTTTATTGAAAATAACGGAATTGCTATCTCCCTGACGGAAATCACGGCCTTCGATCATTTTTGCATTCAGGGTTTTAGCGAAATCCTTATCAGCAAACAGGAAACCGACGATCAGTTCACTGTTCGCTGCTGCACCAGGCCACTGAATACCAGAAGTAAATCCAAGGATAGTGGTCAGTGGACCGGAAGTGCGGACCACGGAAGACGAGATACCTGCCTGTTGAAGATCATTCCGGAAAGCTTCAAAATTCGTATTCAGGTCACGGGATGAGTTAAGCTGGATAAGGTTATTCGTGTCATACCCGAGGTCCCTTTTCTTTACATGTTGCAATTGTTGATAAATGATCAGTGTGGCAGAGATGAGAATGATGGAAGCGATGAATTGAGAAGTGACCAGTATTTTCCTCGGCAACACAGCTTGCTTTCCCTGCAATATCGTTCCTTTCAAAACCTTTACCGGCATAAATCCCGATAAATAGAATGCCGGATAGCCGCCTGCAAAAATACCGGTGAGCAGGATAATACCCAGCGCAATTTGCCAAAGCAAAGGCTCCCGGTAAGGTATAACAACATCAATATTTAATAACTGACGGAAAGCAGGGATCGCTGCATACACCACAGCCACGGCCAATAGAAAAGATATGATCGCGAGCAGTACGGATTCTGACAGGAATTGCCAGACCAATTGCTTTCTTTCAGAACCCAGTGTTTTCCGGATGCCTACTTCTTTTGCTCTTTTCTCTGAACGTGCCGTTGAAAGGTTCATGAAGTTCACGCAGGCAATGATCAGGATCACAACAGCCACCCAGGTAAACAGGTTTACGTATTGTATACGGCCGCCTACGTTTTTCCCGTCACGGAATTCTTCATACAATCTCCATTTGCTCATGGGATGCAACACAACAGATCCTCGTGTAGTTGGATTTTCATCGCCAGTCCGTTTCTTGATCAGGTCCAATACTTTGGTTTCAAGCCCGGCTATATTTGTTCCCGGTTTGGTGCTAACAATGACCCGGTTGTTGCAATTCACCCAATCGTTCTCTGCCTGTTTTATTTCAGGTGAAGAGGGATTAAAAGGGATGAGCCCTTCAAACTGAAGAGTGGAATTGCGCGGCACATCTTTTACCACAGCTTTTACTATTGCATTGCGGTTATTGTTGATCCTAACAGACTGCCCTATCACGTCTGTTTCGCCAAAAAGCGACCGGGCAGTACTCTCTGTGATAACCATAGCATCGGGATCCTGCAAAGCCGCAGCATTACCTTTGATAAAATCAAAAGAAAAAATATCAAAGAATTCAGGGGAAACAGTCAGCATGCTTTTGTTCAGCCGCTTATCTCCATTTGCCAGCAAAATGTTGGCGGGGAAACTGACGATAGCAGAATGCGTGATGTCTGGCATGGTTTCTCTGGTCGCTTTTGCCAGCGGATACATCATATCAGGACCAGTGGCTATTTCACCATTGAAATTCCTGTTGCTGAATATGTGATAGATATTCTCATAGTTCTTATTATAATGGTCCCAGTTCTTTTCATTATACACCCAAAGCGCGATCAGCATGGTACAGGCCATGCCAATCGTAAGCCCGGATACATTGATCAGTGAAAAGGTTTTGTTCCGGAGAAGGTTTCGCCATGCCACCTTCAGATAATTTTTAATCATAAACAAGGTTTATTCGGTTCGTAAACTTTTGATCGGGTTAGCCATTGCTGCTTTGATGGCCTGGGAGCTTACCGTAAGCAAAGCGATCAATATAGCTATAGCTCCCGAGATGGGGAATATCCACCAGCTTATATCCGTACGGTAAGAATAATTTTTCAACCACATGTTCATAGCCATCCAGGATGCAGGTGAAGCAATAAGAATGGCGATAATCACCAGCTTGATAAAATCTTTTGACAATAGACCTGCGATACGCGGCACAGAGGCACCCAATACTTTTCTCACGCCAATCTCTTTCACACGGTTCTCTGCCATATAAGCTGCCAGGCCAAACAGGCCAAGACAGGAAATAAAAATGGTGAGTGCAGCAAAAAGACCAGCCAGTTGGGATGTCTTTTTCTCGTTATTAAACTTGCGGGCGTACGATTCATCAATAAATCTGTACTCAAATGGATACTCGCTGTTATACTGTTTAAATACGGCTGCCGCCGCCTCCAGGTTTTCCGCTACAGGCTTCCACTCACTTAATTTAATATGCATGCCATTAAACCAACGCGGCCCGATCACCATTGCCTGCACAGGCTGGTAAGGAGACTCCAATATAAAGTCTTTAACCACTCCCACCACATGCATAGCAAAGCCATCATCTTTTATGATCTGCCCGATCGGGTCTTTGAAGCCCATGGCTTTTGAGGCCGTTTCATTGATCAGGCAGGCCGATGAGTCTGTGGGGTATTGTTCCAGGTCAAGATCGCGGCCGGCGACCAGTTTCATACCGGTCGTTTGCAGCAGGTCTTTATCACTGCTGAAACGGATCACATCTATTTTATTATTCGGGTCCTTACCCTGCCATTCAAAATCCCAACTGTCGCTCCAATGTTCCGTTAAAGCGGAACTGCTTTTCACTACATGACTGGCAATGCCTTTTGAAAGAAGATTGTTTTTGATAAGGGGGTATTTTTTTTCAATATCACCCTGGAAAGAAACATACAGCAGGTTATCTTTATTATAACCGATATCACGTTTCATCGCATATTTCAACTGGCGTTGCACTACGATCGTTGCAATGATCAACTGAATGGCAAAAGTGAACTGCAATACTACCAGCACTTTTCTCGGAGCTACCAGGGCATTGGCCGATTTGAAGGTGCCCTTCAATACTTTAATAGGCTTGAAAGATGAAAGGAAGAATGCAGGATAACTGCCGGCAATGATACCAGTGAACAAAGTGAAAGAAGCAAATACCAGCCAGAAATAAATATTATCCCATTGAATGAAAAGCTGCTTATCCGTCATCTTGTTAAAGGCAGGCAGTGAAAGGTTCACGATCACTAATGCAATTACTGCTGCAATAAGAGAAAGCATGATCGACTCGGCCAGGAACTGTATCACCAACGAGTTCTTTCTGGCGCCAGCCACTTTTCTGATCCCTACTTCCCTGGCTCTTTTCTCGCTGCGGGCCGTGCTGAGATTCATGAAATTGATACAGGCGATCAGAAGAATGAATGCGGCCGTGATGCCGAATATTTTTACGATATCGATCCTCCCCCCTGTTATTACACCGTTTTCAAAACCGGAATACAAACGCCATTTTTCCGCAGGGTGGAGAAACACTTCTGTTTTTTGCTTCTTACCGGTGTGTTCAATTACAATATTTTTGATCTTATTATTCACTGTTTCGAGCGAAGCGCCGGGCTTTAGCAACACATAATTACTGGTAGAATTATTTTCCCAATAGTCATCTGCCCAGCCTTTTTTCACCATGTAATCCCAGGGAGCGAGGTACTCAAAATTGAACTGTGTGTTATTCGGAAGGTCTTTTAATATACCCGTGACTGTAAAATTATCTTCATTATTAAACCTGACCACTTTGCCCATTGCCGGTTCATCACCGAATATTTTATGAGCAAGTTTTTCGGTCAGCACTACAGAATAAGAACCATTCAAAGCAGTAGTCACATTCCCCTCCTTCAGCGGGAAACTGAACATATGGAGGAAAGCAGGATCAACCATGGAACCAGTAGTATTCAGTTTTTTATCACCGACGCTCAGGAGGATATTATCAGCATTGCTGAAGCGGGATATATCTTCTATTTCCGGATAATCCTTTTTTAGCGTGGGGCCTACGATCTGTGCAGTAGTGTTCCAGCATTGCAGTTTGCCGTCAAATGTATCCCGGTTCCAGACTGAATAAAGGCGGTCTTTCTTTTCATGAAATTTGTCGTAGCTCAACTCATTCTGTATCCAAAGCATGATCAGCATTGCACCGGCCATACCAATGGCCAGGCCCAGGATATTGATAAAAGAAAAACCTTTACTCCGTAGCAGGTTCCTGTAAGCTATCTTGAAATAGGTTTTGATCATGATTATGCTTTAATGGTATCAGCTTACTCTGTTCTTAATGATTTTACAGGATTCGACATGGCTGCCCTGATAGCCTGGAAGCTTACCGTAAACAACGCAACACCTGTGATAGCAAGTCCGCTGACGATAAAGATGTAAACCGGCACATCTGTACGGTAAACAAAATCCCGTAGCCATTTCTCTGCCAGTATCCAGGTAATCGGTGCTGCTATAACAAAGGCAATTGCCACGAGGCGGATAAACTGGTTGGCGAGCAAAAGGGTTATTCCTGCTGATGATGCGCCCAGCACTTTACGGATACCTATTTCCTTGGTGCGTTGCTGCACTGCATAGGCAGAAAGCCCAAACAATCCAAGACAGGCAAGCAAGATCGCAATGGCAGAAAATACGCTGAACACTTTACCTGTTCTCATTTCAGCGTCATACATTTTATTATAATCCTCATCCATGAACCGGTATTCAAAAGGGCGATGTGGTGCCAGCTCTTTCCATTTCTTACCCAGGAAAGCAATGGTTTGAGGAAGATTTTTCCCGGTTGTTTTCACCATCATTACAGCCCCCCAGTTGTCGGGGAATAATACCAGTGGTTCAACAACCGTATGCAATGAAGCAAAATGAAAATCTTTGATAACGGCTTTTACCTCGCCAGGCCGCTGAAGATCGAGAAACATTTTTTTACCAATGGCTTCCTGCGGTGTCCAGCCGAGCGCTTTTGCGGCAGATTCGTTCAACACAAACTGGAAATAGTTCTTCGTATAATCCTCATTGGAAACATTTATCAGGTCCTGCCTGGTGAGATCTGTTCCAGCAATGATCTGCAGACTATTGGCTTTGATAAAATCTTCATCAATAGGATTGGCTTTCACACTCATCGAATTCTCATTGTTGGGAGAATTGCTCATGGCATAGCCTCCCAGGATATTTACCGGGGTTTGATAAGCTTTGGAAACAACCAGTACTTCGGGATTGGCCTTGAATTCTGTTTTAAACAGGTCTGATTTGTCATTCATCTTCGAATCCATCGGCATCACCAGCACATGTTCCCTGTCGTAGCCCAGCTTCCTGGTTTGTATGTATTTCAACTGGCGTTGCATCACGAAGGTGGCGATCACGAGAAAGGCTGAAATAGCAAACTGGAATACCGTAAGTGATTTGCGGAGAAAGTTGCCTGAACCTGTGTTCTTAAATGCACCTTTCAACACTTTCACCGGCTGAAATTTGGATAAGATCAATGCAGGATAGCTACCCGCCAAAAGTGATATACCTACTAATATTAAAAGAGCGGAGATCAGCACTCCAGGCTGAAACAGTTGATCCAACTGCAATTTCCGGTCTGCAAGCGTATTGAAAGCCGGCAACAGCATCGCTGCCAAAGCAAAGCTGAGCAAAAGAGCAACAAACGTGATCAATGCAGATTCACCAATGAACTGCCAGAACACCTGCCCGCGTAAAGCGCCTGATACCTTACGGATACCTACTTCCTTCGCCCTCTCCATTGATCTTGCTGTGCTCAGGTTGATATAAGTGAAGCAGGCAATGATCAGTATCAGCAAAGCAATACCACCTGTGATATAGATATAACTGATATTACTGTTCGGTTCAAAACCGTCATAAGGGGAATGCAAATGCACGCTGGTATAAGGCTCCAGGTGATAGTTGATCTTAGTTCCCTTATCGGTTATTTCCTTTTTCATGAAGGGCTCGATCTTTCCCTGCAGGGAAGCAATGGAAGATTTGTCTTTCAGCAACAGGTAAGTAATAAAATTGGCATTAAAATAAGTCTCCTCCTGTGCCGGTCCCAAACTGGAAAACGAAGCCAGGAAATCAAATTTCAATTGTGAATTGGAAGGGCAATCTGCCGATACACCGGTCACCTGGTAATTTGTTTGCGCACTTCCCAATTGCAGGGTTTTACCAACAGGATTATCATTCCCAAAAAACTTCTTCGCTGCGGAGGCGCTGATCACGACCATATTCGGTGCTTTCAATACCTGGTCGGCCGTTCCCTGCAGCAGTTTGAAGGATGGGAACACAGAGAAGAAAGTGGAATCAGCAAACAGGAATTTTGCTTCATTGAATAATTTATCTTCATATTTCACCAGCACAGATCTTCCGCCTGACATCCTCACCCCATCTTCCACTTCAGGAAAATTCCTTTTGAAAGAAGGGAGCACTTTGGTGCTGGTCATTACCGTTTTTTGCGGTTCTCCGCCATTAAAGCTATAGTCCATCGTAACACGTACAATGCGGTCACTTTTTGCCTGGAACTTATCGTAACTCAGCTCATGCTGAATATACAGTACCATTAACAGGCAACAGGTAAGCCCAACTGCAAGACCAGTGAGGTTAATAGCTGTAAAAGCTTTGTTTTTCCAAAGATTACGGAAAGCGATTTTTAGATAAGTACTAAACATGCTGATCTGTATATTAAACCTGATAAAATAATTTCATTACGGCAATTACTTCCAGGAAATTGCCATTGAAGAGATGTATGTGGTAAAAAACTTATTCCGAACGTAGTGATTTCACAGGGTTGACCAGGGCTGCTTTCACTGATTTATATCCGACAGTGACCCATGCTATCACCACGGAAACCAATACAGCCAGTACAAAAACCCATATGCCTATATTGATCCGGTAATTGAAATTGTTCAGCCATTGGCTCATCATATACCAGGCCAGTGGTGCAGCTATAGCAAAAGCGACCAGGATAAGAATGGTAAATTCTCTTGAAAAAAGGTAAACGATATGGCCTACTGATGCACCCAATACTTTACGTACACCCACTTCTTTTCTGCGCTGCACAGCCATAAAAGAAACCAGTCCGTATAAACCCAGGCAGGAAATGAGAATGGCTATACCGGAAAATATTTTATACAACAAGGAGAGTTGGTTTTCCTGGCGGTAAAAGTTCTCAATGCTCTCATCCATGAAATAGCTGCGGTTGGCATAAGCCGGGTAATGCTTATCCCAAACTTTCTGCACAGCATCCCTGGTTTGAGCGAGGTTCTTACTTTTTATTTTCACATTGGTATATCCATATACATCCTGCCTTGAAGTGATGATGGTTGGCTTGATATCTTCGCGGAGTGAATTGGTTTTAAAATCCTTTACCACCCCAACGATCTTTATCCAGGGGCCTCTGCCCATCCTGATATCCTGACCGATGGCATCGGCGGGATTTTTTACCCCCAGCTTTTTAACCAATGTTTCATTCACTACCGCATCCCTTATCGTATCGCTATGTGCATATTCCCGGCCAGCCAGGAATTGAACCCCAAACGTTTTAAAATAATCTTCATCTCCAAACTTCATGTAGAGATCAAAATTCTCATCGTCCTTATGGTTATACGCAAAATTGGTTGACCAGTTATTGTCTGATGAAGGAACATCGCTGCTGAAACTTACGGCTTCAACACCGTTAAGCCTTAGCAGGTCTTGCTTAAAAGCCATTTGTCTCGAAAAGATCACGCTGTCTGCATTACCATTCAATACCAGCACGGCTTCTTTATTAAAACCAAGATCGGCATTCCTTACAGAATTCATTTGACTGATCGCCACAATTGTACAAATGATCAGCATCTGCGAAATAGCAAACTGCGTTACCACCAACCCCCGTCTCAGGGAAATGCCGCCGATACTTGCTGAAGTGATCTTATTTTTCAATGCCAGCATGGGTTTGAAGCCTGACAGTATCAAGGCGGGGTATGCACCGGAAAATAAAGTGACCAGGACCCCTGCCCCGATCATGAACAACAGCACAGAAGGGGTGAGCACACTGAGTTTCTCATTGATGGAAGCTACATTGCTGATAAATGGCAGGCAGATAGCGGCTATGGCTACTGCCAGCACGATCGCCATTAACACGATAATACCTGTTTCCCCCATCATCTGCCAGAACAGGTTAGCACGTTTGCTGCCTAATACTTTCCGGATGCCGACTTCCTTTGAACGGTTGATCGCCTGCGCAGTGGAAAGATTAATAAAGTTGATACAAGCCATTACAATGATCAATACCCCGATCAGGGATAGTGTCCATAAAGTAGTTCTGCTGGTGATATGGTCACCGAAATTGCCGACGCGGCTATCAAAATGTACCAAATCTAATGGCTGCAGAATATTTGTCCTTTGCTGCCGGGTATTGGTACCGGCAGGATAATGCTTTTTACTGAATGCCTCCAGCCTCTTGTCCATTGTTTCGACGCTTACGCCTTTGGGCAGGGTCATAAAGATCTGGTAGTTGCTCGTGATGCTGCCCCATTGAGTGTTATAGCCGAAAGTGCCGGGATTATTTTTTGAAGTAATAAATGAGGTAACTATGGCAAGCGGGAAATCAGAATTAGCAGGAATATCTTTTAAAATACCTGCTACTTTCAGGTTCATGGTATTATCCATACGGATAAACTGGCCGACTGCGTCCTGCCAGTTACCAAAATATTTCTCCGCCATTTTCTGCGTAAGCACGGTCATATTCGGCTCATCCAATACTTGCGGTGAGCCGCTTAACCAGGGAAACTGAAATACTTTGAACAGGTTTGGATCAGCGAAGAACACGCCTGTTTCTTCAATGAATTTCTTACCGCCTTCAGCATTGGGATCTTTGCCCAATACCGTTACCTGGCTTCCATAGCTGGAATACAGGGAACCGACAGTCAGTTCAGGCATATCCACCTTCAACGCATCCAGTACAGGATATGGAATGCCCGGGTGATACTCTTCACCCTCGGTCGTCATACTCTTCGTAATAATGTGGTAGATGGATTGGTGACCCGGTAAGAATTTGTCGTAGCTCATTTCATACCTTACTACCATAAAAAGAAGCAGGCAGGCGGCAATACCAATAGCCAGTCCAAACACATTAAGAAATGAGAAAGCTTTATGCCGTATAATGTTCCGGAAAGCCACTTTGATGTAATTCCTGATCATATCTTCTTGCTATAGGAGTAGGTGAAATGAATTGATTAAACCATGATGTTTTCTAATACAGTCTGTCCGTCGAGCATGCGGATGATGCGGTGACTGTAACGGGCATCATGCTCACTGTGTGTTACCATTACGATAGTAGTACCCTGCTCATTCAGGTCGGTCAGCATTTGCATTACCTCATTACCATTGCTGGAATCAAGATTACCGGTAGGCTCATCCGCCAGGATCAGTTTGGGATTGTTTACCACAGCCCTGGCTACAGCCACACGCTGTTGCTGACCACCGGATAATTGCTGAGGGTAGTGGTTCCGGCGGTGCATGATCTGTACTTTATCCAGCACTTCATCCACCCTTTTCTTTCTTTCAGCAGCCTTTACACCGGTATAGATAAGGGGAAGCTCCACGTTCTCAAAAACAGTAAGTTCATCAATCAGGTTAAAGCTTTGGAACACGAACCCAATATTTCTTTTGCGGAGATCAGCACGTCTTCTTTCGTTGAATTTGGCCACTTCAATGCCATTGAATACAAAACTTCCTGCATCAGGGTCATCCAGCAAACCAAGAATATTCAGCAACGTGGACTTACCACAACCGGAGGGACCCATAATAGCCACAAACTCACCTTCTTTTACATCAATGGTAAGTTTATTCAGGGCTACTGTTTCCACTTCTTCGGTGCGGTAGATTTTTTCAAGATTAGTGATCTTAATCATTTCAGATTGTTTATTTAGGTGAAGAGTATCTTACATATTGAGTACAAAAAAACCAACAGGCGACAGATCAAAACTTTCCCTTTTCCCGGCCTCGCATGCTGCTGGTGCTTTAGTTTTGGCCACTTCGTTAATGGTATTATCCATATCCAGGGCCGAACTGTAATACCTCTGCCTCGCCGAGGAGATCATGCTCATAAAGCAGATCAGGAAGAAGAGATAAATTGATTTCTGTTTCATGGTTTGTTTTTTATTGTACGTTGTTCGCGGCATCTTGTTACGAATAATGCACAGTTTATTTTTTCAACACTAATTCCTGCATATCCCCATAGTTCTCATAGCTCGAGGTCACCACTTTGTCCCCTTCTTTCAAGCCGCTCATTACCTGGTAAAAATCAGGGCTCTGCATACCAAGCTGTATATCCACTTTATAGGCAGTTTTTCCGTCTTCGCTTAATTTGAATATCCAGTTGCCACCGGTTTGCTGATGAAACCCACCCCTTGGAAGCAGCAGCGCCATTGTTTCTTCGCTCAATGCAAGTCCGATCTGAAGGGTTTGTCCGCGGCGGATATTCTGAGGCGCTTCGCCCTCAAATTCCATGTCCACCTGGAACCGGCCATTGGTTACCTGGGTATACACTTTTTTAATTATCAGCTTATATTGCTTATTGGCAAAAGTGAAAGTGCCGCCAAGGCCTGTATAGATCCGGGAAATATAATGTTCATCAATATCCGCCCTTACTTTAAAACCGCTCAGTACATCGATCTGCCCCAATCTTTCTCCTTTATTTTTGGATTGGCCGATCTCCGCATCCAGTGAAGTCAATTGGCCATCAACCGGTGCCCTTACAATAAGATCGCCTACTTTTTTACGCATTACGTTCAATGCATTTTGCGTACGGCCATAGGATTGTTTAGCCTGGTCAAATTCCTGCTTAACAGAAAGGGAATCCTGGTTCAGGATTTGCCTGGACAGTTGCTGTTTTGCTAATTGATAATTGTAATCATTCTCTGATTTCTTGAATTCCTGCAAGCCGATGGCTTTTTCTTCGTAGAGATGTTTATTGAGTTTGTATAAACGTTCTGCTTCTTTCAGTTGGCTTTCCACATCCGTCATCTGGTTCAGTTTGCCGATCGTGTTCTGACGGGCAGCATTCTGCGAGATCTGCATTTGGGTAAGCAGGTTATATACGGAGGTTTCCTGGTTCACCAGGTTCAGCTCCAGGTCTGTATTAGACAGGCGCAGAATAGGTTCCCCCTTTTTCATTACAGCACCATCCTCCACATATTTTTCTTCCACCCTTCCGCCTTCCAGCGCATCCAGGTAAATCGTGGTCACGGGCATCACCACGCCATTTACAGGAATGAATTCCAGGAAAGGCCCTTTCTTGATCTCGCTGATGGTAATGCGTTCAACATCTACATTCAATTGTGATTTTTTGGTGGTAGCGATATAGCTGGCTACAGCAAGGGTGGCAATGCCCAGTACGCCGACCAACGTAAGTATTCTTTTCTTACCCCATTTCTTTTTTGCAATTACTCGATCCACTGATATATAACTTTAGTGATTAATAGCTCCCTGTTTTTGCCGGTCTGTTCCGGCAGGTTTTGCAGGGCGACAACCCAGTTAAGTCATAAATATGCCAGTTCCGAATACTATTGATTTACAGCCAATTACATTAAAAATAGCTTAAAAATCGTTCTCTTTCGATACAACTGTCCGATTTTGATACAGCCCTCTGAACAGGGTTTTTTATTAAAGAATTAGTTGCCACCACTTTGTAATTATGGTATACTTGCAGTAATGTGTTTTCCGGCAGCAACAGCTACCGGAAACTGAATGTTGAGTCCTCAAAAAGATAATATGAACCTAAAGAATGCCTCCATCCTGATCATAGATGATGATACCGATGTGCTCACCGCTGTGCGGCTTTTATTGAAAACAGAAGTAAAAGATGTTGTAACGGAAAAGAACCCTGAAAACCTTCGCTGGCATTTGTCAAAAGACAGCTTTGATGTGATACTGCTCGATATGAATTTCAATAGTTCCATCAACACCGGCAATGAAGGCTTATTCTGGCTGAAAGAGATCCGCAAATTAAGACCCGACACAGCCGTGATCATGATCACTGCATACGGGGATATTGACCTGGCCGTACGTTCCCTGAAAGAAGGTGCTTCCGATTTTGTGGTAAAACCCTGGCATAATGAAAAACTGATCAGCACTATCAAAGAGATCCTGAAACGTAAGGGTACAAAAACAGGTGCTGCTTCCATTATATCTGCTGATTCCATTATCGGCAAGGAATTGCTGGGAGAGTCGGAAGCCATGCAGCAGATCTTTTATAAAACAGAAAAAATTGCCCCTACCGATGCCAATATCCTGATCCTGGGAGAGAATGGCACAGGTAAAGACCTTATTGCAAAAGCTATTCATCAGCAATCATTGCGCGCTGCGCAACCACTCGTGAAAGTAGATGTGGGCGCATTAACGGAAACATTGTTCGAAAGTGAGCTTTTCGGACATAAGAAGGGTGCTTTTACCGATGCACGTGAAGACAGGCCCGGCCGTTTTGAGGCCGCAGATAAAGGCACATTGTTTCTCGATGAGATCGGCAATATCCCTCTTCACCTGCAGGCCAAACTGCTAAGCGTATTACAGAACCGCCAGGTGATGCGGCTGGGCAGCAATGAACCTGTGCCGGTCGATATCCGCCTGGTTTGTGCTACCAACGTTCCCTTAACAGAGCTGGCCAATGAAAGCCGTTTCCGGAAAGATCTTATCTACCGTATCAACACCGTTGAAATAACTGTGCCCCCGCTCCGCAAACGCGGCAATGATATTATTTTGCTGGCCCGTCATTTTGCGAAACTCTACAGCAACAAATACATGAAGCCCACACCGGATTTTGATACAAAGGCCCTGGAAAAGCTGATGAATCATCACTATCCAGGCAACGTCAGGGAATTGCAGTATATCATCGAAAGGGCCGTGATCATGGCAGATGAAGACGTGTTGCAGGCAAAGGACCTGATCTTCTCTCCTATTGAAACTTCATCGCCTGTAGAAACCGAACCGGCAGAAATGAAACTGAGTTCTGTTGAAAAGAACACGATCCTGAAAGTGATCGAGAAACATAATGGCAATATTACCAAAGCAGCCAAAGAACTGGGACTAACCCGCACTGCTTTGTACAGAAGACTTAGCAAGTATGACATTTAAGAACTACGAATGGAGAATAGCAGGAGGAATACTGCTATTGCTGGTAACATTGAGCGCAGCCGCATTCCTTATTGTGAACGGCTACTATGTGTACCTGGTGATCGTATTGCCCGTTATCATCTACCAGGCAATGGAGTTTTACCGTTTCCAGCGGAAAGCTTATAAGGAACTCGACCAGTTTGTGGAATCGGTCCATTACAGGGATTTTTCCCGCTACTTTGATGTAAAGCACGCTCCCACAGAAATACAGCCTTTGCGGCAAGGGTTCAATGAGATCAATTCCACTTTCAAAGTGATCAGCAAGGAAAAAGAAACGCAGTACCAGTACCTGCAAAGAATACTTGAGTTGGTTGACACGGGCATACTTTCTTATAAAGAAGATGATGGAGAAGTGATCTGGATGAATGATTCATTGAAGAAAATGCTACAGCTGCCTTATATCAAAACCATCTATTCGCTGAAGAAAAGAGATGAAGAATTGGGACAGGCGATCATTACATTGAAACCAGGGGAAAGCAAGATCGCTTCGGCTCACCAGGAAAGATCCAGTTTTAAAATATTATTGTCGGCCACTGCATTTCAGACAGAAGGGAATTTATACAAGCTGATCGCTTTTCAGAACGTGAATGAAGCCCTGGATGAAACGGAATCAAAAGCATGGCAAAAACTCTTGAGTGTATTAACACACGAGATCATGAATTCAGTAGCGCCGATCTCTTCACTCGCCGAAACGCTGAAGAGCAGGCTGCAACAATCCGTTGCCATGCTGAATAATGATTCAGGCTCAGTCGACGACCTGGAGATCGGTATTGAAACGATCCGCCGCAGAAGTGAGGGGCTGCTGAAATTTGCTGAAACCTACCGCAATCTTAATAAGATCACCAATCCGACGCTTAAGAGGATCTATGTACGTGATATATTTGAGAACCTGCTTCAACTGATGCAGCCGACACTGGAGCAAAAGAACATTGAAGTAGAAACCATCCTGAAAGATCCCGATATTGCTCTTGAAGCAGATATGCATCTGCTCGAACAGGTAATGATCAACCTTGTAGTGAATGCCATAGAAGCGGTAAAAGACAAAGCCGATCCCCGTATTGTACTTTCTGCATATCTCACAGTGAACCGCAAAACGCTTATCAAAGTAGCAGACAATGGTAGTGGCATGCCGATGGAATTACTGGATAAGATTTTCATTCCATTCTTCAGCACCAAAAAAAGCGGCAGTGGCATCGGGCTTAGCTTATGCAAGCAGATCATGATGCTGCACAAAGGAAATATCCAGGTGCAATCAGCAGAGGGAGAAGGAACGGTGTTCATTCTCCAGTTTTAAAATAACAAGAAGGCTTTAAACACTTTATTAACGACGGTTAAGCTGCCGTTAAGTGGGTCCTGATTCTCCTGCGGTTGAAAATATTGTTCCAACTTAGCCTAACAAATTTTCAACTAAAAAAAAAGATATGAAAAAGTACATGATCCCGGTTGCCGCAATGTTATTATTCGCAGGTGTAGCAGGTGCACAAACTACTCCAAAGCAACCTTCCAAATCAGCACCCGTAAAAAAAGAAATGGCCGCTAAAAAATCAGCTGCAACTGATAAGTCTACCGCCAGCGTGACCAGTACTGAGAAAGCAGGTAATGACGCGAAGGCCACTGCTGTCAACAGAAAGCATCATCATAAAAAAATGAAACCCGTTAAGAAAACTGAAAGCAAATAACCCTTAACCTTGGTGTGTTGGTTCGGTAAAGACGGTCTCCAGGTGTGAGGCTGTCTTTTTTTATGGCCGGTAGTGCCGGAAATCAGTTAACTTTCAATTAACCAATGTTAACATGGCCGGCTACCGCATGCTGGCCCTTCGTATTATTTTAGCTTATGTTTTCAGCGCCGATACGATCATCAACCATCCGCCTGGTATTATTCATCAGTTCGTTGGTCATTGCCACGATATTGGTATTCCAGCTGGTCTGGCTCAGGAAAATATACAATTTCGAACAGAAAGAATTCACGCACAATGTGATAAAAGCCATCAGGGGTTTGTATGAAGACCTGGATATAAGCCTTTACAATTCCTCACACCTCAATGAACTCGTCGAAAATCCAGCCCCCAATCTTTATATTGCCCAAATAAACCTTCCTGAAGGAAGAGACTCGCTGATCAGTTACCTGCATTATGAATTGGACGATTTTGGTGTGTTTACCGAGTGCCATGTGGGCATCTACAATACAGATTCTGCAAAATATGTTTATACAGGCATATTGGCTCCCACGAAGAACAGTGTAGCGCTGAAAGTGCCGCCAACTCCGCGCGGCTATGATCATATTACCCTGTTCTTTCCTAAGAGGCAGCAGTATATTTTAACGAGGATGAATTTCTGGATCATCAGCAGCGTTGTCCTGTTCCTGGTGCTGATATTGTTTGGCGGCAGCCTGTATTATTTCTACAAACAAAAATTCCTGAATGAAACGCAGAAGGATTTCATTCACAACTTTACACATGAGTTCAAAACACCGGTAGCCGTGATCAGCCTGGCTGCAGATGTGCTGAAAAATCCGGCTATTGTGGAGAAACCTGATAAGCTGGTTACCTATGCCGGCATTGTGGAGAATCAATCCACTTATCTGCAGAACCAGATCGAGCGGCTATTGAAATTCGCTTACACCGATTCCAATCAATTGCATCTGACGCCTGAAAAGGTAAATATCCATGACCTGATACAGGAAGCACTCCGTAACCTCAGCCCACTGATCACTGAGAAAAAAGCTCATTTCGATCTGTCGCTGGATGCAGCAGACCCTTTGCTGTTGGCCGATAAGGAATACCTGGTTATCGTGATCACCAACCTTATTGACAATGCCATTAAATATTCAAGGAATCCGCAAGTGCGCATCAGCACCGGCAACACAGCAGGATTCACTTATTTTACTGTCCGGGACAATGGCATTGGAATTGAAAAGAAACAACTGAATAAAATATTCAACCGCTTTTTCCGCGTCCGGCACGGCGAAACGTATAATGCCAAAGGCTTTGGGCTAGGACTGAGTTTTGTAAAAAAGATAGTGGACGCACACAGAGGTAAAATAAAAGTGGAGAGTGTTCCGGGAAAAGGAAGCAGCTTCACCGTAAGTTTACCGGTGAGTTGATGCAACAAACTACAACAACCTTGGTTATGCAACAAAAAACAAAAATCCTGCTTGCCGAAGATGATCTTCAACTCGGTTTTATTATTAAAGACAACCTCGAAGAAGCAGGATTCCAGGTGGTCAATTGCCCTGATGGTGAAACAGCCTGGGAACATTACCAGAAAACCAACCCGGATCTTTGCATCCTGGATGTGAACATGCCCTACCGTGATGGATTTAGCCTGGCAAAAAAGATCCGGCAGAAGAGTGATCGCATTCCCATTCTTTTTCTTACAGCTAAATCACTGGAAGAAGATAAACTGAAAGGTTTTGCCGCAGGCGGAGATGATTATATCATAAAGCCATTCAGCATGAAAGAGCTTTTATCAAGGATGCAGGTATTTCTCCGGCGGAATAAGATGATCGTTGCAGAAACGTCACAAACAATAAGTATCGGGAATTTTTCTTTTTATCCTGCAGAGCTGAAGCTGGTGGGTGAAAAAGATACCGTCAGTTTAACACAACGGGAAGCAGAGTTGCTGGAATTTCTCTGCCTTCATCCCAATAAAGTATTGAAGCGGGAAGAAATATTATCGAATGTATGGGGAAAGAATGATTTTTTCCTGGGAAGGAGCATGGATGTGTTCATGACAAGACTACGTAAATTATTAAGCATAGAACCTTCTGTAACGATTGAAACGATACATGGAGTGGGATATAGATTTACTATATCGGAAGGTTAGGTGTTCTCAATAACTGATTAATTTTTCCAATACGGCAACAACTTTATCTGCATTCGGCAGCATTGCCTGCTCCAGCCCGGTGTTCATAGCCACTGCCGGCAAGTTCAATGCTCCCAATACTTCCACTGGTGCATCGAGATAAGTGAAGCAATTCTTTGAGATCCTCCCTGCCAGTGCTTCTGCAAATGAATTACGCTGCTGCTCTTCTGTAAGCACCAGGCATTTTCCATGTTGCTTTACCTTTTCATATACCAGTTCTTCATCCAATGGATATAAAGTACGCAGGTCAACGATCTCTATCTGCCCGTTGAATTTTGCTGAAGCTGCTTTTGCCCAGTAAACACCCATACCATAGGTGATCACTACACAACTTTCTCCATTTGCTATTGCTATGGGGCTGGCAGGTTTCACGATACGGGCCTTTCCAAGAGGAATGATATAATTTCTGTCTGGCTCCGTTGTTTTCGCATCTTCCGTACCCGGCACTTTGCTCCAGTAAAGCCCTTTATGCTCCAGTATCACCACAGGATTGCCATCATGAAAAGCAGCTTTCATCAACCCTTTCATATCTGCTGCATTGGAAGGATATACCACTTTAATTCCTTTAATGGAAAGCAAAGTAGTTTCAACAGAACCACTGTGATAGGGCCCGCCACCACCATAAGCACCGGTTGGCACACGAAGCACCATTGACACAGGGAATTTGCCACAGCTGAGATAGGCGCTTTTCGATACCTCTGTCACCAGTTGATTGAGGGCAGGATAAATATAATCGGCGAATTGCACTTCCACCAAAGGCTTCAGTCCAACCGCATTCATGCCAATAGTAGAGCCAACGATATACGCTTCCTGTATAGCTGTATTGAACACGCGATGATCGCCAAACTTCTCCGCAAGCGTGGCTGCTTCGCGGAACACACCACCTAGTCTCCGGCCAACATCCTGTCCATATAAAAGTGCTTCCGGATGATCTTCCATCAGCTCGCGTATCGCAAACAGTGCAGCATCCACCATCAACACTTTGGAAGCATTGGCAGGCTCACGTTCTCCTTTTTCTTCTGTTACAGGTGAAGGCACAAACACATGATCTTCCACAGACCGGGGATCAGGTTCAGGCGAAGCAACAGCTTTTGCAAAATGATCTTCTACCACTGCGGCGGCTTCTTTTTCCAACTGGATCAATGTTTCTTCATTAACAGCTAATTCCAGTAATCTTTTCCGTAATTGCGGAACAGGGTCAAGCCGGAGATGATCATTCCAATCATTTTCCGGCCGGTAAAATTCGCGGCGCACGCCGCTGGTATGATGGCCCAGCAAGGGAACATGCGCATGCACCAGGAAGGGTCTTCTTTCTTTCCTGACGGTTGCACAAACTTCCTGCATTGTTTGATAAGATGCTTCAAAATCGCTGCCATTGACCTGCACGCGGCCGATGCCTTTAAATCCTGCTGCAAATTCATAAGCGTCCATGGCACGTGCTTCCTCTGCCGTAACACTGATGCCCCAGTTATTATCCTGTACCAGGTATATGATGGGCAATTGATGTAAAACAGCAAACTGCAATGCTTCACTCACTTCTCCTTCCGTCATGCTTGCATCACCAAAGGAGCAAAGGACAATAGGCAACTCTCCATTAATGCCTCTTTTTAAATGATCCTTTTTTGTTCTTTCCCAGTAACGGATCCCTTGTGCTATGCCGGTGGTAGGAATTGCCTGCATGCCTGTAGCACTGCTTTGGTGAATGATCGTTGGTTTATCATCACCACGATAATTGGCGTGTGCATAGTATTCCCTTCCTCCTGTAAAAATATCATTGCCTTTGGCAAGCAATTGAAGCATTAATTCATAAGGAGAAAATCCTACGCCCATCAGCAGGCTTTCATCACGGTAGTAAGGGCTGAAATAGTCCTGCGGTTGCAGTTGAAAGGCGGCAGCGAGTTGAATGGCCTCATGACCACGGGAAGTGGAATGAACATATTTGCAAACCTGCCGGTTTGCATCATAGGTTTCGGCCATAGTTTTGGCCTGACGCATCAAACGGTACGCTCTCAGGAGAATGGAAATGTCAGTCATTAGCAAGCAATGTAAACTACAAATTTAGGAACATGCTTGTGGATGAAGAAACATCAAAGGGTAAATCGCCTTATTTCACGTCGAGCTTGAACATGCTCACGTCTTCCAGGAAACCTTCCAGTTCGTCACCTACAACGGCTTCGCCTACTCCGGCCGGAGTGCCGGTGAAAATGACGTCGCCAATGTTCACAGAAAAATAATTGGAGATATAGGCTACCAGGCTATCGAAATTGTGGATCATGCTGGCAGAGTTGCCTTGCTGCGCGAGTTCCTTATTCTTATACAGTCCGAAATTGATATCTTTTTTGTTCTTCACTTCGGCGAGAGGCACCCATTTGCCTATCACGGCTGAATTGTCCCAGGCTTTGGCTTTTTCCCAGGGAAGGCCTTTTGTTTTCAGTTCATTCTGGATATCACGGGCGGTGAAGTCGATGCCAGCTGTGATGGCATCATAATATTTTGAAGCGAATTTTTCCTGGATATACTTGCCATTTTTACTGATGCGGATAACGAGTTCACATTCATAATGCAACTCGTTGGTAAACTCCGGGTAGTAAAAAGGAGTATGAGGTTGCAGCAATGCACTCTTAGGTTTCATAAAAATTACAGGCTCGTCAGGAATTTCATTTCCCAGTTCTTTAGCATGTGCTGCATAGTTTCGGCCTACACAAAAAATCTTCATAATTAGGATGGGTGTTTGTTAAATACATCGGATACCAGTTCCAGGGTTGTTCATCCCATATATTCAGGCAATCAGGAAGTTAATTGGATTTTAGGTTCCGGGGGTTCGGGCTGCTAAAATAAGTAATCATGATGATTAATCATAATGAAAAAACCTTATTATTTACCTGATTCATAGCAGTTGTGATGCCCTGGGTGCCGAAGATTTCAATGGCCTCCACAGCCCCATCGATCTTCAGTTTCACAAGGGGTTCTTCTTCTTTTCTCCATTTCCCGAGCACAAAATCGGACTGGTGGCCCTTAGGGAAATTGTTCCCTATGCCAAACCTCAGTTTTGGATATTCAGCAGTGCCCAATGCTTCAGCTATGCTTTTCAGGCCATTGTGGCCGGCATCGCTTCCGCCGGGGCGGATCCTCAGCTTTTCAAGGGGTAGAGCCAGCTCATCCACGATCACCAGGGTATTTTCCAGGCTGATCTTTTCCTTGTCAAGCCAGTATTTTACAGCTTTCCCGCTAAGGTTCATATAAGTAGTAGGGCAAACGCAAACAAAGGTCCTGCCCTTCCATTTTACGTCTGCAACATAAGCATGTCTATCCACCCGGAAGTTTCCGCCGTGTTTCAGCACAAAAGCATTGGCTACATCAAATCCAATATTATGCCGTGTATGTGCGTATTCATTACCTACGTTGCCGAGGCCAATGATCAAGAATTTCATGGTTCAAGTATAATTCATTTTTTGCCTTTCATTGGCCACCGTAGTAATACGAAAACGGCAAGGCTTCATGCTTAGGTTAAGTTTCAGCATGCAAGGGCGAAGATAAGTATTGTTCTCTCCCTCCTTCGCTAAAGCTTCGACGGGCAAGCTCGCCGGAGCTTTAGCGAAGGAGAGCAAATAAAAAACCCGTATCAGTAACTGATACGGGTTATATGTTACTTTTTGCTGGCAATTATTTTTTAGCTGCAGCAGCAGGAGCAGCGGCTTTCGCAGGAGCTGCAGCACCTTTGGCAGGTGTGGCGGCAGCTTCTTCCTGTTTCAGCTGTCTTGTCAGTACTACTGAAGCAATAGGAATACGTGGGGAGTTCAGGATCTCATAATGCTCTTCCTTCACATCTTCCACACGGATATTACCATTCAGTTCCAGGTCATCGATCGCAACTTCGATCTGCTCTTTCAGGTGTTTCGGATAAGCTTTCACTTTCAGTGAATTGATCTTTGGAACGAACTTACCACCTTCTTTCACACCTTTTGAAGTTCCTACGAATTTCAGGGGGATAGAAGCGATCACTTTTTTGTCTTCTACCAGTTCCAGCAGGTCTACGTGATTAAGAGCATCAGTCACTTTGTCAAACTGGAGATCTTTCAGAATAGTTCTGTAAGACTTGCCATCCACTTTAACTTCTGCGATCTGGAACTCAGGGGTATAAACTAACGGCTTGAATGCCGCAGCCGGTGCATAGAAATTAACTTCCTGCGCCCCGCCGTAAATTACACCTGGCACCATTTCCTGAGAGCGGATCGCCCGGGTGGCTGCTTTCCCGAATCCGGTCCTCAGTTGTCCTTCGATTGTAATTGTTTTCATTGTATGTTTATTAAATAGTTACGTTGTTGTTCAAAGTCAGCTCCAGCATCTGAAATCTGACTCTTTTCTTTACAGGCTCGGTCTTCTTTGTGAATGAACAAAGAGACTGGTGATACTTTTGTTTTCAAACGCGTTGCGGATTGCTACGGCAAACAGGTCTGATACAGATATCACTTTGATCTTCGGGCTTTCCTTTTTAAGAGGGATAGTATCACAAACCACCAGTTCTTCCAGCACACTATTCTCTATATTCTCATAAGCTTTGCCACTCAATACAGGGTGGGTGATCAAAGCCCTTACGCTCCGGGCGCCTTTTTCCTTTAAAAGAGCAGCACTTTTTGAAAGGGTGCCACCGGTATCGCATATATCATCAATGATCACAATATCTTTCCCGGTCACATCACCTATCACCACCATGCTGGCGATCTCATTAGCCCTTTTACGGTGCTTATCGCAGATCACCATTTCCGCGTTGAAATAGTTGGCTATTTCCCTTATACGGTTGGTAGCGCCCACATCAGGGGCCGCAAAGGTAAGGTTTTCCAGCTTCAGATTCTCAATGTAGGGGATAAAAACTGCATGGCTGTCCAGATGGTCTACCGGTATGTCAAAATAGCCCTGGATCTGGGGAGCATGGAGGTCCATAGTAATCACCCGGTCCACTCCGGCTGCTACTAACATATTGGCAACCAATTTACTACCAATTGCTACGCGGGGTTTGTCCTTCCGATCCTGGCGGGAGTAGCCATAATAAGGCATCACGGCGATCACTTTGTAGGCGGAGGCGCGGCGGGCAGCATCGGCCATCAGCAGCAATTCCATGAGATTGTCCCCTGCAGGGGCATACGTACTCTGAACAAGAAAAACAAAATCGCCCCTTATACTTTCCAGGAACATAGGACAAATTTCCCCGTCGCTGAATTTCTGGATAGCGATTTTGCCAGGTTTGGTCCCGTACTTTTGGCAGATTTGATCGGCCAGTTGTACAGAACTGGTTCCGGCGAAAATTTTAGCAGATTGCATGGAGATAAAATGCCAAAGGTGTAAAGGCCGCACAGGCCCCTTTGGAGCCGCGAAGATATTACTATCGCAGGAAGATCGCAATAGGGAAGGGAAGAATTGTTGAGTCGGAAGTCGTTAGTCGGCAGTCTGGAGTCCGAGCTTCAAAATAATTTGTGTATTCATTCCGATATCGTAAATCTGTCCGGTCTTAATGAAAGACCAGGCTCCTGACTCCCGACTAAAGACTCCTGCCTCAATGAACTACCGCAGCGGTAGACACTTTTACAGGGAAACTGGCTGTTTTTTCAGCCGGGATTTGCTTGCCCAGACTTACTGTATCTGAGTTAAGACTATAAAAAAGAGAGGAACAAATAAAAATAGAGAGAAATAATACTACTACATACATTACAGCAAAGAACAAAATGGGATGAAGAGCCCCCAACGAATTAGATCTTGATTTCATAACCGCCGGATTTAGTTTTTCAAAAATTGGATTTTACAATAGCCCGGTAGCAGAACTACCTGAAAGTGGTATTGTGGGCATAAAAATATATGTTAACTTGAAAGGGTGCAAGAGGAGAAGTACCCAATAAAACTATGGGCAAAAGACGATCAGCCCCGCGAAAAACTACTCAGATACGGCCCTGCCCATTTGAGCGATACCGAATTGCTGGCCATCCTTCTTCAATGCGGTACCCGCCAAAAATCTGCTGTAGAGCTGGCCCGCCAGCTATTGAAACACGGCAAAAATGACCTTCATGAGTTGGGCCGCCTTTCCGTTAAGGATTTTATGCGGATACCGGGCATTGGCAGTGCCAGGGCCATCAGCATCGCCGCTGCACTGGAATTGGGCCGCCGCCGTCATGCCGGCCTCTCTTTACAAAAGATCAGCATCCATTCCAGCCAGGATATTGCCCACTATCTCCAAACCCTGCTCAGGGATCACCACCACGAAGTATTCGCTGTCCTTTATCTCAACCAGGCCAATAAGCTCAACCACTTTGAGATCATCAGCGAGGGCGGGATCACTGCCACGGTCGCCGATCCACGCATCATTCTCAAAAAAGCACTCGAAGAAGATGCGGTCAGCATTATCCTCTGCCATAACCACCCTTCAGGTAATCTCCGCCCCAGCCGTGCTGATCAATACCTGACACAAAAAATCAGGGATGCTGCCAACTTCTTTGACATCCGGCTAATTGACCATGTGATCGTGAGTGATGAGGGGTATTTTAGTTTCGCTGAGCAGGGGATGCTTTAGAAAAAGTCGGGAGTCGGCAGTCGATAGTCGATAGTCTGAACAGGCAGAGGCTTTGAAATTTAATTACGTATCGGATTTTACTTATTGTATATGGGGTATTATAAAGAATTAATTGCTTTTAAAAAAGCTTATGAACTGGCAATGCGAATATTTCAAATTACAAAGCGTTTTCCGGGAGAAGAGAAATATTCGCTTACTGATCAGATACGCAGATCATCGAGATCGGTATGCACGAATTTGGCGGAAGCATATAAAAGAAGGAGATATAAAGATTATTTTATCAGTAAATTAAACGACGCAGAAAGCGAGAACCTCGAAACAGAGATATGGCTTGACTTTTCGAAAGATTGCTCTTATATAAATAATGAAGAACACACTTTCTTAACACTACTAAATACAGAAATAGGCAAGTTACTATTCTACATGATAAACAATCCCGATAAATTTTCCTAAGCTCTGCTATATCAAAATGAAAGCCTCAATCTGCTTTGAGCTTCATACTCCCGACTGCCGACTAAAGGCTCCCGACTACTGCTCAAGCTACGCTTGAGCAGTAGGTCCTCCAAAATTCATTGGAAACTGTGTCTCCTCCAGGTCTTTGATGGCGCCATTGGCTGCTTCGTATTTGCTGATATTTTCTGTCATGGCTTTCATGAAACGCTTGGCATGCTGGGGTGTCAGGATGATGCGCGATTTCACTTTGCTTTTGGGAGTGCCGGGCATAACGTTCACGAAGTCGATCACGAATTCGGCATGCGAGTGCGTAATGATGGCGAGATTGGCATAAGTGCCTTCTGCTACTTCTTCTGATATTTCGATATTGAGCTGATTGTTGGGTTGCTGTTGATCGGACATGGCTGTCATTTTTATTGACGGGGAATTTTTCTAGCAAAGTAAATGTTTTTAGTTTAGAAACTGTCAAGATGAAGCATGGTTATTGAGTGACTAACAATCCAATAAAAAGCCACCCTGTGTGGGTGGCTTAAAGAATTAGTGTCGCTTTAGTGAGAGTTATCACTTGTTCAGGAATAAAGCAAGATCTTTCATTGTTTTATCAGGACTTGACGTATCCATCACATTCTTTTCGAAAAATGATGCAACCAATGGCATTTCTTCTTTTATTTTCTTCATTTCCTTACGATCACCTTTTACAATAGTAGCTGATTTACCATCACCTGAGAAAACATAGTATGTTGTTGCATCCACATAACGGTCAAGCTTTGACCCGGATTCATACAAGCCTTTGTTTTGATAATCTGACTTCACGAATTTAGAAGATACCATTTTATAGACGGAGTATTTCGGGCCTGCATAGACCTCCTCCGCAAAACTCTGGGTCTGACCAGGTAAGTGTCGGAATATAACATCGCTATCGCCTATTTTCAGAACAAAATGATCGATTTGTCCCATGTCCACATTCAGCACTTGATTATCTGAAATTTTCACCAACAATCCCTTTTCAACTTTGTTATAGTTAAGAGCTTCTGTGGGTTCTTCTTTTACGCCACCATAAATCAGGAATACTTTTCCCGAAGTCCAGGAAGGGAGCAATAGAGGACTTCCCTCAACGCCTTCCGTGCGATTCAGGCTATTAAAATACGCCATACGATTCGGTTCAGTTGTTATGGTCTGGGCATACTGACTAAAGGTCTGCTGCATTCCAATATTACTTACTTGTGCATTGGAAACAACAACAGCAAATAATAAAACTGAAAGCAATCGATATCTCATAATTGATTAGGTTGAGTCAATGAATTTTATTTAATCACTTCTTAAATATATTGTAAAATAATTAAAGCCGCTGAGTAGCTAGCAGCTTTAATTATTTTGCATCACAGATACTTATTTAAGCTTTACCCTGATTAACCACAGAACCGTTTTATAGTTTGAAGCGATCCCATAGTTACCGGCCTGTACGATACTGACAGGCAGAATATATTTTTTGTTTTTGAATCGTGATACACCGGTACCATCATCCGCATTAGCCTTGATATTCACGGCAAAATCACCTGTACTGAATACGCCGGCATTAGCGATCAGAACATCAGTAGAGCCTACTGTGTAAAGATCCGCTGGCAGCACTTCATAGCCGGGATGTTTAGCTATCCATTCGTTTGCACCATCAATATCGATCTTCACTTTGATAGTAACATCACCGACATGATTTTTTGCAGAGAGGTGGATAGCTGTTTTATAGTCTTGAGGGCCGGCAGCACTATCCAGTATAAACCATGAGTTAGTCGGCGCTGCTGCATTAAGCGCATTAGCTGCTGCTTTAGGAATATCTGCTATAGGTTGGGTAGAAGAAAAATCTTCATAGAAATCATTCTTCTTCAAACAAGAGGAGAATATTACTAGTAATATAACAGTGGATAAAATGAGTTTATTTTTCATATTCACAGTATTAATTGTTATTTATCCCAGAAAATAGGAGTATTAAAAATGTCAATATTGCCTTGAGCTGTGACATTAGCAGTGTTATACAGCGTTTCGCTCTGCGGATAGAACAGCCTCAAAGGCACTTTGCCTTTACTAGTTGGATCGGTGCTTAAGGGAGCCCTGATGATACTGGTAGTACCTTCATTAGGGAAACCAGTTCTTCTGTAGTCGTTAAAAACAGCTAATACATTCAACCCATTTAAAGCGAGCCATTTCTGACCAATGATCAATTGGATCTTATCAGTGGCATTTGCCCAGCTGATCTCAGGGAGTGTTTGTGCCATATAGGGCGCATATGCACTTGCAACGCCATCATATTCAAACGACGTTCTTACAGCTTCTTCATACAATGCCTGTGCACTACCTGTAAGATACCCTCTTTGCACGGCTTCAGCCTGCAGGAACAATGATTCCATAGAAGTCATGATAGGAGCTGGCCTAACGGGATCAACTATAAAACCTGATCCTTTGTGGAAATTTGCCGCACCCGGTGTTCCGGAAGGATCCCCAAACTCACTGCCCAAGAACCTGTCGAAGGTTGCTGGAATAGAAAATACATAGCCAAGACGAAGCGTATCGTCCAGTGCACGGTATACATCTACTACGTTTTTACTTGCTTTCTGTGAGTTGTATCCATCAGTAGCAGTATTTACATCAGAGTAGAACATCCCGAAGAAAGGGTTGAATTTACCTTTTGTATTCTGGTAACCAGGATTTACTTCAGCATTCTCCCCACTTTGCAGGAAATCCGCTGTGGTAAGGCCAGTCAGATTTTGCTTGATATAAGCATCTTTTCCAGGTATTTGAGACTGCATCATCAGCAACCGTAATTTAACTGTATTGGCGAAACGGACCCATTGGTCAACAAAGGCTTGAGAAGAAGTGGTTGCATTCGCAGGGTCTAACACATCGTTGAACATAATTATCTTCTGACCGTCAATGTTAACCAGAATTGAAGCAGGAGTACCAGTCTGTTTCATTATATTGATAGCAGTATCTACTTTTTTTACCATGTCCTCATAGATAGTCTGGGCATCATCATATTTGGGTGCAAAAAAACCAGTCCCTTTCAATGCATCTGTATAAGGCACATTCCCCCACAGATCAACCAGCTGCTGGTAGTTAACTACCTTCAATACCTTCGCAATCGCCTCATACATTGGAAGCTTCAATGCTACGGCCTGTTTTTCCACATAGTCAATGTCTTCCAGGTTATTATACAGGGCATCCCAGGTACCGGCCCCGAAAGTGTTCTGTATATCATATGAATAAGTAGCTGCTGGTTTAGCAAAGCTGGCAGAACCGGCATAATAGCCAACCCAGAATCCTAAACTGAGGTATTGTGTGTTCACGATACGCGCACAACCTTCCAACGCAATAGGCATCGTCAACTGCGGAGTGCTGTTTGTTGCACTGTTAGGGTTATCATTAATGTCAAGGATCTTCTTGCAACTAACCGTCCCCATGACCAGTATAATAGATAGATAAATACTTATTTTTTTCATTTCACTAAGATTAAATCAGTTTAAGCCTATTGTTTAGAATCCTACTGTTACAGTTGCACCAAATATACGTGTGGGTGGAGAAAGGTTTTCATTGCTGATACCTTGAGTATTAGCAGTTCCGAACAGGCTATATTCCGGGTCCGCATATTTGTTATCCTTTGCATAGATGCTCACCAGGTTTCTTGCAACCAAGCCAACACTAGCTTTTTTCACCAGGCTATTTCCCTTAAGAGGAATACTGTAAGAGATGGCCAATTCACGGATTTTCCAGAAGTCGCCACTGGTCAGGAAATTACTTCCGGCAGAACTATATCCACTCGCAAAAAAGCCTGAGCCCGGGGCAACACTGTTAACAACCACATCAGTATTATCTACATATTTACCATCCCTTAGTACAACAGAATTCGGATAAACGAAACGTTGGCGGCCAGTAGCTGTTGTAACCTCGCTACTACCAGTAAATGCCATTGCAGAGCCAATATTATTGTAAACTGTATAACCACCACGATACTCGCCCAATACGGTCAACGTTAAACTTTTCCATTCGAAGCCAGTATTCAAACCAAGAATAACCTTGGGTGTTGACTGACCTACGTTTTTAACACCTGTTGCTGCTGAAGGACGGCCAGTTGTCGGATCTACAATCACCTTTCCCTCCGGAGTACGCTTCCAATCAGTAACCTGCAACACACGCATTGGCCCGCCTTCGATCGTATACACACCAGCGCCACTTGTGTAACCACCAATGAATATAGAAGGCAGTTGAGGATCGATTGAATTTACGTAGCTATGGTAGAGAGAAAGATTAGCGCCTGCATTCCATTTAACAGATCCGAGATTTAACAATGGGGTTAGTTTCAGATCAAATTCCCATCCGTTGTTAGTTACTTTACCTACGTTCTGCAACGCAGAAGTAAACCCGCTTGCGGAAGATATCTGGATAGGTACGGTCTGATTTGTTACGATCTCATTGTAATAAGTAATACCCAGGTTGACCCTGTTTTTCAAGCCAACTAAGTTAAGGCCGAACTCTGTTGAATTAACAAACTCAGGTTTCAGGTTAGCATTTGCGAGCCTGTTGTTTACTCCAAAACCAGTCAGATCATTGTAAGGGAATCCATTACCCTGTGAATATGTATTCGCCAGTTCGTATGGTCTAACATTCACACTACCCACTTTCGTCCAGGCAGCAAAAACCTTACCGTACGACAACCAAGGGATGTCTTTCATGAAAGAGATCGCATCAGTAAATACAAATGAGGCATTTACACTCGGGTAAAAGAAAGATCTGTTTTCAGGAGCGAGAACCGAAACCCAGTCATTACGACCAGTGGCTTCCAGGAAAAGGAAGTTTTTCCAGCTAAACTGCAAGCTTCCGAAAGCAGCAACATAACCTGAGTTTGTCACGGACTCACCAACTGAAGGAACTGCGGTAATGTTACCCACATTATACAGACCAGGAATCTCCAGTGGGTTCAGGCCGGTACCAGTATATCCGGTAGATAATTCACGGAGGCTACTCTTGTTAATAGAGTTACCAAGTAATAACCGGACACCCAGATCATTATTAACAAATTTCCTTTCCATATTAATCAGGAAGTCTGATTGAAGGGTCAGTGACTGATTCAATTTATCCCCTTCTCTAGGCCTTACACCAAGAGGGTTGCTTGAAGCAGTGCCACCGGCCAATTGGGCATCGACCTCGATTGCATAGTCGGAAAAAGTAACGCCTGCGATCGTTGTTTTCTCCTGGAAATTTCTCGCAGTTGCGCCCAGCCTATAAGTTAAGTTCATCCAGGGAGTAACTTTTAATCCCAATTCAACAGAACCAAGGATATCGTCACGCGTGGATTTTACGCGGCTGTTCTCAATTTGCCAGTAAGGGTTTGGATAATATGCATTATAGTAACCGCTTTCATCAGCAAAAATTGAATTGAGGTTTTTGAAATTATTGATAGGAACTTCACCAGGGGTATTCAATACGTTCCAGTAAACCGGGCGGCCCTGTGAATAGTCATTACCAGCTACATTAGCATCAGTACGTGTATAACCCAGGGAGAAGTTGGAAGTAAATTTGTTATAGGTCGTAGATGATCCCAGGCGAACCGTGTACCTGTTTAGTTTATCGTCTGGAATAGTACCAGTTGTATTTGCAACCTGTGCAGACAAATAATAAGAACCGTTTTGTGTGCCAGCCTGGTAAGTTAGACCATTCTGGATCGTCATACCAGTTTTGAAGAACTGTTTGGGGGGGTTCTTGTAATCATAAGTGATCTGGTTCGTTGTATCGAAAGAGGTGCCGTCGGGCCTTACGTATCTTTTTACAAATCCAAGCGCCACCGTGCGACCATCATATTCAGGACCATACATCTGGTTCTCGTATGGGATACGACCATAGAAGCCGGTATAAGCGCTAAGGCTATCTGGTTCAGTTGAACCAGCGCCGAATCTTGTATTGAAAGCAGGGAAATTACTGATACTCTCAATAGTTGTAGTGTTCGTGTAAGTAATTTGCGGTTTTGCTCTCATGCCTTTTTTGGTAGAGATCAGCACCACACCATTCGCCGCATTTGAGCCATAAAGGGCAGCTGCATTTGCGCCCTTCAGAATAGTAATATTATCTACGTCTTCCGGATTGATGGATGTAACATAGTCTGCTGAAACAGGAACGTTATCCAACACGATCAATGCCTGGTTATTACCTAAGATGGAGCGCTCACCCCTTAGTACGATACGAGTGGCAGCCTGTACCCCATTGTTTACTGTGTTGATCTGTAAACCTGATACTTTTCCGGAGAGGCCACTTGCAAGATTCACCGGTTTTGCCTGGGTAAGCGTAGAAGTAGGAACAATTGTTGCAGAGTATCCAGTAGATCTTGCTTCTCTCTTTACGCCTAAAGCCGTAGTAACGACAACCTCAGACAAATCCACGCTCTTCCTTGTCATCTCGACAGAGATATTATTAGATGTACCGACAAGAACTTCTTTTAACTCGAAATTTGTTCCAGAAATCACCAGCGTTTCGCCGGCTTGAACTTTGATGCTAAATAGGCCATCAGCGTCAGCACTTGTCCCCCCTTTGCTTTCTTTGACTTTGATTGATGCAAAGGGAACCGGAGCTCCGGATTGGTCGGTGACGCGACCCGTCACGGTTTTAGTCTGAGCAAATGCAACCGCATAAAATACCATTAGCACTGCTAGCAGTGAGGCGATTTTTCTCATGTGAGTTGTTTTTTTAAAATAAACTAATGATTCTCAAAAGACTTTTGTCTTTTACAGATACCATTATCCTTAAAGAGACATCAGAGCCTTTTGAAAAGCTGCGCCAAATTAAAGTTTTTTTAACATTCAAATTTCAAATACACAAAAAAATATCTTACAACTCCCCATTAAAGCTGGCAGAAAAGATCAAATAGATGACTTAATGTATATATGGTATCATAAATTCTTTATCGCAGCATATAAAACAAAGACGGATGCCTTATGCATCCGTCTTTGTTTTATACAGTCCTGATAATTTGTAGTCAGCTCTTTATCATAGTAATTCAAAAGTCATCCCACCATAAATGCGTATCCACTTTATCTCCACCAATAGCACTTGCTGCCTGATTATAATTCGTTGTATTATAGTTCTGTTCATTAACAGGATAAGTATACCTTAATGGCATTGCACTTAATGCCCGGTAAGCAGGTTGCAATTGAGGATAGTCCAGCCTTCTCCATTCAATCCACGCATCCCATCCACGGTTATACAATGCAATCCATTTTTGTATACCGATCTTTTGCTTATACGAGCCGGCAGCAGTTGCATAGTTTACAGATGGCTGTGTACGGTAAACTGTGGCCTGCGCTTGTGTGCCACCCCAGAACAAAACTGATGCATCAATTGCATTGTTGTAATGCTGCGCAGCTGTAGCGCCCACAGAAAATCCGCGTGCTGCTGCTTCTGCCAGTAAGAATTCTACTTCAGCATAATCCAGCAGTACACCAGGAAACTCAGGAGCAGTGATCGCTTCATCCGGTTTTGAGAAAGTGGAATAGCTGCTGCTGGTGCCGGGATCACCACCGGAATAACCATTGGTCTCATCCACTGTAAAGTATAAAGGGATGCGCGGATCGTTGAACTGCTTCATTTGGTCTACAAGAGTACTGGCTGCAACAAAGTCCTGACGCCCGCTCTGCACAAGGTCTTCCCATATCGGGTTCGTATTGGGCGGTGATGCCAGAAACTTAAACATGGCATTGTCATCATTGGAAGTAAACACGCCACCTGCATATGCAGCTTCAACTATCGTTTTCGCCTGTGCTGCGCTGATATCCGCAATGGTCATTCCCATTTTCAGCTTGAATGAATTGGCAAACTTCTTCCATGCGGCCATATCATTTCCATATATTATATCTGCATTACCAAGACCGTTTGCCGAGGTATTGATAGCTGCTATATCAGCATCCAATCTCTTTAAAAGATCGGCATAGATAGTAGCGGCATCATCATATACCGGGAACACATTATCGATATCCATCGCTTCTGTATAAGGAATATTGCCGAATGTGGTAATAAGATAATAATAAGCATACACCTGCAGTATATCCACTACTGCCAGTTGATTTGCCTTTACCTGCTCATCAGTTACCTGATCAGGTATAAGTTTTTTTGCTTCCTGCAAATCCTTCAATACATCGCGGTATAATGCAGCCCATACATTCTGCGGAATATTCCGTGTGTTCAGATCGTAGCGGCTTTCTCCAAGATAAGTTGTTTCCTGCCATTGCTGAATGATCAACCGGAATATGTTCAGGTTCACGTTGGAGGAACTGAGCGTACGCACCAGTCCTCTTTCAGCATTGGTGACAAGCGAAGATCCCGCTACCATGGTAGGGTTCTTCGGGTCACTGTTGAGGGTGGTCAGGTCCTTTTTACACGACCCCAGCAACAATGCTGTGATTATTATGGTTACAAAAAATTTTGTCATAGCAATATCTTTTTAGAATCTTAATCTGATGTTGAAGGCAAATGTGCGGGTAGTAGGATAAGCACCTCCCTGGTATCCTTGCAGATTACCGGAACTCATGGTCTCTTCCGGATCTGAATAAGGAAGGTTCTTATGAATGATCCAAAGATTCCTGCCGATCAATGAAAGATCAATTCCTTTAAACGGATGGATCTTTGCCATTACTGATTTTGGTAATGAATAACTCAGTACCGCTTCCCTCAACTTCACATAGCTGGCATCATACACAAAGCCTGCAGCCGGTATCAAGTCTTCTGCACCGAATGTTGCATACTCGTTGGCTATATGTGTAGTATTGGGCTTTCCGTCTGCATATACACCCGGCATAATCACACCACCACCGGCAGACACAGGATCACGTGAAGGTTTGCCCAGGTCGTTCAATCCTGCAGTTTCAGGATAAAGACCTGTACCCATTCCATAAAACAGGTCAAGTGACCACACATCACCTCCCTGACGCATATCTACCAGGAAGCTCAGTGAAAAATCTTTATACTTGAATGTGTTGTTGATGCCTCCGATCCAATCAGGATTAGGATTACCGATCACTTCATTTGAAGTTGGAGAAGTCAGGTAGTAACCGTCTTCATCCACGGTACGTTGTCCGTTCGTATAAATAAAATTGGATCCCCGGATCGTACCATAAGGCTGATTCAATGTTGCATTCAATGACACACCACCCTGGAAGGTTGCCAGCACCAGGTTGTCTGCATGTTCAAACAGATCAATCACTTTGTTCCTGTTCCTTGTCCAGTTAAGATTGATATTCCAGGAGAAAGTTTTGGTTTGAACCGGAGTGCCGAACAATGACACTTCAACACCTCTGTTCTGGATAGTACCAGAGTTCAGGAATTTGAAACTATAACCTGTCGCAGGTGTAATAGCCAGTGGTAATATCTGATCAATGGTTTTGGCACTGTAATAAGAAACATCAAACCCTACCCTGCTTTTCAGGAAAGACATTTCAAGGCCTGCTTCAATACTTCTTGTACGTTCAGGTTTAAGATTGGGATTGTTCTTCGTGCTTGGAATGGTAGTGGTAGGAGAAGAACCAAAAGGAGGTAAGATATTATACACGTCCAGCACACTGTACAACGGAGCATCATTACCCACTTCTGCATAATTCACTCTTGCTTTTCCATAAGAAAGCCAGCTAACCTCAGGCAACAGCTTGGAGAAAGTAAATCCAAGTGATCCGGAAGGATAGTAATACACATTATTCCCCTCCGGCAAAGTGGATGATTTATCCCTTCTGATTGTTCCATCAAGTGTAAGCATATCCCTCCATGTGAGGGTAGCACCGGCAAACACACCGTCTACCTGACGTTCCCCATCAAATTCTGTAGGTGCATTCAGCGGATTGGCCGAATTGTTCAATGAGTAAATACCAGGTATGGTCAGCCCTCCGTTAGTAGATGCATCGATGCTCTTGGTGTGTTGATTGCGGATGTTCAAACCAAGCAATGCTTTAAAATTAAAATCCTGCGAAAGGTCTTTATCAAGATTTGCCAGCAGATCGTAGTTGATCTCTGTATAGGAACGGTTCACTCTCCGGTAAGATGGTATGCCGATACTTCCCACAGCCTGTCTTTCCTCCTGTTGCTCGTTATACGTATCAAGCCCTACCCTTCCCATAATATTCAACCAATCGGTTATTTTATAGTTGAGATTGATATTACCAAATATGCGGTTGCGGCCGTCATTCTCATAGTTCTGATAACGGACGAAGTAAGGATTATCCCAGAAGATAGGAACAAGACCTGCTTCTGTTCTTGGATTCGCCCAGTTCCAGGTAGTATTCTTTGACGTACGGAAATAAGCTTCTTTCTGCTCTTTAATATCCACATTGGTTTCCCACCATTGCCGGAAATTGGTAGCTATGTTCTTATCATCGTAGCCGGTACCATATCGCCCTCTTCCGGTTATGTTGGAGAAGTTGGCGGTAGCACCTGCAGTTAGCGCAGGAGTGATATTATAAGTGCCGCCAAAGTTCACAAGGTTCTTACTCACTTTACTGTTAGGCAGGATACCTATGTCATCTGTACGTGTATAGCCTAATTTAAATGAACCTTTATCTGAAGCACCGTCTATAAAAACACTTTGATTGGAAGAGGTAGCTGTCTGGAAAAAACTGGTAGGATCATTTGCAGCAGCTACCCACGGAGTTGCCTGCTTGTAAAAGGGCGATGTTGCGTCAAAAGCATTCCATTGGTAAACTAATAAGCTGGGGTCAAAACGTGCTCCGTAAGAAGCATCTTCAGTAGTAGGCACCACTTTATCAGGAATGCCATCGCCATTCACATCAAATTCATTGAAATACGAATCTTCATTTGGTCCATAATACGCCCCATATCCTGCGCCGTATTCTTTCTGGTATTTGGTAAATGTCGATTTATCGATCTTACCAAATCCAAAACCTGAATTAACAGTGATACCCAAACCACGGGTAGCTTTTTTGGTAGTGATGAGGATAACACCATTGTTGCCACGCGAACCATACAAGGCACTTGCGGCAGCTCCTTTCAATACGGAAACTGATTCAATATCATCAGGATTGATATCTGCGGCAGCATTACCATAATCATAACCACCCCGGCCTGTGGTTTGATCTGCAGTATTGGTGTTGTCATTATTATATGGTACACCATCCACTACAAACAAGGCCTGGTTATTACCGACAAATGATTTGGTCCCTCTTAATACTACATTGGTGGAGCCTCCCAGTGTATTTGTTTGTCTTATTTCAAGGCCCGCCACTTTACCTGAAAGGTTATTAACAAAATTATTACTCCTGTTTTTACTCACTTCATTACCTTCCACCGTTTGTGCAGCATAAGGTAATTGATTTCTTGTACGCCGTATGCCCAATGCTGTTACCACCACCTCCTGCAGGTTGCCTTGTGGTTGCATGGTTATCGAAAGGGTGGATTCATTGCCGATCTTAACTTCCTGCTCAACAAAGCTTGCGGAAGTGATGACAAGTGATTGGCCTGATTGTGCTTCAATACGAAAATTTCCATTTGCATCAGCGGCTACCCCTGAAGTAGTTCCTTTAATAGTGATGTTGGCAAATGGAACGGGATCACCTTTTGCATCTTTTATTTGCCCTGTGATCGTTCTTGTTTGTGCAAGTGCCAATGCATAGAATAGCATCAGCCCTGCAATTAATAATGCAGATTTTCTCATGCGCTTAAATTTTTTAGGTTACTACGCGGTTGATGTTTATGAATTTCTCTGGAAACAATACATGTATCTGCAAGTCGTCAGCAGCTTGCATGTACCTCAGGGCAGACTGGGAATGGTAGTACCTAACGCAAGGTGGGTAGTTAGAAGGAGCAGTTAGTTTTGGGGAGTTACTGTAGAATCAGACAAACAGGATTTTCTATTTGCTGCGTGAAAGTATTATTTTTTTAACAAAAAGTTGAGGGTAACATGTAAGTGATTATCCTTTTAGTTCACAGTGTAATGAAAGAGCTTAAGCTAATTGAATTAATTACGCGTAATTAAACATTAAGAAATACAATCACCCAACATAAAAAATAAATGATCCGAAAATAAAATGGCTCCGAAAGTTTGACACTTTCGGAGCCTTAAAAAATAGAATAGGTCTTTACCATCCGGGATATGAATCGCAGCAATTGTTTACCTCGGCTCCTGGTAAGTAAATTTTTCGTGGAAAAAAGTACGCGGAGTATAAGCTGCTCCCTGAGTCATAATATAACTCACCTCAAACGACTTGACAGTTCCATTAGGATTAAATGTTGCTTTATTAACACCAGTAGGATCAAGTACACACGAACGTTGAGAACCTCCGGACAATTCTCCATGATAATTCTTTACGGTGATAGCTCCGGTAGCTTCATCGATAAAAAATATAGGACTGAAATTACCATAATAGGAGCCACTTGTACCGCTTCTGATGGGATGCCCGTAAGCGTTGGTATAGTTAATGCCATCATACAGTGCAACAGAATTTCCTGAATAAGTGATCAATTGCATTGAAATGGGATACCAGCCAGTTAAAGAACTACTTGTAACGTCTACCATCGGAGAAGTAGCTTCCATCAAATAAATACCGTCATATGAATTCCTTGCCTGGATGCGGAATACCATTGCAGAATAATTACCGCTTACCTGGCCAGCGCTCGCATTGGTAATACGAAGCGGCAAGCCGTAGCTCTTACTGAAATCATAAGCAGATTTGAGGATCTTCCCTCTCAAGGTAGCTTTTTTCTGACCTTTTGGGATTGTCACTTTCCAGGAGTCTGCTTTAAAAACATCTCCAGTCATTGGAGAAAGAGATAAACTGTTATCCGCATTGTATACATCAATCATTCCCGGATCTATTGTAACTGTCACTTCTATATCCTGCGGAGCTCCGGCATCAGCACCGGAGTAACTGACCTCAACATCAAAAGGCTGTTCATTTTCTTCAAAAATAAGATCGAAGTTATAAGAAGGGTAAGTGCTCGAAGTCAGAGACGTGATCAGGTCCGGCACCTGGTTATAAAATTCAATTACATTATTTGACCCTTTACTTCCCAGGGGTGGATCTTCCTTTACACAGGAAGACAGTAGTATAAGTCCTGTTATTATCAAAAAGCCTATATATCTTTTCATAATTTTAAGTTGTTACTGAAAGAAATTATTTTCTACGATCATAAAACACAAAAGACCCGAACACTGAAATATTAGTTGGTGCATTTTTAGGATTCAATGAATACTCAGAAGACGGATACCAAATGCGACCGACTAATTTATCAACTGTTGTTGCCTGAGAAGCTTTTGATACAAAAGTTTTGTTTGGATCAAGGCCTGCATTATCAATTTTAGGATATCCTGTTCTTTTATATTCATCCCAGGCTTCCTGCCCGCTGATCATATTCAAAGCAATATACTTTTGTGTAATGATCGCTTCCAGGCGTTGCTCATCCGATGTTGCCAGCTCAATATTAACCAGGTACTTGGTTGCATTGTCGCCTTCAATATGATAATGCGCAGCGGCAGCCGTAGGATTAGGCGCAGCTGGACTGATATAGGTATTCACCTTATATGTTCCATCGGCTGATTGATAGAGGTACTTGAATGAAGCTTCAATACCTTTATTAAACAGGTCAGTAACATCACCGCCAGTCAGGATCCCTTTCATCTGGGCTTCTGCCTGCAGAAAATAACTTTCCGCTGCCAATAGTACTACTTCGCTTTGACCTCTTCCTTTAAGAATCCCGATCGCATTGGAAGGATCATCCTTAAAATCATAGGCACTTCCGCTTCCGCTATACCATACAGAACTTCCACCGGGAGCCAAACGATTATCCACGATCGGCCCCACTTCTCCGAGTTGATTCCTTACAGGGTCATAGTCAGATGCAGAACTTGGCCTGTAGATCGCTCTTCTTCTTGCACTGTCGGATATCGTGATGCCGTTATAAAAAGTGGCAATATAAAATGTAGAAATGATCGACCTTGCGGCACCTGCATTTGTAGCGCTGCTGTGATAAGAATTCCAGTGAGGATTTTGCTGGCCGGCGGCTTTAATATAACCAGGATTAACAAGAACATCCGTTGTCAGGAACCCTGCAGGATCAAAGCTGGGAGTTACTCCTGTAAAAACGGATGTTTTGGAAGCACGGACCAGCAACTTCAGTTTAAGTGTATTGGCAAACTGTTTCCACCTGGTCATATTACCATTGAACATCGGGTCTGCATTACCCAATGAATAAGTAAGTGCCAAAGGTTGTGTCGCATTGTTAATGGTAGCGATCGCTGTATCGAGTTGTTTATACAGGTCCTTATAGATCTCTTCTGCAGGCGTATATGCCGGAGTAGTATTGGCAGACCCTTTTAATGCTTCAAAATAAGGAATGGCATCATACTCATCAACCAATAATTTGAAGTTGAATACTTTCATGATGCGGGCAATCGCATTGTAATAAGAATATGGATCGCTGCCGCTTGTTTTATCCAACACATACTGGAAATCAGTAAGGATATCATAGGTTCCCCATAATCCGGTATAATTGCTTGTACCAAAATTATAAGTAAGACTCGCGCCCCAGCCGCCATAGCCACCGGCGTTCGCCTGGTAACCAACCATCCAACTGCCATAATCATTATAACCGATCAAACTGGAAGCAGTGCGACTGATGCTGGCACCCAAAACCAGTTCAGGTGTGGATGTAGTGGGTGAATTGGGATTCGTGCTGTTAATGTCCAAATATTTTTTACAAGACCCCAGTGCCGTTAATAACACAACTACCGGAATTAATATTTTTCTCATATCTAGAATTTAAAACTCAAGTAATTAGAATGTCAAAGAAATAGTGCCTCCAAAATATCTTGAAGGAGGTGTTTGACCCAATGTGGTAATGCCTATAGCATTTCCATCAGAGAAATTATACTCCGGGTCGGTATAGATATTTGACTTCGCGGTGAAGATGAAAAGGTTGCGCCCCTGAATACCGATTGAAGCAGCCTTCAGGAATTTTGCCCTGGAGATCAGTTTTTTGGGAAGATCATACGTAAGTGAGATCTCCCGTATCTTCCAGTAATCACCTTTTATAATGTAGTTGGTTGCAATAACGGTGTTATAAGCGCCTTCACCATCGGCCCAGAACCCGGAACCGCCATCACGGACCTGGATCGAAGTATTTTCAACATACTTTGAACCATCCCAATAAGATGAGTTGGGGATCACAAAGCGTTCGCGATTGAATGCCACTGTGCGGCTGGATGAGCCGGAGAAATCCATTGTTCCTCCACCATTATGGTACACAACAAACCCACCACGATACTCAGCCAATGCCCAAAGCCTGAAATTTTTGAAACGGATTTCTGCATCAAGACCCAGGCGATGTTTAGGATTGGTGTTGCCCAATAGTTTGGGAATCGGGTCCCTGGAAGGATAGCCTGTAATGGGATCCACAATAATACGCCCCTGATCATCACGCAGATAATCCGATCCTTCAAGAATAGGGAAGAAATAACCTGCTTTGGCAATAGTTTGAGCTGCTGCACCTGTAGAAAGATTCAGCTTTTCCAGATCTTCACTGATTGATACAACAAGGTTCTTGTTATAAGTGTAGTTACCACCAACTGTTACAGTCAGGTCGCGCGTGCGGATAGGCGTATAATGCAACAAGACCTCCAGGCCTTTATTGGATACTTCACCTGTGTTGGTCTTATAAGTAGAAAAACCTGATGCCTGGGAAATCTGCGTATTTACAGTTTGCGCATCAGTAGTGGTAGAGTAATAAGTTATACCGAAATTGATTTTTCTATCCAACATGTCCATATCCATACCAACTTCCCAGCCTTTGGTGATCTCGGGTTTAAGTGAGGGGTTCACTGTTAATCCGTTTACAGTGTAGCCCGGACCAGTAAGTGCATAAGGATAACCAGGAGCATTATCAAATGTATTCAAAAGCCCATAAGCACCGAGGTTCACATTACCGACCTTCGACACACCGCCTCTTAGTTTCAGGTTATTGATCACTTTACTGTTCTTGATTGCTTCAATGGCATCAGAAGCAACAAATGACAGGTCAACTGCAGGATAGAAGAAAGACCAATGCTCAGGGTCCAGAACAGAACGCCAATCGTTACGACCTGTAATGTCCAGGAAAAGCCAGTTTTTATAAGAAAATTTGAACTTACCGAAAATACCCATCTGGCGAACGGTAGAATTGCTTTCTGACGAATTGGGCAAGGCTGCTGTTCTGTTGGAAACGTTATACAAGCCAGGTATTACCAATCCTGATACGTTGGTGTTGGTTGATTTCGCTGTGTTGTTGCGCAAGCTCTGACCAGCAGTAAGTTCCAGACCAACGTCATTAAGCCGCTTTCTTACCGTAATCAGCAGATCGGAGTTGATCTGTGTGGAATAGAACATATCGTCTGATACGCTGCCGGGCCAGTTCCAGCTCGACTTACCACCACGTTTATAAAATGCATCTTTGAATGAATACATTGCAACCCATGATTTTGCACTTTGATTGCGTGTGGTAAGGCCAGCACGGTACACTACATCGATCCAGGAAGCCGGTTTCCAGGAAAACTCCACGTTGCCGGTCAGGTAATCGTTCCGGGTTTTCTGACGATAGTTATCGATATAAAAGTAGGGGTTAAGATAGTAGTCGTTATAATACAACTCCGGGCTGGCCCATTTATCTGTCTCCCAGTTTTGGAAAGATTTCAGCGGTGCCCAGGCCGGTGTGTTCAACAGGTTGTTGTAGATCGTACTCGTTTGGGTAGTAAGATCATACCTGTTCTGAATATAGTTGATACTATAATTTACACTGATCGCCTTGTTTATTTTGCGACTACCATTAAAACGCATTTGTGCACGGTTATACTTGTCTTTCGGAGTAGTGCCTTTAATGGTTGCGAACTGGCCGGATATATAATAAGAACTCTTTTCATCAGCTGCAGAAAGAGCTATATCTGATTGATTGGTCAAACCTGTTACCCAAAATTTTTCCCGGTCGTCAAGAGCGATATAGGGATAGGTTTGTATGTCCCCATTGATATCTTCTCTTCCCAACTGGCGCATGGTGCCATCGAAACGGGGACCATATTGCTGGTTTTCATAGGGAGTAAAAGCTCCGGTTTCCCAACCAGAGCCAAACTCCTTCTGTAGTTTAGGATAAAAACTTGTCTTTTCTATTGTTGTAGTGTTGGATAACCTTACAAAGCTGCTTCCCTTAGTACCTTTCTTGGTTGTAATAATAATAGCCCCGTTAGAAGCGTCCGAGCCATAAAGGGCCGCAGCACCTGCCCCATTCAATACATTGATATCTTCGATATCCTCCGGATTGATATTACCCAATATTTCACTGGGCACAATTACATTATCAATCACGATCAATGCAGTGTTATTCCCAAGCAGCGACCTGTTGCCTCTTAATACAAGTCTTACTGTTGGGTTAACACCGCCATTGATAGCATTTACCTGCAAACCAGCCACCTTACCGCTTAAACCGGCCGCCACATTCACAGGTTTTGCCTGTGTAAGTTGCTGGCCGGTAATGCGGGTAGCGGCATAACCTTCTTCTCTTTTTTTACGTTGGATACCACCTGCGGTTACAACTACCTCATCCATCAGGTTCTCCTGTACATCCAGTCCTATGCTGCCAATCTCCGAAGAGTTGCCAACCTTTACAGTAAGAGAACTGAAGTTGACTGCTGAAATTTCCAGGACATCGCCTGTTTTTGCGAGGAGGGAGAAAGATCCATCTGCTGCTGCAGATGTTCCAAGGTTAGTGCCTTTAATGTGAACGGTGGCGCCGCTGATCGGTGCGCCTGCCTTGTCGGTTACTTTACCTTTAACTTGTCTTTGCTGTGCCATGGTCGCAGCAGCGCATAGCACGAGCAAAGAAAACATCAATAGAAGTTTTCTCATGTGAACGTTAGTTTTTTTAATAAATAATGCTTCCAGTAAAAAAGCGCTTTCTAAGGGCAAATGATATCAGGATCATTTTTCATGGCGAGGCATACTTTAGAGTAGAAACCGAATATTCAGAAGGATAAGGGCGGCTATAGAAACTAAGGTATAGGATTTTGCTAACAAAATGTTAATGGCGAAAAAAAAACTTAAAATTTACCTATAGCCTAATAGGTATATAAGTGGCAATCATTGCTTATAAGCGACAATCAACCGTTTGCGTAAATTTTCAAATTGAGCTGCTGGATGCTAATTCCGAAAACAATTGTTTGAATTTTATAATCTGCCGGATCACCCTGAACAGATCATCCAAATGTATACAAGAGCTGAACCTTTATCTCTCTTTTACCGGCACCTGTGATCTGGTCCAACCCGGTACCAATTACAGATTGAGAAGTGTATATGGTTGCTGCATAGCGCAAGCCCAATGATAACTGCTTTATTGGCTTTGCCTGAATAATGAGATAATACCTGTAGCCGGCTCCAAACAAAGCCGGTATACCACTACTATACAACACATCATTCTCATACGCATATAAACGACTGCCGTAGCCGGACGTTTCAAAATATTGCAGCCGCACTGAAAAAGAAAAGGGCTTCAACGAAGGTTTATATATTCCATCTATATAAAAAGAGAAGCCATTCTCTTTGTCATTGCCATTCAACCAAAGCAATTGCAGACGGCTGCGGAATGTAAAGGCGGCGCTCATTATATAATTCGTCTGTATCTGCCATACTGATCTTTGCACTGCAGACAGATAATTCATTACCGTGGTGTTTGCAGGTGTATCAGCTAAGCGGGAGTACCTTGTTAGCCTGGTTTGTATCTCCAGTTTCTTATCCGGTGTGCAGGTCAGTTGTAAGAAAAATTCCTTCCCGTAAGACGGTGCACCCACGAGATATTTCAACCAGGGAAACTGATAGATGTCAGCAAAAGCATCCAGCTTCCAGTAGGGTGCTGGCTGGATGCTCAAACCTGCATATAATCCATTCTCATTGGATGGTGATGCATTTTCTGTAAAAGCACTTGCAGTCATGGCCTGGTATTCTTTTGCAAGCCGGCGGTGAACGAAGGATATATCCACCCTGGAATCAAGGCTTATCAAACAACCATTGATAAAAGCCGTATGAAGATTTTTATCCATCGCCGCTTCGCCAAACAGATGAATATTACGGTGGGTGTAGCTATAGTCAAAACTGTAGTTTGACCAATCATCTCCCTTTATTGCATGCAGGTTATATGGTTCATCTCTTTTTTCAACCGGTATTGAAAATTTGTATTGCACCGTATTTATTCCTAATTGCCAACCGGCGGTTTTGTAACGTGCGATTGCTCCGGCAGCAAATTGTGCCAGTACATTTTTCCTGGTTATTTCAGCTGTGGTCCGGTGATATCCTGATGTTTGAAAAGAAGAGACCACTGCATGCTGCGCTGCGCCCTTTTCCAAATTGGCACTCAGTTTTCTGAAAGAAATAAAGCCGGTTACTTCAATTTTCTTTTTCCTGACAGTTACACCCAGTCCGCGATGAAAATTAAATTCTCCTGCAGAGTTATACGGGCGAAGTACCGGCGACTGCTTTTTGACCGCCATAGTTTCACCGCTCTTTTTAAAAGACAGGCTTTGCCAGTGTATCAACCCCTGCCCTATGTTGACAGTAAAATCTCCAACCGCCAAAGCTTCCACAAAACCTATTTTGCGGGCGAATAAGTGAAAAGAATTAAAATCAAATCCATATCGTTGCGCTCCTCTGAAGAAAGATTCACCAGCGTCTTTATCTCCCAGCCATCCAAATTGCAGCAGGTTCTTATAAGTATAGCGATAGCGGGCAAATATTTTTTGCGGACTGCCTTTATAACCAGTTCCTGCACCCGGATTTTCAAACCCTTTTGATTTTTCCAGCACCTGTGCCACACGCAACAAAAAACTATGTGATCCGTGCCGGAATCGTTTTGCCAGATCTTCCTTTGCTGTGAACGCAGTAGCTATTGTTATAAAAGGCATCAACCTTCTTATCAGAGCAGGATACCAGGATGGCACAGCCTGTAGTTCATGCACATCCACCAGCTTACCAAAAAGATCACGGTAACGAAGAAGGTTTTCTATTTGTAATTCATTCAATATGCCTAATTCTTTGAGCTCTTCAGTATCTGCAAGATTCAGGTTGAGCGGATGCCTGCTGAATTTTTCCAATTGTTGCCAGTAAGCATCATCTTCAGTCTCTTCTTCATTGGCATGAGCAAAATTTTCCAGTTGCTGTTGCAGTTGCACAGGAATGTCTTGCGAAAAAGCCGGCCGGCTGAAAAATTGCAATGCTGCAAGGATGATCATTGATATGGTCAATTCCCATTTCATTTATCCTCCTTTTTGAATTCATGCAACAATTGAATGCCTGCACTGGGACCAAGTTGGGGATGATAACCTGTATAGATATCCAGTCGTGATCTGTTCCTGGTAAGGCCTGCACCAAACCAGGCTGTAGCGTTGGCTGTTTGAATCAGGGTGCGGATAAATAAGGCCGGAGTTATTATATATTGTATACCCACCCTTGCATCTGCCGGCTGATTTTCTTCTTTGACTATTTCGCATGAAAAGAATAGTTGTTCAGAAAAATCATATCCCCATCCCATTGTATAAACAGAGGGCAGCTTTATCATTTTGTTACCGGGATATTTACCGCCCGGGTTATTCAGATATATGCCTGTATGAAGCCGGGGAGAAAGATGCAGTACCAAGCCTGTTTCAGCGCTGAGGGTTTTGGCTGATCCGTACCCGGCTATCTGCAGGTTATTGTAGTTGAACTGTATTCCTGCAGCGGCTTTTTTACCCAACTGCCTTGCATAGGCCAGCCCAAATTGCGAATCCCTGTAATCGCTGAAACCTTTAGATATAGCCTGAAAACCAAAGTTGCCTGAAGCACTGGGTAAGGCCAGCACCAGCCGGTAAGCAGCCAGTTCTTCCAGCAAATACTTTCTTTCTCCTGCGGCCCCGATACCTCCCTGCTTGAGCCCGGCCAGGGCAGCCTGGTTGGAGCCAAAGGAAAAGATATCGGTATGCTGCTGGCTGTAAGCACCTAAGTTCCAGGGTACTGAATACTGTGTAAGACCGGGCTGGGCGCGATATAAACCAAACAGGAATAAAAGAAAAAGAGTACGCATCATGTCATTATATATGTGGAGTAAAGTTCCCCTGACCACCAGCGATACGTATGGGTTTTTCAACATCATTTAATGTTTTTTAGCGGCATGCGCCACCAAAAACTTCCGTAATTTCGCGCATGCAAATTCTGGATGGGAAAAAGGCCGCACAGGCTATAAAAGACGAGCTGAAAATAAGCGTGGCCCAGCGGGCCAATGAAGGGAAAAAAATACCCCACCTTGCAGCGATCCTGGTAGGAAATAATGGCGCAAGTGAAACCTATGTGGCGGCCAAGGTAAAAGCCTGTGAAGAAACAGGGTTCAAATCAACTCTTATAAGACTGGAAGCTGATATTTCCGAGAACAGGTTATTGGAAACCATAGAAGATCTTAATACGAACCCTGATGTGGACGGCATACTGGTGCAATTGCCTTTGCCCAAGCATATCAGCGAAAAAAAGGTGATCAATGCTATTGACCCTGGCAAAGACGTGGATGGTTTTCATCCTATGAGTGTGGGAAAACTGGTGGAAGGGCTTCAAACTTTTATTCCCGCCACTCCTTATGGCATCATGCTGTTGCTGGAGCAATATAAAGTGGAGACAAAAGGCAAACATGCCATAGTGATCGGCAGAAGCAATATTGTTGGCCGCCCTATGAGCATCCTGCTCAGTGGCAACAGCAATCCCGGCAACTGTACGGTTACACTTTGCCACTCGCATACTGCCAACCTGAAAGAGATCTGCCTGCAAGGTGATATTATTGTAGCAGCTATTGGCATCCCTGAATTTGTAAAAGCAGATATGGTGAAAGAAGGAGCTGTTGTTATCGATGTCGGCATTACCCGCGTTGCAGACCTTACCCGCAAAAGCGGTTTCAAATTAAAGGGGGATGTGGACTTTGATAATGTATCACCTAAATGTTCCTGGATCACTCCGGTGCCGGGAGGCGTTGGGCCGATGACTATTGCTGCGCTGATGAAGAACACTTATCTCTCCTGCGATACGAAGAATTAGATGGAAGAAACAGCTATACATACTATCAGTTCCCTGCCTGTCATGGAACATTTTTACACGATCCAGGGCGAGGGTTTTCACCAGGGAAGGGCTGCTTATTTCATCAGGCTGGGCGGATGCGATGTAGGTTGCGTATGGTGTGACGTGAAAGACAGTTGGGATGCAGAGCGCCATCCGCTACAATCTATTGCAACACTAAAACAGGAAGTGTTGAAAACACCCGCCGAAATGGTAGTGATCACCGGAGGCGAGCCACTTTTACATAACCTGGATGAATTAACGGTTGAGCTTCAAAAAGCAGGGCTGGAAACAAATATCGAAACATCCGGTTCCTCCCCCTTAAGCGGAAGTTGGAACTGGATCTGCCTTTCACCAAAAAAATTCAAAGCCCCTTTACCGGAGGTTTTACCCAGGGCCAATGAACTGAAAGTGATCATCTACAATAAAACCGATTTTGCCTGGGGTGAACAATATGCAGCACAGGCATCTCCCGACTGCAAATTGTATTTACAACCCGAATGGAGCAAAGCCGCTCAAATGACCCCACTTATTGTTGACTACATAAAAGCCAACCCCAAATGGGAACTCAGCCTTCAATTACACAAGTATATTAATGTGCCTTAAGCTTTCCAATTACAGGAAGCACTCTACTAACCTACCATTAAGTAACTGACAATCAGCATCTCTTCCCGTTCTTCCCACCTTCCCGATTATTTTTTACCGGTGAGGGATTTACCGGGAAGGCGGGAAGAACGGGAAGGAAGTCTAATGTTTAACCCTTCCTGTTCCACACAAGAAACTGTATTTCCCCTGGAATAAAAATTGCCTAGTTTCGTTATTGTATTTACAACCCTGTATACCAATGAAAAGGCTATTCTTTTTACTTTTTTCCAGTATCTCTTTCACGTTAGTTTTCTCTCAAACCTACGACCCCGGTAAAGTAAGTAAGAAAGTAAAATCCGTTTATGATAAAGCGATCACCCTGGCCCAGGAAGGCAATCTCGAACAGGCTGCTACGCTGTTAAAACAATGTGCCGAAGCAGAGCCCAGTTATGCAGATGCTTATCTCTCACTTGGTGGCGTGTACAGCGATCTCAGGAATTACCAGTTGAGCATTGATTATTTTGAGAAAGCATTCTCGATCGACCCTGATTATAGCATCGAATCCAAGCTACCTTATTCTATCAATCTCGCCAGGCTGGGTCAATTCGATAAAGCTCTTGCCGCTATCACAGAATATCTCGATAAAAAGCCGCCGGCCAATTCTACAGCATTGAAAGCAGCCGAATACCGGAAAAAATCTTATGCTTTCGCAGTGGAATATGCGCGTCAGCATCCGGCAGGCGATTATGTATTTGCTCCACGCAATGCAGGTGATGCGATCAACACCACCCAGTCTGAATATTTTCCCTCGTTGACTATTGACGGAAAGGAACTCGTCTTCACTCGCAGACTTGGCAACAATGAAGATTTTTTTTCCAGCCATAAAAAGGATAATAACTGGGAAAAGGCCCAGCCAGTGCCAGGCGAAGTGAATACGCCATTGAATGAAGGCGCACAAAGCATTTCGCAGGACGGGCAATGGCTGGTATTCACCGGTTGCAACCGCCCTGATGGTTTTGGCAGCTGCGATATTTATATCTCTTATCTTAATCCCGGTGGCTGGGGGGAAGCTATTAATCTTGGAGGAAGGGTCAATTCCGATCAATGGGATTCCCAACCCTGTCTTTCCCCTGACAAAAGGGATCTCTATTTTGCCAGCAGGCGGCTGGGTGGTCTTGGCGGAACTGATATCTATGTTTGCCATCTTCAACCCAATGGCAAATGGAGTGAACCCGAAAATCTTGGCCCATCCATCAACACTCCGGGTGATGAACAGTGTCCCTTTATCCACGCCGATAATCAAACCCTGTACTTCACATCCAACTACTGGCCCGGCTATGGCGATGAGGATATTTTTTATGCAAGAAAAGGACCGGGTGGCGACTGGAGTAAACCAGTGAACCTCGGTTACCCTATCAACACCATCGACAGGGAAGGCACTTTATTTATTACCGCAGATGGCAAAACGGCTTATTATGCCAGTGATAAAACAGATTCAAAAGGCGGATTGGATATTTACAGTTTTGAATTGCGTGAAGATATCCGCCCATTCAAAACACTATGGGTAAAAGGCCAGGTGTTCGACAAAAAAACAAAGAAGGGATTGCCTTCCGATGTGGAACTGACAGATCTTGCCACCAGCCAGGTCATTTCCAAAGTGCAAACGGATGAGAATGGACGCTACCTGATCACTTTACCAGTAGGCAAGGATTATGTATTTAATGTAAACCGGAAAGGTTACCTGTTCTACTCCGACAATTTTATGCTGGTGAAAAATTCACCAGACTCCATTTACGAAAAAAATATCCCGCTGCAGCCTATTGAAGTGAATGCCTCCGTAGTGCTCAACAATATATTTTTTGATGTAAACAAATTTGACCTGCAACCTGAATCTCAGATAGAACTGGATAAGATCGTTCAACTGATGAAGGATAATCCTACGGTGAAAGTGGAGATCAGCGGGCACACGGACAATGTAGGCAAGCCGGCAGACAATCTTATCCTCTCTGATAAACGTGCTAAGACGGTGGTCGCATACCTGATCAACAAGAGAATATCGCCTGAAAGGTTTACCTATAAAGGCCTGGGTGAAACACAGCCTGTGGCTGATAATAAAACAGAAGAAGGCCGGGCAAAAAACAGGCGGACAGAGATGAAGATAACCAGCCAATAAATGCTTCCTGCAGGCTGCATCGCTTATTTTTATTTTTATGGATGCAGACCTTTTATACCAGATCGCATTGACGCTTGTACCGCAGATCGGACCTGTGCAGGCCCGCCACCTGGCAACGCATTTTGAAACAGCGCGTGCCATTTTTCATGCTTCCGGAAATACCTTGAAAAGGATAGACGGCATTGGCGAAGCTAGAGCCGCTGCCATCAAATCATTCCGCGATTTCACACAAGCAGAAAAAGAAATCGCCTTTATAGAACAGTTCAGGATAATCCCTTTGTTCATCACGCATCCGGCTTATCCAAAGCGGCTGCTTAATTGCTACGACTGCCCTGTTCTTTTATACTTCAAAGGCAATGCAGATCTTAATGCCTCCAGGATCATTTCTGTGATCGGAACACGTTCACATTCCGAATATGGCCGGCTCATCACTGAAAAACTGATCGCTGACCTTATACACCCCGGCGTACTCGTCATCAGCGGCCTGGCCCATGGCATCGATGCCATTGCTCATAAAGCGGCGCTGAAAAACGGCTTGCCTACCATTGGCGTACTGGCCCATGGCCTCAGCCAGGTATATCCCAGCCAGCATACCAGCCTGGCCCGTGAAATCGTTAAAGAAGGAGGCGGATTGCTGACCGAATTCATGAGCCCCGCCATGCCCGACAGGCACCAGTTCCCTGCCCGGAACAGGATCGTGGCCGGCTTAAGTGATGCAACGATCGTTGTGGAAACCGGTGTCAAAGGCGGCAGTATGATCACAGCAGAACTGGCCAATGGCTATAACCGGGACGTATTTGCCATTCCCGGAAAGGTCACCGATCCTAAAAGTGCAGGTTGCAACTACCTGATCCGGAACCATAAAGCCTCCCTGCTCACAGATGCCGCAGGATTAAAAGAAAGCATGAACTGGGACGATGCTCTGGCCCCTGCCGGTAAGAACAATAAACAAAAACAGCTCTTTATTGAATTAAGCAGGGAAGAACGGCTGCTGGTAGATCTTTTACAGGAAAAAGAGTCTATGCATATTGACGAGATCAACCAGAGAAGCGGATTGAGCAACAGCACAGTCGCAGCAGCCATACTGAATATGGAACTGCAAAATATTATCTTTGCTCACCCGGGAAAAACATATTCCCTTCAATAAATGGACGCACACTATTTTTTAACGATGACCCCAAATTTTAAATATTAGTTTTATCTCATGAAAGCTGTGCGGATACCCTTTATTCTTTTCTTACTGGTCTCCTCTTTTACTGCGCAACTGAGCCATGCACAGTGTACCGAACTGGGGCAAAATCCATCAACGGCTTTTCCGGTTTGCGGCACCTCGATTTTCCAGCAAACCACTGTACCGCTCTGTTCTTCACATTCCCTGTATGTACCTAATTGTGCCGGCGCTGCTTATGAAAACAGGAATCCTTATTGGTACAAATTCACCTGCTACACCAGCGGTACGCTGGGCTTTGTGATCACTCCCAATACCCTGGCAGATGATTACGATTGGCAGTTATATGATATCACCGGCCTTAATCCTGACGAAGTATATACGAACAGGAATATCGTTGTTACCGGCAACTGGTCAGGTTCTTCCGGTCCTACTGGTGCTTCAGCCAGTGGAGTAGGTTTTATCCAGTGCGCTTCAGACCCCACTCAAAACTTCAACACTTTTGCCCAGATGCCTACGCTTATTGCAGGGCATGAATATCTTTTGCTTGTAAGCCATTTTACCAACACACAAAGCGGCTATTCACTTTCTTTCGGCGGTGGCACAGCCGTGATCACCGATCCGACAGAACCACATTTAAGCAAAGTGATCCCGGATTGTGATGGACAAACCCTCACAGTGATCCTGAATAAAAAAGTGCGTTGCAATTCCCTTACTGCTGCGGGCACAGAGTTCAGCGTAACTGCTGCGGGCAATACAGTTGTTTCAGCCACCACCGCGCAATGTTCCAGCGGTTTTGACCTCGATACGCTTACCCTTCGCTTATCAGCGCCGCTTCCTCCCGGTGATTTCAAACTGGTGATCGGAGATGGTACCGATGGCAATAGCCTTGCAGACGTTTGCGGCCGCACCATTCCGGTTGGTGAAGAAGTCTCTTTCCGGTACGATCCGCCAATGCCTATTTATGCAGACAGTATTGCAACAGCAGGCTGTGCTCCTGATAAGATCAAAGTTTATTTCCCGAAAAAAATAGATTGCAGCACCATTTCTCCTGATGGCAGTGATTTTTCCATCACCGGGCCTTCAGCAGTAACGATTACAGGTGCTTCAGGCAATTGCGTAAATAATGAAAGCTATGTGATCATCCTGCAACTGGCGACGCCTATTTATCATAAAGGCAATTACACCGTTTTGCTGAAAACCGGTAATGATGGTGGCACAGTAACGGATGAATGCGGCCTGCAATCACCCTCGCATACAAGAATGTTTACTGCGGTAGACACCGTGTCGGCCGACTTTGATTATACCATACAATATGGTTGCCGTGAAAATGCCGTGACATTCTCCCACAATGGCCTCCATGATGTCAACACCTGGAACTGGAATTTCAACAGTACATCTTCCGTTGGCACACAAACCCATACGATCGTTTTCCCTGCAACCAGCAACAACCAGGTGCAACTGATCGTGAGCAATGGTGTTTGCAGTGATACGGTTTCCAAAACAGTGATAATGGATAATGAAGTAAAGACCAGTTTTGAAATGCCTCCGATCATCTGTCCTGAAGACCTGCTGGAAGTAAAGAATACCAGCACCGGCCTGGTGGATGAATGGCGATGGACATTTGGCAATATCAGCTCCAGCCAGCTAAAAGACCCGCTGCCTGTACAATTCCCAACCAATAATATAGAAACAGCGTATGCAATCAAACTGGTTGCCCGCAACAATACGCTTAATTGCAGCGACAGTACCATTCAAAGGCTGAAAGTGCTGAACAACTGCTTTATTGCGGTGCCTTCTGCCTTCACCCCCAATAATGACGGGATAAATGATTATCTCTCTCCTAACAATGCCCTTAAAGCAGAAAACCTTGACTTTAAAATATTCAACCGCTGGGGACAATTGGTCTTCCATTCCAAAGACTGGACAAAGAAATGGGATGGAAAAGTGAATGGCATTGAGCAGGGAAGCGGTGTATATGTGTGGATGCTGGAATATACACATCGCGATACAAAGGAGAAAGTGTTCCAGAAAGGAACGGTAACCCTGATCAGGTGACCGGGTACTGAACCGGGATATTGCCGCCTGTTTGCCGGAGTCTGTTTGAAAAACCGGGAAGCAGATTTTTTTGGATTCCGCCAACTGCCCTATCTTTGCACATGGCAAGAATAAATACCCCCTCGGACAAGATTTCCCAAAAATTTTTCGGTGAAGGCTTAACGTTTGACGATGTGTTACTTATACCAGGCTACAGCCAGGTATTGCCCCGTGATGTGAATATCCGCACCAGGCTTACTAAAGATATCACGCTGAATACGCCCCTTCTTTCCGCCGCAATGGACACTGTTACAGAAGCTCCACTGGCGATGGCACTGGCCCGCGAAGGCGGACTGGGCATTTTACATAAAAACATGAGCATTGAAAAGCAGGCCGACCAGGTGCGCAAAGTGAAAAGAAGTGAGAGCGGCCTTATACTCGATCCCATCACCCTGCAGGAAGATGCCCTGATCGGCGATGCCCTGCGATTGATGAAAGAGAATAAGATCGGCGGCATTCCTATTATTAATAAAGAAGGTAAACTGGCCGGCATCCTTACTAACCGTGATCTGCGCTTTGAGACCAATGTGCGCCGGAAAGTGAGTGAAGTGATGACCAGTGAAAACCTGATCACTGCACCGGAAGGTACAGATCTGAAAAAAGCAGAGATCATTCTTCGCAAATACAAAATTGAAAAACTGCCTGTTGTTGGTAAAAACGGGAAGCTGATGGGATTGATCACCTATCGCGATATACTACAACTGACAAGTTTTCCCAATGCAGTAAAAGATGCATTCGGCCGGCTGCTGGTTGGCGCAGGAGTAGGCATTACCAAAGACCTGCTCGACAGGGTTTCAGCACTGCAGAATTCCGGCGTGGACGTTATTGCGCTTGACAGTGCACATGGACACAGCAAAGGCGTGCTGGACGCATTGAAGTCAGTAAAGAAAAACTTTAAGAAGCTGAATGTAATAGCAGGCAATGTGGGCACAGCAGCCGGAGCCAAAGCCCTGGCAGAAGCAGGTGCTGATGCCGTGAAAGTTGGTATCGGCCCGGGTTCCATTTGTACTACCCGTATCGTTGCCGGTTCAGGCGTGCCACAACTTACCGCTGTGATGGAAGCCTATTCAGTTTTAAAACAAAAGAATATCCCGCTTATCGCTGATGGAGGCATCCGCTACACAGGAGATATGGTGAAAGCACTTGCAGCAGGGGCAGACTGTGTGATGATGGGAAGCGTATTTGCCGGCACAGAAGAAAGTCCTGGTGAAACGATCATTTACGAAGGCCGTAAATTCAAACAATACCGCGGCATGGGCTCGCTCGGAGCAATGGCTACAGGAAGCAGCGACCGTTACTTCCAGGACCCTGAAGATGATGTAAAGAAATTTGTTCCGGAAGGCATTGAAGGCCGTGTTGCTTATAAAGGAACATTAAAAGAGATCGTGTATCAATACGTAGGTGGTCTCAGAGCCGGTATGGGTTATTGCGGCGCAGGCAATATTGAAGAATTAAAGAATGCACGCTTCGTAAAAATCACCAATGCAGGCATGCGTGAAAGCCATGCACATGATATCGATATCACGAAAGAAGCTCCTAACTACAGCAGAAGATAAGAACTCATTTTCCTGAACATGGATTGTTGAATGTTCAACAATCCATGTTCATTTTACTTTTTGATATATGCAACGAATCGCGATCGACATGGATGGTGTGCTGGCTGATGTGTACCACCAGTTTTTTGAAATGGATGAAAAAGATTTTGGGCAACGCAGGCCAATGGAAGAAGTGGCCGGCAAACCGGAAAGGGAAGGCTTCCCCAATATCCTCCATTACGTTTACACACAAGGTTTTTTCCGCACTGCTCCTGTAATGGAGGGCAGCCGGCAGATAGTAGAAGAGCTGAATAAAAAATACGATCTCTATATTGTTTCGGCGGCTACTGAATTCCCGCAAAGCCTTCCTGAAAAGCAAGCCTGGCTGAATGAGCATTTCCCTTTTATCACCTGGCAGCAAATGGTGTTTTGCGGATCAAAGCAGATCATACAGGCTGATATCATGGTCGATGATCATTTCCGCAACCTGGACCATTTCAAAGGAAAAACAAGTTTGCTTTATACGCAACCGCATAATGTGCAGGCCAACGAAGGAAGACATAAAAGGGTGAATAACTGGAAAGAGATCGCAGAGATATTATTGTAAGCTCAATCCTTTTTCTCTCCCAACCCCAGCTTCTGATAATAAAAGGAACCCAGCAATAGTAGTATGCCTATTGCTATATAACAAGTGATCTTCTGTATCGCTGAAAAATTGTGGCTGTCCAGTATCAGCAGCTTTGCCAGGGTAAGTCCTACCAGGAATACTGCCGCCAACCGCACCCAGGATTTTTTTCTTATTATTCCCCAGATAAAAAGTGAAACAGCCACTGCCACCCAAAGCAGGGTAACGGTCAACCCTTCCCATTTAAAGCTGATGAATAATAACAACACGATCAGCGCCTGGATGGTCAGCAACTGTTGCAACCGGTTTTCCAGGGGAAAGAGAACAGCCATACCTAATGACATTATAGCCAGCCATACAAACACTGACCCCGATGCAGTAATGTGATTACAAATACAAAGTGCCGCAAGGTATAAGGCCGTATTATTTATTATCAACTGCTGTATTTCCACAAAAGACAACGTCTTTTTTTGCCGAAACAAAAATGCCAGTGCATCAAGGCAAAACAGCAGATAGTAAGCGATCATAAAAGCAAGCGCCAGCAATTGCTGTGGCTCTTCATATCGCAGCATGGCCCAGCCAATGAATAATAACCAGGTGATCAGCATGGCCAGCTGCCCCACCAGCTTCCATGATTTGCGGAAAGAAAGAAATACAATACCAAGATTGATCAGCAAGATATAAGAAAGGAACAGGTCTACTCTTTCACTGTTGGCACTCACCAGGAAGGGAATACCATAAGCACCTACCATTCCTACGATCGCTATCTCTTTCCGGTCATACCGGATGGCCATAAAGATCGTATACACTGTAAGCGCGACCATAACCAGGAAAGCAACCGTGCCCGGTATAAAATGATAATATGCAAAAGCAGCGTACGTTGTAAAATAAACGGAAGCCATACTTCCACTGAAAAGGATCGCGCTGAACAACTGGTAGTTCTTTTTCAGCCGGATAGATAGTATCAGCAGCAATATACCGGCAGCATAAGCCAGCGCTATCCGCATTGTTTCAGAAATAAGCTGGCCATCGATGGCATATTTTACACCGATGGAAATACCGATCACGAGCACGATAATGCCTACAAGATGAATTAGCTTCAGGCCAATAAAATGTTCCAGGCCCAGTTTCTGCCGTTCTTCTATTGGAGTTGAGAGAGTTCTTTTCGTCATTGGATGCCCCATTCCCTGTTTCAGCATACGAAGTTCCTCCTGCAATTGCAATAATTGCTGATGCGAGGTATGGAGATCCGCAGATAACCGGCTTATCTGCTCTTCCAGTTGCTTTATTTTGTCCTCTGCATTCATTCGGCCAATTTACGATTTCATTATGAGCGGAGCGAAACAACTGATGCCTTACATTTACACAAATAATCTTCTGTGAAGCGCCTCACCCATCTTTTTGTTGCTATTGGCGGAGCCTTACTGCTGTGGGCTGCCTGGCCTGTATCTCCACTTACGCTGCTGATATTTGTTGCCTGGGTACCCTTGCTATGGCTGATGGACCATGCCGGCAATGGAAAAAAATTCTTCAGTCTTCTTTTTCTCCAGTTGTTGCTTTGGAACATATTCACCACCTGGTGGGTGTGGAATGCCAGCCTGCCCGGTGCCATAGGTGCTTTTATTGCCAACGGCCTGGTGATGAGCGTGCCCTGGATATTTGCACGAGAAGTGAAAAAAAGATGGGGTACGAAGATCGGGTATACAAGCCTTATCCTGTTCTGGCTGGCTTTTGAATTCCTTCATCAAAACTGGGAATTGAGCTGGCCCTGGCTGACCCTGGGCAATGTTTTTGCCACTCATCCGCAGTGGGTGCAATGGTATCAATATAGCGGTGCTTCAGGGGGCACACTTTGGGTGATGCTGAGTAATGTGCTGGCTTATTCCCTGTTTATGCATTACCGCCAGTCAGGCCGCACGCAGCAATATTATATCAATGTATCGATATGGGTTGGGCTGCTCTTTGTGCCTATGCTTGTTTCCCGTTTCATTCTTAACAGTGAAACAAAAAAAGCTGCCGCCGCTTATGCAGAAGCTATTAAAAATGTGGTAGTGGTTCAGCCAAATGTTGATCCTTACACGGAAAAATTTACCGGCTCTATTGAAGCACAGATACAGAAACTGATTGTTCTTTCCGAAAAAGAAATTGACCGCCACACCACCCTGGTAGTATGGCCGGAAACAGCAGTGCCCGCACAGGTTTGGGAAAACGAGATCAAACAGAATTTCTTTTATAACTCTATCTGGTCTTTTCTTCAACGCCATCCGCAGGTGAACCTGCTTACAGGCATCGACAGCTATAAGAACTACGGGCCAAATAAAAAAGATGCGCCGCCTACTGCACGCTTTGAACCAAACAGCCATACTTATTATGATGCGTTCAACACAGCCGCTTTTTTTGATGCAGATACCAGCATACAATTATATCATAAAGCCAAGCTGGTGCCTGGTGTGGAAACCCTTCCCTCCTTTTTAAATTTTATGGGAAAATGGTTTGAAGATTTTGGCGGTATCAGCGGCACATTGGGAAGGGATTCTGAAAGAAAAGTATTCGTACCCTGGGATGAACATTTCAAAGCAGCACCTATCATCTGCTATGAAAGCATCTACGGCGATTATATCACAGAATACGTACGGAAAGGAGCCAATATACTCACCATCATCACCAATGACGGATGGTGGGGCGATACACCCGGCTACAAGCAGCATGAAAATTATGCCCGCCTGCGTGCACTGGAAACCAGGAAATGGGTCGCACGTAGTGCCAATACCGGCATCAGCTGCTTTATAGATCCTGTTGGCAATGTGATCAATCCACAGCCCTGGGACACAGCTACCTCCATTAAACTGGCCATTCCCGTTGATAACAGGCAGACTTTCTTTGTAAAACACGGGGATTTACTTTCAAGAATTGCCGCAATTCTTTCAGGTCTGATATTAATGCTAACAGTCGGAGTCTGGATTAAATCTATTATCAATATGAGAAAAAAGACCCAATAACAGGATTCTCTTCCCGTCCTTCCCGCCTTACCGGTAAGGTTTACTTCAGGATTTAAAATTTTTTCTTACCGGTAAAAAATTACTCCCTGTTTTGTTTTACCGGTAAGGCGGGAAGGACGGGAAGAAAGTATTGTAATTGCTTATGTCTTTGACACGATTTCATCATCTTAGTAGTCATAACCCTGACCTACATGAACAAAGAATTAATTGTAAACGGGAAAAAATTGTTCTACCGTGTAAGCGGATCAGGAAAGCCGGTCATTCTCATTCATGGCTTTGGTGAAACAGGAAATGTATGGAACAGGCAGGTGGCGGCTCTTCAGTCATCCTTCCGGATTATCGTACCTGATCTCCCCGGCAGTGGTTTGTCAGAAGAAATTCCTGACATGAGTATAGAAGGATTAGCAGAAAGCATCCATTCCATCATTCATGAGGAAAATATTCATGCCTGCCCGGTTATTGGCCATAGTATGGGTGGTTATGTATCCCTGGCCCTGGCCGAATATTACCCCAATCATGTAAGTGCGCTCGGCCTTTTTCATTCCACCGCCTTTGCAGACAGTGAAGAGAAAAAAGCTACCCGGAGGAAAGGAATGGACTTTATCAGGCAGCATGGAGCTTTCGAATTCCTGCAGGCCACTTCCCCCAACCTGTTTTCTGCAAAAACCAGGGCCCAAAAACCGGGTGAAGTAGCAGAATTTATCGACAATCTGAGCAACTTTTCTCCTACTGCGCTCGTTTCTTACTATGAAGCAATGATAAAAAGGCCGGACCGGACAGAAGTATTGAAAGACAGTCATTTACCAATACTTTTCATAATGGGTGAGCATGATATGGCAGTCCCTTTGCAGGATAGCCTCAAACTATGCCCCCTTCCTGAAAAAGCGTATATTCACATCTTACATGAGTCGGGTCACATGGGGATGCTGGAAGAACCAGAAAAAAGCAATTGGATTTTGGATAATTTTTTAAGCGATACCTGATTATGTTGATCCGTGCAATGAAGCGTTTTTTACTGATACTAAGCTGTTTTTTCTTCTCCAAAACCTTACTGGCTGAGCATATCACCGGAGGTGAAATGTATTATATTTACAATGGGTTCAGTAATGGTACCCATAATTACAGTGTTACGCTTAAACTTTACCGGGATTGTTTCTCTGCCGGTGCGAAACTGGACCCCAATGCAGCTATCGCTATTTTCGATAATACCAATGGAAGCATGGTGTGGAAACAGTCAGTTGCCATGGTAGGCGCTCCTACTACCCTTCAATTATCAACTCCCGGTCCCTGTATCACTAATGCGCCACAGGTTTGTTACGAGGTAGGGTTTTACCAGTTTGATGTCAGCCTTCCGGGTACACCAGGAGGTTATACCATTGCTTACCAGCGTTGCTGCCGGATCAATGGTATCAGTAATGTGGTCAGTTCCGGCAGCTATGGTGCTACTTATACTGCCCAGATCCCCGGTACATCCAAAAAAGCTACAGCGCCTGAAAACAACAGTGCCAGGTTCACTGCCCGTGACACAGTTATTGTTTGCGGTGGTTATCCTTTCACGTACAGCTTTGCTGCAGTAGACCCGGATAGTACGGATGTATTGCGTTACAGCTTTTGCAGCGCTTATGAAGGTGGCGGCCAGGACAACAGTCCTCTCGGCGGGCCGAACACGCCAACACCTAACCCTCCCACTACACCGCCTTATAGCCTGCTTCCCTATACCTTTCCTTTCAATGGCTCACAACCATTGGGGCAAAGCGTAACAATTGACCCGAATACCGGCATGATAACAGGCACATCCCCTCCTGAAGGAATTTATGTAGTCACTGTTTGCGTGGAAGAGATCCGCGATGGCGTGGTGATTGCTACTCAACGAAAAGACCTGCAGATAAAAGCCGGAGGTTGCGATATCGCCAAATCATTGCTTGACCCTGTGTATACTTCCTGCGATGGTTTTACCATGAATTTCAGCAATAAGTTCAGCAGCCCGCTGATCAGCACTTATTACTGGGAGTTTGGCGACCCGGGCTCACCTGATAATACTTCCACGCTTGCCACACCTACACATACATTTTCAGTAGCAGGCGACTACACCATCAAACTGGTGACCAACCGTAACCAGGATTGCTCTGATTCCACAACAGCCATCGTTCGTGTTTGGCCCGGATTTTTCCCTGCATTCAATATGTCCGGCATCTGTATCAATAATCCCGTTGTATTCTCCGATGCCACTACCACCAATTATGGCGTGGTAGATAGCTGGACCTGGAATTTTGGAGATGAAACAACAATAGCAGATACATCACATAAACAGGATACCAGTTGGAAATACAGTTCCATCGGGCCGAAAGAAGTAATATTCACCGTTACCAACAGCAAGGGTTGTCTCAAAACGATCAAGGATACTGTGACGATTATTGATAAGCCGCCTATTACGCTGGCCTTTAGAGACACACTGATCTGTGTCCCGGATGCAGTGCAATTACAGGCTTCGGGCACAGGTGTGTTCAGTTGGACGCCAACAACAAATATGGTGAACAGCAACACAGCCACACCAACCGTTAATCCTACCACCACTACCGTATACAACGTTCAGTTGGATGAGCAGGGATGTATCAATACCGATTCTGTGAAAATCCGTGTGGTTGATTTTGTAACACTGAATGAAATGCCAGACACTACGATCTGCCGGACAGATCCTGCGCAATTGCGTATTGAAAGTGATGGATTGAGGTTTCAATGGACACCTGCTGCTTCAGTGGATAATCCTACCATACAAAATCCGATCGCCACGGCGGGTACCACCACCTTGTATACGGTGGTAGCAACAATTGGATCCTGCGTTGCTACCAAGAGCATACAGGTCAATTCCGTGCCTTATCCGCTTGTCAATGCCGGACCCGATACAACTATTTGTTACAACACACCGGCCTACCTGCATGGGATGCATGATGGAAACGCTTTCAGTTGGTCGCCTGTCGGTTCACTGATCAATTCAAATACACTTAATCCTGTTGCTTACCCGGCCCGGACAGCCTCTTACATACTGGCATCTACCGATATCAAGGGTTGCCCTAAACCAAGCTATGATACGGTAGTAGTAACTGTGCTGCCCAAGATCGTTCCCTTTGCAGGAAATGATACGCTGGTAGTAGTGGGGCAGCCATTGCAATTGAATGCAGAAGGAGGAGTGAGTTATATATGGACACCGTCAACCGGATTGAATAATCCATCAATCAAGAATCCCATAGCAACTTACGGTGCTGAGGTGGACAGCATCCAATATGTTGTAGAAGTCTTTAATGAAATTGGCTGCTCTGATACAGATACAATGACAGTGGTCGTATTCAAAACGAACCCATATGTATTTGTACCATCAGGCTTCACCCCCAACGGAGATGGGAAAAATGATGTGCTGCGCCCTGTTGCTGTTGGCGTTAAGCAGATCAATTATTTCCGCCTTTACAATCGCTGGGGCCAGCTTGTATTCAGTACCACTACGAATGGTCATGGCTGGGATGGCCGCCTCGGTGGTGTGCCGCAAACAACTAATGTGTATGTCTGGATGGTAGAAGCAGAAGATTATACTGGTAAAAAGATCTTCCTGAAAGGGACTACTACGCTTATCCGTTGATAGTTGTTCAAAGGTCAACGAACAGATTAACTATCTTCGCACCCTTAATTACAATTACTCCTATGCCCAAAATCGCCTTTATCACCGGTGCCACATCCGGTTTTGGAAAAGCCTGTGCAGAAAAATTTGCCGCCAATGGTTATCATCTTATTCTTAATGGCCGCAGGGAAGACAGGCTGAATGAATTGAAAGCAACACTTGAAAAAGAATTCGCCACACAGGTTATTACCCGCGTTTTCGACGTAAGGGAGCAACAAGCTGTATTCGACGCTGCTTCCTCGCTGCCTGCCGAATGGAAAGCGATCGATGTGCTTGTAAACAATGCCGGCCTTGCCCTGGGAAGGGATTATTTTGATGAAGCGAACCTTGACGACTGGAATATAATGGTAGACACCAACGTGAAGGGTTTTATGTATGTAGCCAAAGCTGTATCGCAACTGATGGCTGCCCGCAAGCAAGGGCATATTATCAACATGGGCTCTGTGGCCGGCAAAGAAGTGTATGAAAAAGGAAATGTGTATTGCGCTACAAAACACGCTGTGGAAGCTATGAGCCATGCTATGCGCATCGACCTGCTTAGGCACAACATTAAGGTAACGGCCATTCACCCTGGTGCTGCCGAAACAGAATTTTCCATGGTCCGCTTTAAAGGGGATGAAAGCACGGCCAAAAGTGTGTATAGCGGCATTGAAGCACTTACAGCAGAAAATGTGGCAGAGGTGATCTTTTATTGTACTACCCTGCCGCCCCATGTCTGCATCAATGATCTCGTGATCACCTGCACCCAACAGGCAGACGGCATTTACATGTATCGGCACTAGCCCTGCAAAAACCTGCAAATATGGCCCTTATACCCCAAAAAATCCGTACTTAAGGGTATTTGTGTAGCGGTTTATTTTTGTAGTTTTGTTCAATCCAAATCCAGACTCATCTTTTATGAAGAACTTTCTTTTATTCCTGCCTATGTTATTCCTGCTGCAGTTCAATGCAGCGGGTCAGGACGTTATCCGGCTCCAGTCCTGCAACGACACAATGATCTCCCGCCAGGTAGACAGCCTCAAACAGCTTTTTCAAAAAGACGGACTGCAACTATTAAAAGAAGCTTCCATTACCATGGAAAGCGAATATGAAATGCCGGTGGTTGTTCCGCTTAACAAAGGCACCTGGTACCAGTTCGTATTTATTGGTGACTATAGCTCCAGGCTGTATGAAGTGCGGATGTTTGACTGGAATGAAAAGCAGGTGATCTTTCAGCAAAAAAGATGGGGTGATATAGATGGTAATATTATCTCCTATGGCTACACGCCTGAGCAATCAGAATTCTATATGATGAAGCCGGTGCAGGTAAACAAGAAGAAAAAGAAAAACCTGTGCGGGTATGTAATGCTTTTCAAAAAAGTGAACTGATCCCTTACCCCTTACCGATACCGATATAAGTGATCCCTGCTGATTCTACTTCTCCCTTCTGCAAAGCATTCCTTCCATCTACCATATAGCGGACGCCATTGGCTGACATTTTATTAAAATCAAGCTGCCTGTATTGCTTATGCATAGTGGTTAAGAAAACTGCTTCCACCTTTGCCGTGTCCGGGTCTGCAGGTACAAACCCCTTTTCTTTTAATTCTTCTGTGGTGTATTCAGTGTCATGTAATGAAACATCAAACCCTTCTTTCTCTAATACTTTATACAATTGCGAGCCCGGGCTATTCGCATCTTCTTTCACATTCGGACGAAAAGACAATCCCAGTATCAATGCTTTTTTTGTTGCCAGTTTTTCTTTGACCAGTGAGAAAGCATAAGCAGCCATTGACTCATTGATATTACGCCCCATGGAAGCCAGGCCGAATTCAAGACCGGCTTCACGGAAATTATCGATCAGGAAATAAGGATATACAGGTGTGCAATGTCCGCCAACACCAATACCGGGCTGAAGCAAATGTGCTTCACCATCTGTATTGATCAGTGAAAGCAAACCGGGAAAATCGATGCCTGCTTTGTATGCAAACATGGCCAGTTGATTCGATAAGGCAATGTTCAGGTCCCGGTAGATCATACCAGCCAGCTTCAATAGTTCTGCAGCTTCGATACTGCCCAGGCAATGCAATAATTCTTTTTTAAAAAATCCGGTATACAGGTCATAAGCCCTGGCGGTTGCTTCATTAGTGATGCCGCCGATTATTTTAGGTATCCGGTCAAGCTGCTCCAGCATCGTTCCACTCTTGATCCTTTCAGGGCTATGCACCAGGAGAAAATCAATCCCATGCTTTTTCCCTTCGGCTTCCAGGGCCGGTAGCAGAACAGTACGGCAATAACCGACAGGTACAGAGGTTTCAACAATGATCAGCAGTTGATCCTTACAATAAGGCGACAGCTGTTGCAGGCTTTCAAGAAAAGGCGTATCGATGGTTTTCTTTTCTTCGTTTACCAGTAAAGGAAGGGAAAGAATAACGGCCTCTGCATTTTCCATTCCTGAAAAATCGCTCCTCAGTTCCAGTTGCCCGTTCTTATATGCGCTTGTCAATATTTTTTCTACACCAGGTTCATTTGAAGAGAAAGATGATCGGCTGAAAGCATCTGGTAAACCGGGATCAGTATCCACTGCCGCCACTTTATATCCACCATGACGGATCATATTAGCTGATATTGCCTGGCCAATTTTCCCAAAACCGATCACACCGATTTTTTTCATCCTATCTGTATTAAGTGAAGCTTTATTTAATGATCCTGGCAGGGTTACCTGCTACAGTGGTATCGGCTGCCACATCTTTTGTTACTACAGCACCAGCACCCACAATCGCGTTTTCCCCTATTGTTATTCCACACAATATCGTTGCATTGCTGCCGATGGAAGCACCTTTTTTTATTTTTGTTTTGATCAGTTGCCAGTCTGCTTCTGTTTGCAATTGACCGTCTTCACGGGTGGCACGGGGATAAAGATCATTGGTAAACATAACCCCATGACCAATAAAAACATTGTCTTCCAGTTCCACGCCAGTGCAAATAAACGAGTGGCTCGATATTTTGCAATTCTTTCCGATCACCACTTCTTTCTGTATTTCTGTAAATGCCCCCACTTTGGAGCCGTCACCGATCGTACATTCATACGCATTCACAAAACTGAAGATCTGCACATTCTTTCCCACCCTCACATTCCGGAGGTTTTGTGTATTGCTTTGAATGGTCAGTAGTTCCATGCTCATTTTATTTGTACTTCCTGTCCTTTATTTTTTATCGATTGCTGAGATGCTTCCAGTATCTGCACCACACGAAGCCCGGACGCAGCATTGGCCAGCGGTTCTTTTCCGGTCGTAATGGCAGCGATAAAATCTGCTGCCACACCCGACAGCGCTTCCTGGCTTGAGATCTTCGGAATGCTGACATCGCCTGTACGGTAATCAACCAGTATCTGTTTTTTATCTTCTTCGGTTTTCAACTTATAACCCGTATCATAGATCCTTACTTTTTCCGTAGGTTCAAGATCATTATAAATGATCATTTTTTCATCGCCTCCGATAAGTGTTTGCCGTATTTTAACCGGCGATGTCCAGGAGCAATGAAAATGCGCTATAAAATCCGTGTCATAATGAAGGGTCATGTAGGCGATATTCTCTATTCCATTACGCGTATGTGAAATGCCTGTGGCATGCACACTTACCGGTCCTTCGTCCATAAGGTATACCAGTATGGAAATATCATGCGCCGCCAGGTCCCAAAGCACATTGATATCCGGCTGAAACAAACCAAGATTGATACGCGTGGAATCAAAATAACGCGCTTTGCCGATCACCTTACCGGTGATCAGTTGTTTTATTTTTTGTACAGCACCAGTATAGAGAAATGTATGGTCTACCATCAGCACAAGCTCTTTCTGCGCAGCAAGCTCAACCAGTTCCTTTGCTTCAGCCACAGATGATGTCATGGGCTTTTCCACCAGCACATGCTTTCCTTCCATCAGTGCTTTCTTTGCCAGCGCATAATGGGTTGATACTGGTGTGGCGATCACGATAGCATCGATCGACTTATCTTTTATCACTTCTTCGGCACTGGTGCATATTTCGATGGAGGGATAGTGTTTGGCAAATAATTCACGGCAATCTTCCCGCTGATCAGCCACTTTACAAACCCTGCAATGGTCTGCATTAAAGAAATTCCGCACAATATTCTGCCCCCAATAGCCATACCCGATAATGCCAATATGGATGCTTGCTTTAGCCATTCCTTAAATTATTGTGCCAGTGAGATATTCACCTGCAATCCCGCCCTGGTGTTCGTGATAGGGAAAGCATTACTGATCTTCGGAATATTCCTGTTCTGTTCAAAATAGAATTTCAGGCTTACCCTGTTGTTCAGGATATAATCGATAGAAGGAGCTATCCGCACCACTCGCTGGCCCGAAGTTCCGAAAGCAGTTCCCTGGTCCAGTTTACTATTGGCCGTAGCATCATCCCGTATGCTGAAATCCAGCTTAAAGGTAATATCATTGTCCAGTTTCATCTTACCGATCTTCCTGAGCAGCGGCACGCCTTTCTTACGCCAATCGAAACCAAAAGTAAACTCATAAGAACGCGTATCTGCCAGTTGATAATCTATCAGGCTAAGACTGAGCGTACGGCTCTTACGGTATTCAAAACGGGTTGACAATTGATTGGTAAACGTCATTTCCACACCGATCAGCGGGTCAAACTGTTCCTGTATGCTGATATTCGGTACAAGGAAATAAGGAATAAAGTTGCCTGTCAATGAATCGCGGAACGAAGGATACGACACGCGGAACGGGTCCTGGAACAACAAGGCCGTATTAAAACTGTTCATGCTAAGCGTGCTATGATAGCCATGCCTTATCGTAACATTGGTAAAGATCCTTTCCAGGTCGCCAACACGCGAAAGACCAGAATAGGTCACCGTCCAGTTGGGCTTGGGTATAAACCCTGAGAAAGGATTTGAACCGATATTCGGGTTATTGTTCTTCACACCTTTTACTGATGTAGGATTCTTATTCGTATATGCAGCAATAAATGCCGGTATCACCACATCCTGCGCATAACGTCCATAACCTTCCACATAGCCATCTGCTCCCGGTGTGGGGTTATTAACATAAGGGTTCTCCAATCCCAATTTCTGGGATAATGCCACACGGTTCGCTTCAAAACGCTTGAAAGTTTCTGACACCACATTCGGATCAAACTTATCAAACAGGGTTTGATAAGAGATATAGCTGATGGAGAAACTACCTGCAGCATAAGGACTGAGGCGGCTAAGCCCCGCAGTTCCTGTTGCGCTCGTGTCTTTGTACAATTCAGAATACTGCTTGCTGTATGTTTTGTCGAGGTTCAGATCAATATTAAAGTCCCTGAATGGGCTTACCTGCGCTGTCACATTCAATCGCTGGTTATAACGCTGCTGTATCATGGCCGTCACCCGCGGGTCATTAGACAAAAGACCTTTGGTGCCAAAATTATTGATCCAGTTAGTATCCGGTTGATAGCCAAAAATAAATCCTAAGCCAGGCTGACCGCTTCTTGGGTTAAGCCCCAGCACACGGGTGCTATCCATATAACCTGGTAAAGTGGTACCAAAATCCTGTGTATACTGGATCCCTACCCTTTTCACAGCAGTTACAAGTCCTGCTACAGTACGCATAGCACCTCCGACCTCCGGCAAGGTTTGTTTGTTCAACTCCTTCAATCTTCTTTTTTCTTCCCTCTCTTTACGGCGTTGTTCTCTTTTAGCTTTTCTTCTTTGTTTCGGCGTCATTTTCGCCAGTACGGAATCAGGCAGGGCTTGCGACACTTTATTATCAGGGCCTTCTGTTACAGGTTTAGCTGTTTTGGGTGGTACCGGCACATTGGTTTTAGGTTTATTCGCTGGTGGCGTCAATGCTGCGCGAAGGAATCTCGATTTGCTGTACAACTGCTCAAAATTCAATTCTCCATTGATCGTTCTCGTTTGCGTATTCGATAATGTATTGCCCAGGCTTCTCGCCAGCAGGGAAGCTGCCAGCCAGTTATAATCAGTTGAGTAAGACGCACGCAGAGTAGTCCAGTCGAGAAAAGGGATTTTCTGCATCGGCACATTATACGTAGCAATGAGTTTTTGTGCGTATTGGGTATTACGCCCGCCTTTAAAGAGATTGGAGCGGACAGAATCTTTTTTGGCATCCGTATCGATACGTCCAAAAGGTTCGTCTACCCGTGCATTGTTTGTTGCAGTGAAATCAATGGTCAGCGACCTGGTGAGATTCCATTGCAGGATATAATACCGGTCGAACGTGAAATACTTATCATAGGTTTCCGGTATTTTATATGGGCCTCCCCCTACATTCCGTGGCCTTGTAGCACCAAACTGCCGGAATATGTCTGCACGGAACGATAACTGTGAAGGCACATAGTTGAAATTGAAGTCCCTGATCAACGACCACCATTTCGATTTGGATTTAATAATGCCTTTGAACGGTTCTATATATTTTGGTTGCGGTGCATAGTTATATCCGATCACCCCGCGTGTTCTCTTCATCTCATAGTTTTCTATCAGCGGGTTGTGTTGTTGTGTATAGATATATGAAGAACTGAGAGCGACGTTTGCTTGGCTCGATGTGTTGGTCAGCTTCCTGTAGGCCTTCATTTTTCTTACTTTCGTCAAATAAAGGTTCTAAGTGGGAGTACTTTGCGGCGCATCTTGTTTGATCGAGTCGGCCATATGACCGCTGGTGGCTGCATCCAGCTTATCCTTCAATTTAATGTCCAGGTCATACGGATCATACTCCGGCGTGCTGGAGATGCGGCTGATGCCTGCATATACCGGTATTTGTATACCCAGTTTTTTAGGCAAAAGCTTACCTGCATCAATATTGGCTGAAACATCGAATGTGCGTACATCTTCCCGGCTCCGTTCATTCACTCTTTGCTCCAGGGTACCAAAGCCCCGGCTCTTGGCTGTACCGGCCACTGTGATACTTCCCAGATCAGCCAGTTTTAAATCCACACGGCCCAATGCAGCCCACCCGCCTTTTTCATCCATATTGGAAAAACGAAGTTCATTGAACCAGATTTCGGCAGATACAGGGTTCTTGGTACTGTTCTCGACAGACAGCAACATACTTCTTACTTCACCGAGATTAGGATTACCGATCAGTGCATAGGTCCGTCCATTATCCAGTTTTTCCGAATAATATTGCGATGGTGAAATGCCTGATTGATTCCGTCGCAGCTTCATCCTTGTCAGGTCCTGCAGGTCAAAATCAAGATTGTTCAGTTCAGGCCAGATGGCAAGGCTGTCCATTGCGCCCCATTGCGTTTTCTTCAGCGGGATCCTTACTTCATAATAGTTGCCCTGCACATCACTACCAAAACGGATCACAGCGGTAAGGGAACCATCAATGATCATATTATCAAATTGTCTTCCTTCGGCATGGATAAACATGCGCAGCTTTCCGTACTGGCGCATATCAAGGTTCATGTTTTTAAACACACCCCGTGCTTCTCCTGCAGGCAGGTTATCTATCTGCATGCTGAGTGATTGCTCGTTCAGGTACAACTGCACATTATTATTGCTGAGCTGCTGTTGCCTTTCAATACCAGGAGGAATGCGGTAGTGGACCGGTTGGCGCTGATCGTTTTCCTCAACGTTTACTGCCAGTGTATTGAAGATGGCCGGATCATTGGCCGGCAGGTTTTGATAATTACCTGTGGTATCGATCTTATAATCAAATTTCCTCCATTGATTCCTGACCAGTTCCAGTTTGCCAAAACGCATCACTACAGAATCTGCAAACCCTGTAACGAACATACGGATGAAGCGGATGGATTTAAAGTCGGGGATATTACCCACTTTACTGGAAAACTCCGAAACAGGTATCCGGAATAAATACCAGTTCTCTTCCCTGGTTTGACCATTAGCGAGGTTAACCGGTACGTGACGTATATCTGTTATAAAATTACTTCCTACCGACATGTTTGGTTGAATATCCACTTCATACTGGAAATATTCTTCCACTTCATTCAGGGTATTATCCCGGTTCATTTCCTCCGCGTCAGGATATTGTGTAAAGGCATTTACAAACTGGCTGTTGCCTGTTGAAATAGGTGAGTTTCCATGCGGGTTATTGATATCCTTATATCTTCTTAAGATACCAGCATTAATTGCATCATAACTTGGATCACGGTAAGGCTTAAAGTTATCAGCAGAGGGGTCGTTCACTGCACGGGCATAAGCGCCGGGAGCAACAGCTTGCAGACCGGTAAGATAATTATTGAATTTTGTTCTTTCCTCATCATCGGTAAGACCATCAAAACCTACATCCTGGTATTGCCTGTCATTGGGATCATTGCTGAATGCATTGGTTACCTGCAAAGGATTGGAAGGCACTTTACCCCAAACGCTGGTATTATCTACCTGTGCATTGTTGGTTGGTGTCGGCAAGCCGTTCTCATACTGACGCTTGCCATCCTTCAATATATCTTCTGAGATATTACCAAGGTTGAAAAAAAGCTTTCCGCCGGTTCGGCCATTATTAATTACATAGGGGTCCTGCAACCAGAATTCGATGTATTCAACATTACTGGTCTCAAAATCCGTTTGATCAATATTGCGCATGATGCCTCCCCATGCCTGGGCTGGGTTGGTCAAGGAACCATCGGGGCTGATACGGCCAGACCTGTTCTCATAGTTGTAAGGGCCTTTTTCTTTCGGGTAAAAAGCAAGGTCAAAGGTGGTCAGCAATCCCTGCCCGAAATCATTGGTGCGCTGCGGGAATATTTCTGTTTGAAACACCTGGCGTGTCTCCGGTTTGGACAATTCGTCCACATTATTTTGTAAAGGGTTGTTGGAATTATTTTTCTCCTGCAACACCGGTTCAATATTATACCACGCAAGTTTGGCCCTGTTATAACCACTTGCCAGGTCATTGTTCAGGGTTGCTTCGGGGAATTGCTGCGGCACGGAAGAAAGGTTCCAGTTGATCAGCGGGAAGCGGAGATCAATGGCGGAACGTGTTCCTTCAAAATCATCTATATAAGACAAACCATTAGCGCCTTTACCGATTTGCGGGGCATGCCCCGGTTGCAGCAAGGCAGCTTCACCATACGCAGTAATGGACGACATTGCATCGCTGGAATAAAAAGGCAGCTTATTCAAAAACTTGGTAAGCCTGGGCCAGTCGCTGCGATAATCCGCATCAAGTCCATACATGGTATTGCGGATGGGATCTTCACCATAAGACTGTTTTACAAAGAAGGGCCGCTCGCTAAGCCGTACGATGGTACCACCCAATGATAATTTTTTATTCGCCAGGTAATCCAACCGCAACCCCAGGAAACTTCTTTGCTGTATGCCAAACGCCGCCTGGTTTTCATATTGAATATTCACGGGCACTCCTGAGTTCAGAATAGCCTGGTTGATCACACGGAGTGTGCCCAGATCATAATTGATATCATAATCCACTCCTTCCTGCAGGGTTTGTCCGCCTGCGGTTACGGTCACTGATCCACGTGGGATATTGAAACCAAGCTGGTATTCTCCTGCCCCCTGTGAAGTGGTCTTCGATCTTCCCATCAGCTTAAAGCGGTTGAGGTTGGCATAAGTTTGCGCAATCGCTTTGATGGTATCATAGAGGGGATAGTACAAATATTTCTGTCGCTGTTCCGGAGTAGCATACACGTAATCGAGATCATGACCAAATGGTTCCAGCACCGGGAAGATCACGCGGCTCATGGAAGAGAGCACGGTAAACCCTTCGATAAAATCGAATACGCCATCAGGCTGCGGATCATTCTGGTTATTGAGACGGTCAAGGTTGACAAGCGAGATCAATGGCTGGCCTTCATATGCAGGTATTACATCTGAAGGTGGCAGGTAACGTTTTTCACCAAGACTGGGCTCTTCATATAAAAGATCGAGTTTGAAATCAGCTCTTTCCAGTGCACCGTAACCAACCGAATAAACGTTTTTCATCATCAGGTCCCAGATAGGAAGATTGGTACGCTGGGAAGTTGCTTTCAATAATTTCAGGAAAAGAACTTTTTGTGTGGCGCCGGTTGTATCAGGCGGCACGTCCTGGGAAAATTCCCCTACCTGGTAGGTTCTTCCATTGTAAGTGTATTGATAAGCTACGCCCAACACCTCATCCGGTTGTAAAGGTTGATTGAGTGAAAGGAAGCCGATCTGCGGGTTGAAATAATAATCGGTAGGCTGCAGTTTACGGGCAAAGGTCTTTTCAAAATCCTGTACGGCGGTAAGACCAATAGAGGTCAGCACACTTTGCACCAAAGAAGAATTCCTTGAATTCGGATTGTTGGCCAGTGTCTGATATAAGCCGTTTACATTGTTATAAGGTAAAGCATTGGGATCGCCGGGAGGGCCGATATAGGGATTGCCTTCACCAAGGTCCATCAACGCTACGATATCCCTGGTATCTGTGGTGGCACCGGTACGGTTGGTCACCCACACTTCCATTCTTAATATCTGCACATTGGAATTAACAATGGGCAGCTGGCTCATCGCGTTGTTATAGTTATTACGGAAATACTGCGCCAGCAAGAAGTGGCGGTTTTCTTCGTATTCATCTGCTTTCAGTGAAAAGTTCTGTGCTGAAGCGCCACCCTGCGAATTGATGCTTTGCCGTTGTGCTCTTTGATTGGCCAGCACGCCGGTAACGAATAGTTTACCGAATTGTGCCTGCGTTTTCACCCCAAACAAAGATTGTGCACCGGGGATCAGCGTGCCTTTGGAAGTGAAGCTCACATTTCCCAACTGGAATTGCTTGATGATCTCATCATCCTTGCCCTGGTAATTGAGGTTAAGCTGGTTTTCAAAATCGAAATTGGCGAGGGTGTTATAATTGATCGGCAGTCTGAGTTTATCTCCAATTTTTGCATCCACCTGCAACTGCGCATTCATGTTGAAATCCAGGCCGCCATTGGTACGCGCCCTTTCCGGGAGGGTCGGGTTTTTGATGTTCTGTCCCTGGTAACCCATCAGCAGACCCACATAACCCGAAGGTTTGATCTCCACTTTGCCGGCGCCAACGATCCGGTTGAACCAGTTCCGGGAAGTCTTGAACTGCGGTTTGAACAACTTGCGGTTGAGTTCCGAAAGCATGTCCGCCCTTTTTCGAAAATATTCTTCTTCGTCTTTACGTCCCTGGAGCTGCAGGAATTCATCCCGTTTAAAAGAGACCGGGGTACGATAATTTTTACCCCCAATAGTTTCAATGATATAATATTCTCCTGTGATAGGGTCGTATTGCACGTCCCGTTTCAGGAAAGCAGTATCCTTCAGATCGAAGGGGTTTCGATTGGGATTGGAATAAGGATCGCCGTAGCGGTCACGGATCGGATAGCGGAGTGAATCAGGCCGGGTCGTATCCCTGCGGGCAGTTGTATCCTGGAAGGCTGGTGAAAAGAAACGCGCATTCGCCTGCCCATGAGAGGCCAGTAAGATGGCAGTAAAGACCAACGTACGGAAAATATGCGCAGTCCAGAAGTTCAAATTCTCAACAATCAATTAGTTCCAGAAATATTTGGCAATCAGAGGATACGGAGAGATTTTTTGATGAGCTCTTCCACAAGCAGATTAGGCTCTGAAGCAAGGGTCTTTTTAATGGCCTGTTCAGCTACTGTCCGGTTGATTCCTAAAGCTATCAGTGCATTTAACGCATCCTGTTGCAAAGTATTGTTTTTCATAGGGGAAATATTTGCTTCCAGGGGGTGTTTGGAGAGCTTGTCTTTCAGCTCCAAAACCAGCCTTTCGGCACTTTTCCGGCCAATCCCTTTAATGCCTTCAAGGGTGCGGATATCCGACTGAACAATGGCTTTGGCAAGCTCCTCCGGTTTGAGGTAGGAAAGCATCATCCGGGCTGTGGAAGCCCCGATACCGGAAACACTGATCAGTTGCTGGAACATTTCTTTTTCAGCAGGTTCAAAAAAACCATAAAGGAGATGCGCATCTTCCCGGATAATAAGTACAGTATGCAATAGTCCTTTTTCAAGGTCCTGCAACCGGGAATAGGTATTCAGGCTGATCAGCACTTCATAACCTACTCCATTAACGTCCACCTGCACGGAAGCAGGGGTTTTAAGAACAAAATCACCTTTGAGATATGCAATCATGGCGCGAAAATAGTGTTTTCGTGATTCCTAGGGCGTTGTTCGTTGACCGATACGCAAGCCGGAACCTGTAGTTCCTTTTCCATTGTCACCCCGGACCAGGTTCAGTAAGCGTTCTGGTTTAAAGAATATAAGATCCGGGGTCTCTCCGCACTGCAGTGACTTCAAATCAGTAAGCCCTATTATTTAGAAAATATTGCAGATGGGGGGGAGACCCCCGGCTCTTAGCGTACTATATCAGTTATTTTCCCAAACCAGGGCCGGGGTGACAATGGAAAAGGAACTACAGGTTCCGGCTTGCGTATCGGTCAACGAACATCGGTCAACGAACAACGGACACCAGCTTTCCCTTAACTTTGGCTACTTTTTTAATAAATACTCCAAGATGAGCAATAAAACAACAGCAGCTATCACAGCAGTAGGGGGATATGTGCCTGAAGACAGGCTGACCAATTTTGATTTAGAGAAAATGGTGGATACAACAGACGAATGGATCCGTACCAGGACCGGAATTGAAGAAAGAAGAATATTAAAAGGTGAGGGGAAAGCCACTTCCGATATGGTAGTTCCGGTGATCCGGGAGATCTGCCGCAAAAGAGGTATCGACCCCATGGAGATCGATTGTGTGATCGTAGCCACCGTTACACCCGATATGGTATTTCCGGCCACTGCCAATATCGCCTGCGATAAAGTAGGCGCTAAAAATGCATTTGGTTTTGACGTGTCGGCAGCCTGCTCCGGTTTCTTATACGCATTGACCCTGGGCTCTTCACTGATCGAATCCGGCCGCTATAAAAAAGTGATCGTTGCAGGCGCTGATAAAATGAGCGCCATTGTTGATTATACCGACCGCACTACCTGTATCATTTTCGGCGACGGTGCAGGTGGCTTACTGCTTGAACCTAACCAGGACGGCTATGGCATACAGGACAGTTTGCTGAAAAGCGATGGCAGTGGTTGCCATTACCTTCACATGAAAGCCGGCGGCTCACTGAAACCCGCTTCCCATGAAACAGTAGACAAGAAAGAGCACTATATTTACCAGGAAGGACAGGCCGTTTATAAGTTTGCCGTAAAAGGAATGGCCGATGTAAGCGCAGAACTGCTGGAAAGAAATAAACTCACCGGCGACGATGTCACCTGGCTCGTTCCCCACCAGGCCAATCTGCGCATCATCGATGCTACAGCCAACCGGGTAGGTTTGCCTAAAGAAAAAATAATGATCAATATCCAGAAATACGGCAATACTACGGCAGGCACCATTCCACTTTGCCTGTGGGACTGGGAAAGCAGGCTGAAAAAAGGAGATACGCTGTTGCTGGCCGCATTCGGAGGCGGGTTCACCTGGGGAGCCACTCTTGTGAAATGGGGACACTAAACAATACTCCGGTTAATGAATTATAAAAGAGCCGCCTGGTATCAGGCGGCTCTTTATTTTTACGATGACTTTCTATCAGCTGTATTTTGAAGGGTAAACCTGTTATCCATCCTGGTCATCAGAAGTGGGTTTAATGGTAATAGTTTTCTCAGGCAGGGCCCTCCGGCTTACAGCAAGGAAGAGGATGGAGATGCAGTAACAGGTGGACTCCGTTTTTAATCCAGCGACGAATCTCTGGCTTTCCCAACACCTAAAAAATCGAGGATTCAGCACAATGTGACAGGGCTTTAAATAGTGGGTTCATAGATACATATTGATAATCAACATCTATCGCGAAACAATACGCACCAATTGTGACGTTTTTTTTAAGTGTTTACATTTAGTAATTTGTGGTGATCAACTTCTCCTAAATGCATAGAAACCCTGCAATCCAGATCTGTCATCAGCTGAATGGGAAACAAGCCCAGGCACTGAAAACGATATTGATGCAGGATAAGCGATCCACCTCCCTCAAATTGTTTAACATCATCAGGAGCTTTCCTCCTAAAGATGTACCAAAGGAACAACTCTATAAAAAACTTTACGGCAAGAACTATGATCCGGACAAGGATTACCTGCTTCGTAACGAACTCCGCCTGCTCCGGCAAAAGCTGGACAAATTCCTTTTGCAAAAAAGCCTGGAAACCCTACTGGATGAAGATGAAGTGTTCCGCCAGCAAATGACGCTGCATGCTTATAAACATTTCAAGCTCTACGACCTTT
>OFTY01000114.1_pt1 | contig 90779 bp, 86 predicted proteins | sample 1775061 | NCBI WGS metagenome assembly OFTY01 (sample SAMN08195773, study PRJEB24354) | sludge metagenome | isolation source: sludge from phenol fed wastewater aerobic bioreactor B | place: India: Nagpur | collected 2016-09-16 | reverse complement strand
CCTGGGCCGCCGACGGCGATGGGGCGGGCGCGGCCGCCACGCTCGAGGGGGTGCCCGCCACCGGCGGCACCACGCGCAGCACCTGGCCGACTTCGATCTGGTTGGGGTTGTCGAGGTTGTTCCAGCGCGCCAGGTCGCGCCAGGACTGGCCGGTCTCGAGGCCGATGCGCATCAGCGTGTCCCCGGGGCGCACCGTGTAGTAGCCGGGCTTGCCGGCGTTCTCGGCGCCGGGCAGGGGTTTGGGCGCATCGGCAGGCGACGCGACCGGCGCCGGGGCCGGTGCGACCGGGCCGAGGCGGCCCGCCGCGGCGCCGCGGTCTTCCACCGGCGCGGGCTTGCGCGGTGCCGACGAGCAACCCGCAAGCGCCGCCGCCAGCAGACACGCGAGCCCGAGGGCTTGCAGGCGGGAGAGTGCAGCAGTCATGTCCGTTCCCTTGGGGCCTGTTCAGGCGACGCCCGATTTTAGGGGGACGAAATGCACCGCCTCGAGCACGCGCTGGTGGATTCCGTCACGTTGCCGCTCCACCACCACCAGCGCCTGGCCACCCGCGGGCGTGACCAGCGGCGCCACCAGCCGCCCGCCGACGGCGAGCTGGTCGATCCAGGCCTGCGGCAGCGCCTCGCCGCCGGCGGCGGCGATGATGGCGGCATACGGCGCGCCCTTGGGGTAGCCCAGCATGCCGTCGCCGAGCAGCAGGTGCACGTTGGGCAGGCGAAACGGCCGCAGGTTGGCCTGGGCACGTTCATACAGGCCGCGCAGGCGCTCGATGCTGTAGACCTCGCGCGAGAGGCGGCTCAGCAACGCGGCCTGGTAGCCGCAGCCGGTGCCGATTTCCAGCACCCGGCCCAGCGGCTCGGTGCGGCCCTCGCGCAGCAGCGCAAGCATGCGCGCGACCACGCTGGGCTTGGAGATGGTCTGGCCCAGCCCGATGGGCAGGCTGGTGTCCTCGTAGGCCTGCGCCACCAGCGCGCTGTCGACGAAGCGGTGGCGCTCCACCTGCGCCATGGCCGCGAGCACGGCCTCGTCGCCCAGCCCCTGTGCGGCCAGCCGCTGCACCATGCGCGCACGCACCGCAGCCGAATCCATGCCCAGCCCGCTGACGGCCACCGGTGCCGCGGGCCGCGCCGGCTTCAAGGATGCTGCGCTGGCCGTCTGCGGCCGCAGCGCCGCCGCCCCCAGAACCCCCGCTGGCGCCGCCGCACGCGGCGCGGTCGGGGCTGATGCCGGGCGCGCCGGGGCGGCCGTGGGGGGCGCGGTGTCGATCCGCGCCGGGAAGCCGGGGCGCCGCGTGCTCATGCGGCGGCGCCTCCGCCGGGGGCGCTCAGGTGCGCCGCCGTCTGCGCCCAATAGCGCAGCCCGTCGTGGTCGGTGAGGTCGACCTTGAGCGGCGTCATGACCACATGGCCCTGGGCGCTGGCATGAAAGTCGGTGCCCTCGCCTTCGTCCACGGCGGGGCCGGCCGCGCCGATCCAGTACATGGTGTCGCCGCGCGGGTTGACCTGGGTGATGACGGGCTCTGCCGCATGCCGCCGGCCGAGGCGGCAGACCTTGAGCGGCTTCATCTGGTCGCGCGGGCGGTTGGGGATGTTCACGTTGAGCAGCCAGGGCGCGCCGGCGCGCAGCCGCCCGTCAGAGAGCCCGAGCACGATGTCGCGCGCCACGGCCGCGGCATCCTCCAGGTGCGACCAGCCCTTTTCCACCTGCGAGAACGCGATGGCTGGGATGCCGAACAGAAAACCCTCCATGGCCGCGCCGACGGTGCCGGAGTAGATGGTGTCGTCGCCCATGTTGGCGCCGTTGTTGATGCCGGAGATCACCAGGTCCGGCGGCGTCGGCAGCAGGCCGGTGAGCGCGATGTGCACGCAGTCGGCCGGCGTGCCGTTGACATAGCGAAAGCCGTTGTGCGCGCGGTGCACGTACAGCGGCGAGTGCAGCGTGAGCGCGTTGGACTTGGCGCTGTTGTTGTGCTCGGGCGCGATGACCTCGACCTGCGCCACATCCTTGAGCGCCTCGTACAGGGCGACGATGCCCGGAGCCTGAAAGCCGTCGTCGTTGGAAAGCAGAATGTTCATGCGCAAAGCCGGTGGGTCGCTGCGCCAATTGTAGGTGCCGCCCCGCGCCCCGCCGGCCCGTGCGCCCGCGTCTGACACCGACGGGACAGCCGTGCTTTGGCCCTGCTGCGCTTGATTCATATCATGCGCTTCCCTGTCGTTTGGAAGGACCGCGCCCATGCATGCCTGGCTTTGTGAAAACCCCGTCGGCGTCGATGCCCTGGTCTGGAAGGAAGTGCCCACGCCCACGCCCGGCGCGGGCGAGGTGCTGATCCGCATCGAGGCGGCCAGCCTGAACTTCCCCGACCTGCTGATCGTGCAGAACAAATACCAGTTCAAGCCGCCGCTGCCCTTCGTGCCGGGGTCGGAGTACGCCGGCATCGTCGAGGCCGTGGGCGAAGGCGTGACGCAGCTGCGCGTGGGCCAGCGCGTGGCCTGCCTCAGCGGCACCGGCGGCTTTGCCACGCACACGGTGGCCAAGGCGGCGCTGTGCCTGCCGCTGCCGCCGGCCTTTCCGGCGGTGGACGCGGCCGCGTTCATCATGACCTATGCCACCAGCCACCATGCGCTGCTCGACCGCGGCGCGCTCAAGCCCGGCGAGACGGTGCTGGTGCTGGGCGCGGCCGGCGGCGTGGGCACGGCGGCCATCCAGATCGCCAAGGTCGCCGGTGCGCGGGTGATTGCCGCAGCCTCGACCGACGAAAAGTGCGCGCTGTGCCAGCGCCTGGGGGCCGACGCCACGGTGAACTACAGCCGCGACAACCTGCGCGACGCGCTCAAGGCGCTCACCGACGGCCGCGGCCCGGACGTGATCTACGACCCCGTGGGCGGCGAGCTGGCCGAACCGGCCTTCCGGTCCATCGCCTGGCGCGGGCGCTACCTGGTCATCGGCTTTGCGGCCGGGCCGATTCCCGCGCTGCCCATGAACCTGCCGCTGCTCAAGGGCGCCTCGCTGGTGGGCGTGTTCTGGGGCGACTTCGCCCGCCGCGAACCCCAGGCCAACGCCGCCATGCTCGCCGAGCTGGCGCGCTGGGCCGCCGAGGGCAGGATCAAACCCGTCATCGACCGCACGATGCCCATGGCCGAACTCAAGGCCGCCTACGCCCGCATGGCCTCGCGCGCGGTGATGGGCAAGCTGGTGATGGTGAATTGAAGGGACGTGCGCGGCGTGCCTGAGCCGCCCGCAGTTAAGGGCGCGGAAGGTTGCTTGCGGTAGAAGTTGTGAATGAATCAGGCGCGTCCGAGCAGGCCGCCGGAAAGCGCCCAATCAAGGCGCACAGCGCAACCGTAGCGCGGGCTACGGCGAGCATTTGCAACGCCGAGTGGACGCTTTTCGGCGGGATGAGCGGGCGTGGCGGGTTCGTTCACAGCTTCTCAAACCACGAATCCACCGCCCGCCACGCACCCCTCAATGCGGGTGGGTGAAGCTGCTGAGCAGCGTCACCGCGCCGATGCCCACGGCCAGCCAGAGGAGCTGCATGCGCGTCTCGGCGGCGCCGAGGCGTTTCTGCAGTTGTGGGATCAGGTCGGCCAGGGCGACGTAGATGAAGCTGCTGCTGGCCACGACGAGGAAAAACGGCAGGAACTCGGCCAGCGCACCCACCAGCAGGAAGCCCAGCAGCCCGCCCAGCGCCGTGACGGAGCCCGCCAGCGTGACCTTGAGCAAGGCCATGCGCCGGTCGTTGCCCCCGGTGCGCAGCACGGCCAGGTCGCCCATGTGGTGCGGCACTTCGTGCGCGAGCACCGCCAGCGCGGCCACCACGCCGAGCTTCATATCGGCGATGAAGGCCGAGGCGATCAGCAAGCCGTCGCCAAAGCAATGCACGCTGTCGCCGGCAATCACCGCCCAGCTGCCGGGGTTGTGGGCGGGGTGGGCGTGGGCGTGAGCGTGTGAAGCCTGCCGCGGCGCGGCGTGGGCTGCGGCATGCGGGTGGGCATGACCGTGGTCGTCCGCGTGGGCGTGATCGTGCGCATGTGCAGCGGCCGCACCGGCGTCGCCATGGTGGTGTTCATGCCCGTGGTGCCAGAGCTCGGCCTTGTCGAGCAGGAAGAAGCCCACCAGCCCGGCCAGCAGCACGGCGAACAAGGTGTGGGCCTCGACGCCGCTCTCGAAGGCCTCGGGCAGCAGGTGCATGAAGGCGGTGGCCAGCAGCGCGCCGGCGGCCAGGCTCAGCAGATGCTGCGAGAACCGCGCCAGCGCGCCAAAGCTCAAGGCCGCCGCCAGCCACACGCTGCCCACGCCTGCCAACAGGGTACCCGCCAAGATTGCTATCAATAACATAGTAAAACCTGACCATCTGGCGCTGGGGTTCCGGGGGAAAACCTTCGCAAACCAACAAAAAAGCCGCCCCGCGGGCGGCTGCGTGCGCCTGAGCGCTCATCAAGCCACGCCGTGCTGCTTGAACCAGGCCAGCGCGCGCTTCCAGCCGTCCTCGGCGGGCTCCTTGCGGAAGCTCGGCCGGTAGTCGGCGTGGAAGGCGTGCGGTGCGTCCGGGTAGACCACGAACTGGCTGGCCTTGGCCGCTGCATTGCCCGATGCGGCCAGCGCAGCTTTCATCTTATCCACCGTGTCAAGCGGAATGCCGGTGTCCGCCCCGCCGTAGAGGCCGAGCACCGGGCCGTGCAACTGGTTCACCACGTCGATGGGGTTCTTGGGCGTGAGTTCGTTCTGCGTGCCCACCAGGCGGCCGTACCAGGCCACCGCGGCCTTGACCTTGGCGTTGTGCGCGTCGAACAGCCAGGTCTGGCGGCCACCCCAGCAAAAGCCGGTGACGCCCAGCCGGTTGGCATCGCCGCCGTTGGCGGCCGCCCAGGCCACGCAGGCGTCGAGGTCGCCCATGACCTGCGCGTCCGGCACCTTGGAGATCACCTCGGCGATGAGCTTGGCCATCTCGCCGTAGCTCTGCGCATCGCCCTGGCGCACGAACAGCTCGGGCGCGATCGCCATGTAGCCCGCGTGGGCGAAGCGGCGCGCGGTGTCGGCGATGTACTCGTGCACGCCGAAGATTTCGGACAGCACCAGCACCACCGGCAGCCCGGTCTTGCCCTTGGGCGCGGCGCGGTAGGCGGGCATCTTGAAGCCTTTGACGTCGATGCTCACCTCGCCCTCGGTCAGGCCGTCGGCCGACGTCTTGATGGCGGTCTGCGCCAGCGTGGGCAGCACGGACGCCGCATAGCCCACGCCCAGCGCCGCCTTGAGCGCGGTGCGACGGTTGGCCGTGCCGGTTTGCCCCGGCGCAGCGTCGAGCAGGCCGTGAGCGTCCGTGAGTTGATCGCGGTTGAGCATGGTGGGTCTCCTGGTGTGGGTTGAAAGAGGCGCGACGTGCGCGGTTCAGCGCTCATTCAGTCTATCGGCACTTGCAAAAATGTGCGGCCAGTGAAGGATTTCCCTGCAGGCTGCCTACATCGGCGGCAGAACTTCATCTGCGAAATCCGGTTGATCTGAGGCCGTCGAGTCACCCGTCTCCTCAACCGTCTTCCCCATGACCTGCTCGATGAGCCGAAGAAGTTGAGTCTTTCGCGCCTTGTAGAAGCCCTCGAAGTCGTCCGCCCTCAAAAACTCTGGATCGATCCGATGGCTGAGCAGCAAGTCATTCATGGCCGCATCTGCGATCTGTACCTGCTTGTGCTCTTGCAGCCTGCGCAAGTAGCGGGATGGCGCATCGCCGCCGATCATTCGATTGGCTTTGTATGAAATCGGCGTGCGGTTGATGATGGCGTTGTAGGTACTGGGTTTGATGCCCTTCTTCTCGCACCACGCCTGCGGGAATATGTGATGGATGTCGAGGGCGATGTCTTCCTGATCGAGTTCCTGGATTTTGGCCTTCCAGAAAAAATCGGCAGCGCCTTCGCGAAGGATGAGCATGTTGATGCCTTTGTAAGCCGCGCTTAAACGTGAGGTCAATCGATCAAGGCGATCAGGATTGAAACTCGCCTCACTCACCGTCCGCGGCACCACGTCGTCCTCGTCGACCCATCGGAGCAATTCATCGACATCGTTCGCAATGCGTGTCTCGACTGCTCCGCCATAGAGCTCGCCGAGCACGCCGCACCAGTACCACCGCGACAACTTCTCGTTGATTCGTGGCTCCAGCCAACGCTCCTGCAACACGGTCAGAACTGCCGCAAGTGGGGCCAACTGGGTGCGATACGGCAATTCGCGCGGATCACGAATGTGCTCCTTGCGCAGAAACTTTGCCGCCAGCAGAAAACCCTGTTCCACCGGACCGGCTGAGTACGCGCCACCCCACTTCTTGTAATCACCCAGTTCCAGCTCGAGAATCGTCGCTCGCTTGGCGCTGACGGGCGTTACCTGCTTGTCTTTCTTTCCCTCGGCCAAGTCCTTACGCCGCAGCTCCAGCGTGTGCAACATGGTGACGGCCTGAAGAAAGTCGGTGGCCTCAACCTGCTGAAGCACCGGCTCCTTGTCAAGGCGAGCCTTGCGAGATTCCACGCCTCGCGACTTGCTTCCATACCAGTCATCGCGGAGGTTGTAACCGTCGGCTGCGTACGTCGCCGTGACCAGCTCGAATACATTGAGCGGCACGCCACCGGTGTTGACCTTTTCGAAGACGAGGCACACCGCCTCCTTGGACGTTGCCCGGTCCAGTTGGATGATTGGCAGTTGATAGCCGCTGAACTTTGCCAGAACCTCCTGCTGAAACTGCAGGAACTGCGCCAGTTTCTCCGGGTTGTGCTGATTCAACCCTTGGAGCCAAGCCGTCCAGTCGAGGGTTTGATTGCAAGGGAAGTACATGTGCTCAAACTCCATTTCGGGAGCGCTGAGATCAAGCGTGACGACCCTGCCGAAATCAGTTTTCAGCTTCCGGTCCGGCTCCAATGCAACCAGCGCGTCCTCCAGGGCGGCATTGCCTTGGAGCGCCTTTGAAATGTCCCAGTAGTAATAACGGTCGATCCGCTTGCCTTTCTCATTTCGCGTGGCAACCGGCACCGAGAGCTTGAGCACTTGAGTCAAAGTCGTCAAACGTTGCTGACCATCGAGGATGAGCAACTCCGCCTCGCCGCTCGTCGCCGGGAATGAAACCCCCTCGACCGGGCGAATCTGGAACCGCACGTTGCCACCAGTCTGCAAGAGCATCACGGCGCCAACAGGGAACGATCGGGCGACGCTGACCAGCAAGCTGCGGATGTGGTTGTCGTCCCAGACCCACCCACGCTGAAAGTCCGGAAGCTGAATCTTGCCCTTGACGATGTCTCCGAGAATTTCCGGCAGAAGTCGCTTGGTGCTGTCAAACGCGCTCATTGTTTGATACTCCCTTCATCGAATTCAATGCGCCGCCTCCCAGTTCGCCCCCACGCCGACTTCGGCCACCAGGGGGACGCGCAGTTCGGCCACGCTGGCCATGAGGCGGGGGATTTCCTGGCGCAGCCAGTCCACCTCCTGCTCGGGCACTTCGAACACCAGTTCGTCGTGCACCTGCATGATCATCAGCGTGCCGGCGGCGCGTGCGTCCAGGGCGGCCTGCACGACGACCATGGCTTTCTTGATGAGGTCGGCCGCCGTGCCCTGCATGGGCGCGTTGATGGCAGCGCGCTCGGCGGCGCCGCGGCGCGGGCCGTTTGGGGAGTTGACCTCGGGCAGGTAGAGCCGGCGGCCGAAGACGGTCTCCACATAGCCCTGCGCCTTGGCCTGCGCGCGGGTGTCGTCCATGTAGCGCTTGACGCCGGGGTAGCGCTGGAAGTAGCGGTCGATCCAGGCCTTGGCGGCGCTGTTGTCGATGGCCAGCGCCTTGGCCAGGCCGTAGCTGCTCATGCCGTAGATGAGGCCGAAGTTGATGACCTTGGCGTAGCGGCGCTGCTCGGCGCTGACCTGCTCGGGCGCGACGCCGAAGACCTCCGCCGCGGTTGCGCGGTGCACGTCCTGCCCGGTGCGAAAGGCGGCGAGCAGCGCCTCGTCGCCCGAGAGGTGGGCCATGATGCGCAGCTCGATCTGGCTGTAGTCGGCGCTGGCGATCAGGCGCCCTGGCGGTGCGATGAAGGCTTCGCGGATGCGCCGGCCCTCGGGCGTGCGCACGGGAATGTTCTGCAGATTGGGCTCGTTGCTGGAGAGCCGCCCGGTCACGGCCACGGCCTGCGCGTAATGGGTGTGCACGCGGCCGGTGCGCGCGTCGGTCATCTGCGCGAGCTTGTCGGTGTAGGTGCCCTTGAGCTTGGAGAGGCTGCGCCACTCCAGCACCTTGGCCGGCAGGGGGTAGTCCTCGGCGAGTTTTTCCAGCACCTCTTCGTCCGTGCTGCGCGCGCCGGTGGCGGTTTTCTTCACGACGGGCAGGCCGAGCTTGTCGAAGAAGATTTCACCGAGCTGCTTGGGGCTGCCGAGGTTGAAGGGCTGGCCGGCGAGCGCGTGGGCTTCCTGCTCGAGCTGCACTAGCCGCTCGCCCAGCGCCTGGCTCTGGCGCGCAAGCACCTGGGCGTCGATGAGCACGCCGTTGCGCTCGATGCGGTAGAGCACTTCGCTGGTGGCCATCTCCAACGCGTAGATGTCGGCCAGCCGGGCGTCGGCCTGCAGCCGCGGCCAGAGCACGCGGTGCACCATCAGGCACTGGGCGGAGTCCTCGCAGGAGTAGGCCGCTGCGCGCGCCACCGGCACCTGCGCAAACGGAATCTGCTGCGCGCCCTTGCCGGCCACCTGCTCGTAGCTGATGCCCGAGAGGCCGAGGTGCCGCTCGGCCAGGCTGGCGAGGTTGTGCGGCTTGTGCACTTCGAGCACATAGCTCTGCAGCATGGTGTCGTGCACATAGCCGCGCACCTCGATGCCGTGGTTGGCGAACACGTGGCGGTCGTACTTCACATGCTGGCCGAGCTTGGCCGCCGCCGGGTCTTCCAGCCAGGGCCTGAGGCGCGCCAGTACCTCGTCGAGCGGCAGTTGCGCGGGCGCGTCCGGGCCCTCGTGGGCGAGCGGGATGTAGGCGGCGGCATCGGGCTCGACGCAGAAGCTGATGCCCACGATGCGGGCCTGCAGTTCGTCGAGCGAGGTGGTCTCCGTGTCCAGCGCCACCAGCGGTGCGGCGCGCAGGCGCGCGAGCCAGTGGTCCAGGCTCGCCCAGTCGCGCACGATGTCGTCATGGCGCGCCGGCGCGCCCGCGGCGGCAGGCTCGGCGGGCGGGTCGAACAGGTCGCCGGTGGACGGTGCCTGCGCGACCGCGCTTGTGGCGCCGCCGCCGGCCGCGGGCGCGGCGTCGAGCGCGCGCGCCAGGCTGCGAAAGCCGAATTTTTCGTAAAAAGCCCGCAGGCCCAGCGTATCCCGGTCGGTAGGCGCTAGCGAATCGAGAGCAGGCAGGCCGGGCACCCAGCCATCGAGGTCGCAGTCCGTCTTGATGCGCAGCAGCTGCTGCGCGGTGGGCAGCCAGGGCAGCGCGCGGCGCAGGTTCTCGCCGGCCGCGCCCTTGATCTCGTGCGCCTGCGCCACCAGGGCCTCGAGCGAGCCGTAGCTCTGCAGCCACTTCGCCGCCGTCTTGGGGCCGACCTTGTCCACGCCGGGCACGTTGTCCACCGCATCGCCGACCAGGGTCTGGAAGTCCAGCATCTGCTGCGGCGGCACGCCGAACTCGGCCAGCACGCCGGCGGCGTCGCGCGTCTTGCCGCTCATGGTGTCGATGATGGTGATGTGCGCGTCGACGAGCTGCGCGAGGTCCTTGTCGCCGCTGGAGATCACCACCTCCACGCCCTGCCGCGCGGCCGTGGCGGCGAGGGTGCCGATCACGTCGTCGGCCTCCACGCCCGGCACCGCCAGCACCTTCCAGCCCATGAGACGCACCACCTCGTGAATCGGCTCGATCTGCGCGCGCAAGTCGTCGGGCATGGGCGCGCGGTTGGCCTTGTACTGGGGGTAGAGCGCGTCGCGGAAGGTGGGGCCGGAGGTGTCGAACACGCAGGCGGCGTAGTCGGCCTGCACGTCGCGGCGCAGCTTTTCGAGCATGTTGATCATGCCGCGGATCGCGCCGGTGGCCGGGCTGTTCGGGTTGCCGGGGTCGGCCCGCAGGTCGGGCATGGCGTGATAGGCGCGGTAGAGGTAGCTCGAGCCGTCCACCAGCAGCAGGGTCTTCTTGTCACTCATGGGCCCATTGTGCCGCCTGCGGGCGGTCGGCACGGAGCCCCACCCTACAATCCGGCGTTGCTTCCACCGCCCCCTGCCCAAGCGCTTCCATGGCCGTATTCACCGAAGTTCCGTTCGCCGACGCCCAGGCCCTGATGCAGCGCCTGAACCTGGGCACGCTGCACACGCTGCAAGGCATCGAGGGCGGCATCGAAAACACCAACTACTTCGCCAGCACCGACCGCGGTGACTGGGTGCTGACGCTGTTCGAGCGCCTGAGCGCCGAGCAGCTGCCCTTCTACCTGCGGCTGATGAAGCACCTCGCGCAGCGCGGCATTCGCGTGCCCGAGCCGGTGGCCGACGCGCGCGGCGCGCTGGTGCACCGCGTCTGCGGCAAGCCCGCCGCGGTGGTGGACCGGCTCGCGGGCAAGAGCGTGCTCGCGCCCGAACCCCGCCACTGCGCCGCCGTGGGCGACATGCTCGCGCGCATGCACCTGGCCGCGCAGGACTTCGAACTCAGCCAGCCCAACCTGCGCGGCCTGCCGTGGTGGAACGACACCGCGCCGCTGGTGCTGCCGCACCTCGAACCCGCGCAGGCCGAGCTGCTGCGCCAGGAGCTGGCCTTCCAGAACCACATCGCCGCGGGCAGCCTCTACGCCGCCCTGCCGCGCGGGCCGGTCCATGCCGACCTGTTCCGCGACAACGTGCTGTTCGACGGCGACCGGCTGAGCGGCTTCTTCGACTTCTATTTCGCCGGCGTGGACACCTGGCTGTTCGACATCGCCGTGTGCCTCAACGACTGGGCGATCGACCTCGCCAGCGGCCAGAGCGACGCCGCGCGCACCCGCGCCCTGCTCGACGCCTACCAGGCCGTGCGCCCGCTGCAGGCCGCCGAGCGCGCGCTGCTGCCCGCCCTGCTGCGCGCCGGCGCCTTGCGCTTCTGGATTTCGCGGCTGTGGGACTGGTACCTGCCGCGCGAGGCCAGCATGCTCAAGCCCCACGACCCGAGCCACTTCGAGCGCGTGCTGCGCGCCCGGGCCCGCCACCCCGCCCCGCTGACGGAAACCCTCGCCGCATGAAGCTGCACATCGTCCCCGCGCGCACCGGCCTGGCCTGGGTGCGCTCGGGCATCACCACCTTCTGGCGCCAGCCGCTGGCCTTTGCCGGGCTGTTCTTCATGTTCATGGCCAGCATGTCGGTGGCGATGATGCTGCCCTTCCTCGGCATTGCGCTGGCGCTGGTGCTGCTGCCCGCCCTCACGCTGGGCATGATGGCCGCCACCCGCGAGGCGGTGGATGGGCGCTTTCCCATGCCGCTGGTGCTGTTCACCGCGTTCCGCGAGGGGAAGGCGCGCACGGTGGCCATGCTGCAGCTCGGCGCCATCTACGCGGCGGGCTTCTTCGGCATCATGGGCTTCTCGGCGGTGTTCGACGGTGGCGAGTTCGCGCGCATCTACCTCTTCGGCGGCGCGCTCACGCCCGAGGTGATGAAGGCCCCGGGTTTCCAGGCCGCCATGTGGGCCGCCACGCTGGGCTACCTGCCGCTGTCGATGATGTTCTGGCACGCGCCCGCCCTGGTGCACTGGGAGCGCGTGGCGCCGGTGAAAAGCCTGTTCTTCAGCCTGGTGGCCTGCGTGCGCAACTTCAAGGCTTTCATGCTCTACACCCTGGGCTGGCTGGCGGTGTTCATCGGTGCGGGGGTGACGGTGATGTTCGTCTCCGGCCTGTTTGGCAGCCCCGGCATCGCCACCGCCGCGCTGGTGCCCGCCGCGCTGATGATGGCGGCGATGTTCTTCACCTCCATGTGGTTCACCGTGCGGGATTGCTTCATCACGCCCGGCGAGCCCGGCTGACCCGCCGCGGGTCGTCCGGTCGTCATGAGCCAGCTCCTCATTCACGACTACCTCGCCCAGCTCGACCTCATCAAGAAGGTCAGCGGCAGCCAGCGCGAGACCATCGTGCGCGAAGCGTTCAAAGACCTGCTCAAGGCCTGGGGCCGCCAGCAGGGCCTGGTGTTTCTGGCCGAATACCCGCTCAAGACCGCCACCAAAACCAATATCAGCGTGGACGGCGCCCTGCTGCACGAGCTTCGCATGCCCCTGGGCTACTGGGAGGCCAAAGACGCCGCCGACGACCTTGACGCCGAGATCGGCAAAAAATTCAAAAAGGGCTACCCGCAGGACAACATCGTCTTCAGCGACGACGCCACCGTCGTGCTCTGGCAGCACCGGCAGGAAGTCATGCGCTGCGCAGTGGAAGACACCGCCGCGCTGGAAAAGCTGCTCAAACTCTTCTTCGGCTATGAGCGGCCCGAGATTGCCGACTTCCGCGCCGCCGTCGAGCAGTTCAAGACGGACCTGCCCGCCGTGCTCGACGCCCTGCGGCAGATGATCGACGGCGCCCACCGCAGCAACCCCGGCTTTCGCGCCGCCGAAGACAAATTCCTGCGCCACGCGCAGGAGGCCATCAACCCCGCGCTCACCGATGCCGACGTGCGCGAGATGCTCATCCAGCACATCCTCACCGAAGAAATCTTCGCCAAGGTGTTTGACGACAGCGACTTCCACCGCCTGAACAACGTCGCCCGCGAGCTGTACGCCCTGGAAGGCGCCTTCTTCACCGGCGCGCTCAAAAAACAGACCCTCAAGGGCCTGGAGACCTACTACGCCGCCATCCGCGCCGCCGCCGCGCAGATCGGCAGCCACGGCGAAAAGCAGACCTTCCTCAAGGTCATCTACGAAAACTTCTACAAGGTCTACAACACCAAGGCCGCCGACCGTCTGGGCGTGGTTTACACCCCCAATGAGATCGTGCGCTTCATGATCGACGGGGCCGACTGGCTGTGCGAGCAGCATTTCGGCAAAAACCTCATCGACCCGGGCGTGGACATTCTCGACCCCGCCACCGGCACCGGCACCTACCTCTGCGAACTGCTGGAGCACTTTCGCGGCCAGCCGGCCAAGCTCAAGCACAAATACCGCCACGAACTGCACGCCAACGAGGTGGCCATCCTCCCCTACTACGTGGCCAACCTCAATATCGAGGCCACCTACGCCGCCATTACCGGCGAGTACGCCGAGTTTCCCAACCTCTGTTTCGTGGACACGCTCGACAACGTCGGCCTGCACACCGCCGCACGCGGCACCACGGCCGAACTGTTCGGCAGCGTCAGCGAAGAAAACGTCGAGCGCATCCGCCGCCAGAACAGCCGCCGCATCAGCGTGGTCATCGGCAACCCGCCCTACAACGCCAACCAGCAGAGCGAAAACGACAACAACAAAAACCGCACCTACCCGCAGATCGACGCCCGCATCAAACAGACCTACATCGCCCAGAGCACCGCGCAAAAGACCAAGCTCTACGACATGTACGCCCGCTTCTTCCGCTGGGCCTCAGACCGCCTGAGCGACAACGGCATCCTCGCCTTCGTCACCAACCGCAGCTTCATCGACGCCCGCACCTTCGACGGCTTTCGCAAGGCCGTGGCGCAGGAGTTTTCCGACATCTATGTGGTGGACCTGGGCGGCGACGTGCGCGCCAACCCGCGCCTCTCAGGCACCCGGCACAACGTCTTCGGCATCCAGACCGGCGTGGCCATCAGCTTTCTGATCAAGCGTGCGCAGGCCACCAAAGACAAGCGGCCCGCCCGCGTGCACTACACCCGCCGCCCCGAGCTGGAAACCGCCGACGAAAAACTCGCCTTCCTCGCCAGCCAGCCGCTGCGCAACCTGCCGTTCGACGAGGTCTCGCCAGACATCGCGGGCAACTGGATCAACCAGACCCACAACGACTTCGACACCCTGCTGCCGTTGGCGAGCAAAGAAACCAAGGCGGCGAAGACGGCGGCGAAAGAGCGGGCGATTTTCAAGCTGTTTTCGCTGGGCGTCGTGACCAACCGCGATGAATGGGTTTATGACGAAAGCGATGTGCTTCTGACTTCAAAAGTGCAATTTCTGATTGATGAATACAACCGGCAACTCGGCTCGCCAACAGACGATCTCGGCACACTGATTAAGTGGACACGTGCGCTGAAAGCTTCATTTACGCGCCGTCAATCCTTACGATTCTTACCGAACAACGTTCGTCTCAGCCTCTATAGGCCATTTGCTTCAAGGCGTTTGTATTTCGACAAAAGCCTCAATGAATTCCAGTACCAGACGCCGCAGATTTGGCCTCAACCCGATACCAGGCAGCCCGCAATTTGTTTCACAACTGGGGGAAGGCTTGATTTTTCAACTTTCGCTACGGACATAGTTCCGAGTCTCACTGTCTTGTCGCTTGATGCGAACCAGTGCTTGGGCTTGTACCGCTTCGACGACGCCGGCAACCGCCACGACAACATCACCGACTGGGCTTTGAAGCAGTTTGCCGCCCATTACGCCGACGAAACCGGCAAGGGCAAGGGCGCGCGCAAGATCACCAAAGAGGCCATCTTCCACTACTGCTACGCCGTGCTGCACGACCCGGTGTACCGCACCAAGTACGCGCAGAACCTGAAGCGCGAGTTTCCGCGCATCCCCTTCTACGCCGACTTCTGGCGCTGGGCCGCCTGGGGCGAGGCGCTGATGGCGCTGCACATCGGTTACGAGCAGGTCGAGCCCTTTGCCCTGCGCCGCGAGGACGTGCCCGATGCCAAGGCACGCGCCGCCGGTCTGCCGCCAAAGGCGCTGCTCAAGTCCGACCCGGCTGCAGGCAGCATCACCCTGGACACCGAAACCACCCTGCACGGCATTCCGCCCGAAGCCTGGGACTACCGCCTGGGCAACCGCTGCGCGCTCGACTGGGTGCTCGATCAGCACAAAGAGAAGAAGCCCAAAGACCCCACCATCCGCGACCGCTTCGACACCTATCGCTTTGCCGACCACAAAGAGCGCGTCATCGACCTGCTGGCCCGCGTGACCACCGTGAGCGTGGAGACAGTGCGCATCGTCGAAGCCATGCGTGACGCACCGCGTTGACACTTATTTTTTGATAGCGCCACCTGACCGGTTGGCGCTGGGGTTGCGGCGGAATACCTGAAAATCCGGCCCAAGGGCGCCCCACCCTCCCCCGCCACCGCCCTCACACCGGCGTGAGCTTGGCCACCGACAGCGCCAGCCACTTGGTGCCGTGGCGGGTGAACTGCACCTGCGCGCGGGCATCCGCCCCGGCGCCTTCGATGGCGAGCACCTTGCCCTCACCGAACTTGTTGTGGAACACGGCCATGCCGGCGCGCAGGCCGTGCTCGGGTTCGGCCCTGCGCTCGGGCACGGGGCCGGCGCCGAAGTCGAGGGCGCTGAGGCTGCTGCGGCCCCAGGCGGGTTGCGGGCTGCGGCTGCGCGCGGCGGCGTCACCCCAGGGCGCGCTGCGGGACCAGGGCGCGGTGTCGGCCGCGGCGGCGCGGCGCGGGGTGATCCACTTGAGCGCGGCTTCGGGCAGTTCGTCGAAGAAGCGGCTGCGCAGGTTGTAGCGCGTCTGGCCGTGCAGCATGCGGGTCTGCGTGTGGCTCAGGTACAGGCGCTTGCGCGCACGGGTGATGGCGACATACATCAGGCGGCGTTCTTCCTCGAGGCCGTCGCGGTCGCTGGCCGCGTTCTCGTGCGGGAACAGGCCTTCTTCGAGGCCGGTGATGAACACGGCGTCGAACTCCAGGCCTTTGCTGGCGTGCACGGTCATGAGCTGCACCGCGTCCTGCCCGGCCTGGGCCTGGTTGTCGCCGGCTTCGAGCGCGGCGTGGGTGAGGAAGGCGGCCAGCGGGCTGAGGGTTTCGCCGGTGTCGGCGTCGGGGGTGAACGGGGCCGAAGGGGACGGGGCGAGCGGCGCGTCGAGCACTGGCGCATCGGGGTCCAGGCCCTGGCTGGCCGGGCTCTGGCTCAAGGCGCCGGCGGCGGGCCGGGTTTCGTCCAGCGGCAGCGCCACGGCGTCGCGGCCGAAGCCTTCCTGTGTGACGAAGCTCTCGCCGGCGTTGACGAGTTCCTCCAGGTTTTCGATGCGGTCGGCGCCCTCGCGCTCGGTGCGGTAGTGCTCGATGAGGCCGCTGTGGTCGAGCACGAGTTCGATGATCTCGCGCAGCGTGCGGCCTTGCGTCTGCTCGCGCAGCACGTCGATCCGGGCGACGAAGGCGCCGAGGTTCGCACCCGCCTTGCCCGGCACGGCGCTGACCGCATCGACCAGCGCGCAGCCGGATTCGCGGGCCACGTCCTGCAGCTGCTCCAGCGTGCGCGCACCGATGCCGCGCGGCGGGAAGTTCACCACGCGCAGGAAGCTGGTGTCGTCGCGCGGGTTCTCAATCAGCCGCAGGTAGGCCAGCGCGTGCTTGATTTCGGCGCGCTCGAAGAAGCGCAGGCCGCCGTACACACGGTAGGGCACGCCGGCATTGACCAGCGCGGTTTCCAGCACGCGGCTTTGCGCATTGCTGCGGTAGAGCACGGCGATTTCGTGCCGCGCGAAGCCGTCGCCGCGCACGAGCTGGCGCACTTCGTCGACCAGCCACTGCGCCTCCTCGAAGTCGCTGGCGGCCTCGAACACGCGCACCGGCTCGCCCGCGCCCTGGGTGGTGCGCAGGTTCTTGCCCAGCCGCGCCGTGTTGTGGCCGATCAGCGCGTTGGCCGAGTCGAGGATGTGGCCGAAGCTGCGGTAGTTCTGCTCGAGCTTGATCTGGTGGCGCACCTGGTACTCGCGCACGAAGTCGGCCATGTTGCCCACGCGCGCGCCGCGGAAGGCGTAGATGCTCTGGTCGTCGTCGCCCACGGCCATGATGGCGCCGCCGCCCTCGCCCGGCAGGCCGACGATCATCTTCAGCCAGGCGTACTGCAGTCGGTTGGTGTCCTGGAACTCGTCGACCAGCACGTGGCGAAAGCGCCGCCGGTAGTGCTCGCGCACGGCGTCGTGGTCGCGCAGCAGCTCGAAGCTGCGCAGCATGAGCTCGCCGAAGTCGACCACGCCTTCGCGCTGGCACTGCTCCTCGTAGAGCTGGTAGAGCTCGACCTTCTTTCGCGTGTCCTCGTCGCGCTGGGGCACGTCGGCGGGGCGCTGGCCATCTTCTTTGCAGCCGGCGATGAAGTACTGCAGTTGCTTCGGGGGAAAGCGCTCCTCGTCCACGTTGAACTGCTTGCACAGGCGCTTGATGGCGCTGAGCTGATCCTGCGTGTCGAGGATCTGGAAGGTCTGCGGCAGGTTCACGCTGCGGTGGTGCGCACGCAGCATGCGGTTGCACAGGCCGTGGAAGGTGCCCATCCACATGCCGCGCACGTTGAGCGGCAGCATGGCCGAGAGCCGGGTGAGCATCTCCTTGGCGGCCTTGTTGGTGAACGTCACCGCCAGCACGCCGCCCGGCGTGGCCTGACCGGTCTGCAGCAGCCAGGCGATGCGCGTGGTGAGCACGCGCGTCTTGCCCGAGCCCGCACCTGCGAGGATGAGCGCGTGCTCGGCCGGCAGCGTCACGGCGGCGCGCTGCTCGGGGTTCAGATGGGCCAGCAGCGGGCTGTCCTTGGAGATTTCTGGGAACATCGGGGCATTGTAGGAAGCCGCCCATGCACATTCCGTCCTCTGTCCCGAACCCCGCGCACGCGGCGCGCCGGGCCCGGCTGTCCCGCTTCGGGGGCGGCGGGTGTCTGGGCTGCTCTGAGCGCCGTCCCGCTGGCGATCCGGCTGGCTCTGCCGCAACTGCCAAGAGCGGGGTCGTTCCCCGCGGCCGCACCGGCCGCCGCGCGTGGCACGGCTGGGTCGCGCGGCTCGCCGGCGCGCTGCTGGTCGCGTTGACGAGCCCGGCGGCGCTGGCGCAGCCCGCATCCTGCAGCAGCGACGGCGTGCCCGTGCCCGCCGTGCTGCGCGAGCGCTTCCTCAGCGCCGACTGTGCCGACTGCTGGCGCGACACCGCGACGCCCGGCGCCGAACCCGGCATGCTGGCGCTTGACTGGGTGCTGCCCGGCACGCAGGGCGATGAGGCGCCGCTCTCGGCCGTGGCCCGGCCCGAGGCGGCGCAGCGGCTGGCGCGGCTGGGTCTGGCGCTGGCAGCCGGTGCCGCGCACCGCGATGCACCGGTGCAGGCCGCCAAGCGCCGCACCCTCAGCCGCAAGCCGCCACCGCACCTGCTGCGCGTGGTGCAAGGCCAGGCGCTGGGCGGCTACCTGGGGGTGGAGATCCGCTACGCCACGCCCAAACGCGCCGTCACGCCGCTTACCGCCTGGCTGGCGATGGTGGAAGTGCTGCCCGAGGGCACCGAAGGCAACCCGGTGGCAAGGAATCTGGTCAGAAACCTGCACACCCCAGCGTGGAACGGTGAGGTGTTGCTATCAAAAACGAAGAAAGCCCCGCTGCGCGACCTGCGCGCCATGAACATCCCCGAAGGCGCCCACCCCGCCAACCTGCGCCTGATCGGCTGGATCGAAGACGCCAGGGGCCGGGTGCTCGATGTGGCGCTGACGGATTGCGGGTCGTAGGTCGGTCGCCGGCGACGGTGGCTGTTGCGTTGAACCGCGGGCTGCGGACTGCGAACCCAGGCCACCCCCTTCCCCGCGTACAATCAATCACCGGGCCCAAGTTTCTTGCGCCCGGTTTTTTGTGCCCGCTTGCCGGGCGAAGAAGCCGGTTGCAGGCCAAGCGCTCACTCGTATCAACGACCTTCAGGAGCTTGGTTCACCATGGAAATCTTCGACTACGACAACATCCTGCTGCTGCCGCGCAAGTGCCGCGTGGAGAGCCGCTCGGAGTGCGACGCGAGCGTGCAGTTCGGGCCGCGGCGCTTCCGGCTGCCGGTGGTGCCGGCCAACATGAAGACCGTGGTCGATGCGTCGATCTGCCTTTGGCTTGCGCGGCACGGCTACTTCTACGTGATGCACCGCTTCGACCTGGACAACGTGGCCTTCGTGCGCCACATGCACGCGCAGGGGCAGTTCGCGTCGATCTCGCTGGGCGTCAAGGCGCCGGACTACGCGACGGTGGACCGCCTCGTCGCCGAGGGCCTGGTGCCCGAGTACGTCACCATCGACATCGCCCACGGCCATGCCGACAGCGTGCGCAAAATGATCGCTTACCTCAAGGAGAAGCTGCCGCAGACCTTCGTCATCGCCGGCAACGTGGCCACGCCCGAGGCGGTGATCGACCTCGAGAACTGGGGCGCCGACGCCACCAAGGTGGGCGTGGGGCCGGGCAAGGTCTGCATCACCAAGCTCAAGACGGGCTTCGGTACCGGCGGCTGGCAGCTCTCGGCGCTCAAGTGGTGCGCGCGGGTGGCGACCAAGCCCATCATCGCCGATGGCGGCATCCGCAGCCATGGCGACATCGCCAAGTCCATCCGCTTCGGCGCGACGATGGTCATGATCGGCTCACTGTTCGCCGGCCATGAGGAATCCCCCGGCCAGACGGTGGAGGTCGACGGCCAGCTCTACAAGGAGTACTACGGCTCGGCCAGCGACTTCAACAAGGGCGAATACAAGCACGTCGAAGGCAAGCGCATCCTCGAGCCCATCAAAGGCAAGCTTGCCGACACGCTGACCGAAATGGAACAGGACGTGCAAAGCTCCATCAGCTACGCCGGCGGCACCAGGCTCATGGACATCCGCAAGGTGAACTACGTCATCCTCGGCGGCGACAACGCGGGGGAGCACCTGCTGATGTGAGCGGATGGAAGACAGAAAGCCCGAAGTTCCCCTGTTTCGGCGTCAACCGCGAAAACCTCATTCCGGTAAAGAATTTGTCGGCAAAAATTAGCCCGGCCTAGCGACACTTTTCTAAAGCATGATCCAGAGTTAGACGCTGTACCGTGATCGCGTTTTTTACACTTGGCAGGAGCTGTTCTGGCCGTCCGCCGGCTGAATAGAATGACTTATTGAAAAGTTGAATAATCGCAAGAGGGTCTTGACACGGGACAGGAAATAACTTCAACAACGGATCCACGATGACTAGTGGACACTCAAAAAGATCTATCTTCAAAAGAGCATCCGATGCGCTCTTTATTCGATCCAAATGGTAAGAACTGACAGGACCACCTGGATGATTATCGAGCTCTTTTTCAATGTCATTAAGTGCATTTTGCATGCTCCTCAAAAGAGAACCTATTATAATTAGAAATTTACGCTCTTTCTCGGATTGCCTTTTGTTTTCCAAGTTCCAGTGCGCAGCGATTTGTCTTCTTCCGACTTCCATCGCCGCGAAAATAGCTAAGATTGATCCAACGGCCTGTACCCACGCAGCGGCAGCACTGCTTTCACTTAGCCATCGAAGCAATGACCATCCCCCAATCGCAGCCAGCGAGATTGAGAACGCGATTACGGCAACAACCCCGCATCCAATTATCTCAGGGAGGCCACAGGGCTCATCATTATCAGCCGACTTCATGATGCGTGGAATTGTTTATGGAAGATGGTTATAGAGGTATTTTATAAAAGTCAACCAACTTTCAACCAACCACCCAAGCGCCAAACGGCGCGCCCCCCTATCGTTCCTGAAGCATCCCCAGCGCCAGCGCGTGCAGGCGTTGCCCGGGTTCCACCAGCGCTTCGAGGGCGCTGAAGTGGTTGCGGCCGGGCAGTTCCTCGCACACGGGCACGGCGCGCGGGCCCCAGGCGTCGCGGATCAGGCGGTTCTGGCGGATGAACTCCGGGCTCTCGTCGCCACCCACCACCGCCGCCAGCGTGCCGGTGCGTGGCGCGGGCAGGCGCGCGGGGCTGGCCTTGGCAACCTGCGCGGGGGTGAAGCGCAAGTCGTCCTTGACGAAGGGCGTGTGGCGCAACGGCGCGAGGTCGAACACGCCGGAGATGGACAGCGCGCGCCGCACCAGGCCCGCAGGCAGATCACGCCCCAGTTCGCGCCAGCGGCACAGCAGCAACATGGCCGCCAGATGCCCGCCGGCCGAATGCCCGGCCACCACGATGCGCGCCGGGTCGCCGCCGAAGGCGTGGATGTTGCGCGCCACCCAGGCCAGCGCGCACACCATCTGCAGCGTGATGTCGGGAATGCTCACCGCCGGGCACAGCGCGTAGTTGGGCACCACCACGCAGGCGCCTTGCGCGGTGAAGGCGGGGGCGATGAAGGAGTGGTCGGCCTTGTCCAGCGCGCGCCAGTAGCCGCCGTGGATGAACACCAGCACCGGCGCGCCGCCGGCCGGCCCACCGTTGGTCGGCGCAAACACATCCAGCGTCTCGCCGACGCCGCTGCCGTAGGCGATGTCGAGCGAGCAGGGCTGCGAGGCGCGCGCGGCGGCCGAGTCCGCCGCCCAGCGGGCAAAATGCGCGCCGTGCTCGGGCACCAGGGCGCGGTTGTTGTACATGCGGTCGAGCCAGGCGGGGTCGATGCGGGGCATGGGGGCAGTCTCCGGGCAATGGATGGTGGGTACATCATCGCACCAAGCCGCTTTTCTGGCTGATTCACCGTTTCCCCAGCGCCAAATGGTCAGGTTTCGCTATTTTTTCAGGAGTCTTCAATGAAGCTTTGCGTCCTCGGCACGGGCAACATGGGCTTTCCCATGGCGCGGCGGCTGTGCGCGGCTGGGCACGGCGTGCGGGTGTGGAACCGCACCCGCGCCAAGGCCGAGCCGCTGGCCGCGCACGGCGCGCAGGTCTGCGACACGGCGGCCGAGGCGGTGGCCGGCGCCGAAGTCGTGGTCTGCCTGCTGGAGAACGGCCCCGTGGTCGGCCAGGTGCTGTTCGAACAGGGCGCCGCAGCCGCGATGGCACCCGGCGCCCTGGTGGTGGACATGTCTTCCATCAAGCCGGCCGAGGCCCGCGCGCATGCGCAGCGGCTGGCCGACAGGGGCCTGGCCCATCTGGATGCGCCCGTCTCCGGCGGCACCGTGGGCGCGGAGGCCGGAACGCTCGCCATCATGGCCGGCGGCGACGCGGCGGACTTCGCGCGCGCCGCGCCCGTGTTCGCCGCACTCGGCCGCGCCACGCACGTGGGGCCGCACGGCGCGGGGCAACTGGCCAAGCTGGCCAACCAGATGATCGTGGGCATCAGCATCGGCGCGGTGGCCGAGGCGCTGCTGCTGGCCGAGCGCGGCGGCGCCGACATGGCCAAGGTGCGCGAAGCCATCTCCGGCGGCTTTGCCGACAGCCGCGTGCTGCAGGTGCATGGGCAGCGCATGGTCGAGCGCGACTTTGCCCCTCGCGCGCGCATGACGGTGCAGCTCAAGGACTTGCACAACGCGCTGGACACGGCCGCCACGTTGGGCTTCGACGCGCCGGTCACCGCCCTCTTCGCAACACTCTACGAACACGCGGTGGCCGACGGCCTGGCCGATCTGGACCATGCCGGCCTGTTTGTCGAACTGGCGCGGCGCAACGGGATGCGCTGATGCGGCCGCAGCCGCGCGCCAGACCGGCCATCGACGCCGCGCGAGCTTGCTATAATGCGGGACTCCGTGTGGGGGGGTAGCTCAGCTGGGAGAGCGTCGCGTTCGCAATGCGAAGGTCGGGAGTTCGATCCTCCTCCTCTCCACCACCGGTTTCGTGGGTTCTTAGCTCAGTTGGTAGAGCAGCGGACTCTTAATCCGTAGGTCGTAGGTTCGAATCCTACAGGACCCACCACCTCGAAATCCCCAAACGAAAAGCCCGGCAATGCCGGGCTTTTTTGTGGGTCAGAGCGCCGCGCAAGGCGGCGCCCCATCAACCGCGCGAGAACTTCGCCGGCTTGCCCTTGCCATGCGGCACGAAGGGCTTGCCCGCCGGTGCTGCGCGGTGCACGCCGGGCTTGGCAAAGCCGCCGGGCTTGCCGCCGCGGCCAAACTCACCACGGCCGTGCGCCTCGTGGCGGGGCGCAAAGCCCTCGTTGAAGCGCGGTCCATCGTGGCGCCCGGGGCCGTTGAAGTCGCGGCGCGGGGCGTCGAAATCCTCTCGTGGCGCGAACTGGCGCGGCCCGCGCGGGGCGAAGCGCTCACCCGCGCGCGGCGCGCTGCCGCCAGCGCCGAACTTGCGGTCACGCGAGGGGGTGGAACGCGGCCCGCGGTCGCCAAAGCCCGCGGCGCCGAACTTGCCCGGCGCCGAAGCCGGGAAGCGCTGCGTGGGCTCGAGGCCGGGCACCGTCTCGGCCTTGAAGTGCTGGCGGCTGTAGGCCTCGATGTCGAAGATCTTGCGCCGGTCGCGGAACTCGGCGAAGGTCACGGCCAGGCCGTCGCGGCCCGCGCGGCCGGTGCGGCCGATGCGGTGGGTGTAGTCCTCGGCTTTCATCGGCAGGCCGAAGTTGAACACGTGGGTGATGGTGGGCACGTCGATGCCGCGCGCGGCCACGTCGGTCGCCACGAGGATCTGCACCTGCCCGTTGCGCAGCGCCATCAGGCGGCGGTTGCGCAGGCCCTGGCTCAGGGCGCCGTGCAGGGCCACGGCAGAGAAGCCGTCCTGCTGCAAGTCGTTGGCCAGGCCGTCGCACTCCACCTGGGTGCTGGCGAACACGATGGCCTGGTCGATCGACGTGTCGCGCAGCCAGTGGTCGAGCAGCTTGCGCTTGTGCGTGGCGTTGTCGGCCCAGAACAGCACCTGCTTGATGTTGGCGTGCTTCTCCTGCGGCGAGGCAATTTCGATCTTCTGCACCGAGGCACCGTTGTCGTGCATCACCCGCATGGCGAGCTGCTGGATGCGCGGCGCAAAGGTGGCGCTGAACATCATGGTCTGCTGGCGCGTGGCCGTGAGCTGGTTGATCTCGGCCAGGTCATCGGAGAAGCCCAGGTCGAGCATGCGGTCGGCCTCGTCCACCACCAGGAACTGCACCTGATCGAGCTTGATCTGCATGGAGCGCTGCAGGTCCAGCAGGCGGCCCGGCGTGGCCACGACGAGGTCGGCGTTCTGCAGCCGGGCGATCTGCACCTGATAGGGCATGCCGCCGACGATGTGCGCCACGCGCAGGCCACGGCAGTGCTTGACGAGTTCGATGGCGTCCTGCGCCACCTGCTGCGCCAGCTCGCGCGTGGGGCACACCACCAGCGCGCCGGGCGTGGCGGCCTTGAAGTGGCGCGGATTCGTCGGGTCCTTGCGGCGCGCGCGCTTCGGGGGGGCTTCGCCGCGCGCGGCGGCCTCGGCCAGCGCCTGCTGGTGCTGCGCCTCTTCGAGCGCACGCTGCGCGGCCTTGCGTTCGATCAGCGTGTGCAGCACCGGCAGCAGGAAGGCCGCGGTCTTGCCGCTGCCCGTCTGGCTGGAAACCATCAGGTCGATGAAGCCGTGGGCGTCACCGGCCTGGCCCTGGCGCGGCAGCGCCTTGGGGATGGTCTTGAGCTGCACCTGCGTGGGCTCGGTGTAGCCCAGGTCGGCCACGGCGCGAATCAGCTCGTGCGCGAGGCCCAGGCGTTCGAAGCCGTTGGGTTCCCGCGCGGGGCTGTCGGTCACGGCGGGTTCGGAGGAGAAAACGGCTGCGTCAGCCGGTGCGAGGGGCGAAACATCGCCCGCCGCTGCAAAAGCGTCGGTCATGAAGTGCTCACTGAATGGACGGCGCCGCAGCAGGCGCCGCGGCGTTTCGTCGATGGTCAAGAAAACATCAACCATCAAACGAAACCCGGTGCTCGGTCCATCCGCGTCGGGGGGATGGCGAGCGCCGCTGCGAAGCGGCGAACCGGCTGGCCTGGGCATGTCCAGGCCGAGTGTGTGAGGGGAGATGCAAGAAAAACGGTGCACCGAGGCACCGCAAGCCGAATTATCGCACGGTTCGCGAAACGCTGCGGGTTTTCCCTGAATCCCCGCGGACAAGCCTTCCGCGAGGGCCGGCCCCAGAGGCTGGGAGGGAATTGGGCGTGCCTAAAAAGGCGCCCGAGACGGCCCCCAAAAGCACGCCCGAGAAGGCGCAAAGCCCGGCCGTAGCGCGGGCTATGGCGCGCATTTGCCACGCCCTCGGCGCGCCTTTGGGCGTCAAGGCGGGCGTGACCGATATTCTTTCGGGCTTTCAGCCCTCGAGCCGGATGAAATGCGCCCGGTAGTGCGCCAGCTCGTCAATCGACTCGTGCACGTCGGCCAGTGCGGTGTGCAGCTGCCGCTTCTTGAACGCGTTGCACACCTCGGGCCGCCAGCGTTTGGCGAGTTCCTTGAGCGTGCTCACATCCACATTGCGGTAGTGGAAGAAGGCCTCCAGCCGCGGCATGTAGCGCACCAGGAAGCGGCGGTCCTGCCCGATGGAGTTGCCGCACATGGGCACGCTGCCCTTGGGCACGTAGCGGGCGAGGAAGTCGAGCAGGATGGCCTCGGCCTGCGCCTCGTCGAGGGTGGAGGTACGCACCTTGTCGATGAGGCCGCTACGACCGTGCGTGCCCTTGTTCCAGGCGTCCATGCGGTCGAGCACTTCGTCGCTCTGGTGAATCACCAGCACCGGCCCGTCCACCCGCGGCTCCAGGTCGGGGCCGGTGACGACGACGGCGATCTCGATCAGACGCTCCTTCTCCGGGTCCAGGCCGGTCATTTCGCAGTCGAGCCAGACGAGGTTGCGGTCCGATTTGGCCAGGGCCGGGGTTTGGAGAGAGGTTTCGGGCGCATTCATGCCGCGATTGTCGCGCACCGCCATGGGGGCAGTGCCCCGCCGCGTCCTGCCCCGCCCTGCGCGCGCCACGGATTCCCCGGCGGCAGCGCCCGGCTCAGGCCCCCCTTCCCCTACACTTGGCGCCCATGATCGACCCCAGTCTGGCCCCCCTGGCCTGGAGCTTCACCTTCGCGGCCGTGCTGCTGCTCGGCCTGTTGCTGCGTCTGTGGCTGGCCAGCCGGCAGATCCGCCATGTGGCGCGCCACCGCGAGGCCGTTCCGGCGCCGTTTGCAGAACGCATTTCGCTCACCGCCCACCGGCGCGCGGCCGACTACACCGTGGTGAAGACCCGCTTCGGCCTGCTGGAGATGGCGTGGAGCGCCGCCGTGCTGCTGGGCTGGACGCTGCTCGGCGGGCTCGACGCGCTCAACCGCGCGCTCATGGAAGCGCTGGGCGGCGGCATGGTGCAGCAGCTCGCCTTGCTGGCGGGCTTTGCGCTGATCAATGGACTGGCGGAGCTGCCGGTGTCGCTCTACCAGACCTTCGTGATCGAGCAGCGCTTCGGCTTCAACCGCATGACGCCCCGGCTGTGGCTGTCCGATCTGTTCAAGGGTGTGCTGGTGGGCGCGCTCATCGGGCTGCCGGTGGCGGCGCTGCTGCTGTGGATCATGGGCTCCGCCGGGCCGTGGTGGTGGCTGTGGGCCTGGGGCGCCTGGATGGCCTTCAACCTGTTGCTGCTGATGATCTACCCGATGTTCATCGCGCCGCTGTTCAACAAGTTTCAGCCGCTCGTGGACGAGTCGCTCAAGGCCCGCGTGACGGCGCTGATGCAGCGCTGCGGCTTTGCCGCCCAGGGCTTGTACGTGATGGACGGCAGCCGGCGCAGCGCGCACGGCAATGCCTACTTCACCGGCTTTGGCGCGGCGCGGCGCGTGGTGTTCTTCGACACCTTGCTGCGCCAGCTCGACACCACCGAGATCGAGGCCGTGCTGGCCCATGAACTCGGGCACTTCCGCCGCCGCCACATCCTCAAGCGCGTGCTGCTGATGTTCGGCCTGAGCCTGCTGGGCTTTGCGCTGCTGGGCTGGCTGGCCACACAGACCTGGTTCTACGCCGGCCTGGGCGTCACGCCCAACCTGGGCGCGGCGTTCGGCGCACCCAACGATGCCCTGGCCCTGCTGCTGTTCGCGCTGGTGCTGCCGGTGTTTTCCTTCTTCATCACGCCGCTGTGGTCGCAGCTGTCGCGCCGGCATGAGTTCGAGGCCGATGCCTTTGCCGTGGAGCAGACCAGCGCGCACAGCCTCTCGAGTGCGCTGCTCAAGCTCTACGAGGACAACGCCTCCACCCTCACGCCCGACCCGCTGTATGTGAAGGTGTACTACTCGCACCCAAGCGCCGCCGAGCGGCTGGCGCGCCTCGCGGGCTGACATTTCATGGAAAAACCACCGTACTCCAGCGCCGTTCGGTCTTTGTCTGCTACTGAATTGGTAGTCGCCATGAACACCCTCGACGGCTGGACGCTGCACGGGGAAGGCGCTTCGCTGTGCCTGCAGCGCCGCTTCGACGCCGCCGGCTGGGCCGCGCCCCTGGCCCTGGCCAACGCGGTGGGTTGCCTGGCCGAGCGCCTGAATCACCACCCCGACCTCATCGTGCAGTACGGCCACTGCACCGTGCAGTGGCGCACCCATGACGTGGGCGGCATCACCCGGCTCGACGTCGAAGCCGCGCAGCGCGTGGACGCTCTGTGGCGCGCGCTGCAGCCATGAAGGCCCGGCGCCCTGCGCATTCCTCCGATGCCCCTGCACTGCGCAGCGGGCTCGTCGTCGCCAGCCACGGCCGGCACTGCCTGGTGGAAACGCCCGAGGGCCAGCGCGTGCGCTGCCACCCGCGCGGCAAGAAGCTGCAGGCGGTCGTCGGCGACCGGGTGCAGTGGCTGCCCACGCAGGACGAAGGCACCATCGAACACATCGAGCCGCGGCGCAACCTGCTCTACCGTAGCGACGAACTGCGCAGCAAATCCTTCGCCGCCAACCTCGACCAGGTGCTGATCCTCGTCGCCGCAGAGCCGGAGTTCTCCGAGCAGCAGCTCGCCCGCGCGCTGATCGCCGCCGAGGCCGCCGGCATCGCCGCGCGCATCGCCTTGAACAAGCAAGACCTCGCCGACCCGTTCGCCGCCGCCTGGCAGCGCCTCGCGCCTTACCGCGCCATGGGCTATCCGGTGCATGCGCTCTCGCTCAAGTCCGCAGCAGCCGAGACGCTGCCCGCGCTCACCGACACCCTGCAAGGCCGCGCCACGCTGGTGCTGGGCCCCTCGGGCGCTGGGAAAAGCTCGCTGATCAACCGCCTGGTTCCCGGCGCGCAGGCGCAGACCGGGGAAATCTCTCAGGCCCTGCAGTCAGGCCGCCACACCACCACCAGCACCACCTGGTACTGGCTCGACGCCGACCGCCGCTCCGCGCTGATCGACTCGCCCGGCTTTCAGGAATTCGGCCTGCACCACATCGAGCCCACCACCCTGGCCACCCTGATGCCCGACCTCGCCGCGCACCTGGGCCAGTGCCGCTTCTACAACTGCACCCATCTGCATGAGCCGGGCTGCGGCGTGAGCGCCGCGGTGGGCCAGGCCGCGCCCGCCGGCATCCATCCCAACCGCTACCGCATCTACCGCGAGTTGTTCGAGGAACTGTCGCAACCGCGCTTCGCGGGCACCCGCTGAAGCCGGCGGCGCCCTCGGAAGTTGCGAATGAATCGGGCGCGCCCGAGCAGGCTATCGGGAAGGCACCGATCAAGGCGCAAAGCACGGCCGTCGCGTGGGCTATGCCGAGCCTTTGCAACGCCGAGTGGGGGCTTGGGGGCGGGATGAGCGGGCGCGGAGGGCTCGTTCACCACATGCTCAGCCCAGCAGCCGCGCCAGCGTGAGCAAGGCCAGCAGCAGCAGCCACAGCACCACAGAGCGCCACACCAACCCAACCACCAGGCGCAAGTGCCCGGCCTCGGGCGCGCGCTGGGTGGCGGTGTCGTCTTCCGGTGGCTCGTCCGCGTCGGGTTCGCCGCCGGCCACCGCCCCACGCGGCGCCGCAGCCGCAACGCCGGGCTCCAGATTCACGTCGATGGCGCCAGCCGCAGCAGCAAGGATCACCGCATCGTTGTCGGCATCGGGCCCGCGCTGCACACGGCTGCGCCAGGCGTCGATGGCATCCTCGAAACGCCCCACCACCGCAAAGCCCACTGCCGTGACCCGCGCGGGCAGCCAATCCACCTGCGCCCAGGCGGTCTGCGCAGCCGCGCGCAAGGCGATGCTCTCCGGCCGCACCGCCTGCGGGCGGGCCACCAGCTCGGCCATGCGGTAGAGCACCGCCCCGGCCGGCCCCAGGCCCAGCGCCGCCAGAATCGAGAACCAGCACAAGGTGCCGAACACATGCCGGTGCGCCGCCAGCACCGAGTGGGCGATCAGGCGGCGCAGGATCTCCTCGCGTGGCCATTCGGCCACCTCCACCTGCTGCCATTGCGCCAGCAGCAACCGCGCCCGCGCATCGTCGCCACCCTCGAGCGCGTCGCGAATCTCGGTGAAGTGGTGGCTGAACTGCCGAAAGCCCAGCGTGACATACAGAATCGCCGTGCTCCACAGCACCGCCGCCGGCCAGCCCAGCGCCGCATGCAGCGCCAGATTCACCAGCAGGGCCAACAGCGCCGGCAGGCCGGCCGCCATCGCCCAGGCCAGCCAGCCGTGGTGGCGTTGGCCGGCATCGAAATTGCGCGCCACCCAGCGCACCCAGGCCCGCGCTGCCGCATGCACCGGGTTGTCGGCCGCAAGCGGCCGCACCTGCTCGATCAGCAGCGCAAACAGAATGGCGAAGAAACTCATGCGCCGATCATATCGGTCATGCACGGCCGGGCGGCGCGCGCGGAGGGTGCCCGCCCTGGCGAGCAGTTCAGGTGCCGATACCGTCAGGCCTGCAGAAACCGGTAGAAGTTACGCAGCATCGCCGCCGTGGCGCCCCAGATGAAGCGCTCGCGCCGCTGTGGGCCCTGCGGCTCCAGGTACGGCATGGACAGCCAGTGGCGGTGAACGCCATTCCAGTTCACCTCGTGGTGGCGGTGATGCGCCGGGTTCATCAGAAAGTCCAGCGGCACCTCGAAAACGTCCGCCACCTCCTGCGGATTGGCCTGCAGGCGGGCCTGCGCATCCACCAGCGCCACAACCGGCGTGACGGCATACCCCGTGCCCGTGACATACACCGGCAACTGGCCCAGCACCTGCACCCGCTCGGGTGCGAGCCCCACCTCCTCCTGCGCCTCGCGCAGCGCCGCTGCCACCGCATCGGCGTCGTCCGCATCGATGCGCCCCCCGGGAAACGCAACCTGCCCCGCGTGCGAGGAGAGATGCGCGGTGCGCTGGGTGAGCAGCACCGCGGGGGGCTGCGCCGGGTCCGCGCCCACGCGCAAGCCCATCAGCACCGCCGCCGGCACCGGGGCACGGTCGGCAAAGCCCGGCTCGCGCACCACCTCGGGCGTCCAGGCGGGTGAGCGCGCGAAGCGCTCGCGCAGGCGAGCCGGGGCGAGCGCGCCCGACGGCACGGGCGCGAGGTGCGCATCCACCGCAAGCACCGGCACGGTGCGCGGGTCGAATCCGGGCGGTAAGCGTTGGGAGGACGATGTGGACATGCAGGGTGTGGCGCAACCCGGGGCCCGAAATGAAAAAGCCGCCGGCGTCTGCAGACGCGGCGGCTCGGGGCGCGCGGTTAGCGCGAGGCCGATCAGGCGGCCGGCGTTGCCGCCTTGACGCGCGAGGGCAGCTTTTCCTTGATGCGCGCAGACTTGCCGCTGCGGTCACGCAGGAAGTACAGCTTGGCGCGACGCACATCACCGCGGCGCTTGACTTCGATGCTGGCGATCAGCGGGCTGTAGGTCTGGAACGTACGCTCCACGCCCTCACCGCTGGAGATCTTGCGCACGATGAACGCGCTGTTGAGGCCACGGTTGCGCTTGGCGATCACCACGCCTTCGTAGGCCTGCACCCGCTTGCGGTTGCCTTCGACCACGTTCACGTTGACCACAACGGTGTCGCCAGGGGCGAATTCCGGGATGTTCTTGCCCAGGCGGGCGATTTCTTCCTGCTCGAGAGTCTGGATCAGATTCATGCTTACCTCATCACGATCATGCCCACGCTACACAGAAGGCGGCCGGGCGTGCGCAAAGCACCGTTCCCATCATTGTTTGCCGCGGCTGGGCAGAGGATCGAAAAGCCCATCATTATATGCCAACCGCACCGCCGAGCTGGCCCCCCTGCGGCAAGCGACGCCAAAAGTTCAACTTTCGGCTTGGCGCGACGAGCGCGCGAGCCGCTGCAGCAGGGCCTCGTCCGCGGGTCCAAGCCGACCCTGCACCCGGGCCTGGTCGATCAGGTCGGGGCGGTGGCGCGCGCTGAGTTCAAGCCGCTGGTCACGTCGCCAGCGCTCGACCTGCGCATGGTGCCCGGACAGCAGCGTCGGCGGGACGGCCCGCCCCTCCCACACCTCGGGGCGCGTGTAGTGAGGGCAATCGAGCAGCCCATCGAGTTCGGGGTTGAAACTGTCGAGCGCGTGGCTGTCTGCGTCGCCCAGAACCCCCGGCTGCAGCCGCGCAACCGCGTCGAGCAAGGCCATCGCCGCAATCTCGCCGCCGGAAAGCACGAAATCCCCCAGGCTCAGCTGCACGTCCACGAAGGCGTCGATGAAACGCTGGTCGATACCCTCGTAGCGGCCGCAGATCAGCACCGCCCCCTCACTGCGCGCCCACTGGGAGACGACGCCATGGTCGATGCGCGCACCGATGGGGGAAAACAGAACGACCGGCGCACCGGCGTCTGCGCGCTGCTCGCGTATGCGTTGCAGGCAGCGGCGCAAGGGCTCGGCCATCATCACCATACCCGGGCCACCGCCAAAGGGCCGGTCATCGACCCGGCGGTACGCCCCATCGGCGTCGTCCCGCGGGTTCCAGAGGTGGACGTCCACCTGCCCACTCGCATAGGCGCGCCGCGTCACCCCCACCTGCAGGAACGGCGCGAACAACTCGGGAAACAGGGTGATGACGTCGAAACGCATGGGGCGCCGATCAGCGGGATGCACGCGGGGGGGCGTCAATAGTCGGGCGACCAGTCCACCCGGATGCAGCGGCCGGCCAGGTCAACCGTGTCGATGAAAGCCGACACGAAGGGAATCATGCGCTCGCGCGGCTTCTCCCCGGGTTCGGCGGGCGCCTCGATCACCAGCACGGTCTGCGGCCCGGTGGACAAGAGTTCACGCACCGTGCCCAACGCGATGCCCTCGCGGTTGACCACCGTCAGGCCGAGCAGATCGACCCAGTAGTACTCATCCTCGGCAGGCGTGGGGAAGCTCGAGCGGGCGACGAACACGCGGGCGCCCTTGAGCGCCTCGGCCGCGGAACGGTCGGCCACCCCGGCCGCATGGGCGACGACCCCGCCGCTGTGCTCACGCGCGTTGCGCACCGACAGCGCACGCACACCGGAAAAGCCTGCGGCCCCGCGCTCCGGCGGCAGGAGAAACCACTCGCGGCAAGAAAAAAGCGCCTCGGGTGAGGCGCTGTAGGGCTGGACGCGGAAGCCACCGCGGATGCCCCAGGCATCGACGATGCGGCCCACTTCCACCGCATCGGCCGGCAGCTGCGCCCCTTCGGGCGCTGCGGCTTGCGGCATGGCGCGCTCAGGCGGCCTTGGCGGCGGCCTGCTTGATCAGGCGCTCGACGGTGGGCGACGGCTGGGCGCCGACGCTGCGCCAGTAGGTCAGGCGGTCCTGGGCGATGCGCAGGCCCTCTTCGCCCTCGACGGCGATGGGGTTGTAGAAGCCGATGCGTTCGATGAAGCGGCCGTCGCGGCGCTCGCGCTTGTCGGCGACGACGATGTTGAAGAAGGGACGGCCTTTGGCGCCGCCGCGGGCGAGTCGAATCACAACCATGGTTTATCCTGTGGGTGGAAGATGTGTTTTCAGCGTTGAGACACGCGACATGGCCACCCGGCCAGCGACACACTGAAAAGCCTTTGATTGTACGACGTTTCGCGACCGCTCAATGCCCCTGCTTCGCCCCAGCACCCCTGACGACATCCCCGCCATCACCGCAATCTACGCGCACCACGTGCTGCATGGCACCGGCACCTTCGAAACCGAGCCCCCCACAGAAGCCGAAATGGCCAGGCGCCGCGAGGAAGTGCTCGGCCGCGGGCTGCCCTGGCTGGTCGCCGCGGAGGGCGGCGAGGTGCTCGGCTTTGCCTACTGCAACTGGTTCAAACCGCGCCCGGCCTACCGCTTCAGCGCCGAGGATTCGATCTACATCGCCCCGCACCGGCAGGCGCAGGGGCTCGGCCGCGCGCTGCTGGCGGAGTTGGCCACGCAGGCCGAGCGGCGCGGGGTGCGCAAGCTCATCGCCGTCATCGGCGATGCATCCAACACCGGCTCCATCGGGCTGCACCGCGCGCTGGGCTTTGCGCAGGTCGGGGTGATCGCCTCGTGCGGCTGGAAGTTCGGCCGCTGGCTGGACATCGTGCTCATGGAAAAATCGCTGGGTCTGGGCGACTCCTGCGCCCCCGAAACTTCGAGGGCTTCCGCATGAAAAACAAAACCTTGGCCGCCTGGCTGGCCTTTCTTGGCGGCCCCTTGGGACTGCACCGCTTCTACCTTCATGGCCTGGGCGACTGGCTGGGCTGGCTGCTGCCGATTCCGAGCGCGCTGGGGCTCTACGGCATCGAACGGGTGTTCGAATACGGGCAGGACGACACCCTGAGCTGGCTGCTGATCCCGCTGCTGGGCTTCACCATCGCAGGCTGCGCACTGCAGGCGATCCTGTTCGGGCTGGCGACACCGGAGAAATGGAACGCCCGCTACAACCCTCAGGCCACGCCCGACGCCGCCGCCGGGCGCACCGGATGGCTGACCATCGGCGCCATTGCCACGGCGCTGCTGGTGGGAACGGCGGTGCTGATGGCCAGCATTGCCTTCAGCTTCCAGCGCTACTTCGAATACCAGATCGAGGAAGCGAGAAAACTGTCCGAGTGACGGCCGCTGCGCTGGCGAGCGCCTGGCCCTGCGGCGTTCACAGGGGCGCCCGGTCTTGCAGGCGCTCGATGCGCTGGCCCGCAGTTGCCGCCAGTTCGGCCGACGCCACCCATTGCGGCCTAAGTTCTGCCAGCGGCCGCAGCACGAAGGCGCGTTCGCCCATGCGCGGGTGCGGCACCACCAGCGTTGGCGACGTGATGCGCCCGTCGCCATAGCGCAGCAGGTCGAGGTCCAGCGTGCGAGGGGCGTTGGGGAAAGGACGCTCCCGGCCGAAGCGGGCTTCGATTCGCAGCAATTGATCCAGCAGCGCCGGCGCGGTCCATGCGGTGCGAACCAGCACGACGGCGTTGAGGTAATCCGGCCCGCCGGCGCCGATGGGTGCGCTGCGGTAGAGGCTCGAAGCGCTGACGAACTGCGTCAGCGGCAGACGGGCGATGGCCTCGCGCGCGGCCCGCAGGGTCGCTTCCGCCGGCCCGAGATTGGCGCCCACGCCAATCGCCGCCAGAACCGCATCACGCGCCATGCCCGGCATCGTGGAGGACGGGGCCGCGACGGGAGCGGCTTCGCTCACGTTGCCTGCGGAGGGGTCGGCTCACGCGGCGGTACGTCCGCGGCGGCCCCGTCCGAGCCCGCGGCGCCCCCGGCACCCGCCGGCTTGCGACGACGGCGTCGGCGCTTTTTCGGGGCGTCGCTCGCCTCGCCCGTCGGCGCGGCGGCGTCGGCGTTTTCGTCAGGCACAGCATTGCGCGCAGGTTCGCGAGCCGTCGTCGTGGCCGCCACGCCCGCGCCACCGGAGGCCGCCACGCGGTGCACGCGCGGGGCCTTGCGCTGTTCGGCCTTGAGTTGCTGCAGCAGGTCGTCGCGGGTGGCGTCGTCGGCCTGGCTGAACTCCTGCCACCAGTCGGCGAGCACCTCGTCGATCTCGCCCACGTCGGCGCGCAAGCGCATGAAGTCGAATGCCGCACGGAAACGGGGCTGCTCGACCAGACCATACGGGGCGCTGCCGCTGCGTTTTTCGAAGCGTGGCTGCATCGTCCAGATCTCGCGCATGTCCGCGCCGAGCTTGCCGCGGCCGGACACGTCGCCGATGCGCGCGTCGAACACTTCGTCGATGGCACCCAGCAGCGCGGGATGGGCATGTTCGCGGCGCGCGAGCCGCTGCTGCCAGCCCTCGCGCACGTCCGACCACAGCACGCAGGCGAGCAGAAAGCTCGGTGCCACGGGCTTGCCCTCGGTCACGCGGCGGTCGGTATCGGCCAGCGCCGCCCGGACGAAGGGGGTGTCGGCGCGCTCGACCACGAGGTCGAGCAAGGGGTAGATGCCGCGCGAGAGCCCGAGCTTGCGCAACTGCTCGACGGACGCGAGCGCATGCCCCGTCTGCAGCAGCTTGAGCATTTCGTCGAACAGGCGGCTCTGCGGCACGTCGGCCAGCAGCGGCAGTGCCGGCGCGAGGGCGCGGGCGGTCTTGGTCTCGAGCGTGAAGCCCAGCGCCGAGAGCTTGGCGGCAAAGCGCACCGCCCGGATGATGCGCACCGGGTCTTCGCGGTAGCGGGCGGCGGGGTCGCCGATCATGCGCAGCACGCAGTTGCGCGCATCGTGCAAGCCCTTGTGGTAATCCACCACAACCTGCGTCTGCGGGTCGTAGTACATGGCGTTGATGGTGAAGTCGCGGCGGACCGCGTCTTCTTCCTGCGGGCCCCAGACGTTGTCGCGCAGCACGCGCCCGCTGGCATCGACGGCGTGTTTCATGCCCGCGAGTTCAGCCTTGCTGGTGCGCTCGTTGCCGGCAACGGCCTCGACGGCGGTGTTGTCGAGGTAGGCGCGAAAGGTGGACACCTCGATGACCTCGTGCTCGCGGCCGCGGCCGAACACGACGTGCACGATGCGAAAGCGCCGGCCGATGATGAAGGCACGCCGGAACAGGCTCTTGACCTGCTCGGGCGTGGCGTTGGTGGCGACGTCGAAGTCCTTGGGGCGCAGCCCCAGCAGCAGGTCGCGCACGGCGCCCCCGACCACATAGGCCTCGTAGCCTGCGTCCTTGAGGGTGCGGCACACCTGGATGGCCCGCTCGTCGACCAGCGAGGCATCGATGCCGTGCACGGCCGCGCCGATCTCCTCGCGGCGGCCGAACTTTGGCTTGCTGCGGCCACTGGTCTTGCCGAGCAGCTTGTCGATGAAGGTCTTGATCATGGCGTCAGTCGAAGAGGTTCAGAATGCGCCAGCCCCGCTGCTCGGCCACCAGACGCAGGCGCGGGTCGGGGTTGGTGGCCACCGGAACGTCGGCCTGTTCGAGCAGGGGCAGGTCGTTGAGCGAATCGGAATAGAAATGCATGTCCACGGCGGCGCGCGCCAGGCCACGCTGGCGCAGCCAGTCGTCCACGCGCCGCACCTTGCCCTCGCGGAACGAGGGCACGCCAGCGATTTCGCCGGTGATCCAGCCGCTGGCGTCGCGCGCGAGTTCCACGGCAATCAGGTGCTCCACGCCGAACGCCTCGGCGATCGGCCGGGTGACGAATTCATTGGTGGCGGTGACGATCACCACCAGGTCGCCGGCGGCCTGGTGCGCCTGCACGAGCTCGCGGGCCTGCGGCTTGATCGCCGGGCCGATGACCTCGCGCATGAAGCGTTCGCGCGCAGCGTGGGCCCGTTCGGGGCCCTGCCGGCGCGCGGCTTCGGTGGCAAAGCGGACGTAGTCGTGGATGTCGAGCGTGCCGGCCTGGTAATGGGTGAAGAAGTCGTCGTTGCGCTGGCGGAAGTGTTGCGGGTCGGTCCAGCCGATGTCGGTGGTGAACACGCCCCAGGCGTAGTCCGAATCCAGCGGCAGCAGCGTGTGGTCGAGGTCGAACAAGGCCAGCCGGGTCTTGTCTGCAGTCACGCGTTCTCCAGCATGTCTTTGATCAGCGGTATGGTGATGGCGCGGCGCGTGCGCAGCGCGTGGTCGTCGAGCTGGTCCAGCAGCGCCGCCAGGCTGCCCAGGTCACGCGGAAAGCGCGCGAGCACGTAGTCGATGACGTCGTCGCGCAGCACCAGGCCGCGCGCATGGGCCTGCGCGCGCAGCACGGCGCGGCGCACGGATTCGTCGGGCGGCTGCAGGGCATACACCTCCCCCCAGCCGAGGCGACTGCGCAGATCTTCGCGCAGGCGCAGATCGGCCGGTGGCAGCCGGCCGGCCGCCAGCACGCCCCGCGGCGGCCCGGAGGCCGGCGTGAGCGCGTTGACAAACCAGTTGAAGGCCTGCTCCTGCTGGGCGGCGGTGTAGAGGTGCACGTCGTCCATGAGCACGGCCGCCCAGCCTTCGTCGAAGGTCTGGCCGGTGACCGATGCGGCATCGAGCCGCCCCACGCGCAGCCCACGCTGCGACAAGGCCTCCGCCGCCGCCTGCAGCAGGTGCGACTTGCCGCTGCCCGCTTCGCCCCAGAGGTAGGTCGGCACGCTGGGTGGGCGCGCGCCGCCGACCCAGCGCTGCAGGTGTTCCAGCGCCCCGGCATTGGCGCCAGGGACGAAGCGATCCAGGGTTTGCGGCACCGCCAGCCCGATGTCGAGCGCGATCTGCTGCATCAGCGCTGCTCCGGCACGCGCGCAGCGCCGCGGTACAGAGGGCTGCGGAGGTAGCGGTCGCGGGCGCGCCGCAAGGCCACCAGCACCACGGCGCTCGCGGGCAGCGCCACCAGCACGCCGGTGAAGCCCAGCAGCTGGCCGAAGGCCATCAGGGCGAAGATCACCGCCAGGGGATGCAGACCCACCCGCTCGCCCACCAGCCGTGGCGTGAGGAAAAAGCTCTCGATCAACTGCCCCGCCCCGTAGACGACGCCAACCATCAGCATGGTTTCGAGCACACCGAACTGCAGGAGGCCCGACAGCGTGGCGAGCACGAGGCCGAGACCGAAGCCCAGGTACGGCACGAACACCGCGAGCCCGGTGAACACCCCGATCGGCAGCGCCAGCGACAGGCCGAACAAGGCCAGCCCGAGGCTGTAATAGCCTGCAAGCACCAGCATCACCAGCAGCTGGCCGCGCAGGTACTGGCCCAGCACTTCGTCGGCCTCGCGCATGAAGCTGTCGAAGGTCTGGCGCAAGGGCAAGGGCACCAGGCCGACGATGGAGGCGGTGAAGCGGCTCCAGTCCGCCAGCAGATAGAACAGGGCCACCGGAATCAGCACGGCATTGCCGGCAAGCGTCAGCGCGGCATTGCCGCCCACGCGCAGCGACTTGAGCACCGAGCCGAGCACGCCCTCGCCATTGCTGCTGAGGTAGTCCAGCAGATGCGCCTTCACGCTATCGACGCTGAGTGCGGCCTCCTCCACGCCCAGCCGCGCCAGCCAGGGGCCAAGCGCCGCGCTGGCGCGGTCGATCAGCGCCGGCAGTTGCGCCTGCAGCAGCGGCAACTGGCGGGTGAGCACCGGCACCAGCATCAGCAGCAGGCCGAGCACCAGCACGATGAAACCCAGCTCGACCAGCAGCACCGCAGCCACACGCGGCATGCGGCCCCTGGCCCAGGCATCCACCCGGTCCACCACCGGGTTGAGCGCGTAGGCGAGCACGGCGGCGACGATGAAAGGGGTGAGCACGCCCGAGAGCGACCACAACAGCAGGCCGATCAGCAACACCAGCACGCCCCAGGCGGCAGCGCGTTTGGCGGGTTGATCGAAGGCCATGGGCATGGGGGACGGAAGAAACGAGGAGGTGACGCCGTAAAATCGGCCCGATTCTAGGCGCTGCGGCGCCCTCACCCGACCTCAGCGCCCCCCGGCGCCCTCCCCCGATGACCCAAGCCTCCTCCCCCTCTCCCTTGCGCTACAAAGATGCCGGTGTGGACATCGACGCCGGCGACGCCCTGGTCGAGCGCATCAAGCCGCTGGCCAGAAGGACGCTGCGCGAGGGCGTGCTGGCCGGCATCGGCGGCTTCGGCGCGCTGTTCGAGGTGCCCAAGCGCTACCGCGAACCGGTGCTGGTTTCCGGCACGGACGGGGTGGGCACCAAGCTCAAGCTGGCGTTCGAGTGGAACCTGCACGACACCGTGGGCATCGACCTGGTGGCCATGAGCGTCAATGACGTGCTGGTGCAGGGCGCCGAGCCGCTGTTCTTCCTGGACTACTTCGCCTGCGGCAAGCTCGACGTGGACACCGCCGCGGCGGTGGTGGGCGGCATCGCGCGCGGCTGCGAGCTCTCGGGCTGCGCGCTCATCGGCGGCGAGACGGCCGAGATGCCCGGCATGTACCCGCCGGGTGAGTATGACCTTGCGGGCTTCTGCGTCGGCGCGGTGGAAAAGAGCAAGATCCTCACCGGCCAGAACGTGCGGCCCGGCGACGTGGTGCTGGGCCTGGCCTCGGCCGGGGTGCACTCCAACGGCTTCTCGCTGGTGCGCAAATGCATCGAGCGTGCGGGCAGCGACCTGCCCGCCACGCTGGACGGCCAGCCGTTCAGGCAGGCCGTCATGGCGCCGACGCGGCTGTACGTGAAGAGCGTGCTGGCTGCGCTGGCGCAGCACCCGATCAAGGCGCTGGCCCACATCACCGGCGGCGGCCTGCTGGAAAACATCCCCCGCGTGCTGCCCGAGGGCCTGGCCGCCCACCTGCGGCAGGGCAGCTGGCCGCAGAGCGAACTGTTCGCCTGGCTGCAGAAGGTCGCCGGCATCGACGACGTGGAGATGAACCGCACCTTCAACAACGGCATCGGCATGGTGGTGGTCATCGCCGCCGAAGACGCTGCCGCCTGCGCCGCCACGCTGCGCGCACAGGGCGAGACGGTGTACGAGATCGGCCTCATCGCGCCGCGCGGTGCGGGCGCGGCGGTGGTGGTTGGCTGAGCGCAGAGCGACGCTGGACGAGTTCCTCGGGTGACCCACGCACGCGTCGCCTGGGCAACCGCCCGTCGCACACGGGCGGGAACGGGTAGTTCAATTTTTATAGCTAAACCTGACCAGTTGGCGCTGGGGCTCCGGGATTTTCTTTGCCAAACCGCCGCCGGAAGCGGTTTTGAGCACTCCCCAACCGCCCCTCAGCCGCGCAAGGCCTCGCGCAACTGCACCACGCGCTCGGCAATGGCCTTGCGGTCGATGGAGCGGCCAGCGCGGGCGAGGTAGAGCTCCAGGTCCTGCACGGCGGCGCCCAACTGCCCGGTTTCGGCCAACACCAGCCCGCGGTCGCGCCGGTGCTCCCAGGCCTCGGGCTGCAGCACGACGAGCCGGTCGAGCACGGCGCGCAGCGCGGGCCAGTCCTCCGCCGTCTGGTGGATGTCCTTGAGGTTGCGCAGCATGCGCGCGAGGATGTCGCGCGGCGTGGCCGGCATCAGGTAGAGGTCGAGCGGCGCATCGAAGCCCTCCTCCTCGAAGGCGCTCTGGCGCTCGTCCTGCAGCCGCTCGTCCAGCGCCTCCCGGCTGAGCGACTCACCCGTGAGCGGGTCGATCACCACCAGCCCGGCCGACACCCCCACCTTCACCAGAAAATGCCGCGGGAAGTTGACGCCGTAGGCCACCAACCCGACGCCGCGCGCCATCTCGAGCCACAGCACCGCCAGCGACACCGGAATGCCGCGCCGCGTCTGCAACAACTTGTGCGGGTAGCTGTTGTCCGGATCGTGGAAATGGTTGACGTTGCCGCCAAAGCCGAGCTCGCGGAAGAAGAACTGGTTGAGCACCCACAGCCGGTGCAGCGAAGCGGCATCGGCGGGCAGGCGCCGGCGCAGCCGCTCGATGAGCTGGTCCACCTCGGAGAGCGTGTGCTGCACATCGAGCTCGGGGTATTCGTCCAGCGCGAGGCTGGTGGCCGCCTCGAGCAGGGGCAGATCGTCATCGCTGCCCACCAGCGTGGCGAAGTACTCCAGAGGCGATGGGGGCTGCAGATTGAGGTTCATGGGTCGAAGAATACGCCGCCCTCAGCGGCGCAACAATTGCCGCAGGTTCACCCCGGCGGCCATGAGGGCACCGAAATACAGCATCACCGAAGCCGCCAGGCACAGCGCCAGCCAGACCACGCGCTGCAGATGCCGCCCGCGGACGTCGATCCACTCCAGCGACGACGCCGCCCAGAGCAGAAACACCGCCAGCAAGGCGCTGGCCGCCAGCACCTGCAGGCCAAACCGCCCCCAGCCCGGCGAGGGTCGGTAGCTGCCCCGGCGCATCAGGCCAACCAGCAGCCACGCGGCGTTGATCAGCGCCCCCAGCCCGATGGCCAGCGCCAGCCCGGCCTGCCGCAGGCTGGGCACCAGCACCAGGTTGAGCAGCTGCGTGAGCAGCAGCACCGCCACCGCGATGCGCACGGGGGTGCGCATGTCCTGGCTCGCATAGAAGCCGGGCGCCAGCACCTTGATGGCGATCAGGCCGATGAGCCCCACGCCATAGCCTTGCAGCGCCAGCGTGGTCTGCGCCACGTCATGGGCGGTGAACGCCCCGTAGTGGTAGAGCACCGCCACCAGCGGCGTCGCAAAGGTCAGCAGGCCCACCGCGCAGGGCACGGCCAGCAGCACCACCAGGCGCAGGCCCCAGTCCAGCATGCCGGAATACGTCGCAGCGTCCCCGGCCGCCTTGGCTGCGGCCAGTTGCGGCATCAGCACCACCCCGAGCGCCACGCCCAGCAAGGCGGTCGGGAACTCCATCAGGCGGTCGGCGTAGCTGAGCCAGCTCACGCTGCCCGCGCCCAGGTGCGAGGCGATCTGCGTGTTGATCAGCAGCGAGAGCTGCGCCACGCTCACCCCGAGCAGGGCCGGCACCATCAGGCGGGCCACCCGCTGCGAGGCCGGATCCGCCCAGGCCGCGCGCAAGCGTGAGAGGCCCAGGCCGATGCGCGGCATCAGGCCCAGCCGCGCCAGCGCCAGCAACTGCACCCCCAGTTGCAGCACCCCGCCCGCCATCACCCCCACCGCCAGCGCGTAGATCGGCTCGACGCCCCGACTCTCGAGCCAGGGCGCCCCCCACCAGGCCGCGCCGATCATGCAGAGGTTGAGCAGCACCGGCGTGGCCGCGGGCACGGCAAAGCGCTTCCAGGTGTTGAGCACCCCGGCGCACAGGGCCACCAGGGACATGAAAGCGATGTACGGGAACATCCAGCGCGTCATCACCACCGCGGCGTTGAAGCCCCGCGGCTCCTGCTGCAGCCCGCTGGCCATCACCCAGACCAGCGCGGGCGCCGCCGCCACGCCCAGCAGGCTCAGCAGCAGCAACACCGCCGCCAGCAGCGAAGCCACGTCGTCGATGACCTGGCGCGTGGCGGCCTCGCCATGCTCGGTGCGGCTTGCCGCCAGCACCGGCACGAAGGCCTGGCTGAACGCCCCTTCGGCAAACAGCCGGCGAAACAGGTTCGGAATGCGGAACGCGACGTTGAACGCATCGGTCAGCGCGCTGGCGCCAAAGGTCGCCGCAATGATCAGTTCCCGCGCCAGCCCGGCCACGCGCGAAACCAGCGTCCACGCCGAAACCAGGGAAGCAGATTTGAAGAGGCCCACCCATCAAGTGTAGTGGGCCGCCCGGCACCGGCCGGCCGCCTTCGGGCCGGGCCGCGTGCAAAACAGCCGCCCTGCTACAATTACGGGTTTTGCTGACATCATCCTGCAACCCAAGGACACCTCATCATGGCTTCCAAACCGAAGAAAAAGAACCCGCGCCTGGCGTCGGGCCGCAAACGCGCCCGCCAGGACGTCAAACTCAACGCAGCCAACTCCTCGCTGCGCTCCAAGTACCGCACCGCAGTGAAGAACGTCGAAAAAGCCGTCCTCGCCGGCGACAAGGCCAAGGCCACCGAACTGTTTGCCAAGATGCAAGCCGTGGTGGACGCCGTTGCCGACAAGGGCATCTTCCACAAGAACAAGGCCGCTCGCGACAAGAGCCGCCTCTCGGCCAAGGTCAAGACCCTGGCCGCAGCCGCCTGAGTCTTCTCAGGCCCTCAGCCCGCAGCGGGCCTTCCCCGCTGCGCCGTTTGTAACGGGTGCGCTGTCAGCAAAAACGAAAAAGCCGCGGTTCGCGGCTTTTTTTGTATCCGGGGTGTGGTCGGTCAGGGCCGCTCGGGCAACAGACAGGCTTCGACCGTCTGCAGGTGGTTGTCGCGCGCGAAGTTCATGCAGAAATCCCAGGCCATCGGTTCGGCTTCGCGCAACGCGGGGTGCACCACCACGCATTTCACGCCCTCGAGCACCGTGGGCACGCACCACGGCGAATAGCTCAGCGCGCTGGCCTTGCGCGCTCCGCCGGGTCGGAAACCGCTCATCACGCCGGCCAGGCGTTCGGCCCAGTCACTCGGGCGAAACGTGCGCCCATCCCGGGTCTTGCCCAGGATGAAGACTTGTTTGTCGGTGGATTCCATCGGGTCGATGCGTGCAAGAAGCGCGCCATGCACGAGGATCGCCCGTGCTGCGCCGCACAAGTATTCTATCTTATATAAGACTTGGCCTCGGATCTCCGGCCGTGCGACCCAAGCCGCCGAGATGCACGGTGGAAACGGTCCACCGCGCTGCGCCGCGGCCGCGCCTCGTCATCGCACGGACGCAGGCTTGTCCTAGAATCCTCTTCCGGCGGCCCGGATCTTCGTGGGCCGCTTCTTTTTCAGGAGTCCCGAATGTCCGCCATCGATGACGTCAGCGAACCCCATGTCATGCACACCTACGCGCGGCTGCCCATTGCGCTCTCGCGTGGGCAAGGCTGCCGCGTCTGGGACACGCAGGGGCGACAGTACCTCGATGCGCTGGCGGGCATCGCCGTCAACACCCTGGGGCACAACCACCCCAAACTGGTGCCGGCCCTGCAGGATCAGATCGGCAAGATCATCCACAGCTGCAACTACTACCACGTGCCCAACGCCGAGAAGCTCGCAGCCAAGCTCTGCGAGCTCTCCGGCCTGAACAAGGTGTTCTTCTGCTCCACCGGGCTCGAGGCGAACGAAGCCGCGCTCAAGCTCGCTCGGAAGTACGGCCACGACAAAGGCATCGCCAGGCCGCAGATCGTCGTTTACGAGAAGGCCTTTCACGGCCGCTCGATTGCCACCCTCAGCGCCACCGCCAACCGCAAGGTGCAGGAGGGCTTCGAGCCGCTGGTGGAGGGCTTCATTCGCGTGCCGCTCAACGACATCGACGCGCTCAAGGCCGCCACCGCCAACAACCCCGACGTGGTGGCCGTGTTCTTCGAGACCATCCAGGGCGAAGGCGGCATCAACCCGATGCGCTGGGATTACCTGCGCCAGGTGCGCGAGCTTTGCACCGAGCGCGGCTGGCTGCTCATGATCGACGAGGTGCAATGCGGCATGGGGCGCACCGGCAAGTGGTTCGCGCACCAGTGGGCCGGCATCGTCCCGGACGTCATGCCGCTGGCCAAGGGACTGGGCTCGGGCGTGCCCATCGGTGCCGTCGTCGCCGGGCCCAAGGCCGCCGACATCTTCAAGCCCGGCAACCACGGCACCACGTTTGGCGGCAACCCCCTGGCCATGCGCGCGGGGGTCGAAACCATCCGCATCATGGAAGAGGACGGCCTGCTCGCCAATGCGGCGCGGGTGGGCGCGCACCTGAAGCAGGCGCTGATGCGTGAGCTCGGCACCGTTGCGGGCGTCAGCGAGATCCGCGGCGAGGGCTTGATGCTCGGCATCGAGCTCGACCGTCCCTGTGGCGTGCTCACCCAGCGCGCTGCCGACGCGGGCCTGCTGATCAGCGTCACCGCCGACAAGGTCATCCGCCTGGTGCCGCCGCTCATCCTCACCGAGGCCGAGGCTGACGAAATCGTCGAGCGGCTCGCCCCTGTCGTCAAAGCCTTCCTGACCGGAGATGCGGCATGACGGTCAAGCACTACCTGCAGTTCACCGACTTCACGGCCGAGGAATACGCCTATCTGCTCGAGCGGGCGGCCCTGCTCAAGCGCAAGTTCAAGAACTACGAGAAGCACCACTCCCTGGCCGATCGCACGCTGGCCATGATCTTCGAGAAAGCCTCCACCCGCACCCGGGTGAGCTTCGAAGCTGGCATGTACCAGCTCGGCGGCAGCGTCGTGCACCTGACCACCGGCGACAGCCAGCTCGGCCGCGCCGAGCCGATCGAGGACAGCGCCAAGGTCATCAGCCGCATGGTCGATCTGGTGATGATCCGCACCTTTGGCCAGGACAAGATCGAGCGCTTCGCGGCGCATTCGCGCGTACCGGTGATCAACGGGCTGACCAACGAGTTCCACCCCTGCCAGATCCTGGCCGACATCTTCACCTACATCGAGCACCGCGGCTCCATCGCGGGCAAGACCGTCGCCTGGGTGGGCGATGGCAACAACATGGCCAACACCTGGCTGCAGGCGGCCGAACTGCTGGGCTTTCGTGTGCATGTGAGCACGCCCGGCGGCTACGAAGTGAACCGCGCGATCGCCGGCGTGCGCTCCAACGCGAGCTACGCCGTCTTCGAAAACCCCATCGACGCCTGCCGTGACGCCGACCTCGTCACCACCGACGTCTGGACCAGCATGGGCTTCGAGGCCGAAAACGAGGCGCGCCGCCAGGCCTTTGCCGACTGGCGTGTGGACGACACCATGATGCGCGCGGCCAAGCCGGATGCCCTGTTCATGCACTGCCTGCCTGCGCACCGCGGCGAGGAAGTCACGGCCGAAGTGATCGATGGCCCGCAGTCCGTCGTCTGGGATGAGGCCGAGAACCGCATGCATGTGCAAAAGGCGCTGATGGAGTACCTGCTGCTCGGTCGGCAGCCCTGACCTTTTCACCCCACCGTTCCCTTCAGGAGACTTCCCCCATGGCCGCACAGACCCCCGTGTGCAACTTCGGCTGGAAAGCCCCCGATTTTTCGCTCCCGTCCACGGACGGGCGGACCGTCTCGCTCGCCGACGTGCGCGGGCCACGCGGCACCCTGGTGATGTTCATCTGCAACCACTGCCCCTATGTGCAGGCCATCCTGCCGCGGCTGCTGGAGGACGTGCGCGCACTGCAGGCCGAGGGAATCGGCGTGGTGGCCATCTCCAGCAACGACGTGAGCGCCTATCCCGAGGACAGCTTCGAACACATGCGCACACTCGCCCAGGCGCGCGGCTTCGGCTTCCCCTACCTCTACGACGAAAGCCAGGCCGTGGCCCGCGCCTACGATGCCGTTTGCACTCCGGACTTCTTCGGCTTCAATGCCGCGCTGGAACTGCAGTACCGCGGCCGTTTCGACGCCTCGCGCAAGGAGGCCGCACCCGAAGGCACGCGGCGCGATCTGCTCGAGGCCATGCTGCAGGTCGCCCGTACGGGCGAGGGCCCGCGCGAGCAGATCCCGAGCATCGGCTGCTCGATCAAGTGGAAAGACGCCTGAGCCGCTCCACGCCATGAGCGACTCGGCCTGCACCCGCTGCGGCGCATGCTGTGCGAGTTTTCGCGTGGATTTTTCGGTGCATGAACTCTTGTCGGGCGGAGGCGCCGTGCCCGATGGGCTGGCCATCTCCCTGAACGACAGCCTGTGCCGCCTGCGCGGCACCGACCATGCGCCCCCGCGCTGTGCGGCATTGACCGGCCAGGTCGGCGAGCAAGTGGCCTGTGCCATATACGAGTGGCGCCCGTCGCCATGCCGGGAGTTCGAAGCCGGCTCCGAAGCCTGTGCCCTCGCCCGACGCCGGCATGGGCTGCCTGCGGAATCATTCGCGCTGTGAAAGCCAGATGACTGGCCGCTGCGGCGGCTTGGCCGCCTCGGCGGCCTGCGGCGGCCGTGCGCCACCCCTCGTCGTGCACGACCCGCACGACGAACACGCCGCGCACGCACCCGGCAGGGCGTGCGCACGCAAAGCCGGGTGCAACCGACCCAGGCGCGTTCGCAGTGCCTGCGGCATGAAACGCCAGGCGAGGTACAGCAGCGCCCAGATCACGATCAGGCCCGCGAGAAGCCCCTGGACCATCGTCACCCTCCCCATCCCAGCGCCAGAGCCACCCGGTAGGTGACGAAGCTCGCCAGATAGGCCAGCGCGAACAGATAGCCGGCCATGAGCAAGGGGTAGCGCCAGCCGCCCGTCTCCCGCCGCACGGTGACCAGGGTCGAGATGCACTGCGGCGCGAACACATACCAGACCAGAAGCGACAGCGCCGTGGCCAGCGACCAGGATTGGGCGATCACCGCGCCGAGTTCCTTGGCGACGCCCGCATCGGTCGCCGACAGCGCATACACGGTGCCAAGTGCGCCCACCGCCACTTCACGCGCCGCCATGCCAGGCACCAGCGCGATCGCGATCTGCCAGTTGAAGCCGATGGGTTCGAACACATGGGCCAACACACTGCCGATGTGCCCGGCCACGCTGTAGCGGATCGCGGGGCCGGTTGCGCCGTCCGGCGGGGCCGGGAAGCTGGAGAGCGCCCACAGCAGCACCATCAGCGCCAGGATGATGCCGCCGACGTTGGTGAGAAAAATCTTTGCCCGCGTCAGCAGGCCCAGCACCACGTTGCGCGGCGCCGGCCAGCGGTAGGCTGGCAACTCCATGAGCAGCAGGCTGGGCTCGGTGCTGGTGCGAAAACGTCGCATGACCCAGGCCACCGCCATCGCGCTGAGCACCCCACCCGCATACAGCACGAACAGCACCAGGCCCTGCAGATTGAACAGCCCGCCCACGCTGCGCTGCGGCACGAAGGCGCCGATGAGCAAGGCATACACCGGCAGGCGCGCCGAGCAGGTCATCAACGGGGCCACCATGATGGTCACCAGCCGGTCGCGCCAGTGCGGAATGGTGCGCGTGGCCATGATGCCCGGCACCGCACAGGCAAAGCTCGAAAGCAGCGGAATGAACGAACGGCCCGACAGCCCTACCGCGGCCATGGGGCGGTCGAGCAGGAAGGCCGCCCGCGGCAGGTAGCCCGAGTCCTCGAGCGCCAGGATGAACAGAAACAGGATGAGGATCTGCGGCAGGAACACCAGCACGCTGCCCACCCCGGCAATCACCCCATCGACCAGCAGGCTGCGCAGCACCCCCTCGGGCATCAGCGCCTCGACCAGCCGCCCGAGCCCCTCGACGCCGGACTTGATCGCATCCATCGGTACGGCGGCCCAGCTGAAGACGGCCTGGAACATCAGGAACAGCAGCGCCAGCAACAGCACCATGCCCCAGACCGGGTGCAACACCCAGCGGTCGATCGCGTCGTCCGCCGCCAGGGCCGAAGGCCCCTCGTGCACGCAGCGCGCGACGATGCGCCGCACCTCCTGCTGCGTGGCCGTGACCCGTGCGAGCTCGTCATCCTCCGAGCCCAGCGGCGCCACCGGCGGCACGGTGGCCGCCACGGGCGTGCTGGCATCGAAACCGTCGAGCCAGGCCAGCAAGGCATCGGCCCCGTGCTGGCGCACGCCCACCGTCTCGACCACCGGCATGCCGAGTTCGCGCGACAAGGCCTCGCGGTCGATGACCAGCCCCTCCCGCGCCGCCTGATCCGACATGTTGAGCGCGAGCACCATGGGCAGCCCCAGCGGCCGGGCTTCGAGCACCAGGCGCAGGTTCAGGCGCAGGTTGGTGGCGTCGACGACGCAGACCAGCAGGTCCGGCCGCGCCTCACCCGGCTCGCGGCCGGTGACGATGTCACGGGTGACGGCTTCGTCAGCGCTGATGGCGTGCAGGCTGTATGCGCCGGGCAGGTCCAGCACCTCGACCAGGCGCCCACCCGGCGTGCGAAAGTGCCCCGCCTTGCGCTCCACGGTGACGCCGGCATAGTTCGCCACCTTCTGCCGGCTGCCCGTGAGCAGGTTGAACAGCGCGGTCTTGCCGCAATTGGGGTTGCCCAGCAAGGCGATGCGCAGCGGGCGCGCGCCCTGCGGCTGGTGACGGTTCACGCAACGGCCTCGACGCGCACCCAGGCCGCTTCCTCACGCCGCAGCGCAAACGTGGAGCGGCCGACCCGCACCGCCAGCGGATTGCCGCGGGGAAAGCCGCGCGCCAGCACCTGCACCGGTTCGCCGGGGAGAAAGCCCACTTCGAGCAGGCGCAGCACCAGTTCCCGGTCGGTGTCGCTGAGTGCCTCGGCCAGGCCGGTGATGCGCGCCGGGGTGTTGGGCCGCAGCTCGTCGAGCCCACAGCGCGGGCGCGGTGCAGACGGCGCGGCCGCGCCGGGGCAGAGGGAAGTGTCGAGCCGCATGAGCGCCTCCAAACAAGAACTATTCTCATTGTAGCGCGCGCAACCGCCCTTTGGGCGGCTTTCTTGCACATCCAAACGCCGCTTTACACGTTGGAAAAAACCGACACCGCAGCCCCGCCATTTTCATTAAGGTCGCGCACATGAAGTTCTGGGACATTTCGCCGCCCGTCGAGGCCCGCTCGCCGGTGTTCCCCGGTGACACGCCCTACAGCCAGCGCTGGTCGGCCACCTTGGGCGATGGCTGCCCGGTCAACGTGAGTGCCATCACGCTCTCCCCGCATGTGGGCGCCCATGCCGATGCACCCTTGCACTACGACCCGGCGGGGCTACCGGTTGGCGCGCTCGACCTGGCGCCGTTCATGGGGCCGTGCCGGGTCATTCATGCCATCGGTTGCGGCCCGCTGATCGAGTGGCACCATCTGGCCCATGCCGCGCAGGCATTGCCGCCGCGCGTGCTGGTGCGCAGCTTCGAGCGCGCCCCGGTGGACCGCTGGACGGACGCGTTCAGCGCGTTTGCCGCGGCCACCATCGAGCGGCTGGCCGACGCCGGGGTGCAGCTGGTGGGCATCGACACCGCCAGCGTCGACCCGGCCGACAGCAAGACGCTGCCCAGCCACCAGGTGCTGCGCCGCCGTGGCCTGCGGGTGCTGGAGAACCTGGTGCTCGACGAAGTCCCCGAAGGCGATTACGAGCTCATCGCCCTGCCCCTCAAGCTCATGACGGCCGACGCTTCCCCAGTGCGCGCCGTGCTGCGGCCCCTGCCTTGAACCGACCTACGCCCCCTGCCCCGATGATGGACCTCGACACCTGCCGCGCCCTGGACGCGGCCGACCCCTTGCGCAGCCTGCGCGAGCACTTTCTGCTGCCCGAGGGGGTGATTTACCTCGACGGTAACTCCCTCGGCCCGCTGCCGCGCGAGACGCCCGCCCGCGTGGCCGATGCGGTTTCGCGCCAATGGGGTCAGGACCTGATCCGCAGCTGGAACACCGCCGGCTGGTTCGCCTTGCCGCGCACCGTGGGCGACAAGATTGCGCCCTGGATCGGCGCAGGCGCTGGCGAGGTGGTGGCGACCGACAGCACCTCGATCAACCTGTTCAAGGTGCTGAGCGCCGCGCTGGCCCTGGTCGCCCAGGCCGCGCCGGAGCGCCGCGTGCTGCTGAGCGAGCGCAGCAACTTCCCCACCGACCTCTACATCGCCGAGGCCTTGTGCGCCGAGCGCGGCCTGCGCCTGGTGCTGGTGGAGCCCGAGGAACTGCCCGCCGCGCTGAACGACGAGGTGGCCGTGCTCATGCTCACCCACGTGAACTACCGCACCGGCGCCATGCATGACATGGCCGCCCTCACCCGCGCCGCGCACGACGCCGGCGCCCTGGCGGTATGGGACCTGGCGCACAGCGCCGGCGCCGTGCCGGTGGATCTGCACGGCGCGAACGCCGACTTTGCCGTGGGCTGCGGCTACAAATACCTCAACGGCGGCCCCGGCGCACCGGCTTTCGTCTGGGTGCATCCGCGGCATGTGGAGGCATTTCGCCAGCCGCTGGCGGGCTGGTGGGGGCACGCGGCGCCGTTCGAATTCACGCCGGGCTATGCGCCTGCGCCCGGCATCGGCCGTTACCTCTGCGGCACCCAGCCGATTCTGAGCCTGGTCGCGCTCGACGCCGCGCTGGACGTGTTCGCGCTGGCCCAGCCGCAGGGGGGCATGGCAGCCCTGCGCGCGAAGTCGCTGGCGCTGACCGATGCGTTCATCGAACTGGTGCAGGCGCGCTGCGCAGGCCACGGCCTGCGGCTCGTCACCCCGCGGCAGGCGCCGCAGCGCGGCTCCCAGGTGTGCCTGGCGCGCGATGCGCAGGCGGGCGACCCGCCGGGCTCCGCGGCCTATGCCATCGTGCAGGCGCTGATCGCGCGCGGCGTGATCGGCGACTTCCGCGCGGGCGACGGCGGGCGCCATCCCGACATTCTTCGCTTCGGCTTTGCGCCGCTGTACCTCGGCTTCGAGGACGTGTGGGATGCCGTGGAGCAGTTGCGCCTCGTGCTCGAAAGCGGCGAATGGCGCCGCGCCGAGTTCCAGCACAAGCAGGCGGTGACCTGACATGAACACCCCGCAGACCCCACCCGGCACCGAAAGCGGCCTGCCCGAGCGCATCGTGCGCGAGGAATCCGCGCAGCTCGATTTCAGCGCAGCCATGAGCTATGGCGACTACCTGCAGCTCGACGCCATCCTGGGCGCGCAAAAGCCGCTGTCGCCCGACCACAACGAGATGCTGTTCATCGTGCAGCACCAGACCAGTGAGCTGTGGATGAAGCTCATGCTGCACGAATTGCACGCGGCCATCGCCCGCATCGCCGCCGATGAGCTCGGCCCGGCGTTCAAAATGCTCGCGCGGGTCTCACGCATCATGGAGCAGCTCGTCCACGCCTGGGACGTGCTGGCCACCATGACGCCGCCGGAATACAGCGCCATCCGGCCCTACCTCGCGAGTTCCAGCGGCTTTCAGAGCTACCAGTACCGCTGCATCGAATTCGCGCTGGGCAACAAGAACCCGGCCATGCTCAAGCCCCATGCGCACCGGGCCGATCTGCTGGCGCCGGTGCAGGCCGCGTTCGAGGCGCCCTCGCTGTACGACGAATCGCTGCGCCTGCTCGCGCGCCGCGGGCTGCCCATCCCGGCGTCGCACCTCTCGCGCGACTGGACGCAGCCCTACGTCGCCGACGACGCCGTGGAGCAGGCCTGGCTCACCGTCTACCGCGACCCGCAGCATTACTGGGACCTGTACCAGCTCGGCGAGGAGCTGACCGACCTCGAAGACGCCTTTCGCCTCTGGCGCTTTCGGCACCTGAGCACGGTGGAACGCATCATCGGCCACAAGCGCGGCACCGGCGGCACGGGCGGCGTGAGCTACCTGCGGCGCATGCTCGACGTGGTGCTGTTCCCCGAAATCTGGCGTCTGCGAACCGATTTGTAGGCTTTTTTGCCGGGCCCCAGCGCCAACCGGTCGGGTTGCGCTATCAATTTTGATGGTTCCGGCCGATCTCAACGGCCCGCACCGGCATACCGGTAGAGCCACGGCAGGTCCAGCACGCGTTCCCCCAGCAGGCGCATGGACGCATCCCGCCCCCAGCGCAGCGGCCCGCGCGCATGGAAGATGACCCCGTTGCGCGTGGACTGGGCCTGAATGCGCGCACAGCGCGGCCAGCGCTCCTGCGCATAGTGCTGCAGGCGCTGTGCCACCGGCTCGCCGCCGCGCGCGAGCTGGCGCCCCAGGGCCTCCGCATCCTCGATCGCCATGCCTGCCCCCTGCGCGAGGTAGGGCCGTGTCGGATGGGCCGCATCCCCCAGCAAGGCCACCCGCCCCTGCGCCATCTGCGCCGCACCCGCCACCGGGGGCCGGTCGCACAGCACCCACAGCCGCCACGCACCGATGGCGGCAATCAGCTCGCGCAGCGGCGCACTGGCGTGGGCCAGCGCCGCCTGCAACTGGGCCGCATTCGCGCCGTGGTCCCAGCCCTGCAGATCGCCCTCGAGCCGGCCTTCGATGATGGCCACCACGTTGAGCCACTCGCCCCCGCGCACCGGGTACTGCACCACATGCATCGCCGGCCCGAGCCACACCGTCACCACCTGGCTGCGCAAGCCCTGCGGCAGGTCGCACTGTGGCACCATGGCCCGGTAGGCCAGGTGGCCGGGCACGCGCGGGGCGCCATCGCCCAGCAGCTGCGCGCGCACCGCACTCCACAGGCCATCGGCACCGACGAGCACCTCCCCCTCCACCGCGCCTTGTCCCTCCACATCGGCGGCGACCCGCGCCCCCGAATCCGCAAAGCCCTTGACGCGGCGCTGCACATGCAGGCGCACCCGCTCGATGGGCTGCACCGCCGCCAGCAGGACGTGCAGCAGGTCGGCCCGGGCGATGGTGGCATAGGGCGCGCCGTACTTCTCCCGCGCACGCTCCCCCAGCGGCAGGGTGCCCAGCACGCGGCCGGTGATGGCGTCGCGCACCACCAGCCGCTCGGGGTAAGCCGCCACCGCCCTCAGCGCCGCCTCCAGGCCCCAGTCGTGCAGGATGTGCATCACGTTGGGGCCCATCTGAATGCCCGCGCCGAACTCCGAGAACTCCGGCGCGCGCTCGAACACCTCCGCCCGCCAGCCCGCGCGCGCGCACGCAAGCGCCGCCGCCAGCCCACCGATCCCACCCCCGGCAATCAAGACCTGCTTGTTCATGGCCTCGAATTGTCCCTGCACCGGCCCGACCGCAACCGCCGGGCTCTTTGACGCAGCACAAACGAGGTGCGCGGCGCCCCCCGTCATCGTGTGACAACAAAAAAGCCCCGGCTTCTCTGGAAGCCGGGGCTTGGATGCTGATGCTGGGCAGTCAGCAAAATCTGGGGTGGCTGATGGGACTCGAACCCACGACGACCAGAATCACAATCTGGGACTCTACCAACTGAGCTACAGCCACCGCGAAGCCTTGCATTATAGCGCGTGCTTTCGCATGCGCCCCGATGTTCACTGCGCCGCTGCGCCGCTGCCGTCCGCGGTCTCGTCGGGCTTGGGCCGCGGCACCAGGATTTCGGCCTTGAAGCGGGCCTTGAGCAACTCGTAGTAGGCGCGCGCCTCCTCGGAGCTCCACAACTCCGCATACCGCTGCAGGTTCTGGCGCTCAACCGTGGCCGGCAGCGGCTCCTTGGGCATGACCTTGTTCACCCGGGCCAGCACATAGCCCGCGCTGCCCAGGTCCACGCCCACGAGCGAGGGCATCTGCCCGCGTGCCACCCGCATGACGGCGTCGACGACGGCGGGCGCAAGCCCCTGCGCCTCGGTGCGCGAAATGACCACGGCCGCACCAAGGCCACTGGCCGCCGCAGGGTCCTTCTTCCACTCGGCCAGCCGCGCCATGCCTTCCTTGCGGGCGAGTTCAGCCGCGCGCTCGGCCACCAGCAGGGCTTTGACCTGATCGCGGACCTCCTCGAACGGTCGCGTCTTCGCCGGCGTGTACGACACCACGCGGCCCGCCACCAACTGGTTGGAGCCGATCTCCACGGCCTCGGTGTTGCGCTTCTTCTCCAGCGAATCCGGCGAGAACAAAGCGGCCAGAAACTTCGGATTGGCCAGCGCCCCCTTGGCGTCGGGCGCCGGCTGGCGCGTCACGCCCTTGGCGGTGAGCAACGGCAGCTTGAGTTTGTCGGCCACCGCCTTGAGGTTGTCGGCCTGCTCGTACACGTCGTTGGTGAAGGCATCGGCCACCTCGGCAAAACGGCGCTGCGCCAGCTGCTTGCGCAAGTCAGCCTCGACCTGGCCGCGCACCTGCTCGAAGGGCTTGATCGTCGCGGGCTTGATGTCGGTGAGTTCGATGATGTGGTAGCCGAAGTCACTGGCCACCACGTCACTGATCTCGCCCTTCTTCAGCGAGAACGCGGCATCTTCGAAGGGCTTGACCATGGCGCCACGGGCAAAGAAGCCCAGATCCCCGCCCTTGGCCGCAGAGCCCGGGTCTTGCGAGTTCTGCTTCGCCAGCTCCGCAAACCTGGCCGGCGCCTTGCGCACCTCCGCCAGCAGCGCCTCAGCCCGCGCACGGGCTTTGTCGCGCTCGGCCTGCGGCTGGTCCTTGCCCGCAGCGATCAGGATGTGGCTGGCGCGGCGCTCTTCGGGCGCGCCGTAGCGCGCGGCGTTCTGCTCGTAGTCGGCGCGCAGATCCGCCTCGCTGATGTTCAGCGTCTTTCCGATGGCCTCGGGGTCGAGCACCACGTACTCGATGTCGGCCTGCTCGGGCGCGCGGAACCGCGCCTCGTTGCGCTTGTAGAACGCCTGCAGGTCTTCCTCGCTGACGGTGACCTTGGCTTGGAAGTCGGCCGGCAGGAACCTGGCCACCTGCACCTCCCGGCGCTCGAAGAACGCGTCGAGCCCGACGTTGGCCACCGCTGCGGGCGTGAAAGCACTCTCCGTCACCCCGAGCAACACCTGGCGGGACGACAGGTCCGCGCGAACCTGCGCCTCGAAGGCCGCCGGCGTCAGGCCTTGCAGCGCCAGCAGTTGGCGGTACCGCTCGATGTCGAGGCTGCCGTCGGGCTTGCGCAGCGCCGCAATCGTCGGGTTCTGCTGCAGCTCGGCCGCCAGACGGGCATCGGTGGTCACCAGGCGCATCTTGTCCGCAGCCGCCGCCAGCACGCGCTGCTGGACGAGGCGCTCCAGCGTCGCATACCGCGCCTGCGGCGTGTCGAGCAGCTTCACGTCAACCGTGGGCATGGTGTCACGCGCGCGCTGCACTTCGGCCTTCTGCGCCGCATCCCACTCGGCCTGCGTCACGTCGTGCCCCGCCACCCGGGCAACCGGTGGGGCCTTGTCGCGGAACCGGTTGTAGCCATCCAGACCGAAAAGCACGAACGACGGAACGATCAGAAGGAACAGCAGAAACTGCATGACCTTCATGTGCTTGCGGACGAAATCAAACATGAAACGCTTTCAATGGCCAAACAAAAAGGCGAACTCTGCGTTCGCCTTTGCTTCGTTGGTGGGTGCTGACGGGATCGAACCGCCGACCTACGCCTTGTAAGGGCGCCGCTCTACCATCTGAGCTAAGCACCCCACCTCGACAGTCCGCTCAGTTCACGGCGTCTTTGAGCGCCTTGCCTGGACGGAACTTGGGAACCTTCGCGGCCTTGATTTTAATCGTCGCGCCGGTGCGCGGATTGCGTCCGCTGCGGGCTGCGCGCTTGCTCACAGCGAAGGTGCCGAAGCCCACCAGCGACACCGAGCCACCCTTCTTCAGCGTGGTCTTGACAGCGCCTACCATCGCGTCGAGCGCACGGGTCGCAGCCGCCTTGGAAATGTCCGCCTGGCTGGCGATGTGCTCGATCAGTTCAGTCTTGTTCACGAATAGCCCCTCGTTCGAAAAAAAATTCATTGTTGAAGTCACCGCGGCCCGGCTCATGCAGCCACCGCCGCACGACACCACCGACCCGACCCCATGCCCGGGCCCGTATGGAACCCTCGGCGGAATTAGATCGGCGCACCCCTGCGGTGTCAATCGACAAATCCACGCCGCACCCACGGCCGCCACGCATTCGACAAGGAATGCTCAGGCCTTGGGCTGGCGAACCACAAGCGAGACACCGAAAGCCGTCAAACCCATGCCGATCAGGGTCGTCAGCGTGATCGGCTCGGCAAACAGCAGCCAAGCCATCACCGCTGTGGTCGGCGGCACCAGGTACATCAGGCTCGCCACCGACGCGGCGGCGCCACGTTGTATCAGCATGTAAAGCAAGGAACTGCCGCCCAGCGTGAGCCCCAAAACCGACCACCCCATGGCCCCGATGAGCTCGCCGTTCCATTGCATCGACTCGGACTCAAGCAAGGCCAGGGGCAGCGTCACGATCAGTGCGGCGATCAGCTGCACGGCATTCGCCGTGCGCACGTCGCAGGGCGTCACATGGCGCTTCTGGTAAAGGGTTCCGGCCGTGATGCTGAGCAGGGCCAGCACGGCAAAGCCAAGGTTGAGCGGACTCACCAGATCACCCGGCGCGCCGTGCCCGAACTTGCGCGACACCACCAGGGCCAGCCCGATGAAACCCAGCCACAGACCCAGCCACTGACGTCGCGAGACCGCCTCCGCCCCCTGCCGCGACGACAACCAGACCGCCGTCAACACCGGCTGCAGCCCCACGATGAGCGCCGACAGCCCGGACCCCATGCCCGCCTTGACCGCGGCCCACACCCCACCGAGGTAGCCGCCGTGCATCAACACCCCGGTCACGCACAGATGCCACCACTGGCGTCGGTCGCTCGGCCACCGCACGCCCGCCGCGAAAATCCAGACCAGGAACGCCAGGATCGACAAGGCATAGCGCACCGACAGAAACTTGAACGGCGGGGCGTACGGCATGCCATAGCGCGCGACGATGAAACCCGTGCTCCAGATCAGCACGAAGACGGCAGGCATGCTTCGCACGAGCAAGCCCGAGGGCGCCAATGAAGATGTGCTCATCGCACCCGGGCCCGAATTTCTGGCAATGCCTTGCGCAGGTAGTAAACCATAGACCAGACGGTCAACACCGCAGCAATCCAGATCAACCACTGGCCCCAGACGCGGGTGTCGATCACCCGAAACAGCCGCCCGTCGTATAGCAAGAAAGGCAACGCGATCATCTGCGCCGTCGTCTTGAGTTTGCCCAGCATGTGAACGGCCACACTGCGCGACGCGCCAATCTGCGCCATCCACTCCCGAAGCGCCGAGATCGCGATCTCCCGCCCGATGATGATGAGTGCAACGAACACGTCCGTTCGGTTCAGGTGCACCAGCACCAACAGGCAGGCCGACACCAGGAACTTGTCGGCGACCGGGTCGAGAAAAGCACCGAAGGCCGAGGTCTGCTGCAGCTTGCGCGCAAGAAAACCATCGAGCCAGTCCGTGAGCGCGAACACCACGAACATGGCCGTGGCAATCAGGTTGCGTTGCTCGGCGGGCAGCGGCAGATAGAACACCCCCACGATCAACGGAATCGCGACGATGCGCGTCCACGTCAGCAAGGTGGGAATGGTGAAGAACATGGCGCCGATTGTGGCATGGCATCGACCGATCAGCCGGTCGCATGCGCGCAAGGCGGGCTCAATGCAGCGCGCGGTAGATCGCCTCGGCCAGGTCCCTCGAAACGCCCTCGACCGTCTGCAGATCCTCGACGCTGGCATCGGCCACGCCGCGCACGCCGCCAAAGCGCTGCAGAAGGCGCGCCCGTTTCTTGGGGCCCACACCCGGAATGTTCTGAAGCTGCCCGCCATCGAAGCGTTGCTTCGCCCGCTGGGCTCGCATGCCCGTGATGGCGAACCGATGGGCCTCGTCCCGGATCTGGGCCACGAGCATCAACGCCGCAGAGTCATACGGCAACGTGAGCTTGTCTCGGCCATCGGCAAACACCAGTTCCTCGAGGCCGACCTTGCGACCCTCTCCCTTCTCGACGCCGACGATCAGCGACAGATTCAGGCCCAGCGATTCGAACACCCGTCGCGCCATCGCCACCTGCCCCCGTCCGCCGTCGACCAACACCACGTCGGGCAGGCGCGCCCCAGACGCCCCGCCCCCCTCCCCCTCGGCCGCAGCCTGGGCGAGTTTTTCGTAGCGCCGGGTCAGTACCTGGGCCATCGCAGCGTAGTCGTCGCCGGGCGTGATGCCCTCGATGCGATACCGCCGGTACTGCGCACTTTGCATCCGGTGGTGTTCGAAGACGACGCACGACGCCTGCGTTGCTTCGCCGGCCGTATGCGAAATGTCGAAACACTCGATGCGCAGGCGATCCAGGTCGTCGATGGGAAGGTCAAGCACCTCCGCCAGCGCCCGCGTGCGGGCCTGCTGGGAGCCTTCCTCGGCCAACAACCGGGCCAGGGCCAGCTCCGCATTCTTGGCCGCCATCTCCAGCCAGACACGCCGCGACCCGCGCGGGTTGTGCACCGCCGTGACCCGTCGCCCAGCCCCATCACCCAGCACCTCGAGCAGCCCCTCGTCAACCGCGTCGCTGAGCACGAGCACCGGCGGCACCGGAGCACTGAGGTAGTGTTGCGCGATGAACGCCTCGAGCACACGCACCTGCGCCGACGCTTGCACCTGCAGCCCGGTTCCTGTTGACGACGGCGCTTCCGGCTCCGCGCCATCGGCATCGCCCGCCGGCTCATCCTCCTCCCGCTGCCACGCCATTGCAGACTCGAGCTGCGAGGGAAAGAAGGCCCGGTCCCCAAGGTGCCGGCCGCCGCGCACCATCGCAAGGTTCACGCAGGCGCGCCCGCCCTGCACCCGTGCCACGACGATGTCCACATCCTTGTCGGCCACCGTCTCCACTGCCTGTTGATGCAGCACGCGCGACAGTGCGCTGATCTGGTTTCTCACCTCAGCGGCGGCCTCGTATTCCAGTCGCTCGGCGTGCGCCATCATGCGAGCCTCGAGCGCCTTGAGCACCTGATCCGTCTCACCGCGCAGAAAATCGGCCGCTGCCGCCACGTCGCGGGCGTAACTCGCAGCATCGACGAGGCCGACGCACGGCCCGGAGCAGCGACGGATCTGGTAGAGCAGGCACGGCCGCGTGCGGTTCGAGAAGACCGTGTCCTCGCAGGTGCGCAGGCGGAACACCTTTTGCAGCAGCTGAATCGACTCCTTGACCGCCCAGGCACTCGGATATGGGCCGAAATACTGATGGCGCTTGTCCACCATGCCGCGGTAATAGCTCAAGCGGGGAAACTCGCCCGGCTGCGCATGGGCCGCCGATGCACTGTCCTCACTCGCTCGCAGCCGACTACCAACCCCCGAGATCCTCAGATACGGATAGCTCTTGTCGTCCCGGAAGAGGATGTTGAACTTCGGGTGCTGCGTCTTGATCAGGTTGTTCTCGAGCAGCAGCGCTTCCGCTTCCGACCGCACCACGGTCGTCTCCAGGCGGGCAATGCGACTGACCATGTGACCGATGCGCGTCCCCCCGTGGGTCTTCTGGAAGTAGCTCGACACCCGCTTGCGCAGGCTGCTGGCCTTCCCGACATACAGCAGCTGGTCTTGTGCGTCGAAGAAGCGGTACACCCCGGGCAGCGTGGGCAAGGCGGCAACCTCTGCGAGCAGTTGGGGCGGCGGGCCACCGCGCCCGGGGTCTGCGGTGTTCTGCAGATCGCCCGCAGCCGGCTGTGGCGTCGGATCGGAGGCACTCATCGGATCGTCTCTGAGGAAAGGCCGGAAGTGGGAGGTGCCCGAAACGATGGTTCTAGACCCAAAGCAAAACGGGCCAGCGCGCTGTCGGCACTGGCCCGTTGTGTCTGTGAAAGTGGTCGGCGTGGCGGGATTCGAACTCGCGACCCCTTGCACCCCATGCAAGTGCGCTACCAGGCTGCGCTACACGCCGACAAGCCCCGCATTATAGCTGCGAAATCGGGCTGCCGACCTTCAGAAGCTCTCGAATTTCTGTGAGTTCACGGCGCAGCGCCTCCAAGTCGACCGGTCGACCCAGTGATGCAACAGGACCGCTGGGCAATGTCTCCACCATGACGGTCGGTGGATCCATGCGACCCACCTCATCATCGTCGCCCACCCCAACCGGTGACTGCGGCATCAGCCCATCGGACTGCAGCACCTCCTGCAAGCGATTGCGTGCCCCGTTGATCGTGAAGCCCTGCTCGTAGAGCAGTTCCCGAATCCGCCGGATCATCAACACCTCGTGATGTTGGTAGTACCGACGGTTGCCACGGCGCTTGACCGGACGCAGCTGCGAGAACTCCTGTTCCCAGTAACGAAGCACATGCGGCTTGACCCCGCAGAGCTCGCCCACCTCACCGATGGTGAAATAGCGCTTGGCAGGAATGGGTGGCAGCATGGGTGGGACTGAAAACTCGGCAAAACATTCAAAGACTACCCGATCGCGCACACCCTTGTCATCGGCCGAAGCCTCGAGGCGCCCACCATTTCACGTTTGACGGCGGCGCAACGGCATGAGCCGCGGCGATCAGTCCAACGGCGCGGAAGAGACCGTCTGCTGCAACTGCTCCTTGAGCTTGAGGCTGGGGTGGAACACCACCACGCGGCGGGCGTCGATGGGAATCGCCTCCCCCGTGCGTGGGTTGCGTCCAGGGCGGGGGGCCTTGGTGCGGATCTCGAAGTTACCGAACCCGGAGATCCGCACGTCCACGCCCTCAATCAGTTGGGCTGCGACGAGGTCGAAGAACGCATCGACCATGTCTTTGGACTCGCGTTTGTTGAGGCCGATCCGCTCGAACAGCAACTCGGCCAGTTGCGCCTTGGTCAACGCGGGCGTCTCGATACTTTGAACCTGGATTTCCATGGCATCTCCCGCTGGGTTCACGACCGCAGCCGCGCACCGAAGTCCGCCGCAGCCTGTTCAACCACGGCGCGCACGGCGGACTCGATCTGCGCGTCGGACAAGGTTTCCTGATCGGAGCCGAGGGTTAGGCGAACGGCAAGGCTCTTCTCCCCGAGGGCGACCGGCCCAGTCACCTCGCCGCCAGGCGACGGCTGTGGTCGGTAGATGTCGAACAGGACGGCATCGCGGAGGATGCCCCCGCAGGGCGCCCTCCAGATCGAGCCCATAACCTGTTCGTAAGCCACCTGTTCAGCGACCACCAGGGCCACATCACGGTGAACCGCTGGGAAGCGCGACACGTCCTGAAACGATGGAATGCGCCGCTCGAGCACACAGTCGAGCTCGAGTTCGAAGAGGATGGGTGCGCGAGGCAGGTCCCATCGCTGACGCAGCCTGGGATGAAGCTCTCCCACGAAGCCGGCGGCACGTTCGCCCACGAACACCTGGGCGCACCGTCCTGGATGCATCGCCGGATGTTCCGCCGCAACGAAGCGGGGGCGTGCCGGCGCGAGCAGTTGCTCGAGGTCCCCTTTGAGGTCAAAGAAATCCACCGGCGCCGACTTGCTGGCCCAATGCAAGGGGAGCGCCGGGCCGTAGGCAGCCGCCGCGACCCGCATGGGCTGCCAAAGGCCAGCGACGGTCGCATCCGTGTCCTCCACCGACGCATCACGCAGAAACACCCTGCCGATTTCGAACACGCGAACCCGATCCGCCTTCCGATCCACGTTGAACTTGATGACCTGCAACAGCGAGGCCAGCAGCGAAGAGCGCATCACGCTGAGGTGGCTGGCGATGGGGTTCAACAGCCGGATCGGCGAGGTGTTGCCCGCGACCTCCCGCTCCCAGCTCTCATCGACGAAACTGAAATTGATGGTCTCGTGGTATCCCAGATCGGCCAGCGCATGACGCAGCGCAAACGGGGTGCGCGCCGCTTCGGGCTGCAGTTTCGGCGTGATGGGCGCGATCGGCGGCGTGTTCGGCAGGCGGTCGTACCCGATGACCCGCGCAATCTCCTCAATCAAATCCTCCTCGATCCGCAAATCGAAGCGGAAGCTCGGTGGCTGCACCGTCACGACACCCGCGTCTTCACGGACCTCCAGCCCCAGTGCGCGCAAGGCGCGCACGCACTCGGCAGCGCTGACCGGCATGCCCAGCACCTTGGCGGCACGATCGACGCGCAGCGCGACCGGTGGGTGAACCGGCATGTTGGGCTGCTGGTCGTCAATCGGGCCCGCCTCGCCGCCGCAAACGTCAAGAACCAGCTGTGTGATGCGCTCGATGTGCTCGACCGTGTGCTGGGGATCGACCCCCCGCTCGAAACGGTGGCCCGCATCGGTTGAGAAATTGAAACGTCGCGAGCGACCGGCGATGGCCTGTGGCCACCAGAAGGCGGCCTCCACGTAGATGTTCACCGTGGAATCCGAGACCGCTGTCGCGTCACCGCCCATGATGCCCGCGAGCGATTCCACCTGCACGTCGTCCGCGATGACTCCAACCCGCTCGTCCACCTCCACGGTCGCGCCGTTGAGCAGCTTCAGGGTTTCGCCCGGGCGGCCCCAGCGCACCTGCAATGCACCGTGCAGCTTGTCGAGGTCGAAGATGTGCGAGGGGCGACCCAACTCGAACATGACGTAGTTCGAGATGTCCACCAAAGCGTTGACACTGCGTTGGCCGCAGCGGGCCAGCCGCTCGACCATCCAGCGTGGTGTGCTCGCCTGCGGATTGACGCCCTTGACCACCCGACCCGAGAAACGGCCACAGAGATCGGATGCCGCAATATGAACCGCGCGACGCTCGTCGTGGCTGACCTTCACCTGCGGCCACCGCGGTGTGTTCAGCGGGGCGCCTGTGAGCGCGGCCAGTTCCCGAGCCACACCGAAGACGCTCAGGCAATGGGCGAGGTTGGGCGTGAGTTTGAGCGTGAACACCGTGTCATCGAGCTGAAGCACCTCACGGAGGTTCGCACCAATCGGTGCACTGCCGTCGAGCTCAAGAAGGCCCTGATGATCGTCCGAAAGCTTGAGCTCCCGGGCAGAGCACAACATACCCTGGCTTTCGACGCCACGCAGTTTCCCGAGCTTGATCGAGAACGGCTTGCCATCATCGCCCGGCGGCAGTTCTGCACCGACCAGCGCGCACGGTACGCGAATGCCCGGTCTTGCGTTGGGTGCACCGCAGACGATGTTGAGCAGCGCTGCTGCACCCACGTCGACCTGGCACACCCGCAACCGATCCGCATTGGGGTGCTGAACGGCCTCACGGATCTCGCCGACGACGACACCGGTAAACGGCGGTGCGACGGGCCGGAGATCCTCGACTTCCAGACCCGCCATGGTCAGCGTGTCCGCGATCTGTTCGGTGGTCAACGGGGGGTTGCAAAACTCGCGCAACCAGGATTCTGGGAATTGCATGCTGCCGGACTCGATGCGGGGATTACTGGAACTGGCTCAGGAAGCGGACATCGCCGTCGAAGAAGAGCCGCAGGTCATTCACGCCATAGCGCAGCATCGTCAGCCGGTCCGGCCCCATGCCGAACGCGAAGCCGATGTAACGCTCAGGGTCCAGACCCATGTTGCGAACCACGTTCGGATGCACCTGACCCGAACCTGCCACCTCGAGCCAGCGTCCGGCCAGGGGGCCATGTCCGAACTGGATGTCGATCTCGGCGCTGGGCTCGGTGAACGGGAAGAAGCTCGGACGGAACCGAAGGGCAATGTCGCGGCTTTCAAAGAAGGTGTGGCAAAAACCGGTGAACACGACCTTGAGGTCCTTGAAGCTCACGCGCTCGCCAATCCACAGGCCTTCGCATTGGTGGAACATCGGGGAGTGGGTTGCATCGCTGTCCACACGGTAGGTGCGACCGGGCGCAATGACGCGGATTTCCGGCATCCCCTCGCCGGCATCCAAAACGTCCCGATACCGCTTCACATGGGCCACCGCATGGCGAATCTGCATGGGGCTGGTGTGGGTGCGCAGGAGGTGCCCGCCCTCGACATAGAAGGTATCGTGCATCGAGCGCGCCGGGTGGTCGGCCGGGGTGTTGAGCGCGGTGAAGTTGAACCAGTCGGTCTCGATCTCCGGCCCCTCGGCCACGTCGAAGCCCATGGATCGGAAGATGCCCTCGATGCGCTCGAGCGTGCGCGACACCGGGTGCAGACTGCCCTGGCCGCGCCGGCGTCCGGGAAGCGTCACGTCAAGCGCCTCGGCGCGCAGCTGCGCGTCGAGTTCCGCGTCAGCCATGGCCTGGCGTCGCGCATTCAGCGCGGCCTCGATCGCTTGCTTGGCGCGGTTGATGTCGGCGCCTCGCGTCTTGCGAAGTTCGACATCCATTGACGCGAGGTCCTTCATCAATGCCGTCAATCGTCCCGCTTTACCGAGGTATGCCGCTTTGGCGTTTTCGAGATCGGCCGGGTGAAGGGCCTGCGCGAACCGCGCATGCGCCTCGGCGACCAGGGCTTCAAGATCGTTCATGGTGACGACGTCAATGGTTCGGAATGAAAAAGGGATTGAAGCCCTCACAAGCCTCAACCCCTTTTGATGGTGCCGCACACCCGGGGCCGGCGACCCCGAGCAGCGTGTCTCAAGCCGCTGCGAGACGGGCCTTGACCTGCTCCACGATGCCGGCAAAGGCCGCCTTGTCGTGAACGGCGATGTCGGCGAGGACTTTGCGGTCGATCTCGATGGCCGCCTTCTTGAGGCCGTTCGCAAACTGGCTGTAGGTCAGCCCGCACTCGCGAGCCGCCGCGTTGATCCGGGCGATCCAGAGCTGACGGAAAACACGCTTCTTGGTGCGGCGGTCACGGTAGGCGTACTGACCGGCCTTCATCACCGCTTCTTTGGCGACGCGGAACACATTGCCGCGACGGCCACGGAAACCTTTGGCGAGGGCGAGAACTTTCTTGTGACGGGCGCGTGCCGTCACTCCACGTTTGACGCGAGGCATGGTGCTTCTCCTTGTTCGTCGATGGATTACAGACCAGCAAACGGCAGCATCTGTGCCATGTGACCCATGTTGGTCTCATGCACTGCCACCGCACCCCGCAGGTGCCGTTTGTTCTTGGTGGTCTTCTTGGTCAGGATGTGGCGCTTGAACGCCTGACCGCGCTTGACGGTTCCACCCGGACGAACGCGAAAGCGCTTCTTCGCGCTGCTCTTGGTTTTCATTTTGGGCATGTTGATGCTCCTGCCTTTGGATGTGCTCGTGAGGCGTCTGCAAACTGCTTGCAGCCTTGATGGCCCCGAGCCACTTGAAATACTCGTTTGCCGGGCGAAACTTCCGCTTCGCCCTGCTCTGGCGCGGTCAACCCGCTGCCGATGCCGCCGACTCGGCGACTGCCTTGGGGGCAGCCTTCTTCTTGCCGGGGGCAATCATCATGATCATCTGCCGGCCTTCCAGCTTGGGGTACTGCTCAACAATGATCGAGTCACCCAGTTCATCGCGGATGCGGTTGAGCAAAGCCATACCCAGCTCCTGGTGCGTGATCTCGCGTCCCCGAAACCGCAGCGTGACCTTGCATTTGTCACCATCGGCCAGAAAGCGCCGGATGTTGCGCATCTTGATGTTGTAGTCACCCTCGTCGGTACCCGGCCGGAATTTCACTTCCTTGATTTCAATGACCGTCTGCTTGGCTTTCGCCTCTGCGGCACGCTTTTGCTCCTGATACTTGAACTTTCCATAGTCCATCAGGCGGCACACCGGGGGATTGGCGGTTGCGGCGATCTCGACAAGATCGACGTCAAGGTCCCCTGCCATGCGCAAGGCCTCAGCCAAACTCACGATGCCCAGCGGCTCGTTGTCGGGCCCCGAAAGACGCACTTCCGGCGCCATGATCTCGCGGTTGAGGCGATGCTTGCGCTCTTCGCGCTGCCGACGATCACGAAATTCAGTAGCGATGGCTCAATTCCTTCAACAAAAACTGCTGATACGCAGCGAAAAACGCGCGCAAAGAGCGCGCACCTGAAAACTCACACCTTGGAGGCGATGTCTGCGGTCAGGCGCTGCTCGAACGCCGCCAGGGACATGACACCCAGATCTTTGTTGCCCCGCGCACGCACGGCAACTGCGCCCGCTTCGCGCTCCTTGTCACCCAAAACCAGGATGAAAGGCACTTTTTGGAGCGAATGTTCCCGGATTTTATACGTAATTTTCTCGTTCCGCAGGTCCGTCACCACGCGCACGCCCTGCCGCTGCAGCGCCTGCGCCACGGATTGCGCGTATTCCGCCTGGGCATCCGTGATGTTGAGAACCGCCACCTGTACCGGAGACAACCACGTGGGCAAGGCGCCCGCATGTTGCTCGATCAGGATGCCCATGAAGCGCTCCAGGCTGCCGACGATGGCGCGGTGCAACATAACCGGCCGGTGGCGGGCGCCGTCCTCGCCGACGTACTCGGCGTCGAGCCGCTCGGGCATGGAGAAGTCCACCTGGATGGTGCCGCACTGCCACTGACGCCCGATGGCGTCTTTGAGGGTGTACTCGATTTTCGGGCCGTAGAACGCACCATCGCCCGGTGCGATCTCGAACTCGCAGCCCGAGTTGCGCAGGCTGTCCATAAGGGCAGCCTCGGCCTTGTCCCAGCTCGCATCCGAGCCGATGCGCTGGGCGGGGCGCGTCGCGACCTTGTAGATGATGTGCTCGAAGCCGAAGTCACGGTAGACGCGCTGCAGCAGCTGGGTGAAGGCGTTGACTTCGGCCTGGATCTGATCCTCGGTGCAGAAGATGTGCCCGTCATCCTGCGTGAACGCGCGCACCCGCATGATGCCGTGCAAGCCGCCGGTGGGCTCGTTGCGATGGCACTGACCGAACTCGCCGTAGCGCAACGGCAGATCGCGATAGCTCTTGATGCCCTGCTTGAAGATCAGGATGTGCCCGGGACAGTTCATCGGCTTGAGCGCGTAGTCGCGCTTTTCGCTCTCGGTGGTGAACATGTTGTCACGGTATTTGTCCCAGTGACCGGTCTTCTCCCAGAGCGCCTTGTCGAGAATCTGCGGGCCCTTGACCTCCTGGTAGCCGTTGTCGCGGTAGACGCGGCGCATGTACTGTTCCACCTCCTGCCACAGCGTCCACCCTTTGGGATGCCAGAAGACGGTACCCGGCGAGTGCTCATCGAGATGGAACAGGTCGAGTTCACGCCCCAGGCGGCGATGGTCGCGCTTCTCGGCCTCTTCAAGCATCGTGAGGTACTGCGTCAGCTCGTCCTTGCTGGCCCAGGCGGTGCCGTAGATGCGCTGCAGCATCTCGTTGTGATGGTCTCCGCGCCAGTAGGCACCGGCCACTTTCATGAGCTTGAAGTGCTTGAGCTTGCCGGTGCTGGGCACGTGCGGGCCACGACAAAGGTCTTCGAACGCGCCTTCGCGGTACAGGGAAACTTCTTCTCCGGCTGGAATGCTGGCGATGATCTCTGCCTTGTAGTGCTCGCCAATGCCCGCAAAGTAGGCGATGGCCTCGTCGCGGGGCAGCACCCGCCGGACCACCGGCTCGTCACGCGAGGCGAGCTCGCTCATGCGCTTCTCGATCGCCGCGAGATCCTCCGGCGTGAAGGGGCGCTTGTAGGAAAAATCGTAATAGAACCCGTTGTCGATGACCGGCCCGATGGTGACTTGGGCGTCGGGGAACAGATCTTTGACGGCGTAGGCCAGCAGATGGGCGGTCGAGTGGCGAAGCACCTCAAGGCCGTCGGCGTCCTTGGCGGTGACGATCGAAACCTTGGCCGGGCGCTCGATGAGATAGCTCGTATCCACCAGCTTGCCATCCACCCGCCCGGCCAACGCCGCCTTGGCCAGCCCCGAACCGATGGAGGCGGCCACCTCGGCGACCGTGACGGGATGGTCATAGCTGCGCTGGGAACCATCCGGAAGCGTGATTTCGATCATGGGGCACTGGAACCTGGAGTCGACAAAAAAGAAAGCGCGGTCGAACCGCGCTGCAGGGGCCATTCTGACGCCGCAATGGCTTCGCTGTGCGCGCCGGCTGCGCGCGCACAACCGGGGTTCACGAAGCGAAGGGCGTCAAACGAGTTCGGAAGACCATGGCCAACAGGTTGAAGTCGCCGCAGACATCCACAGCGCTCGGCCCGATTATACCGGCCGCCCATTGACCACGCCGCCGCGGCTGCTCGCGGGCACCGAGGCGTGTAACGCCACGGTAAAGATGCCACGCGGAGCCCTCGGCGAGTCATCCATGACCCGGCGCGGGTCGTTAGCATGCGACGAGCCCGCCCGTGCAGCGGGCCGCGATGGAGTTGCTCATGAGTTTCAGACTAGTTCTTGGCGCGGTGGCGCTTGCCAGCCTTGCCGGCTGCGTGGTTGCCCCCTACCCGGCCGGGCAGCCGGTCTATGCCGGGCCGGCCGTGTCCGCCGACGTGGTGGTGCACACGCCCCCGCCCGCGCCGTATGTCGAGGTGGTGCCGATGCCGCCGTTTGCCGGCGCCATCTGGGTGGGCGGGTACTGGAGCTGGACGAACGGCCGGCACCAGTGGGTTCCGGGACGCTACGTGGCGCCGCGCCCTGGCTATCGCTACGAGCCCCACCGCTGGGTGCCCGGCCCGCGTGGCGAGTGGCATCTGCGCGGCGGCTGGGTGCGCTGAACCTCAATGGCAAAAAGCCCCGCGGGCGGTGCGCCGCGCGGGGCTTTGACGCGACCCGCCCGAGGGGACGGGTCGTCGGGCCATCGGCTCAGTGGAACTGCGCTTCCTCGGTCGAGCCGGTGAGCGCCTTCACGCTGGACGAGCCGCCCTGGATGACGGTGGTGACGTCGTCGAAGTAACCGGCGCCCACTTCCTGCTGGTGCGACACGAAGGTGTAGCCCTTCTCGCGTGCGGCGAACTCGGGTTCCTGAACCATCTCGACGTAGTGCTTCATGCCCTCGCCGCGCGCATAGGCGTGGGCGAAGTTGAAGGTGTTGAACCAGTTGATGTGGATGCCCGCGAGGGTGATGAACTGGTACTTGTAGCCCAGTGCCGAGAGCTCGTCCTGGAACTTGGCGATGGTCTTGTCGTCGAGGTTGCGCTTCCAGTTGAACGAGGGCGAGCAGTTGTACGACAGCAGCTTGCCCGGGCAGGCGGCGAGCACGGCCTGCGCAAACTCGCGCGCAAAGCCGAGGTCGGGCGTGCCGGTTTCGCACCACACCAGGTCGGCATACGGTGCGTAGGCGACGCCGCGGCTGATGGCCTGCTCGAGGCCGTTCTTGACGCGGTAGAAGCCCTCCTGCGTGCGCTCGCCAGTGAGGAAGGGCTTGTCGTTGGCGTCGTGGTCGCTGGTGAGCAGGTTGGCGGCTTCGGCGTCGGTGCGGGCCAGGATGAGGGTGGGCACGCCCATGGTGTCGGCGGCGAAACGCGCGGCGATGAGCTTCTCGATGGCTTCCTGCGTGGGCACGAGCACCTTACCGCCCATGTGGCCGCATTTCTTCACGGCCGCGAGCTGGTCTTCGAAGTGCACGCCCGCAGCACCGGCGGCGATCATGTTCTTCATCAGCTCGAACGCGTTGAGCACCCCGCCAAAACCGGCCTCGGCGTCGGCGACGATGGGCAGGAAGTAGTCGATGTAGTCCTTGTCGCCAGGGCCAATGCCGCGGCTCCACTGGATCTCGTCGGCGCGCTTGAAGGTGTTGTTGATGCGGCGCACCATGGTCGGGACCGAGTCATAGGCATAGAGCGACTGGTCGGGGTACATGGTTTCGCTGGTGTTGCCGTCAGCGGCGACCTGCCAGCCCGACAGGTACACGGCTTCCAGGCCGGCCTTGGCCTGCTGCATGGCCTGACCCGCGGTGATGGCGCCGAAGGCGTTGACATAGCCCTTCTTGGCGCCGCCGTTGACCTTGGCCCAGAGCTTCTCGGCGCCGCGCTTGGCGAGCGTGTACTCGATGGGCTGGCTGCCACGCAGGCGCACGACGTCGGCGGCGCTGTAGCCGCGCTTGATGCCTTTCCAGCGCGGGTTGGTGGCCCAGTCTTTCTCGAGCGCCTCGATCTGTTGCTCGCGGCTGAGTTGTTCGGTGATGTTTTGCGGCATGGAAACCTCCAGGAGTGGGTTGAACGCTACGGGCGGACGCATCGCCAAAGAGAAGCTCGCACCGATGGCTCTACTTTAACTCTTCTATAAGACATGAAACTGCTCTTATGTCTTATACAAGACTTAATTTTCTGTAGACAAATCAATTACTTACAACCGCTTTATCTCTTTCTGAATTCGATTTTCGCTTTGTGAAATATCACGTCGATCCATCAGCAGCCAACATCCCGTATTGCGAAAAGATGCTTGCGCATCGTGAAGCGCAGACTGCCTCCCCGAAGCCTGCGCGAGTGCACAAAGACCAAATCACACCTCAGGCATGATGCGGCCCCGTCGTGTTCTGCCCTGCGCCTGCCTCACCCATGCCCCGCACCCCCGTCCTCGCCTACCTGAGCCTGGCTCTGAGCATGTCGCTCGTGGGCAGCTATGTCGCGCTCTCGGGCCCGCTGGCGGCGACCTTTCCGGTGTTTCTGCTGGCGTGGCTGCGCTTCGGGATCGGTGCGGTGGCCATGGCGCACTGGCTGCGGAAACCCGCTGACGAGGCGCCGCTGACGCCGCGGTTGCGGGCGCTGCTCTTCCTCGAGTCGTTCCTGGGCAACTTCCTGTTCACGCTGTGCATGATCGGCGGTGTGAGCCTCAGTGGCGCCGTCGCGGCCGGGGTGGTGATGGCGGCGATTCCGGCGCTGGTGGCGCTGCTGAGCTGGGCCTTCCTTGGCGAGCGCATCGGCGCGCGGGTCAAGCTGGCCATCGGCTGCGCGGCGCTGGGCATTGCGCTGCTCGCACTGAACCGGGACGGCGCGGCGGCCGCGCACCCTGCGGCGGCGGCAACCTGGGTCGATGCGGCCACGGCGGCCTGGCTGGGGCCCCTGCTGCTGCTCGCGGCCGCCCTGTGCGAAGCGGCCTACTCGGTGATCGGCAAGGCGCTCTCCGGGGCGCTGGGGCCGCGGCGCATCAGCGCACTCATCAACCTGTGGGGCTTTGCGCTGGCCACGCCGCTGGGTGTATCCGCGGCGCTGCGCTTCGATTTCGCCGCTGTGCCGCCGGGGATGTGGCTGTTGCTGCTGTTTTACTCGCTGGCCGCTTGCATGTGGACGGTCTGGCTGTGGATGACCGGACTCAAGACGGTGCCGGCCTCGCGCGCCGGGGTGTTCACGGTGTTCCTGCCGGTGAGCGCGACGCTGGTGGGCGTGGGCGTGCTGGGTGAGGCGCTGCAGGCGGCGCAGGCCATCGCACTCGGCCTGGCGCTGGCGGGCGTGCTGCTGGCCACGCTGCCGGGCCGGCGCGCGGGCGCTGCGTGATCTCAGAGCAGCGACCGGTCGGCGATGACGGTGCCGTCCTCGTCGGCGTAGAGCCAGTCGCCGGGGCGCACCGGCACGCCCTGAATCTGCACTGCAAGGTCTTGCTGACCTTCCCCGCGCTTTTCGGTGCGCAGCGGCATGAGCGCGAGCGCCCGGATGCCGATGCCCGCGGCGCGCAGCTCGGCCACGTCGCGCACGGCGCCGTCGACCACGATGCCGGCCCAGCCGTTGCGGGCTGCGGCCAGCGCGAGGTTGCCACCGACGAGCGCGCGGCGCACCGAGCCGCCGCCATCGACGACGAGCACGCGCCCCTGGCCCGGCGTGTTGACGGCTTCGCGCACCCGCGAGTTGTCCTCGGGGCAGCGCAGCGTGAACACTGGGCCGCAGAAGCGCGCGACGGCGCCGAAGTCGCGCAGGCCGGGCGGCAACACGCGAAAGCGGCCGCTGGTGTCGGCCTCGTGGGCATCGCACAGGTCGCAGGTGGCAAACAGAGGTGTGGAGATGGATGCGTTCATGGTGGAGCGGTTGCAACCGGGCTGAGGGGAGCGGCTCTACAGCATAGCGAAACCGCGCCACCTGCCCCGTGCGCCGGTGCATCGGCAAAAGGGCAACATTTCAGAGCAGAAACCCCTGATTCCAGCTTGGAATGCGCGGGTTTCTCCATTAGCATGCGCGAAGCCAGTCGAGAAGCCGTTTTCGCTGGTGATCAACCTACATCGAAAAGAGGACTGTCCAACATGGCAACTTCAACGAAAGCTCCCGCCAAGAAAGCGGCTCCCGCCAAGAAGGCTGCGCCCGCGAAGAAAGCTGCGGCACCGGCCAAGAAGGCTGCACCGGCGAAGAAGGCCGCGCCTGCGAAGAAGGCCGCCGCGCCCGCCAAGAAGGCGGCACCGGCCAAGAAGGCCGCCCCCGCCAAGAAGCCTGCCGCCAAGCGCACGCCCAACGCGGCTTTCATGAAGGCCATGACGCCGAGCGACGCGCTGGCTGCCATCATCGGCAAGGGCCCGTTCCCGCGCACCGAAGTGACCAAGCGCATCTGGGCCTACATCAAGGACAACAAGCTGCAGGACGCCGTGCAGAAGCGCGTGATCGTCGCCGACGCCAAGCTCAAGGCCCTGTTCGGCAAGGCCAAGGCCGACATGTTCGAGATGACCAAGATCATCAACCAGCACCTGAAGTGAGCCGGCCTGCGGCGCCCAGGCGCTGCGGCCCCTCCATGAAAAAGCCACCTGCGGGTGGCTTTTTTCATGTCGACGGCTGGTGTGGGGTGCCCGCGCGCCCCACGGGCCGCACGGCCGGGCCTGGACGGCCTGCGTTGGCGTGATTTCGAGCATTTTGGCCGGAGCCCCAGCGTCAATCGGTCGTATTCCGCTCTCTTTTTTGAAGTGATGCAGTGCGAATCGCCGACAAAGTGGTGCGGGTGGTGATGACCTCGGGGTCGAGCACGATCTCGATGAGCGTGCCGTGTTCGCGCGCCAGCGCCTCGCGCAGCGCGGGCTCGAACTGCGCGGTCTGCGTGACGCGCACGCCGGCGTAGCCATAGGCCTGTGCCAGCGCGACGAAGTCCGGGTTGTGCAGGGCCGAGCCACTGAGATGCGCGGGGTACTCCCGCTCCTGGTGCATGCGGATGGTGCCGTACATGCCGTTGTTGAGCAGCACGATGATGGTCCGTGCGCCGTGCTGCACGGCGGTGGCGAGTTCCTGCCCGTTCATCAGAAAGTCGCCATCGCCGGTGAAGGTGAGCACCGGGCGCGCGCTCACCAGGTTTGCGGCGATGCCAGCGGGCACGCCGTAGCCCATGGCGCCGTTGGTCGGGGCGAGTTGCGTCTTGAGCCCGCTCGAGAGCCCCGCATAGCGGTGAAAGCGGTGCAGCCAGCTCGCGAAATTGCCCGCACCGTTGGTGAACACGGCGTCGGGGCCGAGCCAGCGGTCGATGCTGGCGACGATGGCCGGCATGTCGATCGCGCCCGGCAGCGCCTGCGGCTGCAGGTTGGCCAGGTAGTCGGCGTGCGCGCCGCGCGTCCATGCGGCCCAGGGTAGCTCAGCGGGCGGGGGCAGCGCATCCAGCGCCAGGGCCGCCGCCTCCATGCCGGCACACAGCGCCACGTCGGCCCGGTAGACGCGGTTGAGTTCCTCCGGGTCGGCATGCACGTGCAGCAGGGTCTGCCGGGGCTGGGGTGCCTCGAACAGGGTGTAGCCGCCGCTGGTCATCTCGCCCAGGCGTGCGCCAAGCACGAGCACGCAATCGCTTTCGCGCAGCCGCTGCGCCAGCGCCGGGTTGGGCGCGATGCCCACGTCGCCGGCGTAGTTCGGATGGGCGTTGTCGAAGGTGTCCTGGAAGCGGAACGCGTTGCCCACGGGCAGTTGCCAGCGCGTGGCAAAGCGTTCGAGCGCCTGCGCGGCTGCCGGGCTCCAGCCCCCCCCGCCGGCCACCACGAAGGGCCGCTGCGCCTGGGCCAGGCGGGCCGCGAGCTGCGCCAGCGCGCGCCCTTCCACGCCGGGGCGCACCGGCTCCACGCGCGGCAGCGGCGTGGCACGGACGCGCTCGGTCAGCATGTCCTCGGGCAGCACCAGCACCACCGGGCCAGGCCGGCCGTTCATCGCGGTGGCGAAGGCGCGGGCGACGGCCTCGGGGATGCGTCGGGCATCGTCGATGCGCTCCACCGCCTTGGCCATGCCGCGTGTGGACGGGCCGAAGAAGCTCAGGAAATTGAGCTCCTGAAAGGCTTCGCGGTCGCGCACGTCGCGCGCCACGTCGCCGACGAACAGCACCATCGGCGTCGAGTCCTGAAATGCGGTGTGCACGCCGATGCTTGCATTCGTCGCGCCCGGTCCGCGGGTGACGAAGCACACCCCGGGACGGCCGGTGAGCTTGCCCACCGCCTCGGCCATGAAGGCCGCGCCGCCCTCCTGCCGGCAGGTGACGAAGCGGATGCGGTCCGCTCGCGCGTGGAACCCGTCGAGCGCGGCCAGGTAGCTCTCCCCCGGCACACCGAACACATGGGTGACGCCCTGCGCCACCAGACAATCGACCAGCACATGGCCTGCAAGCATCTCGTTCATGCGCCGATTCTGCCGCGCGCGGCGGCGCGGCCGCTGACGCGCGACGGACACATTTGCTTTCACCGCTTCACAATGGGGCCGTCAGTCCGCCGCGCGCCCCGCGCGTTGTCGCAACAGGAGGACCCACCCACCATGCCCCACGACCTACCCCCTGCACCTGCCGCTTCCCCGACCCGACCGCGCCGCGTGCGTGCAATGTGGTTGCCCTTGTCCGGCGCGCTCGCAGTAGCGGCCGCGCTCACGGGCTGCGCCGTCTACCCCACCGACACCGTGGGCACCGTGCAGACCTATCCGGCCCCGGTCACCACCTACCCCGGCGGCTGGGTCGATGCGCCGGTGGTGCAGCCCGAGCCGCTCTACGTGCCAGCCGCGCCGCCGCCGCCGCGCTACGAGGTCATTCCAGCCATGCCCTTCGCCGGTGCGATCTGGATTGCCGGCTCCTGGACCTGGCGTGACCGCTGGGAATGGACCCCCGGCCGCTGGAGCCGCCCGCCCGCCCCGCAATACTACTGGGTGCCGCCGGCTTACGAGCGCCGTGGCGACCGCCACGTCTGGGTGCCGGGCTTCTGGTCGCAGCCCGGCGGGCAGTTCCGCCCGCCACCGCCCGACTTCCGCCGCGATGACCGCTACGACCGGCACGACCGCTGGCCGCGCGACGCCGCACCGCCCCGCGGCCCGGCCTATGTTCCGCCGCCACCACCACCGCAGCCCCAACGCCCGCCGCAATGGACGCCGCCCCCGCCGCAGTGGCAGGGCCCGCAGCGCCCGCTGCCGCCGCAGGCGCCGATGCCGCCCGGTGGGCCCTACAGCCCGGGCGCGCCCTTCCATCCGCCGCAAGGCCAGATGCCGCAGCCCCCGGGCCAGCCCCCCGCCCCGCCGCCACCGATGCCGCGCGGCGAGCATCGGAACCCTCCACCGGTCATGCAGGGGCCGCCGCCCGCACCGCCGGCCGCAGCCCCCCAGGCCCGCCCCGCGCCGCGTGAACAGCGCCGCAACGGCGAACCCGGGCCGTGGTGGGAGAACACCGGGCCGGGCTCACGCGCCCCGCGCGGCCCCGACCCGAGCGACCGTCTGCCGTGAACGAATCGCGGCAGACCGGCCTCAGCCGTGCGCCCCGGTACGCCGGCCCACGCCGAGCGCGGCACCCACGCTGAGCAGCAGCACCGCCGCGGCGCCCGCCAGCGTGGCGCCATACCAGCCGCGGTCCATGAAGCTGCCGAAGATCAGCGGCGAGACGGCAAAGCCCGCGTCCAGCCCGGAGTACACCAGGCCATAGACCCGGCCGGTCGCGCCCTTTGGCGTGGCGCGCTTGATCATCATGTCGCGGCTCGGGCCGCCGATGCCCACCGCAAAGCCCGTGGCCGCCAGCACCGCCATGGTGCCGCTGGCGCCCAGCCAGCCGGTGGCGCACAAGGCCAGCCCCAGCGCGCCCGCGGTCATGCATACGGCCACCACGCGGTCGCTGTGCATGCCATGGCGCGCGGTGACGAAGCCACCGACGAACATGCCCACCGCGCCGCTGAGCATGTAGGCCGTGAGCGTGAGCGTCGCGGCCTCGAAGCTCACGCCGTACATGGCCTTGAGCAGCGACACCGAGAAGCTCTGGATCACCGCCAGCGTCATGGTGGAGAGGAAGAAGAAGCCAAAGCACCACCACACCACCGGCAGCCGCATGAAAGCCAGGTCGCTGCCCTTGGACGCATCGGCGCTGCGGCGAACCGCCTCGGTGCGCAGGTGCGCGCGCTGCAGGGCCAGGAGCGCGAGCACCGCCGCATACATCAGCGCCGCGCCCACGTAGGCCGCGCGCCAGCCCCACAGCGCCGTGGCGGCTGCGAAATACGCCGGCGCCAGCGCCCAGCCCAGATTGCCGGTGAGCCCGTGCGCGCTGAATGCATGCCCGAGCCGCGGGGCCGACACCCGCTGGTTCAGGATGCTGAAGTCCACCGGATGGAAGGTGCTGTTGGCCAGCCCCGCCAGCACCGCCACCGCCAGCAGCGCCGGGTAGCCGGTGGCGGCGGCCGCCACCAGGCAGGCCAGCAGAAACAGGCCCAGCGAGGCGAACAGCGCCGGCCGCGCGCCGATGCGGTCGACCACGAAGCCGGCCGTCGCCTGGCCGGTACCCGAGACGGCGAAGAACACCGTCATCAGAAAGCCCAGTTCCGCATAGCTCAGCCCGAACTCGCGGGCAAACACCGGGAACATCACCGGCAGCAGCAAATGGCCGAAGTGCGAGCTGGCATGGGCCAGACCGACGAGGCCGATGACGGTCGCATCGCGACGAAACGGCACCGTGGCCGCGGGCGCCTGCGCAGAAAAGGTGGTGGTGTTCATGGGTTGGGACTGTAGGCCGCCCGCGCACGGCCGATAATCGCCAAACCGACATTGTTTTGCGAAAAACCGCCATGCCCGCCAGCCGCAAGCCGCGCCAGGCCCTCACCCCGGTCGTGCTCGGCGACGCCGATGCCTTCAGCCCCACGCTCGAGCGGCCGGTGCGCGTGCGCGGACGCAACCTCGCCGCCGACACCCACCTCGAGCCGCACCGCCACGATTGGGGCCAGCTCACCTACTGCGACCGCGGCGTGATGCAGGTCAGCGCCCAGGCGCCGCAGGAGGTGAGCTACATCGTGCCGCCCTCGCGCGCCGTGTGGGTGCCGCCACGCGCGCTGCATGCCGTCACCGTCATCGAAGCGGCGCAACTGCGCACGCTCTACGTCTGCGCGGCGGCCTTGCCGGCGGCCTGGGGCAGCAGCCGCGTCATCCGCGTGAGCGCCTTGCTGCGCGAGCTGATTGCCGCGCTCGACGCCGAGGCCGCCCACGCCCGCGACGCCGCAACCACCCCGACGCCGCGCGAGCAGGCGCTGACCGCGCTGCTGCTCGACGAAATCAGCCGCGCCGACACCGAACCGCTGGGCGTGCCCCTGCCCGACCCCGAGCGCGGCGACAAGCGCCTGCGCACGCTGTGCCATGCCGTGCTGCGCGAGCACGACACGCGCCGCACGCTGGCCGAGTGGGCGCATCGCGTGGGCGCGAGCGAGCGCACCCTGGCGCGGCTGTTCCGCGAGGAGCTCGGCCTGGGCTGGCTGCAATGGCGCCAGCAGGTGGTCATCGCGCAGGCGCTGCCGCGGCTGGCCCGCGGCGAGCCCGTGGCCACCGTCGCGGCCGACAGCGGCTATGAAAGCCTCAGCGCCTTCAGCGCCATGTTCCGCACCGCCATGGGCCACCCGCCGAGCCACTACCAGAGCTGAGAAGTTGTGAGCGCACCCGCTGCGCGTCGGCTCGCCCGCCGCGCTCGCGCGCCGCCCGCTCACACGTGACCAACGCAAGCGCAGAGCCCGTCGCAGCCAGCGGGCGGCAGCGGTGCGACCCGCGCACGCTCATCGCCACCTCACCCCGACAGCCCCCGCACCCCCTGCGTCACCGCCTCGCGCGCCTGGGCGAGGACGGCGGCTTTCCATTGCGGGGTGTCGGTGTAGAAGGCGTCGCGCATGGCGCGGCGAAGGGCGGCGGCCTGCTCGGGGCGCACGCCGCGCTCGCGGTTGTTCCACAGCCACTGTTCGCCCCGCAGGGCGTGCAGCACGGTGAGCAGCGGCTCGGTGCCGAACTCCATGGCGATGGCGGTCACCTCCGCCTGCGGGCATTCGTCATGCACCGCGCTCCACATCAGGCCCGAGAGCGCCGCCGAGACCGAGTCGCCCTGCCCGAGGCGGCTGATGGGCGTGGCGCCCGCGCCGCCCCACCACGCCTGGGCGCGGGCGAAAGCCGCATCGTCATCGGCGCGGCCAGCGAAGCCGCGCTCGCACGCGCCCTGCTTGCCCAGGCCGGTGTGCAGGTCGATCCAGCCGATGCGCCGCGCCCGCGCGCCTTCGCGGCGCAGGATGCGCCGCAGCGCCTGGTTGCTCCAGGCGGGCGCGGTGCCGCCGAAGAACAGGCCGTCGGCGTGCTCATACTGCCCGCCCGAAACCGCCTGCTGCAGCGTGCGCAGGCCCTTGCGCAGGATCAGCCCCGCAATCGCCAGCCGGTTGCCCCAGCCCGGCGGCCATCGGGCGGGCAGCAGCAGCGGATGCAGCGCCGCATACGCCGGGTTGCGCGGCAGCGGGCGGGAGAAGTCGTGGAAGTTGCGGTTGAGGTCCACGTTCTCGTGCGTGGCGCGCCGGGTGTGCGAAAAGCCAAACGGGTTGATGGCATGCACATGCACCAGCGCCACGCCCGAAGCGTGGAGCGCCGCGCGAAAGCCTGCGTCGCGCAGCAGCGCCACCTGCACGCCCGAGCCGCAGTAGCCCTCCACGCCATGGCAGCCGCTGCTCAGCAGCAGCACGCACTCGGCCTCGGGCGCACCGTCGCGCACCACGTCGATCGCCAGCGGCTCGCCATCCGCGCCGGGCAGCGGATGTGGTTCGGACTGCACCGAAAGCCCGGCTGCCGCCGCCGCGTCGAGGAATTTCGCGCGGGCCTCGCGGTAGCTCTGAGAGAAGGCGTCGAGGTCGGCAGCGTGGGTCATGGCGGCGCGTGGGTGGGTGGCTGAAGGCCCTCATTGTGGGCCGCGACGCGCCTCGGGCGCCTGGGGGCAAGCCCGCAGCGAATCTGCAACCCGTCCGTCTTAAGTTTGTAATCATTTTTCAATGTTTCAGCCCGAACCCCAGCGTATTTCGGTCGGATCGCGCTACAAGTTTTGACATGTTTAAGCGCAGACAAACATAAGCGCACGTTTCATTTCAGACAGTCTTCAGGTGCGGCCTGGACACTGCGCCCGTCCGTCAACCGCAAAGGAAGGAGAACCCTGATGCACACCCACCGCCTGTCGCGCGCCGCCCTCGTGCTGGCCGCACTCACCGCCGCCGCGAGCGGCTTTGCGCAGACGCCGCCACCAGGCCGCCTGCTCGCTTCCAACTGCTTCCAGTGCCACGGCACCAACGGCAAGGGGCCGGGCTTCGAGACGCTGGCGGGCAAGTCGGCCAGCAAGATCTTTGGCGAACTCAAGGAGATGCAGGCCGGCAAGGAAGGCAACGGCATCATGACCAAGCACGCCTTCGGCTACACCGACGCGCAGTTGCAGGCGCTTGCCGCCTGGCTGTCCACGCAGCGCTGATTCCGCGCCCCCCGCAACACAACAACATCAACGGAGCCCCCTCATGGACAGAAGAACCCTGCTCGCCGCGGCCGCCAGCCTCGCCGCGACCTCGATGGCCGCCTTCGCCGACGACAAGACCAAGACCACCCCATCCACCGCGGTGACGGTGCCCTCCAACACCATCAAGGCGCGCGTCATCGTCATCGGCGGTGGCATGGGCGGCGCCACGGTGGCCAAGTACCTGCGGCTGTGGAGCAACGGCACCCTCGGCGTGACGCTGATCGACCGCAACCCCACCTATGCCTCGTGCATCATGAGCAGCCTGGTGCTCACCGGCCAGCGCACCATGGCCAGCCAGTACTACAACTACGACGCGCTGCGCAGCAAGTACGGCATCACCACCGTCTTCGGTGACGTGGTGGCCGTTGACCCGGTGGCGGTGAAGGTGCGCCTGGCCGATGGCACCACGCTCTCGGCCGACCGCATCGTGATGGCCCCGGGCATCGAGTTCGACGAGGTCCCAGGCCTGGGCACCTCCGACCGGATGCCCCACGCCTGGAAGGCCGGCCCGCAGACCACGCTGCTCGCCGCCCAGCTCGCCGCCATGCCCGCCGGCGGCACGGCGGTGCTCACGATTCCGCAGGTGCCCTACCGCTGCCCGCCCGGCCCGTATGAGCGCGCCTGCCTGATCGCCGACTGGCTCAAGGTGAAGAAGCCCGGCTCCAAGCTCATCGTGCTCGATGCCAACCCCGACTTCGTCACCGAGAAGGACAACTTCTCCAACGCCTTCTTCAACCTGCACCGCAGCGTGATCGAGTACCACACCAACGCGGCCGTCACCGAGGTGGACCCGGCGTCGATGTCGCTCGTCACCACGGTGGGCACGCTGCGCAACATGCATGTGGTCAACCTCATCCCGCGGCAGAAGGCGGGCGGCCTGGTCGCCGCGACCCAGCTCAACAATGCCACTTGCGGGCGTTTCGCCGGCGTGGACGTGCTGAGCTACCAGAGCACCGTCGCCGGTGCCGACCGCATCCACGTGATCGGTGACGCCAGCGCCACCACGCAGCCCAAGGCCGGGCACATCGCCAACCAGGAGGCCAAGGTCTGCGCCGACGCCATCGTGCGCATCTTGAGCGGCGGCGCCCCCGACCCCGCGCCGGTGACGAACTCGGCCTGCTATTCCACCATCACTATGACGCAGGCGTCCTGGCTCACCGCGGTGTTCCAGTACGACCCCGCCGCGCGCGCCATGGCCTCCGTGCCGGCCGCCGCGGGCGCCTCCGTGGGCTGGAGCAGCAGCAACTTCAAGCAGATGAACACCTGGTTCAACGCCCTGATGGCCGACACCTACGCGTAAGTGCTAGAGAAGTGGGAGTCGGACTGTGGCCTAATTGAGGGTTTTCCGACCCCACCCCCGATCTCGAAGGAGCACCTCATGGGCAACAAACTCGTCACCGAAGCCGACCGCAAAGCCACGCCGCGCCCCAAGATGGCCGGCGGCATGACCGCCACCACCGGCCGCGGCCAGCGCATCAGCAAGGAGCGCGGCCCCGCCACGCGCAGCAAGAAGAACCCCGGCAAGCGCGCCCATCAGGGTTGATTCGGCCCGCGCAGCCGCCCCGCGGCCCCGCGCGAATGCCGCCCCACACCCCGCCAGCCCGTCCCGGGCGGCGGGGTTTTTTCATGCCGGTGCGCCGCGCAGGCGCAGCGGGTCGCGGTCGCTGCCGTCGCCAATGAGGGCGCCGAGCTTGAAGATGCCGCTCACCCGCAGCACCGCCGCCCCATCGGCCGTCACCAGCCCCTGCGCGAACAGCATGTTGCGGGTGACGCGCAGCACCTCGCCTTCGCCCTGCACCCAGGCGCCGAGCGGGCTCGCGCCCAGGTAATCCACCTGCAGGCTGATGGTGGGCAGGAATCGCCGCTCGCCCGCGTGCTGGTACATGGCCGCCATGGGCAGCAGCATGTCGGCGAAGCTGGCCATCATGCCGCCGTGGCAGATCTGCAGCGGGTTGGTGTGCCGGGGCTCGACGCGAAAGCCCAGTTGCAGCCGCTCGTCCACCAGCCGTGCATACAGCGGCCCGTTGTGCGCGATGAAGGGCCCGCCCACCTGCACGGCGCGAAAGCCCTCGGGAACGTCGGCCCGGCGGGCCGCTTCGGTGGGGGTGGCGGAGGGTTGATCAGTCATGCGCAAGCCGGCCATCGTGGGTGGGTGGTCGCCGATGCTAAGCGCACAGCCCGAGAGCTGCGGTCTGCCGCGCGACAGCGCGCGTGTGGGGGGGGCACGCGTGGCACACCCGCCTCGCGCCATGGCCCCGCCACCGCACAGCCGCACGGACCCACGCGAGCACGCCGGCACGCGCCATCGTCACGCGCCGCCCGCGCAACGCCACCGGGACGGTGGACGCGGCAGCGCCGCGCCCTTGGGCAACGCTGAATAAGTCCCCGCGATGGCGCGCGTCTGGCCGCGGGGGATGGGGTGCGAGGCGCAGAGCGCAGCCATAGCGGGGGCTATGGCGAGCATCTGCAACGAAGCAAACCGCCCGCCGCCAGGATGCGCGGCGCGCGAGGGACTTATTCAGCGTTGCCCTTGATCGTTCCGCCGCTGCCACCATCTGCTCCTGCAAGGGCTTGCCGCGCGCGCGGCGGGCCGCACAATGCGATGCAGCACGCCCGCGGCGCGACGCTGCCCACGAGGACCGATCCATGGAATTCAAGGACTACTACCAGATACTCGGCGTGGAGAAGACCGCCAGCGCCGACGACATCCGCAAGGCCTACCGCAAGCTCGCGCGCAAATACCACCCCGACGTGAGCAAGGAGCCCGACGCGGCCAAGCGCATGAGCGAGATCAACGAGGCCAACACCGTGCTCTCCGACCCGGAGAAGCGCGCCGCCTACGACGCGCTGGGCAGCCAGTACGCCCATGCCGGTGGCGGCGACTTCCGCCCGCCGCCCAACTGGGACGCCGGCTTCGAGTTCAGCGGCGCACCGGGCGGTGGCGGCGGCGACTTCAGCGACTTCTTCGAGCAGCTTTTCGGCCGCGCCGCCCACGCCCGTGCGGCCGGCGCCCGCGCGGGCCGTGCGCACAGCCAGCCCCTGCGCGGCGAGGACCACCACGCCAAGATCGAGCTCGACCTCGAAGACGCCATCCAGGGTGCCGAGCGCGCCATCAGCCTGCGCGCGCCGCGGCTCGATGCGCAGGGCCATGTGGTCACCGAGTCGCACACGCTGACGGTCAAGATCCCAAAGGGCGTGGTGGAGGGCCAGCAGATCCGCCTCGCCGGCCGCGGCGGCCCCGGCTTCAACGGCGGGCCCAACGGCGACCTGTTCCTGGAAGTGCACTTCCGAGCGCACCCGCGCTGGCGCGTGCAGGGGCGCGACCTCTACGCCACGCTGCCGCTGGCGCCGTGGGAAGCCGCGCTGGGCGCGCAGGTGGAAGTGCCCACGCCCACCGGGCGCGTGGAGCTCACGGTGCCCGCGGGCTGGCGCAAGGGTCGCAAGCTGCGCGTCAAGGGCCAGGGCATTCCCGCGCGCACGGCCAACGACACGCCGGGCGACCTGTACTACGAACTCGAACTCACCCTACCGCCCACCGACCACCCCAGGGCGCGCGAACTCTTCGAAACCATGGCGCGCGAACTGCGCTACGACCCGCGTGAGGGCATGTAAGACCTTGTCGAGGAAGCCTTGCCATGACCACCCCGAACACCGTTCTGGCCCAAGCTGTCTGCCAGTGGCTCGACGACCACTGCCTCAGCGTCGATGAACTCGCCCGCGCCTGCGCCGTGGAGCCGCGCTGGGTGACCGAACATGTCGAAGCCGGCCTGCTCGCCTTCGAGCCCGACAGCCCCAGCGGCCGCTGGCATTTCGCCAGCGCCAGCCTGCTGCGCGCACGCCGCCTGGCCGCGCTCGAGCGCAGCTTCGACGCCCCGCCCGAAATCGCCGCCCTCACCGCCGACCTGATCGAGGAGGTGCAGCGCCTGCGCGCCCGGCTGCGCGCGCTCGGGCTGGAGGACTGAGGGGGTCTGACGGCACCGGCGCCTGCTTCACGCACGACGGTGGATGCATCGCCGCACGCCGCCCCCCGCTTGCCCCGGCGCACGGGCCGGCGTATTATTACAAACGTAATAACACCCGGAGGCCCGTCATGCACATGCTCAAACTCACCCAGATCGGCAATTCGGTCGGCGCCGTGTTCCCCAAGGAACTGCTGGCGCGGCTGCATCTGGACAAAGGTGACGAGCTCTACGTCACCGAAACGCCCGACGGCCTGCGCATCACCGCGCACAACCCCGCATTCGAGGCGCAGATGCGCGTCGCGCGCGAAATCATGAAAGAGCGGCGCAACGTCCTGCACGAGCTCGCCAAATGAGCGCGCGCTGGGTGTGGATCGACCGTGCCGTCATCCTCGCCATCCACGACGCGCAACTGGCCGAGCACGGCGGCCTGAGCGGCACGCGCGACCTCGGCCTGCTCGACTCGGCGCTCAGCCGCCCGCAGCACCTCGACGCCTACGGCGAACCCGACGCCGCCGCGCTGGCCGCCGCGTACGCCTACGGCATCGCGCGCAACCACCCCTTCCTCGACGGCAACAAGCGCACCGCCTTCGTGGCGGCCGAACTGTTCCTGCGCCTCAACGGCCAGCGCCTCGGCGCCGACGATGCCGACTGCGTACTCACCATGCTCGCCCTGGCCGCCGGCGACCTCGACGAGGACGCCTTCGCCGCCTGGCTGCGCCGCCACACCGCCCCAAAAGGCTGAAATTCGGTTAATCTGCGGACAGCCCAGCGCCAACCGGTGTCTCGGCGCTCTCATTTTTGAAACACGGCAACGCAGATCGGGCCCCTGCGATGACGCAGGCCCGCCGCCGGCATGCACCGCGCGCCGGGGATTCGCTCCGCATTGCCCCCGAGGAGCCCACCATGCCGCACGCCGAACCACCCCTCACCCGTCGCACCGTCCTCGGCTGGGCCGGAGCGGCCAGCCTGGCGCCGGTGCTCAGCGCCTGCGGGGGCGGCGGCTCGGGGCCGGACTACACCGCCACCATCGCCTGGGGCCGCGACGCCATGCGCCAGGCGCTTGCCAGCGCCGGCGCGCGCGCGGGCACGGTGGCGCTGTGGTCGGCCGATGGCGGCATGGTCTGGCAGGAGGCCTTCGGCACCAGCGACGCCGCCGGCACCCGGCCCGCCACCGTGGACACGCGCTTCAACATCGGCTCCGTCAGCAAGGTGATCGCCGCCGTGGCCGCGCTGATATTGGCCGACCGCGGCCTGCTCGCGCTCGACGACCCCATCGTGCGCCACCTGCCGCGCTTTTCGATGCGCAGCCCGGAGTACCGCCTCATCACCGTGCGGCACCTGCTCACGCACAGCTCGGGGCTGCCGGGCTCCTGGCTGCACGACATGTTCAGCCTCGCGCCACTGCCCGGCTATGCCGAGGAGCTCGAAGCCGGCCTGGCCGATCTGCACCTCAAGCACGCCCGCGGCGCCATGGCCGTCTACTGCAACGACGGCTTCACCCTGTTCGAGCGCGTGGTGCAGGCCGTCAGCGGCCAGAGCTTCGCCGCCTTCGTTGAGTCCGCCGTGCTCGCGCCGCTGGGCATGGCGCGCTCGGGCTACACGCTCGCCCCCCTGCCCAGCGGCGAGGCGGCCACCGCCTTCATCGGCAACGCGCCGCCGGGGCAGGAGTTCGTCAACGGCTATGCCACCGGCGGCCTGTGCACCACCGCGCCCGACATGATGAAGTTCGCCGCCCTCATCATCCAGGGCGGCGTGCACGAGGGCCGGCGCCTGCTCTCCGCCGCCGCGGTGGCCGAACTGCTGCGGCCGCAGAACCCCGACCTGCGCATCAACCTCACCCCCGAGTGGCGCTGGGGCCTGGGCTGGGACAACGTGAACAACCCCGCACTGGCCGCCGCCGGCGTGCGCGCGCTGCAGAAGAACGGCGGCACCACCGCCTTCTCCTCCGACTTCTACGTGCTGCCCGACGCCGGCCTGGCCCTGCTGCTCAGCGCCAACGCCACCGGCTTCGCGCCCGCCCCGCTGGCCGAGGGCCTGCTGCTGCGCGCGCTGCAGGCGCAGGGCCGCATCGCCGCGCCGCCCCCGCCGCTGCCCGACACGCTCGCCCCGGTCGCCACGCCCGCCGCCGGTGAGGTGCCTGCCAACCTCGGCATCTACGCCCGCAGCACCGCGCCCATCCGCGCCAGCTCCCCCGACGGCGTGCAGATCGACCTGCACCAGTGGGCCGCCGACACCCAGAGCTGGGCGCCGCTCGCCCTGGGCCTGCGCCTGCGCAGCGACGGCTGGTGGGCCACCGACGCCGCGCCGCGCGTGCACTACCAGTGGCAGGACACGCAAGGCCAGCGCTACCTGCTCTCGCGCGAGGCCGCCCTCAGCCGCACCTACCGCTTCACCCAGCCGCTGGGCCAGCGCCTGCTGCCGCGCACCGAGCCGCTGCCCGCCGCCTGGGCCGCGCTGCTGGGCAGCCGCTGGCGCATCGTCAACGAATCCAGCGCCTCCAGCCTCACCGCGCTGGGCCTGCCCACCGCGCGCCTGTCCGCCCTGCCCGAACTCAGCGGCTACCTGATGTGGGACGACGCCCAGTTCCTCATCCCCGACGGCGACACCCGCGCCCGCATGTGCGTGCAAGTGCCCCTCAACGCCGGGCGCGACCTGGTCGAACTCGTCCGCAGCGACGACGCCGAAGGCCCTAGCCTGCTCGCCGCCGGCCTGCGCTACCGCCCCACGGCGTGACGAGCGAACTTTTTCAGCTAAACCCCGCCGCCTCCAGCGCCAACCGGTCAGATCGCGCTATTGGTTTTGACATACCTGCAACACACACCATGCTTTGCGTGTTCCTCAAAGTTTTTTTCGGCGGCATTCTGGCCCTGCTGGCCTTCGTGGGCTTGCTCACCCTGTTCGGGCCGTGGGGCGTCGCGGTAGCCATTGGCCTTCTGGCTGCTACGTTGCTTCCAACGCGGCGGTAACGACTGCAGCGACTTCTCCAACGACCCGTCGCGCTTTGAATCGGCGGCTGCCCGAGCCGACGGAGACGGGCGTTGGCCGCATACCCTACTCGCCGTGCAGGTCGAGGGTGCGCAACTCCGCCTGCCCGGCATGGAGGACGAAAGCCATGGCTGCATTCATCCTTTCAGAAGAGGCCGAGCACACGCTCCTTGAGGCCGACCACGCGCTGTCGGCGCTGGAAACCGCCTTCGCCGCCCTTGGCGAAGCCCAACTGGAGTGCCGCCGCGATGAACTCGCGGCGCTGCTGGCGCTGGTGCGCCGTCCGCTGGCGCCGGCGCGCGAGCAGGCGCGGTCTGAGGCGCTGGCCGGGTAGGCTACACTTGGAGCAGGCTGTGGCGCCGTGTGCCCCGACTGGCAAGGGGGCCGCCGGTCTTTCCGGTAGGCGTACATGGGTTCGATTCCCATCCGGCGTCACAAGCCGCCATCCAGCGCCACCAGGCTGCCTCGCGCCACCTCAGCGCGCACGGAGTCCACCTCGATCAGTCGGCCTGCCGTGCGTACGATGTTGAGCCCGTTGCCCTGGTAATCGACAAGCGCGACGATCTTGGCGTTGTCCGCCCCGGAATCGTAGATCAGCAGCAACTCTTGCTTGGGCGCAAGGCGCAGCAACGCGGACTGCGGCGTGCGCAGATGCAGCGGCAGCGGCGGCGCCCCGTTACCTTAGCGGATCGACGGCCTCGCCGTCCTTGACCTTCGCCGGACGCACGGCGTGCGTGATGTCCTGATCCCTGACCGTCAGCTCGGCGGTCTTCATCGTGGTGCCAGCCTCCAGGTCGGCGCGCACCCAAATCGTGCGCATGGCACCGACGAAATGCGAGCGACCTTGCGGTCTCCGGTTGGCGATGAGCTCGTCGGCAATCTGTCCGAGGCGTACCGCGAGCAGATCGAAGACACGCGGCGGCCGGGCATCAACCAACTGCGCGCCAATCAAGGCGGACTGGCCTGGCAGCTTGCGAAGAAGCGCATCGAGCCTGCGCATGTCGACGCATTGCCTGCCACCGCCGTTGGCGTGCGCATCCTTGCTGCCCCCAGCTGGTAATCCCAGCCCTCATCAATCCTCGGCAGCCGCCCCTTGTCGTCGCGTGCGTTCCACCCCGGCGACGGCGGCCTTTGGGCTCGATGCGCCCACAACCCCACAGCCCCCCAGCCGCTGGGCTGGTGGTGGGTCTTCCAGAAGGGGGGGGCGGCAGGCCGCGTCAGCCCGTTCCACGCCTGGAGCTGTGGCAACGGGTGCCGCGCATCAGGAGGTCGCCGCTGCGCCGCCACCCCTCGCATGCGGTACTACCGCCCCACGGCGTGAAGCGCGCACTTTTTAAGCAAAAACCCGGCAACCCCAGCGCCAACCGGTCCGGTCGCGCTATGGTTTTTGGAACTCTGGGCGCACCGCCCTGCGGGCTATGATGCGCCCCATCATGCCCGCGCCCAGCCCCGCCCCCCTGCTCACCGCCACCCTCGCGGCCACCCCCGCCGACGAAGCCGCTGCCACCGCCGCCGCCCACGCCTTCATCGCCAAATGGCAGGGCGTGGCCGCCAGCGAGCTGTCCAGCGCGCAGAGCTTCTTCATCGACCTGTGCGACCTGCTGGGCGTGCCGCGCCCGCACCCCACGCCCGAGCAGAGCTACATGTTCGAGCGCCCCATCACCTTCCGCCACGGCGACGGCTCCACCAGCGCCGGCCGCATCGACTGTTACCTGCGCGGCCATTTCGTGTGGGAGAGCAAGAAGCTCAAGGCCGGCGAACGCGCCGCCGCCGCGGGCCTGCGCAGCTTCGACGACGCCCTCCTGCGCGCGCGCCAGCAGGCCGAGGACTACGCCCGCGCCCTGCCCGCCTCGGAAGGCCGCCCGCCCTTCGTCGTGGTGGTGGACGTGGGCCACGTCATCGAGCTCTACGCCGAATTCAGCCGCAGCGGCGCCACCTACACCCCCTTCCCCGACGCGCGCAGCCACCGCATCCGCCTCGCCCAGCTCGCCGACCCCGCCATCCGCGCGCGGCTCAAGGCGCTGTGGCTCGACCCCTCAAGCCTCGACCCCGCGCGCATCAGCGCCAAGGTCACGCGCGAAGTCGCCGCCGAGCTCGCCCAGCTCGCGCGCAGCCTCGAAGCCGCCGGCCACGCCCCGCAGGCCGTGGCCGCCTTCCTCACGCGCTGCCTGTTCTCCATGTTCGCCGAAGACGTGGGCCTGCTGCCGCACGACACCCCCGGCGCGCCGCCTGCCCCCGCCGGCCTCGGCCCCGGCAGCGAGGGCGATGGCGCCTTCACCCGCCTGCTGCGCACCTACCGCGAGCAGCCCCAGACGCTCGTGCAGATGCTGCGCGTGTTCTGGCAGGGGCTCGACGCCGGCGGCTTCAACGCCGCCATCGCCGCCGACGTGCTGCGCTTCAACGGCAAGCTGTTCAAGGGCGCGGGCGAAGACGGCTACGTGCTGCCGCTCGACGCCCGCCAGATCGACGGCCTGCTGCGCGCCGCCCGCGCCAACTGGACGGAAGTCGAGCCCGCCATCTTCGGCACCCTGCTCGAACGCGCCCTCGACCCCACCGAGCGCCACGCCCTCGGCGCGCACTACACCCCGCGCGCCTATGTGGAGCGGCTGGTGCTGCCCACCGTCATCGAACCCCTGCGCGCCGACTGGGCCCACGCCCAGGCCGCCGCCGTGCTGCTCGCGCGCGAGGCCGACACCCTGCCCGACGGCAAGCGGCGCGACGCCAAACTCGAAGAAGCCCGCGCCGAACTGCGGCGCTTTCACCACCAGCTCTGCACCCTGCGCGTGCTCGATCCCGCCTGCGGCAGCGGCAACTTCCTCTACGTCACGCTCGAACACCTCAAGCGCCTCGAAGCCGAAGTGCTCGACCAGCTCCAGCAGCTCGGCCAGACGCAGGACCGCCTCGCCCTCGAAGGCGAAACCGTCACCGTGCAGCAACTGCGCGGCATCGAACTCAACCCCCGCGCCGCCGCCCTGGCCGAACTCGTGCTCTGGATCGGCTGGCTGCAGTGGCAGGTGCGCACCCGGGGCCTCGCCAGCGTGGCCGAACCCGTGGTGCACGACTACGGCAACATCGAATGCCGCGACGCCGTGCTCGCCTTCGACGCCACCGAGCCCGCCCTCGACGCCCAAGGCCAGCCCCTCACCCGCTGGGGCGGCGTGAGCTACCAGCTCCACCCCGTCACCGGCGAACCCGTGCCCGACCCCGCCGCGCGCGTGCCCGTATGGCGCTACACCAACCCCCGCCCCGCGCAGTGGCCACCGGCCGACTTCATCGTCGGCAACCCGCCGTTCATTGGCGCCAGCAGCCTGCGCGCCGCCCTGGGCGACGGCTACGCCGAAGCCCTGCGCCGAGCCTGGCCCGAAGTGCCCGAGAGCGCCGACTTCGTCATGCACTGGTGGCACCACGCCGCAAACCTGGTGCGCGCGGGCGCGGCGCGGCGCTTTGGCCTCATCACCACCAACAGCCTGCGCCAGACCTTCAACCGCCGCGTGGTGCAGGCCGCGCTCGCCGCGCCCAGGAACCCGCTGCACCTCGCCTGCGCCATCCCCGACCACCCCTGGGTGGACAGTGCCGACGGCGCCGCCGTGCGCATCGCCATGACGGTGGGCACCGCCGAACCCGTCGAAGGCCGCCTGCTCACCGTGCTCGATGAGCGCGAGGGCGCGGACGGCGAAATCGCCGTGGAGCTTGCCGAGCAGCGCGGCGCCATCCAGGCCGACTTGCGCATCGGCGCGGACGTGGCTGGGGCGCGGGCCTTGGTGGCGAACCTCAACCTCAGCAACCGGGGTGTGCAACTGTTCGGCGCGGGCTTCATCGTCACCCCCGAACAAGCCGCCGCCCTGCTCGCGGCGTCCACGCCCACCGATGCGGGCAGCGCCGCGCACCGCGAATCCCTCATCCGCGACTACCGCAACGGCCGCGACCTCACCGACCGGCCGCGCGGCGTCATGGTCATCGACGCCTTCGGGCTCACCGTCGAGCAACTGCGCGAACGCCACCCGGCCGTGTTCCAGTGGCTGCTCGAACGGGTCAAACCTGAGCGCGACCTGAACAACCGCGCCACCTACCGCGACAACTGGTGGACGTTTGGCGAGCCGCGCCGCGAACTGCGCAAAGCCCTCGCCGGCCTCCCCCGCTACATCGCCACCGTAGAAACCGCCAAGCACCGCGTCTTCCAGTTCCTCGACGCCAGCGTCCTGCCCGACAACAAACTCATCGCCATCGCGCTCGACGACGCGCTGCACCTGGGCGTGCTCTCCAGCCGCTTGCACGTCGAATGGGCGCTGGCGGCGGGCAGCCGGCTTGGCGTCGGCAACGATCCGGTCTACGTCAAAAGCACTTGTTTCGAGAAATTCCCCTTCCCCGCCGAAGACACCGGCCTCACCCCCGAAGGCGCCGCGCGCATCCGCGCGCTTGCCGAGCAGATCGACGCGCACCGCAAGGCGCGCCAGGCCGCGCACGAGGCCGTCACCCTCACCGGCCTCTACAACGTGCTCGACGCCCTGCGCCGCCGCCAGCCCTTGAGCGCCAAAGACAAAGCCCTGCACGAACAAGGGCTGGTGGCCGTGCTGCAAAGCCTGCACGACGAGTTGGACGCCGCCGTGCTCGCCGCCTACGGCTGGAGCGACCTCGCCCCCATCCCCTGGGCCGACGATGCCGCACACGCCGCCTGGGCCGAAAACCTGCTGCAGCGCCTCGTCGCCCTCAACGCACGCCGCGCCGCCGAAGAAGCCGCCGGCACCATCCGCTGGCTGCGCCCCGACTTCCAGCACCCCCCCCCCCCCACCCCCGGCCCCCCCCCCCCCCCGGGAAAAGCCCCCGGAAACGCCCCAACCCACCCCCCCGGCCCCGGCCCCCCCCCCCCCCGAACCCCACCAAAACCAAAGCAC
>OFTY01000113.1_pt1 | contig 90957 bp, 84 predicted proteins | sample 1775061 | NCBI WGS metagenome assembly OFTY01 (sample SAMN08195773, study PRJEB24354) | sludge metagenome | isolation source: sludge from phenol fed wastewater aerobic bioreactor B | place: India: Nagpur | collected 2016-09-16 | reverse complement strand
ACGGCGGCGTCGATCAAAAACCAAAGGGGGTCCTTCTTGGACGCCGATCCGGGGTCCCCTTCCAACGCCGATTGACACCCCGTCGAGCGCTCCTGCTCCGACCGTCACTTCCACCGCCGATGTCCCCGATTGGGCGCGGCGCATGCGGCGCTCGCAGCAGATGTCGCATGGGGTCCAGGCCGCGACCCACGCGGTGCGATCGGGCGACAGCCATGGCGGCGGATCGTCCATCTCCCTCTCTGAAAGCGATCGCCCATGACGCCCTTCAAGCGACCATCGGTCCATTACGGCCGCTCCCCTGAGCCCGAGACGCCGTATCAGCGGGCGGCCCAGGTCTGGGACGATCGCATCGGCTCCGCCCGCGTCCAGGCGAAGAACTGGCGCCTCATGGCTTTTGGCTGCCTTGCCCTCTCGGCTGGCCTCTCTGGCGCCTTGGCCTGGCAGGCGCTGAACGGCTCGGTGGTCCCGTGGGTCGTTCAGGTGGATAAGCTCGGGCAGGCACAGGCGGTAGCGCCCGCCGCTGCAGACTTTCGCCCGTCCGATCCTCAGATCGCCTTTCACCTCGCCCGCTTCATCGAGGAGGTGCGCAGCATCTCCGTCGATCCTGTCATCGTGCGCCAGAATTGGCTCAGGGCCTATGCCTATACGACACAGGCCGGAGCGGTGGCCCTCAACGACTATGCCCGCGCCAACGATCCGTTCGCCCGGGTTGGCAAGCAGCAGGTGGCCGTGGAGGTCTCGAGCGTGATCCGCGCCTCGCCGGATTCTTTTCGCATCGCCTGGACCGAGCGCCGCTACCAGGACGGCAGCCTCGCCGACACCGCCCGCTGGAGCGCCATCCTCACCGTCGTGGTGCAGGCGCCGCGCGATGCCGAGCGCCTCCGTGCCAATCCGCTCGGGATCTACGTCAACGCCATCAACTGGTCGAAGGAGCTCGCCCAATGACGCCTGCCATCCGTACATCCGGGAGGCCGGCTCTCCGTGTCCTCTCCATTCCGGTTTTCCGTAGGTCTGGCTTTCCGCTTCTGCTGCTTTGCACGTCCGCGCTTGCCGGCTGTGCCACATTCCAGAAGCCGCCGGAGATCGCCTATGATGATGCCCCGCCCGCCGTCTTCGAGGCTGAGCCGGCGGGTCCGGTGCGGATCGTGGAGCTGCCGAAGCCGTTGCCTCTGCCGGGTCAGCTGAAGCCCGTGGGCAAGGACGGGAAGGCGGAGCCCGAGCCGGCCGATCCGAAGGCGCGTGTCAAGCAGGCCAATGCGGCTGCCCGCGTTCAGCCGGTGCGCGACGGCTTCATCAATTCCATGCAGGTTTATCCCTTCGTGGAGGGGGCCCTCTATCAGGTCTATGCCGCGCCCGGGCAGGTCACCGACATCGCGCTTCAGCCCAGTGAGCAACTGGTGGGTTCGGGGCCGGTGGCCGCCGGCGACACAGTGCGCTGGATCATCGGCGACACCGAGAGCGGGACAGGGGCTGGGAAGCAGGTCCACATCCTGGTGAAGCCCACCCGACCGGACCTCACCACCAATCTCGTCATCAACACCAATCTGCGCACCTATCACATGGAGCTGCGCTCCACCGAAAAGACCTACATGGCTTCGGTGTCCTGGCAATATCCTCAGGATCAGCTCATCGCTTTGCGGCGTCAGAATGCCGAGGCTCAGGTGGCGCAGCCGGTCGCCACAGGCATCGATCTCACGCGGGTGAACTTCCGCTACGAGGTCTCGGGCGACCGGGCACCCTGGCGGCCGCTGCGGGCCTTCGACGACGGCCAGCAGGTGTTCATCGAGTTTCCCCGCGGCATCGGTCAGGGCGAGATGCCGCCGCTCTTCGTGGTGGGCCCTGAGGGCGACACTTCTGAGCTCGTGAACTATCGCGTGCGCGCCAATTACATGATTGTCGACCGGCTCTTCGCCGCGGCCGAGTTGCGCTTCGGCGCCGATAAGAACCAGAAGCGTGTGCGCATCTCCCGCACCGATGGGAGGCCGGTCATATGAGCGGCACCGCCTCCGGGAAGGAGAAAGGGCCGGAGCGGACCGGCGATGACGGCGCCCGGCCCCTGGTAGGGGAGGCTGCGGCGGCCATGCGGCTGCGGCCGGAACCGCCGCGGGTGACCCGCCTTTCCCGCAAGGTGTTGGCCGGGCTGGGGCTCGTCGCGGGCCTTGGGATCGGCGGCGCGCTGATCTACGCCCTCCAGGCCCACAAGGACCACGGGCCGGGCCAGGAGCTCTACGCCACCGACGTCAAGGCGACGCCGGACGGGCTCGCCGAGCTGCCCAAGGACTACACCCGCATCCCCAAGCTGGGACCGCCGCTCCCGGGCGACCTCGGCCGGGCCATCCTCAATGCGCAGACCACAACACAACCGCCGGTGCCAACGATGAGCGGCATGCCTAATGCTGTCCTCAGTCCCGATGAACAGCGCCAGCAGCAGGAAAGCGAGGCGGCGCGGACCGGGCGGCTGTTTGCCCAGACCAACACGCGGCCGGCGAGCCAGGCCGTGGCACAACAGGCGAGCGCCGCTTCGGTGCCGGCTGCGACACCTGCCCCGGACCTCACGTCTCTTGGTCTTGCCCCCCAGGGGGCGACACCAAAAGCCCAAGAACGCCAGCTGGCCTTCCTCAACCAGGCAGTGGACCGACGCACGGTATCGCCCGACCGTGTGGTGGCTCCGGCCTCTGCCGCCATCTTGCAGGCGGGCGCCGTCATTCCCGCGGCGCTGATCACCGGAATTCGTTCTGACCTGCCGGGGCAGATCACCGCCCAGGTCACCGAGAATGTCCATGACAGCCCGACCGGACGGATCCTCCTGATCCCTCAAGGCACCCGCATCATTGGGCAGTACGACAATGGCGTCGGCTTCGGACAGCGCCGGGTGCTGCTCGTCTGGAACCGGCTGATCTTCCCCAATGGCCGCTCCATCGTGCTGGAGCGCCAGCCCGGAGCTGACGCTGAAGGCTATGCCGGGCTCGAGGATGGGGTCGACTACCACTGGGGCGAGCTGTTCAAGGCTGCGGTGCTCTCCACCATCTTGAGTGTTGGGGCGAGCGCGGGCTCCTCGGGTAACGACAGCGATCTTGTCAGTGCCCTAAAGGAAGGCGCCTCCGACAGCATCAGCCAGACTGGCCGCCAGATCGTCCAGCGCCAGCTCAATATTGCGCCGACGCTGACCATCCGACCGGGGTTTCCGGTCCGCGTGATCGTCACGCGCGATCTCGTTCTTGAACCCTATGGAGGCTGACATGCCGAAGCTGAAGCTCGCAGAGATTTTCGACGACAAGCCGGTGAAGGTGACGCTGGAGCTGCCGGCGAAGCTTCATCGAGACCTCGCGGTCTATGCACAGGTGCTTGGCAGAGAAACAGGTAACTCTATCACCGACCCCATCAGGTTGATCGTGCCGATGTTGGAACGCTTCATTGCGACAGACCGGGGGTTTGCTACACTAAAAAGAGCCGCCAGCAACCGCAGTCAAGCTACGTAACTTAAGCCTGCCCGAGCGATCGCGCCATAGTCCGTGCAAGACTCAAAAGTCGGAAACATGCTGGATTGTCGTTGCGAGTGGACCAAACGATGCTGATCGGAAGGCACTCACCCGAAATTATACAGTAGGCAACTCCTGGAAATTGCAATCCAGTTGCCGCTTCACCGATAAGTGTCAGGCCATGCCCGACAGCAACTAGGGAAAGCAAATTATCCCTCCCAACCTGCTGAGATCTTATTGACGGGTAATGTTCGCCTTGAGTCAAGCGCCGCATGATCAGGTCGCGAACCTCAGGTCCAGGTGCAGCGCTGCTTACGATAAATTTTTCATCGACCAGATCAGACCATTTCAGCTCTACCCTGCGCGCGATACGATGCTCGCGAGGCAATACGGCGAAGATCCGCTCAGACCATAAACAAATGGCTCGACATTCGGGCCACTCAACTGCCCCGGCAACGAATGCCACATCCAGCTGGGATTGCTGAACAGAGATCAAGTGATCCACGCTACCGCCATCGACAAAATCAATCGAGATTCCGGCATATGTTCTTTCAAAAACATTAAACATGTCTAGCAAGAAGCCAGAGGCCAGAGAGGAGATAACGCCTATCTTCAAAAGACCATCTTCAATACGTCCGATTGACGCAACATCCTTGGCACCGTTGTCGATCTGTCGAAGTGCCATGCGTGCTCGGCATAGAAACCGCTGGCCGGCCAACGTTAATGCAACGCCGCTACTCCTACGGTTAAATAGTGAAGCCCCAAGCTGATCTTCCAGATCGCGGATGCGTCTGCTGATCGACGATTCTTGAATATTGAGCACAAAAGCAGCTTTGCGGAAGCTTCCGTGTTCCGCGGCCTTGATGAAATACCGGAGATGGCGGAGATCAATGCTGAGGTCGGATTTCATCGCTCCGCCTCCTCTCACAGCTCGTAGACAGAGATGGAACGTCCGCCAAGTGAGATGCCAGTGCGTGCGGCATGGTGGATACCGATATTCCTCAAGACGGCGCCATCGATTCGCTCGTGCGCCAGCAACAGCTTTGCGCCGGAGGGGGCCGTGACCGGCGATGCATTCGGCAATGCCTGGCGCGGAAAGGCAACGTGCCCATCCACGGTGACCCAGTTAAAGACATCCAGAAAGACGACGTGCCTTTCGCGCGCGATCAGCCCCTCAAGCACCGGGATCGTCTTGGCGCCAGCCCCGATGCGCAGGTTCGTCGACCAGAATCGCGCGACGAACCGGCCGCCCGCCGGGTCAGCCTTCAGCATCACGAGCGCCGCCTCGCGGCCATCGCTCAGCATCGGCGCCGGAGGGAGAGCGGCCAAGGATGCCGAGGGAAGGAAGAGCGCCGCAGCGGTGCGCAGCGACCATGTCTGCGGCGCTTGCCAGCCGGTCTTTTCCAGCGTCGCGGCGAGGGCGGCGGGCGTGCCCGCCCATTGGGTCGTGAAGGGCTCTTCGGTATCACCGCCGAGATCCACCCGCCGGAGGGGAAGCTTGCGCCATCCCCCGTCGATCCAGGCTTGCAGCGACATGACCTCCGGAACCGCCACCCGCGCGTAACGCAGCTGGGCCGCCGGCCAGGTCAGGGCCGCGTCCGTCGCGCCGGCGACGAGCACGAGCGCCATGAGGGCAAAGCCGAAATGCGCCGCGCCGTCCCCGGTGGAGAAGGTCTTGCGCTGAAACAGGATCGCCACGATCAGCACCGAGCCAGAGCCGAACAGCAATCCGGCCAGCACATCCGAGGGCCAATGGGCACCGAGATAGATGCGCGCCAGCGCGATGGCCACGATCAGGGCGCTCGCGATCGCCACCGGCACGGAGCTCCATCGCCCAACGAGGCTTCGCGAGACCCACCAGCCGATGAAGCCATAGACCAGCGCGCTCCAGGTCGCATGTCCGCTGGGAAAGCTGTAGACCTCCGCGCCCGCATACATGGGAAAGGGCCGGGCGATCCCGATCGCCGACTTCAGCGCCGGCACGAAGCCGAATGTCACCGCGACGAGCGTCGCAAAGACGAGGGCAAGGCCCTTCTCGCCCGTCCACAACAGCCAGCCCAACACGCCGAGGATGACGAGCGTGATCACGGTGGAGTCGCCATAGGCGCTGATCGTCATGAACACGGCATCCGCCCAGTCGCTGCGCACGGACAGCATCAGATTGCTGAGCGCATGATCCGCGCGGGCGATCTCGCCACCGGCGGCGACGAGATTGACGAGGGCCACGAAGCCGGACACCACCACGCCCAGCAGGATGACGAGCAGTGCCAGCGCCCGCACGTCGGCTCGATCCGGATCGAGACCTGTCGCCACAAGATGCGCGAGCGCGCCGTTTCGCGTGCGCATGGCGTCGAACAGCCGTTCACGGATGCGCTCCAGGGCGACAACGATGCGCGACCAGGCAAAGCGCGCCAGCCAGAGGGCGACAAAAATAGTGACAATGAGCGCGACGAGAGCCAGCAGCGCCCGTCCGCTCGCCGCGCCGAGAACGGCGAGAGAAGCGCCAAGAAGCGCGCTCGGCAGGATGTGGAACGCGGACCACAAAATGGCAGAGGTCACATTGGCCACGTAGAAGCGCCCCACCGGCATGCCCGAAATCCCGGCAGAAACCGGAACGACGGCCCGCACGCCCGGCAGGAAGCGCGCCAATAGCACGCTCTTGCCGCCATGCCTTTCGAAGAAGGCATCACCGCGCGCCAGAAGGTCGGGATGGTGCGTGAACGGCCAATGCTCGACGATATGGGCCTTGTAGCGATGGCCGAGCCAGAAGGAGACTCCGTCGCTCGCGATGGCGCCGAGCGTGGCAGCGAGCAGGATCGGCCAGACGGGGTGATGCCCCGCCCCCGCCGCGGCCGCGAAGGCGATGATCATCGCCGTCCCGGGCACGAGCGCCCCGATCATGACGATGGCTTCGCTGAAGGCTGCCGCGAAGATGATCGCTGCCACCACCCAGGGATTGGCCCCGGCGAAACCGACGATCGACTGAATGGCCGTATCGATCCACACCGTCATGACGGGGTGCCTCCATGTCCTCGTGCCATAGGCATAGAAGGCTGATGGCTCCTCATGCGGCCTATGGTGCCGCCACGGTCCGCGCAAACCGCCCAGCCGGGATGGAAAGCATCGAGAAAAGCCATCAGCACAACACTCTGGAAAGGGAGGTGATTCATCTACGCTGCGAACCCTGCTTATGCATCAAGCATGTCCACCCACGGAAGTTTATGGGCCACAATCGAGATGTCGATGGAGAGTCCTTTCCGCACACGAGCGGATATCGGTGTCACTTGCCGGCAGACTCTTCATGCTGCCGCACGCATTTCTCTTGCGGCCCAGTCCTTGCTCCACACGCTTTGCGCCATGATGGAGAGCAAGATTGCGCCGAGCGTGGCCATCAGGGTGACTATCAGTGTCGACCACGGCCAGACCAGCGCATCGGGGGGCGGATCGAAGACTCCGCTGAGCAGCCGCACCAGCATCCAGGCGTCGACAACGCCGATCACCAGTCCGAGAGGCACGCCAAAGCCAACAATGGCCAGCGCCTCACCCCACATGAAGCCACGCGTCTCGCCGGGCCCGGCGCCAAGCGAAAGCAAGATCGCGTCGGTCCGGGCGCGATCGGCACGACCGAGCCAAAGCGTCAAGCTCGCCGCCATCGCCGCGAACAGCACGGCAAAAGCGATCTCGACGCGACCAATGCCACGCATGTCCATCGCGGTCAGGCTCGAACCGATGAGATGGGCCACGGTGTCGACATTGCTCACCTTCAGGTTTGCGGACGCGTTGCCGCCGCGTGTGAGCGCCGCTTCCACGCGGGTGGCGATGGTCGCCGGATCACCCGTCACCCGCGCGAGCACGACCTCGGCCTCGGGTTTGCCAGTCTGCGCCGCCACATAGGAGGCGTTGGCGACGAGAAAGCTGTCGCGCGGCGCTGTCGGAAACTCCTTCACCACGCCGACGAGATGGAAGGGGACTGTCTTCAGAGCGCCGTCGGCCGCCCGCAACCGCAGATTCAGCATGTCCCCTATCGCGAGCTGAAAGTCATTCACCGTCTCCTGCGAAACGAGGATCCCATCCGTCTGATGGGCAAGCCGAGACATCGCCTCCGCAGCAGTGAGGCGTGAGAAATAGCCATCCACCAGATCGGTCGCAGAGCCGATGCGGTGCGGATCCACACCGTAAAGATCCTGTAGATCCTTGCCCACATAGGCAAAGCGATGCTGCATCGGCTGAGCCTCGACGACGCCGGGAACAGAGCGGATGCGCGCCAATTCCGCACCGGCGGGCCTGGGCGCTGAGCCGGTGACGGTCACATCAGCACCATTGGTCAGCAATGCGTCGACCCGTTGCTGGGCGTCATAAGTCGCGTTGAACACGCTCGTCGCCACAGCGAAGGAAACCGCGACGGCCACCAGCGCTGCGCCCGCAGCGAGCCGGCCGCGTTGACGCAACAAGGAAGCCGAGACGAATGGCGCGAGCCGCCCCGCAAAGGGCGCCACGAGCCAGGTGACGGCGCCGCGACCCCGGTATAGCGACCAGCGCGCCAGTCGCAACGTCAGCAACGCTGCTCCAATCCAGAAGCAAAGCGGCGCAAGGAAGGCCGTGTAATCCACCGCCGTCGCGGCGACGCCTTCGGGCGCAAGCACGAGCTGATAGCCGCCCGCCGCCGAGCGCCAATAGATGGCCGCCGAGATCGCCAACAGGATGACGTCCAGGTAGCCGCGCGCCCACACAGGAAGAGTTGCCGAGCGCAGCCAGGCGCGGCGGATCGCAATGCTTGCGGCGCGCATATCGCCAAGGGCCGGCGTGATGACAGCTGCGCAAGCGAGGAGGAAGATGCCGAGCCAGGTTCCGGCAAACCACAGCGCAACGCCATGGGCATGAAGATCGACATTGAGGAAACCCCGGGCGAGCGCGGCGGCACCGACAACGCCGAGACTGCTGCCGACCAAGGCCAGCGCGACCGCCTCCACGCCGAGGATGGCACCGATCTGCGACGTTCGCGCGCCACGCAGGCCCAATAGCGCATTTTCGCGCCGGCGGCGCTGCCCATCCGCCTGCACCAGGGTCGTCACCAGCGCCAACGCCAGCGCCGCACCCGGCAAGCCGAGAAAGAGCAGCAGCACGCGCGCAAAGATCGCGTCTTGCCGCACCGCGTCGAGGCGTGCCGCCAGATTGTCACCAATCATCGCGGCGCCAGCCGCGCGGACCTCGAAATTGCGCGCCATGCCGGTCGCGGCCATATAGGCGACGTCCGGCGCCGAGGGCAACCTTGCGCGATCGAGACGAGCGTGAAGCTGCAAGCGCGCCCCACCGCCAGGCATTTGAACGGCCTGCGCGAAATGCGCCTGCCACTGGTCCAGGGGCAGGATCACCACATTGTCGGGGGGCGCTGTTGGCGCAAGCCCCTTCTGCGGCCCGATGAGCTGGAACAACGCATCGGCATTCGGCAGATCCACGATACCCGCGACGGTTACCTGAAAGGCCGGCGCGCCGGTCGGCGTCACGGTGACGAGGCTGCCGACCGTCGCATGCAGATTGGACGCGGTTTGCTGCGCGAGCAGCACGCCCTGCCGCGTCCCGACAAGAGGGCGGAGCTGGCCAGGAAACAGCGTCGCGTAGTCGCCCGGCAGACCAAGGATCTGACCTGTACCGGTCACCTGCGTCGCGCCGCCGACGGTCGATGACAGCGAAGCGGCGTCGGCGTAGCCGACCGTTGCGCGCGCCGTCACTGGCGCGCCAGCCGGCAACATGTCCGATAGCGCTTTCACGTCAGCGCCCGGAACAAGTGCAATCTGCCAATCCACAGGCGTGGCGCTCAGCGCGCGGGCCGTCATTGTCGCACTGCTGGAAATGGCATAGGTGCCGACAAGGCCCACCAATGCCGCGGCGGCGGCGATGCCGAGTGCAGCCGCGATGAAACGCGGCCATTGCGCCACGAGCTTCCCCCTGAGCCAGAGCGCGATCATCGTGCGTCCTCCTTCAGCCCCGGCACGGTCAGCCGCCCGTGCTCCATGGTCCAGGTTTCGTCCATGCGCGCGGCAACACGCGGGTCGTGGGTGGCGACGACGATTGCTGTGTCGTCGCCGGCGGCCGAAAGCAGGGTGTCCATGACGTCGCGGCCCGTCGCCTGATCGAGCTGGCCGGTTGGTTCATCGGCGAGCAAGAGCTTCGGACGCATCGCCAGGGCACGCGCGATGGCGACGCGCTGTGCCTGGCCTCCGGAAAGCTCGTCCGGCGTCTTGTCGGCAAGGTCGGCGATCCCGAGACGCTCAAGCGCCTCGATCGGATCCATGAACTGCACGCCATCGGTGCCGTGCAGCGCAGCCGGCAGGGCGACGTTCTCGAGCACACTGAGCGCGGGCGCGAGGGACGAGGCCTGGAACACCACGGCGATTTGCTTCGGGCGCAGCGGCTCCGCGGTGTCAAAACCAGGCCACGAGATCGTGCCCGGCACGTCGGGATCGGCAAGGCCCGCGATGAGGTTGAGCAGGGTCGACTTCCCGCTACCCGAGCGCCCGACCAGCGCGACACGCTGCCTGGCGCGCAGAGTCAGGTCACAGGACGCAACGGCGGTGACGGTCTCGTCAGCGACGAAGCTGCGGGAGGCACCATGCGCCTCGACCAGCACACCACCCGGCGCGCGCGCGATGCGGTGGGATGGGGCAGGAACGGCCTGAGGCACGATTTTGTCCCCGTTCGCCGCAATGCGCCCGTCGCTGATGCGCAACACGCGCGTCGCATGGGCCGCAAGCACGGGGCTGTGGGTGGCGATGAGTGCCGCTCCGCCGGCGCGCCGACGGGCTTCGAGCAAATCGAGAATGCGCGCTTCTGTGTCGGCGTCGACCTCTGCCGTCGGCTCATCGGCAATGAGCAGGGGCGGCTCGGCGGCGAGTGCGACGGCGAGCGCCGCGCGTGCCGCTTCGCCGCCCGACAGCGTGGTCGGCGCGGCGGTGCGCCGGTCCGCGAGACCCACCTCATCGAGGAGCGCATCGATGCGCTCCCGCGACGGAGTCTTGCCAGCCAAGTCGAGCTGCAAAGCGATGTTCTCGGCAACGCTGAGATGCTCGAACAGATTGCGGGACTGCGCGAGAAAGCCGATCGCACGCGCCCGCAGCGCAGCCCGCTCCTCCTGCGGGCGCCGCGTCATCCGGGCCCCCATCACGTCAACGTTCCCCCCATCTGGATCGTCGAGGCCTGCGAGGCAGGCGAGCAATGTCGACTTGCCGCTCCCTGAAGGGCCGACAAGCGCAACCGTCTCGCCTTCATTGACTGAAAGGCTCGCGCCCCGCAGGGCGCGCACCTCGGTGTCACCAGGATGAAAGAAGCGATAAAGATCGTCGGCGACAAGCACCACCATGTCCGCTCTCCTCAATTGCGACAGACGCGTGCTGCGCCTATTTCCAAGCGAAGGAGCGGCTCATGAGGCGCCACTGGTCGACATTGTCGGCGCCTTGTGGAGCAGAGAAAGTCAGCGCTGCAAGCTTGCCGCCATGGGTCAAGAGCGTCAGCTCGCTTTCGAGCCTGACCTGCTTGTTGGTGACCGGATTGGGGTCTGAATTTTCCGTATAGACCACACGCACGGCCGTTCCGGCCGGCAGCTTTACTTTCTCGACACGGACGACCTTCACCGCGCGCCCGGTCTTTTCGAGCTGCGCGACCTGATCGGCGCGAACGCTCGCGACCGTCAGCGGCCCTGCGAAGGGTCGGATCGCGAGAGTGATCTGCCCATATTTGTCCGAGAAGACGGCACCATCAGGCGTGTCCTTGCGCGCCCAGCCTTCGGGAACTTTGACCGACGCCCCCTGAGAAGCCGCGTAGACGACGAACTGCTGACTATCGGGAATGTCTCCGAGCGGGTGCGTTTCGGGCGCGAGAGCTTTTTCCTGCGCGCCCACCTGGGCGAGAGCTTGGGCGTGAGCGAAGGTCGGCACAAGGCTCGCGACGCCCAGGGACACGATGAGGCCGGCCGCGACCATGCGGGAAAGAAAGGTGTGAGAAGAGGACAATATCATCTCTGCGGCTCCTTGGTTGAGCGAGCGGGATGACCAGCCCTAACGCCGCACAATGAGCCCAGACTGAGCAACCGAATAAATCGCGCTCAACGCCTTCTTGATGGTGGCGCACCGGCCGTGTGTGAGCGCTTTGTCAAGAGCGGTCGGCAAGCCGGTCGGAGCCAACCCGATGGGCGCTGGCCGAGCGGCCGAGGCGCATCGAAAAATGCAAACGAGCACGGCCGGGCTGTCCGGCCGTGCTCCTTTTTCATCTCAGCTGATCTATCTCAGCCAAGCGGATCAGTCGGCGTCATTCTCCCCATTCTCCCCATGCTCGCCGCTCTCGCCGCTCTCGCCGGCCTCGTGCATCGTGTCCGCCGCGGCGGTCTTCAACACCTTGCCGCTCTGCGGATCGACGAGGACCTTGTGTTCGGCGCCATTGGCTATCACCGTCACTTCAAAGCTCGCCGCACCATTTTCATCCTCGATCCCGGCACTCGTCGCCTTGCCACCCGTGGCCTTTTCGGCCGCATCGATGGCCTGGGCGATGGTCACCTTGGCCGAGGCGATGAACTGCGCCTCATTCGTTTCCTTGTCTTTGGCGAGGGCGGAGCCAGCGCCGATCAAGATCACCGCAATGGCAGCCACCGGTGCGATCCTGGTCAGACGGAGCGTTTTCATATTTGGGTCTCCTTGAAGCTGCATGGCTTCGGGTGAAGCGCTTCACACACGGGGCGGAAGCGCCTGACCCAGGCAGGATCGCGCCACAGACTTAGGGGCGAATGAGCCGGGCATCAGGGCTCATATGTGGGTCCCTCGACCCGCGCGAGGAGGCCGCACCGGTCGGTGCGATTGCGGATCGACAGGGTGAAGCCATGGCGCCGGACGACCGCCGCCGCGATTGCGAGCCCGAGGCCGCTGCCTTCCACATCGGGAGGCGCGGCGCGGAAGAAGCGGTCGAAGAGTCGTGGAATGTCCGCTTCTGTAACACCGGGGCCAGTGTCAGCGACCTCGACGGCGAAGGACTTCCCCTCGCGCCGCACGGACACGTCAACGCCGCCGCATTGGGGCGTGTAGCGCACCGCATTGTCGATAAGATTGCCAAATAGCAATCCGAGCTCGGCGGAAGACCCGGCAACGGAGACGGCATCCGCCGCCACCATGCCCAAATCGACGCCGCGCTCACTCGCCACCAGCACGTGATCGGCGACGCATTGCGTGACGAGTGCCCTCAGATCGACCCGCTCATGGGCTTGCCCGGGCGCCCCCTCCTCGGAACGGGCAAGGCGCAGGAGCTGTTCCACGAGACGGCGCGCACGGCGCAGTCCGGCACCCATCCGCGCCAGCGCCTCGGCGTCACTCGTCCCTTCACGCGTGTCGAGCTCGTCGAGCTGAAGCTGCAAGGCGGTGAGCGGGGTGCGCAGTTCATGGGCGGCATCGGCAACGAAGCGCTTCTGCCGATCCAGCGCGTCCTGGAGTCGACTGGTCAAGGTGTTCATGCCTTCGACCAGAGGCCGCGCCTCCGAGGGTAGCCCGTCGACAGGGATCGGCTCACGATGGGTCAGGCTGCGCCGCGCGACATCATCGGCGAGCCTTCGCAGACGCCTGGCAAGGTTGCCGATTGACCAGATCATCACCAGCCAGGTCAGAGGAATAAGAATGAGGATCGGCACGCCGGCTTGCAAAGCGGCCGATGCCGCCATCTCCTGACGGACCTCCATGCTTTGCGATACCTGCACGGCACGGCGTCCATCCTCGGCCAGATAGACCCGCCAGGTCTCTCCATCGGCGTGCGCGACCGAAAAGCCGGGCACGGGCGCCCGGGGCACGGCTGGTGCCCCCGGACTGCGCCGCACCACCGTTCCGTCGACCGTCCAGATCTCGATGACGAACTCGTCCTCCGGATCGCGAGCAGTGGACGAGGATTTTGAGAAGGCCGGGCCGTCGCCAGCATTCAGCGCGATCTGACGCAATTGTCCATCAAGGAAATCTGCCGCTTCGCGCCGCGCCAGCTCATAGACCACGGCAAAGCTGACGACACCGACCGCCACCATCAGCGCGGTCATCCATAAGAGAGCCGTGCGCCTGAGCGAGGTCACATTTCGCCCCGCGCGATCATCCAGCCGGCGCCCCGGACATTGCGGATCACATCCTTGTCGAATTTCTTGCGGATCGAGTGGATGAGCACGTCGACAGCGTTGCTCTCGACCTCCTCGCCCCAGCCGTAGATACGTTCCTCGATCTGATGGCGGGAGAAGATCGCCCCTGGCCGCTCGGCCAGCGCGCGCATGAGCGCGAACTCGCGGGCGGGCAGCAACGTGGCCTTGCCGCGATAGGTCACTTCGTGGCTCTCGATATCAAGTGAGATCTCCCCGGCGACCAGCAGCGAGCTGGCCGCACCGGCATGCCGGCGCATCACGGCGCGCATGCGGGCGAGCAGTTCCCGCGTCTCAAAAGGCTTGACGACATAGTCATCGGCGCCGACGTCGAGGCCGGCAATGCGATCCTCTAAACCGTCGCGAGCCGTGACGATGACGACGGGCGTATCGGCACCTTCGGCGCGCGCGCGCTTCAGCAAATCAATGCCAGAACCACCCGGCAGGCCGAGATCGAGCAGGACAAGCGCGTGCCCACCATTGGCCAGCCCTTCAGCGCCATCGGCGGCGTTGCGCGCCCAATCGACCGACATGCCTTCGCGCCCCAGGGCCCGAACCAGGCTTTCGCCGATCATGCGGTCGTCCTCGATCAAAAGAATGCGCATCTCTTGTCGTCCAGCGGCTGTTTGAGGCGCAAAGGCCTTGATATCACCCCCCCGCACTCCATGCGCACACGGAAGGAACATCATTTTATCCATGCCTGACTTATCGAAAAATGAGGCGGCTTTCTGTTGGCAAGAGCGCAGCGAAGTGTGGGTCAATTTGCCTGACCATTTGCCTCGGGCAGCATCGATCCCGCCGGAACCGAGCCGATCTTGCTGTCGCTGTGCGCGCAGCCGAGAGAGGTCCGCGCCTTCTTGTGGGGCAAGGCGCTGACGATCGGAAGGATCGGTCTGCCGCGTGGCGCGGCGATTGGTGTCGTCGATGCTTGGATGCTGGTGCGACTGCTCAACGGCGTCTTCGATCCCCTCCGATGCACTGGTGTGACCTTGGTCGACCCTCGCCTTCCCCTTGGGGCGATCCTTGGGGCAATCCTGGCATCGGTCCTCGCGCAGAGCGTTTGGGGCGAGGATCGGGCGGAGGCGCACGAGTTGCGTCCCTCCGCCCGAAGCCATCGGCCTCGGGCGGGCCAACAAGGTCGCGACAGCCAGCGAGGTTGCCGTCTTGCCGCGCCTTGCCCCATCCTCTTCAGCGCGGCTTCTTGCCGGCATCGAGATCGCAAGGCACGACGCGCGCCTCGTGGATCCGGCTCTGCCGCGCAGCGGACCGGTAGGCGGCGTACTTGTCGAGCGCTCCAGCCTCAAGGCTATCGAGATCGCTCAGCATGTCGGCGCGCGTGTCGACCACCTCGGTGCCCATGCGGACGAACGACAAGTAGGCGACGCTCGTAGCGGAAAACACGAGGTCCACCGGATCGGCGAACCATTCCACCGCGAACCCGGTCGTGTCGCGAAAGTTGGACGGCCCAAGGACGGGCAGCACCAAATAAGGGCCTTCCGCCACACCCCAATGGGCGAGGGTCAAGCCGAAGTCATTGTTGTGGTCCGCCAAAGCGAAACGGTCGCGGGCGACGTCGATGATGCCCGCTAGCCCGATCGTGCTGTTGATCGTGAACCGGGTCAGACTCTCCATCGCCTGGCAGGGGCGCGCCTGAAGCACGTCGTTCACGAAGGTCGAGGGCTCGCGCAGGTTGGCCAGCACGTGGGACACGCCGGACCGGACCGGCGGGGCGGTGTCGTCCCGGTAAGCCATGGCGATCGGCTTCATCACGGCGGTATCGATCGCCTGATTCAACGCGAACGTTCCTCGGTTGAGCGGCTCGAGCGGATCATTGGCTCCGGCCCCCTGGCCGTGGGGCGCGGGCACCGATGCGCAAGCCCCCAGAAGGAAGGCTGTGGCCGTAAAGATGGCGCCGCACCGAAGGCTCGAAGGTCGTTCGACACGCATCGGCTATCGCCCGACCAGAATTTTCAGCTTCTCGGTCAGAATATCGAGCTTACCGTCATTCTGGCTCAAGACCGACATATAGTCGTCTTGCATGGTCTGCGTCGTGCTGACCCCGTCCAGGGACACATCGAAGAGCTTGGGCGCTTTTCCCGCGCTCAACACGTCCCAATCGATGTAGCGAACATCCCGGCTCGAGGCGCCGGTCGCCGACGTGGTCACAATGACGATGTCGCCAGAGACCTTGGCTGTGGTGACCTCCACCTTCTCGCCGGAATAATCCGAGAACCGATCTACATAGGTCTTAACCAGCGCCTCCTTGAACACGGGCAGAAACCGAGCCTGCTCCGCCGCGCTAGCCTGTTCCCAATAGGAGCCGCAGACATATCGGGCGATGCCCGGAACGTCGAAGGCATCGAGCACCACGGCCTTGAACTTGGCGCGCCGCGCTGCGGCATCCAGCTTTACGTTATCGAGCAGAGCCACCACGCGGGAAGCCTCGGTGCGGACGAAAGCAACCGACGGGTCGACCCCAGGCGCCGCGGAAGCGCCTGTCACCATGGCGCCATTGCCGGCCAAGGTCACGGCAAGGGCGAGCGCCCACCCCTGTCTGCGCGATCCGAACAACTGCCGCACGGTCGTGCGCAGGTCTGATTTCGTCATGGCATGCCTCCGGACAATTTCACTTTCGGGGACGCGGTGAAGAAGACATCGACACGGGCTCCCGGGATAAAGTGCACGCTCTTATCGAGCTCCAAGCGGACCGACTGCACCTCGGACCGCGGCGATCGCTCCCCGCCCAGCGCACCGAGCTTGCGGGGGCTCATGAGGCGCGCTACCGCGACCACCGTCCCGCGGCCGACCTTCTCCGCGCAGGTTTCGCAACGGACCTCCGCCGCATCACCCACCCCGACCTTCCCCGCGTCCGCTTCGTCGAGCTCGGCCCGAACCGCGAGCGTTTGAAGGTCGCCGAGGACCGCAACCACGTCATCCGACGAGGCGGAAGCGCGTTCGCCAGGATGCTTGTCGATTTCAAGGACGGTCCCGGCTGAAGGCGCCCGGATCAAAGTGGTCTCCAGACCTGCGCGCGCCACCGCCAGCTCCGACCGCGCGGCGTCAAGCGCGGCCTCCTTGCGGTTGGGCTGGCCGGTCCGCGCTTCGGCGCTGGCGATCTGCTGGGTGCTCCGCGCGCGTTCCAGGGCCGCCTTGGCGGCTTCCACCTTCTGGCGCAGCCCGGCGGGATCGGGGCCTTGAGCGCTTGAACCATGCCCCTGGGCCGCATCGAGCGCCGCCTGCGCGGCCGCCAGTTCCACCTCCTTCGCGGCCACGGCGTCCTTGGCCCGGGAGACGGCGTCATCGGCCGGCCGATCGAGGGCTGTGTCGCGCTCGGCTGTCCGGAAGGCGACCTCCGCCTGGGCAGCCTGGAGGCGGGCGCGCTGAGCATCGTCAACGAATCGCACCAGGATGTCGCCCGCCTGCACCGTATCCCCGGGACGCACGTAGATCCGATCGATCCGCCCGGGCTCCACCGCGCCGAGCCGGATGAGCCCCTCGCGCGGCTCGACGACGCCTGGCGCGGCGGCGGTCCAGGTCGGAGTGCCGGAAGCGGGACCGGCAGGGGATGCATGCAGCATCGGTGAAGGAGCCTGGAAGAAGAGTGTCCCGACGCCCCCGATCGTGGCGATGCCGGCGAGCGCCACGCCCACGGCGAGCCTTAAAAGTCGTGTCATGCCAGCGGCTCCTGCGGTTCGTTGCGCCCCGCCCCCGCACGACGGGCGTCTTCCACAATCCGTCCGTCCTCAATCCGCACGATCCGGTCCGCCTGCGCTTCGATGCGCGGATCATGGGTGACGACCATCACGCTGGCGCGCGTCTCATGAGCGATGCGTGCGAGAAGCTCCATCACGACGCGCCCGTTCGAGCTGTCCAAGGCGGAGGTCGGCTCATCCGCGAGAACAATGCGGGCATCGCTGACAATGGCCCGCGCCACCGCCAGGCGCTGCTGCTCCCCGCCGCTGAGCGCTCCCGGACGGGCGTGGGCCCGGTGCTGCAGCCCCACGGTCCTTAGCGCCCGTTCCACCTGGCCCGCCCGGTCCTCGCCGCGCCATTCGCGCGCGTCGAGGGCGAGATGCAGATTTTCCCTCGCGGTCAGGGTCGGGAACAAATTGTAGCTTTGGAAGACGAAGCCGATGGTGGAGCGGCGCAGCGCGGCAAGAGCTTCAGGAGCCAAGGGGTCGATCCGCCGCCCCAGGACCGTCACCTCGCCTTGCGTCGGCCTCCGCAGGCAACCGAGGATGGACAGCAGTGTCGTCTTGCCGCTGCCGGAGGGGCCGGTCAGCAGCGTCAGGTCGCCCCCGTGGAGCGCGACGGACACATCCTTGAGGGTCGCCACCGGGCCCGCGCCACCCGGCAGGACGTGGCTGACCCCAGCGACCGAAATGAGGGGATTTGCCGTCATTGCGTCAGCGCCGTCATGGGATCGATCCGCGTCACCCGGAAGGTCGCGGCCACCGCCGATCCGAGGCAGATCATGAGCGTGAGGAGAAAAAGCAGGAGGCCCAACGGCCATGACAGCACCACTGGCATGGCGGTGGCGGCGGTCGCGGCCGTCACGGCGCAGCCCGCCGCAAGAGCGATCAAATACCCGATGAGCCCGCTCAAGGCGGCCTGGAGGAGGACGATGTGGATGATGTACCGGCTGCGGGCGCCAAGGGCTCGCAGGGTCGCGAACTGGCGCAAATGTTCCTTGGTGCCGGCATAGATAGTTTGGCCGACGATCGCCGCGCCGACCAGGGCGCCCAGGATCGCCCCTCCGAGAAGCGCCGCGCCGGCGCCGGTCGAGAACATACATTTGTTGGCGTTCAACGCGAAGAACTCATCGGTGGTGAACACCTCGACCGAAGGGAAGCGCCGCTCCAGCTCCGCCTTCACCTGGCCCGCAGCAGCCTTGTCCACCAGATCGACGAGAAGATAGGTGTAGGCGCCGCGGCCGAGCCCGAGAATGGCCCGCGCCCTGCCGATCCGCGTGAAGACATAAGGTGCCGTCGTGAAGGAGCGAATACCGCTGGAGAACCCCGTGACGCGCGCACGCTGATCCTCGATCATAGCCAGCTCACCGGCTTGCGTGATGCCGAGGTCGGCCTGATAGGTGCGGTCGATCACCACCCCGTCCGGCCGGTCCAAAGCGGCCCGCGGGGCGCGATCGAGAGACCAAGGCAAGGCGCGATCCGACCCCGGCGTGGTCCCCACCACGATGACGGAACTTGCATCGCCCCCCGGGGCCTGCCAGCGCGCAAAGCCGACCGCGAGCGGACGCACTGCCCTGACACCCGGGATCACCGCGACGGCGGTCCGTTGGACAGCAAGGCTGTTGGAGGGATCATCGAAACTGTCCGTCCCCTTGGGGGCGATCCAGAGCTGGGCCCCGGCATGATCAATCACCGCGCCGGTCATGCGCCAAAATCCGAGAAACAAGCCGAGCTGGACATGGACCAACATGATGGCGACGGCCACCCCGCCCGCCACCAAGGCGAGGCTGACCCGGTCGTGCAGCAGGTTGCGAAGTGCGAGGACAAGCCGCATCAGGCGCACCGCCCGTCCGGGGCACGGCGGGCTGCGGTGCGTTGCGCAGGATAGGTTCCCTTCATCCACGTGCTCCTTGGATGATCATCTCAACAACTGTACCGATGCCCACGCGCCACCTCGTCTGCGGTAGCAAGGGCGACTTAGGGGCGAATGAGGCCGGCCTCCTTCGCCGGAGCCGTTGGGGCGCGTATCCACAGGCGCGCACCGGTGGCCGTTGCCGGGCCCATGCCGACGTTCCCCCGCCATGGGGTCAGAACGAATTGACGATGCTCCGCCCATCCCCCATCTGCGCGATCATCCGATGGGCGTGGTAGTGCATGGCACATTTGATCGCGTAGATTTGCAGGACCACGGGAGAGGGCCGCTTGCACAGCAGCCGCCAGAGGCGGTTACGATAGGTGCGGCGCAGCTCCTGCTCCGGCACCCGCCACATCAGCCGTGCGAAGATCCCGATGGCCTCCGCAAGCCATGTCGCGTTCAACACGGCGAGCCGGAGCGGCTGGCGCCGCAGGAAATGCCGCCGCGTGCGCTCCGGCTCGATGCGCGCCTCGATGTAGAGCGCGTCGAGCCGGTCGAAATAGGCGGCCGGCGCATGCAGGTCGCCCAGCACCTTCAGATAGCCGTCACGCAAGCCTTCACGACTGAGATTGAGCGGAATGACATTGGTGCCGAAGCACGGCGGGTCGCCCTGGTCGAGACGACCTTCCTGCTCCAGCCGAGCGTATAGGGGCGTCTTTGGGATCGCCGCGAGCATCCCAACCATCGCATTGACGATGCGCGCCTCCCGGATGAAGACCCGCTGGGCGTCGAAGATCGTGGCATCGTCGCTGTCAAAGCCCAGGATCATGCCACTCCAGACCTCCATGCCGCTGCGCTGGATGGTATGGACCTTGTCCAGCATCGTCCCGCCCTTGCGGACGTTCTGCAGCTTTCGGGTTTCCCTGAGCGCGGCCTCGTTCGGCGTCTCGATGCCGATGAAGACGACGCGGACGTTGGCATCCACCATGAGCTGAATGAGCTCGTCATCGTCCGCGAGGTCGATGGACGCCTCGGTCACGAATGTCATGGGATAGTTCCGGCGCTCCTGCCAGGCGACGATGTCCCGCAGCACCTCCTTGATGACCTTCTTGTTGCCGATGAGATTGTCGTCGACGATGAAGGCGGTATCCATGCCGGCGGCGAGCAACGCCTCCATCTCCGCCAGGATCTGAGCACTGCTCTTGATGCGCGGCTTGCGGCCGAACACCACGATGATGTCGCAGAACTCGCAGGTGAACGGGCAGCCCCGAGAGAACTGAATGCTGCCGACCGCATAGTCATCCATCTTGACCAGATCGAACCGGGGGACCGGCACGGTGCTCATGTCGGTCTTGTCCGCCTGCTCGTAGCGGCGGGCGGCGCGACCCTCGGCCCATTCCTGCAGGAAGCGCGGCCACGTCTCCTCCGCCTCGCCCACGAAGACCACGTCGGCCAGCGAACCGAAATACTCCTCCTTCACGGTGATCCACGGCCCGCCCACAACGGTGAAGCAGCCGCGCGCCTTCAATTCGCTCAGGATCTCCGTCATCCGGAAACGCTGGATGATCATGCCGGTGAGGCCGACAATGTCCGCCCGAGCGCACAGGTCATAGTCGATCGGCTCCACATTCTCGTCCATGAGCGTCACGGTGTGCGCGCTGGGGGTCAGCGCGGCGAGAAGCGGAAGGCAGGCGACCGGGAGGTTCGCCTTGGCGCCGAACAGGGGCAGCGCATGTTCAAGCCCCCAGTAGGAGACCTCAAAGCGCGGATTGATGATCACGATGTGCGCCATCGCTCTCAGCTCCACATGGGGCGCGAGAGCGCGCCTTTACGGCCGCTGGTCACTCCACCCCCGAAGGCCGGCGCGCGAACCTCTGGGCCGGCGACCGGAGCCGGCCAGCGGTGGAGGAGGCTCCGCTCCGCGTCCTGGATGTAGTCGCGGGTCATCGGCACACTCTCGGCCCGGCGGGCGATCTGGATCTGGAAGACGACCAGGTCCTCGCACCGAAAGGCCACTTCCGCGGTGGCCAAGTAGTATTCCCACATCCGGCAGAAGCGCTCGTCATAGAGGCTTGCCGCCTCCTGCCATCGTGCCAGGAAACGCTCGCGCCATGCCTTAAGCGTCAGGGCATAGTGGCCACGCAGAACCTCAACGTCGGTAACGGTCAGGCCTGCGCGTTCGATGGCTGGCAGGATTTCGGAAAGCGATGGAATATAGCCGCCGGGGAAGATGTATTTGTCGAGCCACGGGGTGGTGAAACCAGGTTCCGCCGAGCAGCCGATGGTGTGCAGGAGCATAGTCCCGTCATCGGCAAGCAGCTTGCGGCACCTGCGGAAGAAGGTCCCGTATGATCCCAGGCCCACATGCTCGAACATGCCGACGGAGACGATCCGATCAAAACGGCCCGTCACCTTGCGATAGTCGGTCAGCTCGAAGGAGACGCGCTGCACCGCCGCGTCGGCGGTTCGTTCGCGCGCATAGACGAGTTGCTCCCGCGAAAGGGTCACCCCCAGCACTTGGGCGGCGCCGGCATCCGCGAGCGCCCGTGCCATCCCGCCCCAGCCCGAGCCGATGTCGAGCACGGTGTTCCCCGGCTCAAGGCGAAGCTTGGCGATGATGTGCCGCGTCTTCGCCCGCTGCGCCTCTTCCAGGCTCGCGCTCTCATGCTCGAAATAGGCACAGGAATAGTACCGGTCCCCATCGAGGAACAGCTCGTAGAGCCGTCCGTCCAGGTCGTAGTGATGCGCGACGTTGCGCTGCGAGCGGGCGGGCAGGTTGCGCAGTCGAAAGCCGCGCAGCGCCGCGCGGGCGCGATCCAGCAGCCGCGCCGGAAGCGCATGGGTGCTCGTTTGGGCTTCGCGCAGGACGAGGTGAACAAACTGATAGATCGAGCCTTCTTCGACAATAAAGCGTCCATCCATGTAGAGCTCGCCGAGCCGCATGTCGGGATCGAGCAGAAGCGCCATCTCCGCCCGCCAGTCCGCCAGCCGGACACGCACGGGAGCCCCGCTCCCGTCACCGAAGGTCAGCTGCGTCCCGCGAGCGGTGACAATCGTCAGGGCACCGCGCGTGACGATGCGCGAGAAGATGTGGCGCAGGAGGCGATCCATGCTCAAGTCTCCGCTCAGCTTCATCAATCGATCCGAGATCGATGATCTGCGATTTTGGAAATTGTGATTCCGTACTTCTTGAGTCGGTGCCACAGACTGCGTTCGTTGATCCCGAGAAGTTCAGCAGCACGGACCTGAACGCCGCCCGCCAGCTTGAGCGCAGCGAAGATCTGCCGGCGCTCGAAAGCTGCCGACTCCTTATCGAGCTCGATGGGAAAGCTGTGCCCCTCGGCGACCGGCGGGCGCTCGAACAGGTAGGCCGGCAGATCCGACACCTCGATCAACGATCCCTGAGCGGAGATCATCGAGCGCTCAACGCAATTGTGCAGCTCACGGATATTTCCCGGCCAGTGATAGGTCGACAAGGCGCGTACCGCCTCGGCGTTGAAGGTCATGCCGCACTTGCCAAGGGATGGCGCGAGTTCATCGGCGAACAAGTTGAGCAGGAGTGGGATGTCCTCGGTCCGCTCGCGAAGCGGCGGCAGCGCGATGGGAAAGACGGCGAGGCGATAGTAGAGATCCTCACGGAACCGCCCTTGCTCGATCATCGCCTTGAGATCCCGGTTGGTGGCGGCAATGATCCGCACGTCGACATCGCGCAAGCCGGAGCCCCCAACTGGCTCGTACTGCTTCTCTTGCAGAACCCGCAGTATCTTCACCTGCAAATTCAGCGGCATGTCGCCCACTTCATCGAGAAACAAAGTGCCGCGGTCGGCCTGCGCCAGGCGGCCGGTGCGGCTGGAGAGCGCGCCCGTGAAGCTTCCCTTCACGTGCCCGAAGAACTCGCTCTCCATCAGGTTTTCGGGAATGGCCGCGCAATTGACAGCCACGAAGGGTTGGCGATGGCGCGGACTGTTGAAGTGGATGGCCCGGGCCACCACCTCCTTGCCGGTGCCGCTCTCGCCGGTCAAAAGGACCGTGGTGCGCTGCTCGCAGACCTCGCTGACGGCGCGGATGACCTGGTGGAACGCCGGCGAATTGCCCGCTAGCGTGTCAAACTTATAGCGGCCCGCCAGTTCCTGCCGCAGCCGCGCGTTGTCGCGCAGCACATCGTGCATCTTCAAGGCATTGGCGAGCGTCGTGGAGAGCTCGTCCTGATCGATCGGCTTGCCGATATAGTCGAAGGCTCCGTCCTTGATGGCCTGCACGGCGTCGCGCACCGTGCTGTGCGCCGTCATGATCACCACGGGAAGGGTTGGGGCGCGACGACGGACCGCCGCGAGCAAGTCCAGGCCTCCCATTGCCGGCATGCGCAAATCCGTAAGGATGAGATCAACCTCTTCGCGCTCGAGCACCTCCAGGGCGGCGGCGGCGGACTTCGCCGTCAGCACGCGATAGCACAGCGCTTCCACGATACCTCCGAGCACATCCAGGAGGCGGACTTCATCATCAACGATCAGGATTGTGGGGGACATCGTCCGACCTCCTGTTCGATAGTGGCAGGACCATTTCGAACACCGCTCCGCCGTCCGGCTGGTTGCGCACCTCCACGAAACCGCCATGGCCTTCGGCGACGGCGAAGACCCGCGCCAGCCCCAGACCGGTGCCGCTGTCCTTGGTAGTGACGAAGGGCTCGAAGATCCGGTCCAGGAGATGCGGTGGCACGCCGGGCCCTGTGTCGGCGAAACTGAGGTGAACCCCCTCTGCGTCGGTGCAAATAGAAATGCCGAGCCTACCGCGGACGGGCGACTCCGGTGCGCTTGCCGCCAGCGTCTTTTCCTCCATCGCCTGCAACGCGTTGAGCACAAGGTTTAAGCAGGCCTGGACCATCTGATCGAAGTCGAGCCGGACCTGCGCGCCGGCGCTTTCATCCCTGACAGTGACGTCAACCTGATGCCGTTCGATCTCGCTCTGACTGACGGCGAGAACCCTCTCGACCAGCTTGATCGGCGCGACATCCACCATGTTTTGCGGAGGCTTGGCAAAGACCAGGAAATTACGGATGAGCATATTGATCCGGCGCACCTCATCGGCGACGTAGCCGAGGCGGCGGCGTTCCACCTCGCTGAGATTCGGGCTGCGTTCCAAGAGCTCGGCGGAGGCCTTGATAATGCCAAGGGGATTGCGGACTTCGTGCGCGAGACCTGCAGCCACCTCGCCGAGGGTCGTCATCCGCTCGCGGCGCCGTAGCTTCGCCTCCATCTTACGGAGCCCTTCCAGCTCTTGGGCCATGGCATTGAAGGCCATGGCGAGCTGCCCAAGCTCATCCTGGGCGCGAACCGGAACACGCTGGGTGAAATCGCCCTTAGCGATGGCATTGACGCCCTCGGCCAGGCGGACCACTGGTCGGGTCAGAAATCGCGACAGGATCAAGCCGGCGCCGATCGACAGCAGCATGCCGAAGGCAAAGATTCCAGCGAACAGATTCTGGCGCGTCAGCGACCAGACCAGGCCGGCATTTGAGCTCAGTCCGCAAAAGACAATGCCGATCAATTCCCCATTGGCCCGGATCGGCGCGTAGATGCTGGCGGTGCCACCTTCTCCGGGAACTGCCGGCGACACGAAGTCTCCGGGGACGAAATCCGAGCCTGCATCCTGCGTGAGTACCGTAACGACATCCGCGGGAACCGGCATTTCCGGCTCCTGCCGCGAGGCGTAGACTTGCATGAATGTGCCGTCGACCTTGTAGCTCATGCGGATCACAAGCGACGTCATCGCGCTCATGCTGCTGGTGAAGCTCTGATCGATCAGTGTGCCGAGCAGCACATGGTAGCGCCGGCCCGCGACCACAAGCGGCTGCGTGCCGGCGGCGATCAACGTCGGCTGGCCTCCGGCCTTGTAGAGGTAGACCGTCTGCTTGTCGGCGAACGGGACGCCCATGAAACTGCCAAGCGGCCGCGAGGTGAACACGACCTGATTGTTCTCGTCAAAGATGACAACGAGGTCGTAGCCAAGCGCATCACTGATTTGTTCCACGGACAGGGGCAAGTTGCGCGCGTTGCCGGAGACGAGCTTGTCAAGCTTGCCCTCCGCAATGAGTGAATCGGCGACCTGCGCTGTCTCTTTCTGCTCGGCGAGAATATTGGCGAGAAAGAACTGGGAAGTCTGGAACAACCAGGCCTCCACGTTACGCCTAAAGGCCGTCTCGACGATCTCCGTGGTCACATCTGTGGCGACCAGCATGGGAATGACGCTGATGGCGATAAAGACACCGACCATCTTCCACCGCATCGAGCGCGGCCACCATGCCTGAATGTGGGCGAAGGCGCTCAAGATGCATCATCCCCAAGAAGTAGGATGCCGGCGAGGATGACGGCGATGCCGGAGGCGCGCCAGAAGGTCAGTACTTCGCCGAACGCCAGATATGAGGCCAGCGTGACCACCAGGATCACCATTGCTGTCAAGGGAAAGGCGAGGCTCAGCGCCATTCGATCGAGGATGATCATCCAGGCCGCGAACGAGCCGATATACCCGGCGATCCCAGCGAGCACCCACGGGCTGCTGACGGCATGCAGCAGCCAGCCAACCCCGAACGGTTCGCCGGCCAACGCCGCGCCACCGACCTTGAGGGTGAGCTGCGCCACCGTTTCACTGGCAAGTAGCCCCGTCCAGGCGGCCACCATGGTGACGTATTTGCTCTGGCGCGGAGGCGACATGTTCGTCATGACGCCTCCTTCGACAGAGCAGCCAGTGCCGGGTCGAACCGGTCGTGCCGCACAATCTTGGCAACTTGTCGAAGCGCAGCGTTCACGACCGAATTGGCGTGCCTGAAGTACTGCAGATTCGGCTGGAGGCGGCATCCGAGCCGCAGCTTGGGCCCGTAGACCGCCTGACCACTCTGATAGAGCGGGATCTTCCGCTCGATGCAGTACCGAACGTTCCAGAGCCACGAATTGAAGTATAGATTATACGTCCTGATCGCCTCGCGGTTCATTCCAATATATTTGTCGATCAGGCGCCCCTCCACCTCCAGGATGAGATTGAACGCCACGAGCACGCCATTAGACCAGTACAAGATAACACTGGCATTAGGCGCGAGGGTGCGCAGCAATTCTGGAAAATAGCCGGGCGGCAGATGCTCGAATTGCAGATCGCTGCGCGCCACCGTCTCCTCGTAGAGCGCCGCGACCTCTCTCGCCACGTCGTCGATGCTCCGCCTCTGCTCGATCTTCAGGCCGCCGAGCGTTTTGATCTTGCGGCGCATGTCCTTACGGGTGGCGCGGCTGAGGCTGGCGAAATAGTCCTCCAGGCTGCCATAGGGCAGGTCCAGCACCGCCGTCGGCAGGCCGGGAAGACGGGCAAAGCCGAGAGGCATGAGCACGCCGTTCCACAACGCGCCATCCACCTCGGGCGCATCCTTGACTCCGAACAGCCGATAGCCCCGTTCCGCGCCGAACGCCTGCAGCGCCCCGACGATCCGGGCGAGCAGGGATGACTTGTCCGTGCTCGCAACCTCCGGCGCAAAGCCGAGATGGCATATTTCTGCGACAGGTGATCCCAACGCCATCAGGCGCAGCGACATCAGCTGGGGCGCGACACCATGGAGCGCGTTCGTCACGCGCTTCCAGCCGCCCTGCACCGTGGTGTCGAGCCGGTAGGTGGTCCCGAATGCAGGTACGGCGGCGACAAGGCGCTCGCCATCGAACACCGCCGCATAGAACCACTCGAACTCCGCCGGTCCGGCCCGCTCGCAGACAGAATAGAACGCCGCATTTTCCGGATCCCCGGGAAAGCAACGGTTCCAATCGTTTGCGGAGAATGTACCGATCGAGGTGGTCACGACGGTCCTTAGCTGCATTCCCGCGCCCGTTCGGTATGGAACGAAAGCGTCGACGCCTCCGGCCGGAGCTCCAAACGCTGGATGAAGGCGACGGAATGCCGGGCGACGAGATCACGCTCCCGATCGAGCGTGATCATGTGATAGCTGTCATCCAGCAGGATCTTCTCCATGCGGCCACCAATACGCGCCGCGATGTAGGACGCGTTCTTGATGCTTGTGACGTCGTCCTGGCGCGCGTGCAGCACCAAAGCGGGGGTGCGGATATCCGGAAGGCACCTTTTGATGTGGCGGATCAGCCGCAATAATTGTCCGAGGCTCTGGCCTGGCATGTAGAGCAGGCCCGCCTCCTCGCTTCGCCCGGATTCCATCGCCGCGAGAACCCGCTTGCGCAGGCGCTCATCCTTGATTCCATAGGGAAAACTCTCGCGGAATCGCAGGTGACGTCCAAGGCCGAGAAGGATGGCAGCATGCAGCAGCAGGCTGGCTCGGGGCACGCTCCAGCCATCATAGAACATGGTCGGAGAATAGAGGATGCATCCGGCGACATCCTCCGGCCGCCGCGCGGCCACGAGGAGCGCTAGCAAGGCCCCCATGGACAATCCCCCGACGAACACGACCTCATGCTTTCGCCGGATCTCATCGAACGCGACGAGACTGCTGTCGAGCCAGTCCTGCCACGAGGTCTCGAGCAGGTCCGCCTCGGTGCCGCAATGGCCAGCCAGCTGGACGCCATAAACGCAATAGCCGGCATCGGCGATGCTCCGCCCCACGGCCTTCACCTCGCTCGGGGTGCCGGTCAGTCCGTGGATCAGCAGGACGGCCGTGGTGCCACGGCCAAATTGGAAGCTGTGGTCGCGGTTCGCTACCATGTGAGGCTTTGGGCTCATGTGGTGCTCCCGACGATCGCCGCGCCGATCGAAATCAGGGCAATGCCGATCCACCGCCGCGTCGACACCGGCTCCTTCAGAATGAACCGCCCTGTGAGCGCTATGCCGCAATAGGACAGGCTGGTCAGGGGAAAGGCCGCATTCAGTGGCAGCCGCGACAAGATGAAAACCCACGCCGCGAGCTCTGCGGCATAGGCTATGATACCCGTCCATATGATCGGGGTGGTCGTCACTTTCAGCCAAAGGGATCCCTCACCATACCTGTTCGTTCCACTCAAGCCTGCCTTGAAGCAAAGCTGCGCGCCGACATCGACGAGAACGGTAAAGGCGAGGATCGCGACGATGAGCGGGCTCATGACACGTTCTCGAACGCACGAATTAGCTGATCATTAGCTCTCGCATTGAGCCACAGGGGCGGGTCGCTGACGGGCGGCGGCTGATCGAGCCGGGCCTCCGCGAGCTTGAGGAGGTTTCCGTATCGGCCCGGCGCGAAGTCACCGCAGATGTCTGCGCCGACGATCTCGAACCGCGCCGTCAGCCGACGAATGGCCGCGACGAGCTTGACCAAGGGCAGTCCACCCTGATCCCAGTTGGTAACCGCTTCATCCCGCGGCAGCACATCCTTGTCGACGGTGATCCAGACACGCCGGGTCGGCAGCCGGGTCACCAGCTCGTCCAGGAAGCCCTCCCAATCCATGTCCTCCAAGTTCTGCCAGACGATCTGGCCGTCCTCGACCGAATGCCCGGCGCCGCTGCCCATCCGCTTCACCACACGTGAGGGGGCGTGGCGCCATGGGAAGACTTCCAGCCGTCCATTGGACAAGGCCTCGAGATCGGCTCCCTTGCGATCCGGGCGCGCCAAATCGTGGCTGGAGGGACCGATGGTCACGACGCGCGCCACATGGGGCATCGCCAGCACATGATTGACCCAGGACCCACAATGACGCTGCGGCATCGACCAGCACCAGTCCGGATGGTTGTCGAAGTGCACGACGCTCAGCGGGCCGGGCGCTGCGCCGACGAAGCTCGCCGTGAGATGATGGTAGTCACCTGACCCGACCAAGGTCAGCGCAGGTTCTGCGGACTCCGCTTGCGCGCGCCAGAACGTATCGAAGGCGTCATAGGCGCGCCGTGTCGCCCACAACCGAAGGGACGGCCCCCAATGTCGAAGCGGGAAGAGATGCGCCCGCCCTTCGACCAGACGATCGCGCAGAGGAGGCTGGCAAACGACACTGCCGTCGAGATCCAGGATACGGACCTGCATGATCAAACCGCGTTCTGGGCTGCCAGATCGGCGACGCGGCCCATGGTGAAATGACCATTGCCCTTTTCGCGCCAGCGCTCGGGGGATCGCCCTCCCGCCAGATAGTTATCCAGCAGGTTCGGAACCTGCGAAAAATCCGAGAAGGGCACATGGGCAATGCCCTGCGCGCGGCAGAAGCGGAGCAGGGCGTCCTTCGCCAGCACGAAATCGACCGCGCGGGCGGCACAAAAATCCGATTGCCCGTCGCCGATCAGGATCGAAAGTCCGGCGCCACCCAACTGGGCGGCCGCTTCACACTTGCAGGTTCCCGCCCCCGATCGGCAGGCCGCCGCGATGTGGTGGCTCACCATCGCGTGACGCTCTTCGTCCAGGAACAGCAGGCGATTGGCGATGATCGGCAGCGAGGTGACGCGGGCGCGAGCAAGGATGCGCGCGATCGCATAGTCGAGGCCGTCGCTGAGGATCGTCAGCGACGCGCCGATGGACTGGCAATGGGCGACGAAGGCAGGAAAGGCCGGATCAATCGCGACACCATCGAGCACGAAGTCGAGCGCGACCCGGCTGCACTTCATCAGCGCCACCTGCCGGACCATGCAGATGGCGGAACCGATGGCCCCCGCCTCCCATTGCGCCTCGATCTCGTGCCAGCTCGGACCGGCGAACGCGGCAAGCAGCATGTCCGTGACATCACCGGCGGCGACGGTGCCGTCGAAATCGCAGAAGATGGAGATCGGAAAGGGCATTGAGTGATCCAGATTCAGTCGGCGCCGTCACGGCGCGTGCTGGACTGGCGCAAGGGGCGTGCCAAGGCCCCTTGCGCGCCCGCCCAGCCACCGGCTTCAACGCCCGGCACGCGCCGATGCCTTGGCGGACGGCTCTTTGGACCGGGAGCGACGGCACGAGCCTGCGGTGGCGCATCGGCGCGCGTCGGCACCGGCAAGCTCCAAATTTTGGAGCTTCCGCAATTCGATGATGAAGGACGGCGGGGCCGAGGCGGACGCAAACCGACTGGCGGCATGGAAAACCGCTGCTTCGACGTCTGGCACGCCCATTGCGCAAGGCAGCGCATGTGGCCGTGTGCGGCCATGCCTTTCGTCCACAGAGACCAGTCCCCATGAATTTCATCAACATGCCGCAGGCTCGCACCGCAAACAGCGCCACGCTCTTCCAGGCGGCGCAAAAGGTGATCCCCGGCGGCGTCAACAGCACGGCTCGGGCCCAGTGGTCCGGCTGGCAGCCCTATCCCTTGCATGTCGAGCGCGGCCAGGGGGCCTGGCTGGACGACGTCGACGGCAACCCCTACATCGACTATCTGCTCGGCCTCGGACCGATGATCCTCGGCCATCGTCCGCCCCGGGTCACCCGCGCGGTCGTGGACTTCATCGAGCAGCGCGGCACCGTGTTCGCGCTTCCGACGGCGGACGAGGCGGTCCTCGCGGAGAAGATCGTCGCCGCCATCCCCAGCATCGAGCAGGTCCGGCTCTGCAACACGGGAACCGAGGCGGTGCTCTATGCCACGCGCCTCGCGCGCGCTTTCACCGGCCGGCGAAAGATCGTGCGTTTCGAGGGCATGTATCACGGCTTTTCGGACGGCATCTACTGGAGCAAGCACCCCACCCTCGGCAAAGCCGGCCCTGACGCGCGCCCGGTGCCGGTGCCGCAGGGGCCCGGCCTGCCGAGCGGCGTGGAGAAAAACCTCATCATCCTGCCGTGGAACGATGCTGATGCGCTGGCGGACGCCATCGCGCGCGAAGGCGACGACATCGCCGCCGTGCTCACCGAGCCGGTGATGTGCAACACCGGCTGCATTCTGCCCCGCCCCGGCTATTTGGACGCCATGCGCGAGATGACCGAACGGCACGGCATCCTGCTGATCTTCGACGAGGTGATTACGGGCTTCCGCCTCGGGCTCGCCGGCGCCCAGGGCTATTATGGCCAGCGTCCGGACCTCTCCGTCTTCGCCAAGGGCCTCGGCGGGGGCTTTCCGGTGGCCGCGCTGGGCGGCCGGCGCGAGGTGATGGCCCTGGTGGCCGATGGCACGGTGTCCATGGCCGGCACCTACACGGCCAATGGGATCGCGGTCGCCGCCGCCAACGCCGCGCTGGACGAGCTTGGCGCGAGCGGAACCTACGACAAGCTCTACGCAGTCTCCGACCGCCTACGCGAAGGCCTAGCTCGGGTGATGTCCCAGGTCGGGCTGCCCGCCCACGTGGTCGGGCTCGGTCCCCTGATGCAGGTCTGGTTCTCCGACCAGCCGATTCACAACTACCGCGACGCCGAGCGCCATGCCGACCAGGAGCTGTTTCGTCGCTGGTGGGACGGCATGCTGGCCCGGGGCATCCTGTTCCATCCTGGCGCCTACGAGAACCTCTTCGTCTCGACGGCTCATACGGCCGAGGATGTGGACATCACCTTGCGCGCTGCCGAGGACACCGCCGCGGCCCTCGCCCGGACTATCTGACAGGACGGCACCGCCGCGCCCATGGCCTGCGGCGGTGCCCAAGGCCACTCCGCCTACCGGAGAATGACCGCGAGCTGCCTGGGGTGAATCTTGATCTCCAAAGGCAATTGCCCAAGTAGTTCGCCATCGATCTGGACAGGTACGCTTTGGTCGCCCTCAATCCTGACGCTGCGCGTGACCTCGAGCGTCACGCCCGGGCAGAAGCGCAAGCCTCCCACACCGAGCGCCGCGAGCTGGGCCATCCTGGCGAAGGGGCCACGGCCCGTCATGCGCAGCACGTGAAACTGCGCGTCGCGCAGATCCGCCTCGGGCGCCAGCATGAGGTCGGCGGCATAGCGCTTCGTCCTCGTGACGATGACCCACCGCGCCTCGCTGGCTTGGCGATCTGTCCTGACGCGCAACGCCTGATCGCGGTGGGACCAAAGGGCGCGCAAGACAGGCTCCACCAGCCCCGCCCGGCCATAGTTCCGGGTGCAGCGCGTCTCAAATTCGCGGACGGCTTCGGCATCGAAGCCGACACCGACCACGAAGAGAAAGGGCCGCCCGTTTGCCTCGCCAACGGGGATCAACCGGGCCGGGGCGGAGAGGAGAGCATCCGCCAGCATTTCCGGCTCACGGGGCAGGCCAAGCTCCCGGGCAAAGACGTTGGCTGTTCCGATGGGGATGATGCCGAGTGGCATCTCGTGGCCGAGGATACCCTCGGCCACGTCGTGGATCGTGCCGTCGCCTCCAGCTGCCACGGCGGCGTCGAACTGCCCGCTCCGGGCGGCGTGCGCCGCTGCGGCCATGCCCTCGCCGTGCCGGGCTGTCTCCACCACCTCGATATGGCAGCCTGAGCGCACCAGATGGGACAAGACCCCCTCATAGAGCGTCCGTGTCTCCAGGCCGGCCTTGGGGTTGTGGATGATAAAGAAGCGCGTGCGCAATGGGATCCGTCCGACCATCAGTGACTTTGACCATCGTCCTGCGGGGCGCGCTGCCCCTGCATTCCTGAGTGCAAGGAAGGGTGCCAACCCCTCCACTCCGCCATGGTGAACCCCATGAGCAGCCAGAACCCGCCGACCAGGAAACCACCCATGATATCCGTTACATAGTGCACGCTCAGAAAGATCCGGCTGAAGCCGATCAGGAAAATCATGACGCCGGCCCAGTAAGCGACTTCGAACCGCTCACGAAAATCCGGACGCATCCGCGCAATGGCGTAGGCGATGAACCCATAGACGGCCATGGCTGCGGTTGCGTGCCCGCTCGGGAACGACCATCCCATGGCGTTGGCGTCGAGCATGGTCTCCGGACGGTGCCGCGTGATGAGAAGCTTGCCGATGCCGGTGGTGGCCAGAGCGCCGAGGCAGGTGATCCAAAGCGGGATGACAACGCGGATGCCCTGCTGCGACCAGAGAAAGCCCGTGGCGATGATCACCGCCGCGACGACCGATGGGGTATTGCCAAGGCTGGTGACCCACAGGAAGGCCGAGATGAAGGGCTCGGTCCGCAAAGGCCCAAAGGCGGCATTGATCAGGTTGTCGCTTGCGATCGTTCCCTTTGCCTCAAGAATATCCTCCGTCAGCCCGCTGAACAGCGCCAGGAGATAAAGCGCGGCAACCATCACCAGGGTCATCGGCAATCCAGTCGGGCGCTGGGGATCGAAGCGACACGCGACGAACCCGAACGGGATCGGATAGCGCGCCTCCAGTCGCTGCCAAAACGTTCGCAAGCGCGCCCAGGCCGAAGAGCCGGCGACTTTGAGGGGCACTTTCGACGTCATGGCCCATATGAAGAGCGCGGCACGGCGCACCGCGACGCGAAGCACGAGGACCAGCACCAGAACGATGGCAACGACGATTACGACCATGGTCAATCTCGCATCCGGGCCATGGATTATCCCTTCGCTTCAAGGCGCTCGAGGCGGAGTCGATGCCGGTTGTCGGTGATCGCGACGAGGCAGAGCTGAGTCGCTGTGATGACGCTGATGGCGCCCGCGCCCGCCAAAAGAAGCATGAGCAGGATCTGGTATTTGGCCGCGTCCAAAGGGTCCATGCCGGCGAGGATCTGGCCGGTCATGATGCCGGGAAGAATGATGATGCCGGCGCCGGCCATCTGATTGATGATGGGAATGAGGCCATTGCGCGCCGCCGCGACGCGGACCTCGCGCAAAGCGAGGTTGCGATCCGCGCCAAGGGACAGGCGGGCCTCGATGGCGCGCTTCTCCCGCTGGACGGCGGTGAGCATGGCGTTCAGCGCCAGGCTCGTCCCGTTCATCACATTGCCGAGAATGATCCCGAGCAGTGGGATGGTATGGCGCGGATCGAGCCAGGCCGCTTGCCGGAGCGCCGTGCTCAGCGCGAGGCCGGTGACAAAAACCGTCGCCACCGTCACCGGCAGGCCGCCGAGCCCGAAGCGCCGCCACCCGCGGAACCGCAGCTGCTGGCGCGAGAAGACCTCATAGGCCGCCGCACCGATCATCATGGCCGCGACCAGCAAGGTCACCGCCGGTGAATTTATCGCAAACACATAGCGCAGCATCAGCCCCATGAGCAGCAGCTGAGCGACCATCCGCAACGTGGCGACGATGAGCGAGCGATAGACATTGAGTTCCAGGACGATGGAAAGCCCCGAGGCGATCACCAAAGAGAGCGAGGCGAGCAGAAGATCGACGGCGGAAAGTCCGATGGGCGTCATGGTGCGACCTCGGTCAGCCCGCTTTGAGTGAGCTCATAGCGACGATCGGCGAGGCGCTCGACCTGATCGGCATCATGGGACACGACGAGGAGGCCCATCCCGCCGGCCTTCGTCGCCAGCAGCAGCGTCTCCACCCGTCGCACTGACACCGGATCGAGCGCCGAGGTGGGCTCGTCCAGCAGCAGGAAGCGAGGCCGCTGGATCAGCGCCCGCACGAGGGCGAGACGCTGGCGCTCGCCGCTGGAAATGTTGTCGGGCGCAGCATCCATCAACGCTTCCGAAAGGCCAACCGCGGGCAAGAGATCCCGGGCGGCCTCGGGATCATACATGTGAGCGGAGACTGGCGTGGTCCACCATCCGGAATCGGCAGCCACATAGGTCACCATGCGCCGCCATTCGTTCGCCGGGACCAGTTCCCGCCGCAGATCGCCGATGCGTGCCGTTCCCGTTCCGGGATCGAGATCTGCGACCAAACGAAGAAGTGTGCTCTTGCCGCTGCCAGATGGCCCGGAGAGCGCGACGCAGCTCCCAGCTGCGACGGTCAAGCTAAACGTCGGATAGCCTGGGCCCCGAGAGAGGCGTTCGACGACCAAGGGTTCGACGATTGACGATCGTTCCAAGCCGTACGATGCCATTGCATCGACCATATGTAGCGTTCGCTTACAATGGCTAATAATGTAGCATTTACTACCATGGCGCGCCAGGAGGCGCAAGCCGCCAATGCCTGCTCCACCAGCCCGTACGCGCGAACCGAGCCCCGATGTTTTCGCAGAACGCTATGCCCTGAGCCGTGATCGGCTATCGCCGGCCCTCAGGCGAGTTGCCGCCTTCATCGACGCCAACCGCATGGACGTGATCACATTGTCGGCCGCAGACCTTGGCCGGGCCATCGGCACGTCGGACGCGACTGTGATCCGCGCCGTGCAGGCCATGGGCTTCGAGGGCCTCCACGATCTCAGGACCGAGCTGGCCGCTTCCTATGGCAGCCGGAACAGACCGGCCGATAATCTCGTGCGCACATGGTCCGAAGTTGGAGAAAGCGCCGAGGCGGCGATGAACGACGTCCTCGAATCCCTCACGAGCGGCCTCGCAGCCTTGCAAATGGCCCCATTTCGGGCCGCCTTGACGGAGGCGTTGAAGGTTCTGCATGTGGCGCAGCGCATCGTGATCTTCGGGGTCGGCCCGACTGCCCATGTGGCCGCGTATTTCGCCGCTCGGCTCCGGCGCAAGGGCCGGCGGCAGATGGTTCTGGACCGGACCGGGACCGGGCTCGCCGACCAGCTGCTTGAGCTCGCGCGCGGCGATGCCATGCTCATGCTGGCATACGGCGAACCCTATCGGGAAGCGCAAGCCACCCTGCAGGAGGCCCGCCGCCTTCAGCTGCCCGTCGTGCTGATCACCGATTCCCCGACCGAAGGCCTCAATCGCGATGCGACCGTGGTGCTGACGGTCCCGCGCGGCCGCGGTGGACGCGTCGCGCTCCATGGGACAACCGTCGCCTGCCTGGAAATGCTCCTCTTGGGTCTTGCAACCACGGGCCGGGCCATCGCGATCTCCACGCTGAGCGAATTGGATCGCCTCCGGGAGGCGACGCGCCCTACGCAGCGCAGAGTACGCCCGGGAACTGACACGAACGAGAATGACTGACCGGCTCGCACGTCGCCCGCAAGACGGGCTTTGAATTAGGCGGGGCGGCCGCCGGCTCAGCAACATCGATGCTTCCCGCGCCACGAGGCATGTCGTGGGATCGGGTTCCCCCTGCCTCCAATGGTGCTTGGGACTTAACTGACTGGAGCGTCACCTTCGCTCTTGGATAGACGCATCCGGCCGCAGACCACATCGGCCAGGGCGAGTTTCAAAACTGGCTTGGATCACCGGGGGCGTGGTCATTGCTTCTACGCCCCTGCCAAGGCAGCCAATCAGCTCCCAGCGCAAGGATAAAACAGGCGCCTGCCACGCAAAACGCCGACACAATTTTTAGTTGAAATGGTGCACCCGACACGATTCGAACGTGTGGCCTCCGCCTTCGGAGGGCGGCGCTCTATCCAGCTGAGCTACGGGTGCCTGCTGCTTACGCAGTGCTTACTCGGATTTCCTGCGAAAGTTAAGCTCCACGAGCCAACCCTCACAAGCCATTGAATTCGAAAACTCTTTTCCTCGCACTTTTCGCATCGGCCGGCTTGACACGTGCCTTCGGAGCAATTTAGCCTGCCTATCCTAAATGCACGACAGGGCACGCTACAATGCGATATGTAACTGAAGATACTAGACAATTCGTATTTCCGCGCCGAACTGTCTATCCAGAATTTCGCTCCGATATCCATCCGGTTGCTTCCGTGGTGCTTCCGCGGAAGCAGCCCCTCACTAGCGAGGGGAACACCTCATGGCAAAGCTGACCAAGCGGATCGTGGACGCTGCCGATGTTCGCGAGAAGGACTATTTTATCTGGGACGACGAACTGCCCGGTTTCGGCCTCCGCGTGTTCGCCTCCGGCAAGCGCAGCTACCTCATCCAATATCGCGCTGTTGGACGCACGCGACGCTACACCATCGGCCTGCATGGCGTGTGGACGCCGGAGACAGCCCGGCAAGAAGCGAAGGTCCAACTCGGGCGCGTCGCGCGCGGCGACAACCCTTCCGAAGAACGTCAGCTCGATCACAAGGCCATCACGGTCAAGGAGCTTTGCGCCCTCTATACCGCTGATCTGAACGCGGGCCTCATTCTGGGTAAGGGCGGGCGACCGAAAAAGCCCACCACCATCGTCACCGACACTGGCCGTATCGAGCGGCACATCATCCCGCTGATCGGCGCGCGCCGGGTCAAGGATCTCACCAAGGCCGACATCAACAAGGTCTTGAAGGACATCATGGCCGGCAAGACGCGCGTCGCCGTCAAGACGAAAAAGCTGCGAGGAAAGGCCATTGTTCGTGGTGGCGCGGGCACCGCCACGCGCACCGTCGGCCTATTGGGCGGAATCCTCACCTACGCTGTCGATGCTGGGATTATAGAGGTCAATCCGGCGCACGGCATCAAGAAGCCCAAGGACAATGTTCGGAATCGTAGGCTGACCGAGGCGGAGTATCGCACCCTCGGGCAAATGCTTCGCGATGCCGCGGCGAACGAAAAATACGCCATGACCGTGGACATCATCCGGCAGATCGCGCTCACCGGCTGCCGCCGCTCGGAAATGATCTCGCTAATGTGGATCGAAGCTGACACCGACGCGAGCTGCATGCGCCTGGTGGACAGCAAGGAAGGTGAGTCCATTCGTCCAATCGGATTGCCCGTCGTCGAGTATCTGGAGGAACGGCGCAAGACCGCAGCGGGCACCTATGTCTTCCCAGGTCAGGGCGAGGACCATGCGTTCGGCAGCTTCCCGAACCATTGGGAACAGATTTTCAGCGACAGTCCGCTCGCCGGCGTCACCCCGCATGTCCTGCGTCACAGCTTTGCCAGCATCGCCAACGATCTCGGTTTCACCGAGGTGACCATCGCGGCGCTCGTCGGCCACTCCAAGGGCTCGGTGACGAGCAAATACATTCACACGCTCGACACTGCGCTCATCATGGCCGCCGACACGATCTCCGGTTACATCCAAGGGCTACTCGAGGGGATCGAATTCAAACAGACGGCCTACGCATTGGATCGTGATTCTCGTCGAGCTGCGCTTGACCTCTTCCTGACCAAAGCGGTTGGAGAGCCGGGGAACGAAGCCGAGGACGAGGAGCGTCGCTTGGCAGCTTGAGGCTTGCGATCAGCCACTGGTCGGCGAGCAATTCATCGCCGCCCACGATGCAGTCGAAAAAGCTTTTTGAAGAAATCGACGATCTTCGGTTTGGCGCCATCGGCGACCAGGTCATTTGCTCCGAACCGGCAGACCATCCTGACACTCCTGCACACCGAGCGCAGCCGTAGCGGCGCGTTGTCTCGTTCGACCGCTTGATCGCCCGCTGCCGCATTGGCTCCGCCAGCATTGGAGACTTTCTGAGGCAGGAACGTCTCGCAGAGGGGGCATCTGACGCAATCGCCTCACGCCCCCGTTGCGCGCAATTTAGGGCACATATACTTCAAGGATCGGGGCGGAAGGCGCCACCGCTTCGGCCCGACGCTTGGCAACGCGCTTCGCCGCATCGCGGACAAGTGCAAGCTTGCGCCTGTCCTTGTCCACGCATGCCAGAATTTGGTCATCAGTTGCGGCGTCGATCTGTTCGGGCTCACAGAGCTGCGCGGCGGCCAAGCGGCAATAGTCGCCCCGCAGCAAATCGGCTCCAGCGAATTGGGCGAGGTCGACGGCGGCGCTGGGCACGCCATATGTCAACCGGATCGCCAGACGTCTCACACGGTCACCGAGATCGAGCGTGGGGTGCAGGATCTCGGCGACGCGAGCCGCGACCGGCATCAGATCGCAAGTCCGCGCTGCGACCGCGCGTATGGGGCCGGCGGCGCCGCCAAACGCACCACCGAACTGCGTCAGCACGCGCTCGATCTCGCTCATGGCACGACCGGACACGAACAAAAGACAAGCGACCGCCTTCTTCGCACGCAGGGTCGCCTGATGATCTTCTGTTGTCCCGCGCTGAAGCGCGTTCAGGACGTGCCACGGCACATTCTGCCTCTGCAGCTCGTTGGGCCATAGCTGAGGCTCTTTCTGCGTGCTTTTTCGGTTGATCGGAAAAAGGAGTTGATCGACCTCGACCGTCGTTTGAGCTGCGGCAATCAGGACGGGATCGCTGATTTCTTGGGGCTGAAGCGAGCCGAGGCAATCTACGAGCGCGACGATGGACCCGACCTCTGCCGCGCTTTCGCCAGCGAGACGGCCCAGCTTGGTCAATTCATACGCGCCTGTAGCGTTCTTCTGCACCAGGCCGTGGCGTTCCAAATCCGCTAGGGCCGAAAGCAGATCCGGCCGGCTCCACTGCCACGCGCTATGGGCGCGCCGGGCTTGGAACGCGCCGAAGCTCGATTCCAGAAATTCGACAATCTCCTCGCTCGGCACGCCTTCGCCGGCCGCTCGTTGTGCCGCGACTAGGACGCGGATAATCAGGGAGCGTGGGTCGGTTGTACCGTCGAGGAAGCGGGACACCAAGTCTTCCGGCTCCGCGGTCACGTATCGCGACCACAGATCATGCTCGGCGCGCGGATCGAGCGCCAGCAGATACGAAGCTCCCTTCTCGGCGAAGCCAAGCCTTCCCGCGCGACCGACTAGGTTCTTGTATTCGGCTACCGAATAGGGCTCGTCGCCGGGATGATTCAAGCCGGCGATGATGACCGATGACGCGGGCGTGTTCACGCCCATCGCCAGCGTCGTCGTGGCTGCGATGACGCGCAGGCCCGAGCCGCTACGGCGAAATTCTTCCTCGATGACGCGCCGCTCTTCGCGGTCGAGATCCGAGTTGTGGAAAGCGACGCCGCGCCCCAGCGCGCTCCGCAAGTCGGCGCTGGCCTGCGAGGGATCGCCGCCGGGCATCTGCGTCAGCGCCTCGGCAGCCGGAGGCAATCCGAGCGACTCTGCGAGATAGTTGGCGCAGCCGCGGGCTTCGCCCTTGGTTTCGCGAAACACGATCACCTGCTGGCCTTCGGCGACAAGCTTGCGCACCAGCGGGATGATCCAATCCTGGCTGGATCCTTTGCCGCCGACAAGACGCCGAACGAGCGGCCCCTCAACCTGCTCATTGCCATTCTCCGGGTCAAGAAAGCGGAAATGCCCGGTGCCGAGCAACAAGCCCTCCTCAAGCGGAACGGGCCGCTCCGTGCGCCGCAAGAGCCGCGCGCCGAGCCATTGCTCAAGGCCGTTCGTGTCCCCGATCACAGCCGAAAGCGCGATCAGTTGGGGCTCGATCCCCTCACGCCGGCGCATCCGGATGAGCGTCAAAATGAACTCCAGATTCGCGCCGCGGCCACGGTCGGCGATCATCTGCGCTTCGTCGATCACGATCGCGCCGACCTGCGCCAGCACATGAGGGAATGTCAGCGCGATCGCGGCGAACTTCTCATAGGTCAGGAGACCGACATCGTATTGGCCCCGCAGCAGAGGCGCGATGTCGTCCGTCTCGCCCGTCGCTTCCACCGTGCGGACCCCGAAACCGCCATAGACGCTCTCGAAGTGCCGCCGCTTGTCTGCCACAAGGGCCTTAAGCGGCAGCAGAAACAAAGCCCGTTTGCGATCCAGCACGTTCCGGAGCGCCGCGAGCTCGCCCACCATCGTCTTGCCCGAGGATGTCGGGGCCGACACCACCAGGTTCTCGCCGTCCAGCACGCCGAAGTCGGTGATGGCGGAGATCTGAAGCGCATTCAAGGACGGGATCGCTCCAGCCCAGGCGGTGACAAGCGCGTCGGGGAAACCGGCCGACGAGAGGCTGGCAAGATCGGACGTCACCTTGGCAGGCAGACGCGCCGGGAAGGCCGCCCGATACTTAGCGCCCGGCACGAACACGGGCCACGCGACATCGCCGTCGATGCTCCCGCGCATGGTCGGGTTCTGCTCTTTGCCGCCCTGCAGCGCGGCCGCCCGGACGCGGCTCGTGACATGCTCGAGGAGGCGGTAGAGCGAGAGCTTGCCGCCGCTCACGACTTCCTCGGCGCCACATAGCGCCTCAAGCAGAAAGTGGGTCAGAAAGCCGTGCCCGAACCGGCGGTGCTCATAGGCGGGCTCGGTCGCCGCGGAGGCGGTGAAGATGATCCGACCAGCGCCGCCAAGCTGAGCCAGGCGCGCTTCGGCGGACAAAAGGCTGCGCGGCTTCGCATCGACGTGCAGAACCTTCGCCCCAATGCCGCCGGAAAAACAACAGTCGAGGAACAGGATCAGGCGCTTTGCCGGTATCCGCGAGAACCATTCCTGCAACAGCTCGAGCGGGATCGCGGAGCCGGCGAGATCATCTGGATTCGCGTCGTGGGTGACGAGCTCATGTGTCTCCGACCCATGGCCGGAGAACGCGATCACCACCGTATCCTCGGGGCCGCAGCCGGCCAGGTCGGCAAATGCGTCCTCAATCCGCTGCCGCGTGGCCTCCGCATCTGCCAGCAAGACTGTGCTGCCGCCCAGCGTGTCGAAGAACAGTGCCTCCAGCGCCGTCGCGTCGCGACGCGCGCAGGTCAGCTCATCAATGCCGGTCGAGCTATAACGGTCGATGCCGATGAACAGGCCGCGAAACGGCATGAGGCACCACGCTACGCCCGAACGACGCCGACGGAGAACGCGGCTCGTGGCTTCTCAGCCTTCTCCAGCACGACCGGCGCGAACGTGTCTTTCCGCGCGACCTGCTTGTTGCCCACCTTCTCGAACCAGACACACCAGACGGCATCCTCCTCCAGCATGGCCGTCTTCCCGACCTGCTCGACCGTCATGATCGGCCCGCCTGACTTCACCCGCACAAGATCGCCGGGCTTGAATTCGGTAGCATCCATTCTCCACGCTCCTTCTCGATGCCTATCTGTCCTCGCCAGGCACCGGAGGAGGTCGCAAGAAGCTCGCCCACGTCCCCACCACCATGAGTGGAGACGCGCACGTGCTAGGAGATCGCCCCATGCCTAACATCAATATATGGTGTGTCGGTCATTCCTTGCACAAGGATTTCGGCGAAGACCGTGTAAGCTCCTGATAGATGTTCTTGATTTGTCTCTTAGGGCTGCGCTGCGTTCCGAAGCGGGATAGCCCGACGGCAACCTGCCGTCGGGCCTATCGTCACGATCTGCCAGATAGCCAACGCCAGGCGCGGCGCCAGAAGCCGGGAGCCGCCTTGACGGGAGCGGGCTGAACGGCAAGTTCGATCGCTGGCGTCTGCCCGTAGAAGCGCGCTTTGGCAGCGCGGTCACGACGACGCTCGGCTTCGACCTGCTCGTCACTCCAGGGGCCGGCCTCGATCACCTTGCTGCGGTCGATCACATAGTGTGACCGGCATTTCAGCGTCCAATTGCCGATCGACGGCCGAAGGGAGACGGTCTCGCCATCGAACGTCATCTTCCAGTCCGTCGGCGTGAAGGGGGCGACGACCTCCTCGCCGCAACCGCAGCAGCAGCTGTGGGCTGATGTGGCATATTCCATCGAAACATAGAGAATGCCTGCCTCAAGGCGCTCAGGGATGTGTTCGACGAAACGATGTTCGAGTCGCTTGTGCCGTATCACGCGAGATCCCCGTTGATCAGCATGTTGCCGTCGGTGGTGTAGGTGCAGTGATGCTCGCGCTCGAGGTCGCGGTAGAAGCCGCGAATCTTCTTCCACTTGACGACCGCGAGGACAGCATTCAGGGCGTTGAGATCCGCGACCTGGATGTTGGAGGCGTAGATGTCCTTGGCGCCGCCGCCGACGAAGGAAATGCGCTGCCGCGCGTGATCGCGCTTCTCCGGCGTACTGGCGGTGACGCGCAGGATGCCGCCCAGCGACCCCTCGTCGAGCTCGAGCCCCATGCCAACATCGACGAACGCGGCGCCGATCGCCTCGAGCTTCTCTACGATCAGCCGCTTAGCGTCACCCGCATCGAGGGACAGGAACGCGAAGGTGACGCCGTCGAGAAGGTGAATGTTGTCGACGCCGAGCGCGACATCGTGCGCCACGATGTTCCGGTGCATCCGGCTGTAGATGCGCTTCAGGTATTCGACCTTCTTGGGCGCTTCCCGCAATTCCTCCAGGCTCGGAGCGCCCGGCGCGCGAAACGCGTTATGGGTCAGGAACTCGTCGCTGTCGAACAGCCGGATTTCCCGGACAGGCGTCTTGGCGACGAAATCCAGGATGTAGCCGCCGGTCCCCCCGACGCCGATGATGGCGACCCGCTCGTTGACGAGTCGCTCGGTCAGGACGCCGATCCCGACACGGTCGGAGGCGGTCTCGACATAGTTGAAGACGCTGTCCTCCTCCTCTTCCGGTTCGCGGAAGGTGCGAGGCGTCGCGCCGGACTTCAGCACTGCGGCCGGGCCCGCGAGGATATTCGCGTAGCTCGTCATCTTGTGGTGGTAGTCCGAGTAGCCGCCGTCTGGCTTGCTGGAGAAGCTGTGCGTCGCCTTCAGGCCGTGGCCGAGATCGAAGGCGCCGGCCGCATGCGAGATGCCCTGGATGGGCCTGCCGTCGGCGTGGCACGGGAAATCGCCGTCCCAGTGGATGACATGGGTGTCGGGCGGGCGCGTCTGATCTCCGGCCAGCGTGAGGCTGGAGATGAGGGTGCCGATGCGCACCTCCCGGCGCGCATCGACATACGGCACCTCGCGCATAACGAGATACCCGCCCTGCTGCTGGACGAAGTAGCCTTCGTCCCGCAGCCGCTTGAGGTCCGGATTACGACTGAACAGTGCGCGTGACATTGAACACCGTGCCCTTCTTCTTGACGTCGACGGAGCCGCCAACCCCGAGCTCACCGGCGGGCGGCGTCGACGCCGCGTGCCGATAGGTCATCGAGAAGACGACGTTGGGTTCGTGCTGGCCCGGGAAGGCGAGCTGGACGATCTGTTCGAACGTCACCGTGCGGGCGTTCACCGTGCGCGGCCGCGAATTGACGATGATCTCGAACGTCAGCCGCGCGGTGATGAACCGCTCGATGCCGGGCTGGACCAGATCGATCAGCTCGCCATGCTCGATCAGGCGATCTTCACCGCCGGGAACCTCGAGGAAGACGGCCTCCCCCTCGCCGGGCTTGGCGAGGCCGTAGAGCACCGTGCCGCTGATGACCGGCTTGCCCCAGAGCAGCTCGTGGTCGTTGAGGGTCAGCTTGAAGTCGCGGTCGGTCTGGAAGGCGATGAACCGCTCGGCGCCGCGCTCACGCAGGTCGAACGGCTCGTTGAGCCTCACATCCTCGAAATCGCCCGAGGGCAGGATCGCGATGAGGCTGTAACCGTCCCGCGGGTCGAGTGCCGCGGCTTCCAGCAACTGGCGGCCGAGCGGCACGGGATCGCTCACCACACGGGACTGGAAGTTGAGATCGCCCTGCGCGAGGAGAAAGCGATACCCCCGCGCCGGACGCAACGCCCGGCCTTCGCGCAGGGCGTTGCCGAGATCGTCGTAATCAAGAAGTTCTTCGGTGTTCATAAGATTGGGTCCTTAGGTTCGGCCGAGGCAGCGCCGCGGCTCTAAGGGTCCAATCGGAGCGAGGGAGGCCGACCGGTAAGGTCAGACGAACTTTTTTTGCAAGGGGCCGTCGGGGGTCTGCCCGCAGATGAAGAAGGCCGGGCAGTTCGGGCAGGTGCGCGACGAAACCTCGGCCGGAAACCGTCCGGCGCGGATGTCGCCGAGAAACTTTGCGAGCTTGTCCTTGCGCCCCTTCAGCTCCCGATCGGACAAGGCAAGCGCATGTGCCTCGCCGTCGGAAAGATGGACGAGCTCTGCGACCGCGCCGGGAAAGGACTGCCTGACCGCCAGCATCAGCGCCGCCGCGCCGACATCCTTGCCCTCGGCCGACCGCATGTGACCCGTGCGAATGCGGCGCACGGCGCGGATGCCGTCCGGCCGCACCAGCACCTCGTCCGGCCGAACGATGATCTCCTCGCCGCCGAAACTGAGGCTGAGCGCGACCGGCGCTTCGGGGACTGCTTCGGCGCGGTTCGCCAGGAAGAAGCGCAGCATTGCCAGCGCCAGATCGCGGAATTCCGCGCGATAGCCGTGCTCGCCGAGCCCCTCGCCGGCGAGCGCCGCATCGATGCGATCTTGCAGCGCCTGCTCGGACACGGGTCCATCCGACGCGATCACCGCCTCGACCACCACGCGAACCGCCTCATGCAGATGCATGAAGGCGGTCGCGGTTCGCCGGCCGCCGACCTGCAGGACATGCGTGTAGAAGAAGCGACGCGGGCAGGATTCATAAAGAGCGATCTGCGGGGCGCCTAACCGCAGCCGTCCGTCGACCACCAAATCGATATCCCGAGCTTCCGCGGCCACGGGAAGCGGCCGTGCCGGCACGAGCGAACGGCGTGTTAAGGTCGCCCCGAGACGGTCGAGGAATGGCGAAAGCGGTCGGTTGTGGCCGTTACTCTTCTCGGTCGGCGCATAAAGGATCAGGCGATCGCGGGCGCGCGACTGCGCCACGTAAAATAGGCACTCCTGCTCCTCGGCCTGACCTGCGCGGAACGCCTCCAGCGCACTGCCCTCCGCCCCCGCGATCATCCCGTCGGGCGCCGGACAGGGCGGCGCCGGCGGCGTGCGTGGGATCGTGTCGCTGTTAAGCCCAGGAATATGGACGCCACCGAACTCTAGGCCCTTGGCGCCATGGATGGTCATCAGCCGCACGGCGTCGAGATGCTGGGCGGCCGCCGGCAATTGGCGCAGGTCGCGGTCGTCGCCGAGCCGCACGAGCCTGCGCACACGATCGAGCAGGCGCGTGATGGGCAGCCCGCGTCCGGCCGGTTGTACCCGCACAAAGTTGAGGAATTGCCAGATCGCGATGCCCCGTGTGCGGTCGGCGAGATCCTCCGACGCGCCCAGGCGCGCGGCGATGCGTGTGCGATCGAGCAACAGCGTCGCGAGCACGGTCCAGGGCGAGGCCGTCTGATCGAAACCATCGAGCGCAGTCGCGAGCTTGGCAACGGTCTGCCGCCCCCTGTCGCTCAAACCGGGGATCGCCTCGCCATGCCGCAGCCAGCCCGCCGGCGCGTGCTCGGCCGCCCGCAGATGGTCGAAGACCGCGACCACATCGGCAAAGGAGGTGGCGAAGTCTCGCCAGCAGGCAATGCGCACCAGGCCCATGGCGCGCCGATCGACCAGGATCGAGAGGAGAGCCAGGAGATCCTTGACCTCACCCCGCTCGAACAGACTTCCCAGGAAGAGGACCGGCACGCCGAGCCGTTCCAGGTCCTGCCCGATCGTCGACAGCTTTTCGTTGCCGGTGCACAGGACCGCCTGGTCACGATAGGCGTAGCCGTCACGCCGCAGCTCCTCGATAGCGTCGGCCAGGGCGACCTGCTGCTGCTCGGCGCGCTGGACCGTGCGCAACTCGGGCCTATGTCCATTGGCGTCGCGGTCCGCGTCGAGGCCACTATCCGCATCGCCGGCGCGCATCGTGATCGCGAAACTGGAGAAGCTGGCGACAATCTCCGGCACCGAACGATAATTACGCTTCAATCGACCGCGATTGCCACCGGCGAAGTCCTCCTTGCCGAACCGGGTTATGTTGAAGGATGAGGCACCGCGAAACCGGTAGATCGACTGCTTGGCGTCGCCGACCATCCAGAGATTGCGGCCGTCGGGCCGCAGTGCGCTCAGCAGCCGCACGCTGCTGCGGTTCACGTCCTGATACTCATCCACCAGGACATGATCATATTGCGCCTGCAGCGCCGCGCAGATGGCCGCCTCCTTTTCGAGCAGTTGCACCGGCAAGGCGACAAGATCGCCGAAGTCGATGCAATGCGCGTTGCGCTTGAGCTGTTCGTAGGCCGCGTAGACGCGGGCAACCTCGCCGGCGCGTTCCGCCGCCTCGCGCGCATCCGAGTCCTGGGCTTTCGCCTGCATGGCGTCGGCGAGCGCGGCGTAGGTTTCGGCGTCGACCACCTCATCCTTCGCCCGCGATACGGCGGCCAACATGTCGGCAATGATCTGGGTCGGATCGTAAAGATTGCGGTAGTACGCGAGCCTAAGCCGCGGGAACTCCCCCTCGAGGAGTTCGACCGCTTCGGTCCGGTCCATCATCCGCGGGTCCTTCGGCAGGCCGAGCTCCGCATGGAAACGACGGATGATATCGAGGCCGAAGGCATGGAACGTGCCGATCCACATCGCGGCCGCAGCCTCGGGCCGCTTGCGCGCGATCCGCTCGGCCATCTCGCCCGCTGCCTTGTTCGAAAAGGTCAACAGCAGTATGCGCCGTGGATCGACGCCCTCGCCTAGAAGGCCCTCGACGCGCGCGATCAGCGTCTGCGTCTTGCCGGTGCCAGGCCCCGCCTCAAGCAGATAGGCTTCGCCGCGATGCGCCGCAGCGGCCGCTTGCAGCGGATTGAGCGGCCGTTCGACATGCGCCGCAGTCGCGGCGGGAGGCACGGGCGGCAGCAGCAAAGCATCGAACAACTGCTGCGCGACGACCTCGAACGGCGCGCCGAGCTTCGCGGCGATGGCGGACGCGGCGAGCCCTTGGTCGACATGGAGCGCCCGCGCGACGGTGCGCGGAAGCAGCAGTTCGCGCGCGAACAGGTCCATCTGGACTTCGCGGCGTTGCCGGCGTCCATAATCGACAACCCGATCCATTCCGACTGGTGAGGGCTCGGCCGGGCGTGCCGGATCAATCATCGGCGCCGCTTCGCCACCAGGATCGTCGCCCAGCTCGACATGGCCGATCTCATGCGCCACGAGGAAAGCTTGCTCGAACGGAGAGCCCATATTCTCGTGAAGAATCAGATCGTCGGCGGCGACGAAAGTCGCGCGGCCGCCATTGAGGACGGCTGCGCCGGCGGCAGTCCGTTCGACATCAATCCCCCGCCGCTTGGCCTCGGCGACAGCAAAGTCATAGGGCGACCAGGGATCGGCGCCGGATGCAACGAGGCGAGCGTGAAGCTCGGCGGCGACTTGCCTGGCGAGCTCCACACTGTCCATGTCAGTCCGCCTCCGCCAACAGCCGGGCGCGCTTCTCGGCCGGGACGCCGGCATCGATCAGCACTTGCTCGAAGGTGACCTGCTCGCCGGCCACCGGTTTGCTGTCGGCCTTATAGCTGCGCGCGACAATCAGGTGCGCTGGCCCCCAGGACGACTCCAACTGTGCGACAGAGCTGCGCATCGCATCCGCCAATATCGCCAGGAAGCGTCGCGGGATACTGACGAGAGAGACCCGCCGTTCGCGCAGTGCGGTCACGACCTGCCGGGGCACGTCCAGACGCTGCGCGACGGCGCGCCAGTCATCGACCGTCAGCGCCGCGAAAGGGTCGGCTGCTGCCGCCGGCATAACCTTCGCGTGTTGCGACCAGGCAGCGTCGATCAGCGCCCGATCGGTAGCAGAGAGGGGTGCGGCATCTTCATAAGCCTCGCGGCTGAGTTCGCGCGAGAGGTCGATGAGCTCCCCGGCATATTCCGGGTATAGCCGCAGATAGCGTTCCAAGGTCGACCGGCCAGGCTCGCTCTCGACCGCGAACGCGTCGAGCACGGCCTCGCGGGATGGACGTCCGCCGCCGGGGCTCACCGCTCGTCTCCGTCGGCCATGGCAGCTCGCAGGGCGGCGAAGGCCTTGTCGCGGTAGGTTCGGACGGTCTTTTCGGAGCGGCCCAAAGCCTTGGCGATGGTCATGACGTCCGGCTCCTTGGAGTCGATGGGGAAGCCCTGTCTCAACATGTGAATGATCCTGCTTTGTTCTGTCGGTAGAGCTTCAATCGCTGCATCCAGGCGCGACCGGTAAGACGGGTCGTCGAAATCCGACACGGCGAAGGGATCGTGGGTCCCTGCGGCCGCCTCGACCTCCGGTGACAGTTCTCCGCTCTCCTCGTCATATTCGAGGGGCTGGGAACGGTTTTCGTCGCGCCAGGCCTTTTCCTGCGCATCGCGCCGCAGGCTCGCTAGCGCGCCATCGAAGCGCACCTCGAAGTAGTCGACCTTTTCGTCGTAGGCGGCGCGGTCCGCCGAAAAGAGCTCGACGAACCGGCCGAACACCTTGTCGCGCACGACCCCGCGCGTCAGCGATTCCGTCTTTCCATCGGAGCTTTCCGCCCTGGGCAAACTGCGCAGCACCCGTTCGGTCAAGATCCGATAGAGGCGCTCGAACCACACCTCGTTGTTGTCGCGACGGCTCGCGCGAATGAAGTAAACGAGACATTCGCTCGGGACGTAGCCCGGGTCCGAGCGCTTGGTGATTTCCGCCCTGGCGATCAAGCCATCACGCGGCAGGACTGCCAATTCGGCGATGAGGGCTTCTATCTTCGGGTCGCGCTCGTAGAGTTCGCCGCTGAGGCGGCGTTTGCGCAGCGGGGTTACGATCGCTTCGCCCGCGCCACGCGCGTCTGCCTTTTGCCCGGTGTCGAAAGCTCCCTCCAACTGGTTCATCGCGCGGCCCCGCCTCCCGTATCGCCCTTCTTGTTGAGACGCGTCTCGAGCGAGCCGATGCTGTCGAGCACCGCCTCGAAATCCGGTGGATCGCCAAAGATCATGCCCTGCATGGCCCTGTAGTCGACGCGCAGTTGCTCGATCATCGCGTCATGCGGGGCGAGTGCAAACGAGCCAGGCGCAGCGCTCGCGAGATCGAAGTCCGGTCGATTGAAGAACATCCGGGCGTGCGCGACGCAATCCGCACCGAGCGCCGGATCAGCGATGGCGGCGGCGCCGACGCGGGCCGCGGCGAGCTGGTGCAGGTCATAATAGTGACGGGAAACGCGTTGGCCGCCCCCGCGCAGCTCGCCGCGCTTGTCGAACCAGCGCCGCAGCCCATGGAGGATGACAACCTTGTCCCAGAAGGTACGTTCCGGATCGACCGTGCGGACGGCCGGCACGGTCAGGTCGAGCGCCGGCAGATCATCATCGACATAGGGTTTGATCGGCACTTCGCTGTTCGGATCGAGCGCGGATTTCGCGCCCGACTCGATCTTGATCGCTGCCCGCACATAATCCGATCGCGGCGTCGCCGCGGGATACCAGATCAGAAGCGTCTGCCCGTCGGGATCAGCGTCATCGGCTTCCACTCGGGCCGCGCCGGCATCGAGGCCGGCAGCCTGAAGCCGGTCCTGCAGGATCTGCGTCAACTCAGCCCGCAGCGGGCCGTTGATGTAGGCTTGGCAGGCGTCCTTGATCGCATCGAGGCGCGCCCGGCGCTTTTTGCTACTCAGCGCTTCGAGCTCCTCGATGGTCGCCGGCTCGCCGATGTCGTCCCGAAACACCGTGACATCAATGTCTTCGGAGAAGCGATTGATCAAACCAAACCCTTTGGACAGGGAGGTTCCACCTTTGAAGAGGAGGCGGGGTCCGCCCTCTTTCAAGCCATTGAACAAGGCATCCAGCGTCCAGCAGACCCAGAAGTCCTTCTCGATATTCTGAGACGCCGTGCCGAGGCGTAGCGCCGTCGTATCGAAGGCGCTCAACATCGCGTCCGACCCGGCCGCGAGAACCTCGTCGAAAGCCGGATTCATGTCTTCACCGCCCGGGCTGCACCGCGCTTGGCAGTTTGTGCCTTCTGCGGGGAGAGCGGCTTTCGCTTGGGCCGGGCGACGGCAGCATGACGCTGATCATCGGCATCGTCCGCCGTTCTTTGTTGATGACGATCATGATCAGCATCATCACGATCATCATCGACGTGCCGACGACGAACGCCGGCGTCGCTTTCAACGAGCGGCTTGAGAAACACCCACATCCATGTCGGAAGAGCTGTCATACCGGCAGTGAGATCCGCTTTGAGGGGCGGTCCCACCGTGGGATCTTCGAAAAGATTGGCGAGCTTGCGCCTAACCTGATCACTTTCTCCTTCACGAACCAGGAGATCGCGCAGCCAGTGAAGCGCTTGGACGACGCGCATCGCTGGTCGTCCGGCCCAGAATAGCTTGCTGGCCGCGGTTGGACGGAAGGTGATCGTTACGTTGCCGAGCTTGATCGCGCGGCGCCGAGCGTCGGTGTGCACCACGATTTTGGCGGGGACGGCGTCAGTTAGGCCCAGATCGTTCGCCGCGGTCATGCCGTCGACAAGCATCCGGGTTTGGTCACGTCGCCCGACGGCGTCGATGACTGAGCGCGGATCAGGCGGATTGGGTTTCTGGGTGAGTTTGTTGAAGCCAGGCTGATCGTAGAGCCCACGATCAATCCGCCTAAGGATTTCGACCTTCGTCAGCCGCTGCAACGCCTTATCGACCGCGTCCCGCGAGGCGAGATCGACGAAGTCACTGGGCGTCCAGACCTTGCGTGGCGCATCCGCACGGATGCGCTCGAGCATGGCTTTCTTCAGATCGGGCGAGTCGGTGTTCATGTCCGAAAATTGTAGTCCTTTTTCGGACGCGAACCAAGTGGATTGTCCGAAATAAATATACAAATTTCGGACAATCTAAATAGGTAGGCCGCCCACCTGAGAATGGCTCCTTCGGCCGTATGCAACTTTGCCGACCGTCCTGGCGAGCCAGCTCGGTAGCTGGGGCGCGACCGCGACGAGTTCGCCGAACGTGGAAGACGGCAACTTGCGCTTCAACGTCATCAAGGCGGCTTCTGCCTTTTCCGGCCCCAGCCAGGCGAGCGCTCGCACCGCCTGTCCGGCGGGCCGATCGGCCAGCGCCAACTGCCAGCGCGGCGCATGCCGCAGCTCGACGACCTGCTGGCCCAGATTCATCGTCCGGCTACGGCCCGATGTCAGATAGACCGACCGGACCGGCACCTGTGTCGTGAGGCCGAGCGCGTTAGCGGCCGCGGCACCGTTCGACACGATGGTTTCGCCGCGCTGGAGCGCGAGGGCTTCGACGGCCTTCTCGACGGAGGGCGCGCGGACGCCGAACCGACTCGAAACCGGGCGCAGATAGACGCCGCGCCCGGCACGCATCAGCCGGCCACGTTCAGCCAGTCGCGACAAGGCTTGATCCACCGCGGCGCGATTGCCGAGATGGAGCAGGCTCTTCGCCGCGATCGGAGCGCCCTCGGGCAAGCCCTCGGTGTGCGCCAGAATCTGTTCGGTCAGTCGTTGCACGGCACTTCTCCTGTCAGAAATATATGCGGTTTTCTGACAGTTTTCAATCTCCCCCAAACCGACTGGAAGGGCCAGCGATTGAGAGGGGGCCTGGAGGGGAAAGCCTTCCCCTGCGGCCGAGCCCAGGGTCTCGGCCGACCCCTTCTGCGGGGAGACCCCGCAACGCCCTCATTAGAGTGAGAGTGTGGACCGGATTTCCGTGACGGGTTGAGGGTCGGGAGAGAGTCTTCCGGCGCCCGTCATGGAGTTTGATCCCATGAACATGCAGGTTCTCGATGCCCGGCGCGACGTGAGTGGCGGCTGGAAGGTGGACATCAACCGCGGCGAGCGCATCGGTCGGGTTTCCTCGGAGTGGTTCTCGCGACCCGACGACGAGCGCTATCTCTCGCTCGCCGAACTCGGCCGGACCGTCCGCGAGCGCACCGAGCGCAGCCGAACGCGCGTTGTCGAATCCGCGCTTATCCATGTCGAAGCCAGCCGCACCGATCCCGAACGGCTTGCCCTGATCCTACCAGGCGCCGACAAGCCCATCGCTCCGACGCACTGGAGTTTCGGTCAGCTCGCGAGCCAGGTCGGCGCGCCGGCCGCCTATCTGCGGCAGCTCCCCGCCGCGCTCGCCGGCATCAACCTGCAATATGGGCTGACCGCCCACCGCGCCGAGCAGATCAAGACCCTCGAGACCGACGACGGCCGCGTCGAGCTGCGCGCCGTGACCGGCCCCGACTACGGCCGGATCTACGACCACGAGCTGGTCGAAGCCGTGCAGCGCATCGCCGGCAACGGCACCGGCGACACCCGTTGGAAAGTGCCCGGTGTCCTCGACTGGTCGACCGGCGTCTATAATCCGCGCGTCGACATCACCAAGGACACCACGACGCTCTACGCTTCCGATCGCGACGTCTTCCTTTTCCTCGTCGACGATCTGAATCCGATCGAAGCCGGCAAGCTCGCGGATGGATCGCCCGATCTCTATTTCAGGGGCTTCTATGCCTGGAACAGCGAAGTGGGCGCCAAGACCCTTGGTATCGCGTCCTTCTATCTCAGGGCCGTGTGCCAGAATCGCAATTTGTGGGGCGTCGAAGATTTCGAGGAGATCTCCATCCGCCATTCCAAATACGCCGCTTCGCGCTTCGCCCATGAGGCGGCGCCGGCCTTGCTCAGCTTCGCGGACTCCTCACCGCAGCCGTTCATCACCGGCATCAAGGCGGCGCGCGAACGCATCGTCGCGCACAAGGACGAAGAGCGCACCGAATTCCTGCGCCGCCGCGGCTTCTCGAAAGCCGAGACGGGCAAAATCATCGACGCGGTGCTGGCCGAGGAAGGCCGCCCGCCGGAAAGCATCTTCGATTTCGTCCAGGGCATCACCGCCGTCGCGCGCGACAAGCCCCACCAGGACGCGCGGCTCGAGCTCGAAGGCAAGGCCAAGAAGCTGCTCGATCGCGCCGCCTGATCCCCGCAATGCCGGAGATGCGGTTGTCCGTGTCTCCGGCTTTGCGTCCCCTAGCCATACTGTTTCCGGGCTGTCTTGTGGCCCAGATCCAGGTCACCTATTCAGTGGTGCGGCATGGAGCACAATCGCCAAACGAGCGACTGGATACAGAATGCTAGAGCAGGCGCCTGCGGAATATTACATCGATGAAAGCGGCAATACCGGCGACCTGAGCACGGTCAAAATCGACTCCTACTTCGTCGAACAGCGCATGTTCGCCTTGGCTGCATTCGGCTGCACGCTCGACCAGGACTTCACCGATAAATTGGGCGCACTAAAAAAGGCGCACCGCATCCAGTCGTCGGAGCTCAAATCAAAACAGGCTTATGACAAGCCGCGCTTCATCTTTGATCTTCTGGACCTCCTTGAGACGCGCCGCGCCCCAATCTTTATCGAGCTTGTCGACAAGCACTTCTTCGTTGTCGTGAACATCATCGAGCGAATGGTGGTGCCCTATGTGGGGGAATGCGACACTCAACCTGGCGCCCTTTGGATGAAGGGCGTTATGGCGAACTACATGGCGCTATATGCACCTCCCGAGCTGGCTCACGCCTTTGCCGCATGTTGCCAAAGCAGAGACCACGCGGAAATACGCGAACTTTACAAGCAAATAATTCGGTGGGCGCAGGGAAGCGGAGTTCCGCCTACTGACGTGGCGGCGGGGATCATCCGTTTTGCGCGCGACAGCTTGAAGGACTTCCGCAAGCTGCCGAAAGCCAAGGCCGTCGAGCGGGCATTACCGATTCCCGACAAGAATCCCGCCGGGAAGCTGCTCTGGGTTCTGCCGAACCTGACATCGTTCACCAACATCTACGCCCGGATCAATCGCTTCGCGCGAAAGCAGGTTTCCGGCGTGACGCTGTTCCACGACGAGCAATTGCAGTTCGGAGACATTCTTCTGCACAACAAGAAGCTCGCAGAGGACCTGGCGCAGCTTGGCGTGAAATTGCCCCTGCAGACGGCCGACTTCGAATTCTCGCAGGCGGCCGACCTGCAATTCCAGCGATCGCACGATTCTATCGGCATTCAGGTCGCCGACGTCCTCGCCGGTTTCATCGCGCGATATGTACAGGACGCTGTGTGGGGCGGCGCCCCCATGCATCCTGACAAGGTAGCGATTTTCCGCCGCCTCGTCGCAACAGGCGACCGCAGCTTGGGTTCGGGTGTCAACTTCGTCGCGCCCGACAACATGATCCGCTTCCTCGGCATCGAACCGCGCTCGAATTTCTAGGGCGGCATCAAGCCGTCATGGGCGAATACGAAGGACTGGCGCGGGATCATCGCCGGTTCTGGCAGTGACCTTACCGATGGCGTTTGATGGTGTCGCTGCCCTCCTAGAGTGAGAGGGCGGTGCTTCGCTTCGTGACGGGTTTAGGGTCGAGAGAGAGGCTTTCGGCGCCCGTCGCGGAGTAAGTCTCATGGCAACTGCCATTCAGAAGATCACCCTGTCGTCGGCGCAGGACATCCCCTTCAACAAGCTGGTGCTGAGCCAGTCGAACGTCCGCCGCGTCAAGGCTGGCGTCTCGATCGACGAGCTGGCCGAGTCGATCACCCGGCGCGGTCTCATCCAGTCCCTCCACGTCCGGCCGGTGCTCGATGCCGACGGCCAGGAAACCGGCATGTACGAAGTGCCGGCGGGCGGGCGTCGCTTCCGCGCGCTGCAGCTCCTCGTCAAGCAGAAGCGCCTCACCAAGACCTCCAAGGTGCCGTGCGTGGTGTCGGACGCCAATGCCGACATCCTCGTCGACGAGGTGTCGCTGGCCGAGAATATCGAACGCGCCCCGCTGCATCCTCTCGACCAGTTCCGCGCGTTCCAGGCGATGCGCGAGAAGGGCATGACCGAGGAGGCGATTGCGGCTGCATTCTTCGCGTCCGTCCAGGTCGTGAAGCAGCGGCTTCGCCTCGCGGCCGTCTCGCCGTCATTGCTCGATATCTATGCCGAGGACGGCATCACGCTCGAACAGCTCATGGCCTTCACCGTCACCAACGATCATGCGCGTCAGGAGCAGGTCTGGGAGTCGGTTCGCAATAGCTGGCAGAGGGAACCCTACCAGATCCGGCGCATGCTGACCGAGACCGCCGTCCGCGCATCCGACAAGCGGGCCGTATTCGTCGGCATCGATGCCTATGAAACCAACGGCGGCTGCGTGCTGCGCGATCTCTTCCAGGATGACGACGGCGGCTGGCTGCAGGATCCTGCGCTGCTCGATCGCCTGGTCGCCGACAAGCTGAAAGCCTCCGCCGAAGCGATCGCCGGCGAAGGCTGGAAATGGATCGAGGTGGCGATGAGCTTCCCCTATGGCGCCACCCACGGCCTGCGCGAGATCGTGGGCACGCCGCTCGACCTGACGGCTGACGAACAGGCGACCATCGAGGCGCTCAACGCCGAGTGCGCCAAGCTGGAGGCCGAATATGAGAACGCCGACGAGTTGCCGGACGAGATCGATCAGCGCCTTGGCGAAATCGAAACCGCGCTCGCCAGCTTCGACGAGCGGCCGGTCCACTACGAACCCGCCGACATCGCGATCGCCGGGGTCTTCGTCAGCCTGGACGCCGACGGCACGCTGTCGATCGACCGCGGCTATGTCCGACCCGAGGACGAGATCGCCAACCAGGCGGGCGATGGCGAGGGTGAAGAGCAGGATGGCGGCGACGATGACGCTGACTATCCGGCGTCGCCTTCGGTCCAGCGCGCGGTCATCACCATCTGCGGCAAACCTGCCGAGCCCGAGGAGGAGGACGAGGACGACACGATCAAGCCGCTCCCCGATCGACTGATCACGGAGCTGACCGCCGATCGCACCCTCGCGCTCCGCGACAAGCTCGCCACCGATCCCTCGGTCGCCTTCGTCGCCGTCCTGCACAAGTTCTGCCAGGACGTGTTCTACGGCGGCAGCCAGTACGGCTTCGCGATGGAGGTCAGCGTGCGGGGCACGACCTTCCATTCGCAGCCCGAAGGGCTTCGTGACAGCGTCTATGCCAAGGCGATCGAGGCCCGGCACGATAGCTGGCGCAAACGGCTCCCGGCCAAAGTCGCTGATCTCTGGGATGGGCTGGCCGCACTGACTGGCCCCGAACAGGCCGAACTCTTCGCCCATTGCGCTTCGTTCGGCGTCAATGCGCTTTATGAGCGGGCCGATCGCTACGGTGGCCGTGTCTCGGCGCATAGTGTCGAACAGCGCATCGCCGAAGCCGATCGCCTGTCGCTGGCGGTCGGGCTCGACATGGCCGAAGCCGGGTGGCGGCCGACCGTCGCCAACTATCTCGGCCGCGTCACCAAGCCCCGCATCCTCGAAGCGGTGCGTGAAGGCGCCGGCGAGCGCGCCGCCCAACTCATCGCACATCTGAAGAAGGGCGACATGGCGACCGAAGCCGAACGTCTCCTCGCCGAGACGGGCTGGCTGCCCGAACCGCTGCGCAATTCCGGCGCCGATGCCGAAAGCACCGAGGCGGACTCTGGCGAGGGCGACGAGGCGTTGCCGGACTTCCTCGACGGCGATGACGAGGAGACCAACACCGATGATGAGGAGGAACGGCACCTCGCCGCCGCGGAGTGACGGCGGTCCTCATCTGACTTGACGAGCCCGGCGTCCCTTCGGGGGCGTCGGGCTTTTTTCATGCGCGCCGATCGAGAGGGAGAGTTTGGCCCGGACGTGGCGAGCCGGACATGGAGGAGAGAGCGCCTGCCGGCTCTCCCGTTCCCTGCTCTCCGGGAGTGGCCTCATGGCCGACTATTTCACCCATTTCTCATGCCTGCTCGATGTCGGCACGCCCGAGACCGCAGCCCGCGCGCTCGATCTCTACAACCAACTGTCCGAGGACGGAGCATCCGAGGAACCGCCGTCCGATGGCTTCCTCCTGTCCATCCAGCCCGAGCATGGCGGCTCCAAACTCTGGATGCGCGACGATGTCACCGGCGATCCCGAACGGCTGATCCAGTTCGTCATACGCTGCGCCGCCGAATTCCACCTCACCGGCCGATGGGGCTTTCAGTACGCCAACACCTGCTCCCGGCCGCGTCTCGATGGCTTCGGTGGCGGCGCGCATGTCCTCGATCTCGCGACCGGCGAAACTGTGGCGTGGATCTATACCAACGGTTGGCTCGCCGAGGTGATCGATGGCGGCGATGGTGCCTGACATCATCGAGACCATTGTCTGTCGCTTGATGGCGCGGCCGGGCCGCGCCCCTTGAGAGCGAGAGGAAGGCCGGGACGGGTTTGAGCCCGTCCGGTCCGAGAGAGAGCGCCGGCGGGCTTTCCCGCTCCGCTCTCCCGAGGACGTCTCCCATGAATGCTCACACCCTTGCGGCGGCGCTGCCGACCGCCGCCGATCAGCCGACCGACGCTGCCGCCATCCATGCCGCGGCACTTCTCCTCCTTCCTCACATCGAGCGCGGCGAGCGCATCGACGCCGCGGTCTTGCGCACCGCCATGGAGACCGCCTTCGGCGCGTCCGATACTGCCGGCGCCTGGGACTGGAAGGACGCCTATGACGCCTGCGAAGCCGCAACCGTCCTCATGCTCCGCAAATACGGAAAGGCGCTTTTGCGCAAAGCCGGGTCTCCGGCTGCGGCGGTTCCTCTGTTCGGCAAGATCGCGGGACTTCTGCCCACCCACACGCGCCGCTCCGAGGAGGCGCAGGCCTTCCAGCAATTCTCGACGCCGATCCCGCTCGGCCTGGCCGCGATCACTGCGGCCGCCATCACACCCGCCGATCGCGTGCTCGAACCATCGGCCGGCACCGGCCTGCTCGCCATCCTCGCCGAGATCGCCGGCGGCACGCTTGTCCTCAACGAACTCGCCGAAACCCGGGCCGCACTCATCTCCTCCCTCTTTCCGGCCATTCCCGTGACCCGCTTCGACGCAGCCCAGATCGACGATCATCTCGACCCGGCGACCGTCCCAACAATCGTGGTGATGAACCCGCCATTCTCGGTCCTCGCCAATGTCGAGGGGCGTGTCGCCGACGCAGCCTATCGCCATCTCGCATCCGCGCTCGCGCGGCTCGCCGATGGCGGGCGCCTGGTCGCGATCACCGGCGCGAATTTCGGCCCCGACATACCGGCCTGGCGCGACGCCTTCGTCCGCCTGCAGGAGAGGGGCCGCGTCGTGTTCACCGCCGCCGTCCATGGCTCAGTCTATGCCAAGCACGGCACGACCGTCGAAACCCGGCTGACCGTGATCGACAAGATCCCGGCCGACGAGCCATCCGCATTTCCGGCGTCCCCCGGCACCGCTCCCGACATCGCCACGCTGATGACGTGGATCGCCGAGCATGTGCCGCCGCGCCTGGCTGTCGCGCCTGCTGTTCAGGTCATGCCGACCGGCGCCACGCCGCGCACCGTTCGCGGCTATCTCGCGCGCACCGCGGCGACATCGGCGACCCGCGTGGGCCTCGCCGATCCCGAGGGCGTGCCGCTCGCCTATGAGACCGTCGACTGGACCCCGGCCGAGGGCGCCCGCCTCAGCGACGCGATCTACGAGCAATACGGATTGCAGACGATCCGTATTCCCGGCTCTCAGGCCCATCCCACCAAGCTCGTGCAATCCGCCGCCATGGCCTCGGTCGCCCCGCCCAAGCCGAGCTATCGGCCGACGCTGCCAGCGACCATCATGGACTCGCTCTCAGACTCCCAGCTCGAAACCCTGATCTTCGCGGGCGAAGCCCATTCCGATTTTCTCGCAGGTTCCTGGACCATCGACGACACTTTCGATGTCGTGGCGGCCGCCGCCGATGATGCAAACGGCGTCGTCCGCTTCCGCCGCGGCTTCTTCATCGGCGACGGCACCGGCGTCGGAAAGGGGCGCGAGTCGGCCAGCATCGTGCTCGACAACTGGATGCAGGGCCGGCGCAAGGCGGTCTGGATCTCCAAATCCGACAAGCTGATTGAGGATGCGCAGCGCGACTGGTCCGCACTCGGCATGGAGCGCCTGCTGGTCACGCCGCTCTCGCGCTTCCCGCGGGGCAAGCCGATCGCTCTGCCGGAAGGCGTCCTATTTACAACCTATGCCACGCTGCGTTCCGACGACCGCGGCGAGAAGGTTTCGCGGGTCAAGCAGATCGTCGAATGGTTGGGCTCCGATTTCGACGGAGTGATCATTTTCGACGAGGCGCACGCGATGCAGAACGCTGGCGGCGGCAAGGGAGAACGGGGCGATGTCACGCCCTCGCAGCAAGGGCGCGCGGGGCTTCGCCTGCAGCACGCCTTGCCCAATGCCCGCGTCGTCTATGTCTCCGCCACCGGCGCCACCACGGTCCAGAACCTTGCCTACGCGCAGCGCCTCGGTCTGTGGGGTGGCGACGATTTTCCCTTCTCGACCCGCGCCGAGTTTGTCGAGGCGATCGAGGCCGGCGGCGTCGCGGCGATGGAGGTGCTTGCCCGCGACCTTCGCGCGCTCGGCCTCTACACCGCCCGATCGCTGTCGTTCGACGGCGTCGAATATGAGCTGGTCGAGCACGAGCTGACCGCCGAGCAGCGGCGCATCTACGATGCTTATGCCGGCGCCTTCGCCATCATCCACAACCATCTCGATGCGGCCATGCAGGCGGCCAACATCACCGGCTCGACCGGGACGTTGAACCGCCAGGCCAAATCCGCCGCGCGCTCCGCCTTCGAAAGCGCCAAGCAGCGTTTCTTCGGTCATCTGCTAACATCGATGAAGACGCCGACGTTGATCCGCTCGATCGCGGCGGACCTGGAGGCCGGGCATTCCGCGGTCATCCAGATCGTCTCGACCGGCGAGGCGCTGATGGAACGGCGCTTGGCCGAAGTTCCGACCGAGGAGTGGAATGACATTCGCGTCGACATCACGCCCCGCGAATATGTCCTCGATTATCTCGCCCATTCCTTCCCGGTGCAGCTCTACGAGCCCTTCAGCGACGGCGAGGGCAATATGTCCTCGCGTCCGGTCTTTCGCGACGGCCAGCCGGTCGAGAGCCGCGAGGCGGTCGCCCGCCGCACCGAGCTGATCGAGAAACTCGCGAGCCTTCCGCCGGTGCCGGGCGCGCTCGACCAGATCGTCCAGCATTTCGGCGCGGACGTGGTGGCCGAAGTCACCGGCCGCTCGCGTCGTATCGTGCGCAAGGGACAGCGCCTTGTGGTCGAGACCCGCGCGGCGTCCGCCAATCTCGCCGAGACCCAGGCCTTCATGGACGACATGAAGCGCGTGCTCGTGTTCAGCGATGCCGGCGGTACGGGCCGCAGCTACCATGCGGAGCTGTCGGCACGGAACACGCGGCTTCGCGTCCACTATCTGCTTGAGCCGGGCTGGAAAGCCGACGCCGCGATCCAAGGCCTCGGCCGCACCCACCGCACCAACCAGGCGCAGCCGCCGCTCTTCCGTCCGATCGCGACCAATGTGAAGGCGGAGAAGCGCTTCCTATCGACCATCGCGCGCCGGCTCGACACGCTGGGCGCGATCACGCGCGGACAGCGCCAGACCGGCGGCCAGGGCCTGTTCCGACCCGAGGACAATCTGGAGAGCCACTATGCGCGCGATGCGCTTCGCCAGCTCTACATCCTGATCGTCCGCGGCAAGATCGAAGGGTGCTCGCTCCAGCGGTTCGAGGACACGACCGGCCTGAAGCTGATGGACGACAACGGCATCAAGGACGAGCTCCCGCCGATCACAACCTTTCTCAACCGCCTGCTCGCGCTCACCATCGACCTGCAGGACGTCCTGTTCGCCGCCTTCGAGCAGCTTCTGACCGCCAAGGTCGAGGGCGCGATCGCCGCCGGCATCTACGACATCGGACTGGAGACGCTGCGCGCGGAGAGCTTCGTCGTCACCGATCGCCAGACCATCTACACCCATCCCGGCACCGGCGCGGAAACCAGCCTGCTGACCATCCAACAGCGCGAGCGCAACCGGCCGATGACCGCCGAGGAGGCGATGGCTTGGCTCGACGATCCGGTCGCCAAGTTGCTGGTCAACGAGCGCTCCCACCGCGCCGCGGTTCAGCTTCCAGCGCCTTCGCTGATGCTCGACGACGGGGAGATCGAACGCCGCGTGCGGCTGATCCGGCCGATGGAGCAGCATCACGCCTCCATCCGCATGATGGACGAAAGCCATTGGATCGCCGCCAGTCGCGCCGAGTTCACCGCCGCCTGGAACGCCGAGATCGCGGAGGTGCCAGCCTATTCCGATTCCACGATCCACATCGTCGCTGGCCTGCTGCTGCCGATCTGGAAGCGGCTGCCCAACGAGTCGAGCCGTGTCTATCGGCTCCAGACCGATGACGGGGAACGGATCATCGGCCGCCGCGTGTCGCCCGCATGGGTCGCCAACGCCACGACAGTCGGAACGACGAACCTGTCCGCCGACCATGCCTATGCCGCGCTCATCGAGGGCAAGACAATCCTCGATCTCGCCGAAGGCCTCCAACTCCGTCGCGTGCGCGTCATGGGCGCCGATCGCATCGAACTCTCCGGCTTCACCGACGCGATGCGCGAGCGCCTGCGCGCCTTTGGCCTCTTCAGCGAGATCATCTCGTGGAAGCTCCGCTTCTTCGTGCCCGTCGGCGCGGACGGCGCGACCATCATCGGCAAGCTGATCGGCACCTACCCGATCCAGCGCGTCGGCGAGCGGGAGGCAGCGTGATGGCCCGTCTCGACGCATCCGATCTCGCGCAACGTCTCGGCCGACAGGCCGAGGCGGTGTGCCGCCATTATCTCAGCAATGGCCACCGTCAGGGCAACTACTGGCAGGTGGGCGACGCCCGTAACACTAAGGGCCGCTCGATGTACGTCCGGCTCAAGGACTCGCCCAAAGGCCCCGCCGGGAAATGGACTGACGCCGCTACCGGCGAGCATGGAGACCTCCTCGACGTCATCCGCGAGAGCTGCGGCCTCATCGACTTCAAGGATGTCGCCGACGAGGCTCGGCTCTTCCTCAGCATGCCACCACCAGCGCCGGAACCCTCCGCCTTCCAGCCGCTGGCGCCCGCACCACATGGATCGCCCGAAGCCGCACGGCGCCTCATCCGCATGTCGCAGCCGATTGCGGGCACAATCGTCGCGGCGTATCTCCGGCAACGCGGCATTACGGATCTCCGTGGAGCCGGAAATCTGTATTTCCACCCGCACTGCTATTATCGCCCGGACGAGCATGCGCCGACCGAGACTTGGCCGGCCATGATCGCCGCTGTCACTGACCTCGACGGCATGATCACCGGGGCGCATCGCACCTGGCTCGACTCACGACGCCACGACAAGGCGCCATTCGAAACCCCGCGCCGGGCGATGGGCGATCTCCTCGGCAACGCGGTCCGCTTTGGCGCTGGTGGCGAAGTGATGGCAGCCGGCGAAGGCATCGAGACGGTCCTTTCAATCCGCCAGGTCGTGCCCAACATGCCGATGGTGGCGGCGCTCTCCGCGGCACATCTCGCCGCCATCCTGTTCCCGGACACGCTGCGGCGGCTCTACATCCTGCGCGATGACGATCCGGCAGGCGATGGTGCGCGTGACAGCCTGATCGAACGGGCGAACGCGGCCGGGATCGAGGCGATCGTGATCTCTCCACAGCTCGGGGACTTCAACGAGGATCTCCGCACCCTCGGCATCGCGACATTGCGCAGTCAGACTCGGGTACAGCTCGGGCCGCAGGACGTCGCACGCTTCATGGCGCTGGCGGCATAGCCGGTAAGGAAGCGGCAGCGGCCCCGCCGCCGTACTCGCTCAGACGCAGCGGATCGGAGAGGACCGCGCCTCGGCCTTCGAGAGGGCGATCGGCCCACAGGCAGGCCGGCCCGGCAATGGCTGCGGCCGACTATTTTCCGGCGCGGCCCCAAGGGGCCGCTTTCCATCGCGAAACAAAATAGCCGGCCTCCGCCATCCTCCGCTGACGCTCCGGCCCTCGCTCGCGCTCCGGGTGCAGGGCCGCCCCGCCGGTGTGCTTCGTCGCCATGAAGGCCGCGACGGTCGCGGTCCATCCGACGGAGCATCCGATGCGCGATCTCGACGACTACGAACCGCACCACGAATCCTCACCGACTGACCACGTCCTCAACGAATTGCAGCTCCACGGCTACCGGCCTTTCGCCGACGAACCCGATCAGCGGCTTCTGCCGGACGGCAACGCGGTCGCGGGCGCGGTCGCCGACATCTTCGACGCCCTGATCGTGACCCTGGAGGACACGCGCCTCGAACCCGACCTCGACGATCTCCTCTGGTCGACCGTGAACGTCTTTCATCGCGCCGCCGAACGGATCAACCGCGAGCTCGACGACAACGAGCAGGCCCAAAAGCGCTCCCAACGCGAACAGGACGGCAGCGAGGTGAAGTCGGTCGATCTCGAGCGCCTGATCGCCGAGGGCAAGACACAGGTCGAACGCCAGACCGCCTTCGAACTGATGCGCGACCAGGCCGCCGAGCACTACGAACGCCAGGTCGGCAAAGCCTGGCTCCCGCGGTCAGGATCGAAGGTCAATCATCGCAACCTCACCTCGGCGATGATCGACAGCCGCGACTTCATCATGGCGAAGAAGCGTGCCGAGCAGGAAGTGCTCCTGCCGCCTGGACCGAAGATCGCCGTCACCGGCGGGCTCGATTTCGACAACCATCACCTCATCTGGGCCAAGCTCGACCAGGTTCACGAGAAGCACCCCGACATGGTGCTGATCCACGGCAAGTCGCCGAAGGGTGCCGAGAAGATCGCTTCTCTCTGGGCCAGGAATCGCAATGTCCCACAGATCGGCTTTGCACCCGACTGGACGAAGCACGGCCGGGCAGCACCCTTCAAACGCAATGACGAGATGCTGCAAATCCTGCCGAAGGGCGTGCTGCACTTCCCCGGCACCGGCATCAATGACAACCTCGCCGACAAAGCCAAGAAGCTCGGCATCCCGGTGTGGAAATTCGGCGGCGCGTAAGCGCCGCCGCATCGGGCACCTGCTAAACGGCCAAGCCTATGGCATAACGCAACGAATGCAGCGACTGAAGCCACTCCCGAAACCGGCACGTTCGGACGCCGTTCTCGCTGCGGTTTTCCTGGAGAATGCCACCGTGAAGGCTGCAGCCGCCGAATGGGCGGCGGATCAAGGATTCGACAATCAAGCCCTTCATGCGATTGCAATTGCCATCGAACTCCTCCTCAAATCCTATCTGCTTAACGTCGCGACCGATGATGTTTGGAACCGCGCGAACATCGGGCACGATCTCGCCAAGGCACTCCATTATTCGGCTCAAGCCGGCTTGGTGCCTCCTTCACGCATCGAGTGGATTATCAGCCACCTCCATCCGCATTTTCAGCGTGGCGGGTTTCAGCGCGAGCCGTCGAGGAAATGGCCACCAGGCTTTGCGGATGACGCAGGTGAGGTCGCACGGCAGCTCGCGCAGACAGTACGGCTTCACCAACGTCACGGCCACATCGACTCGGCTTCCAGCCCGGAGAAGACCACTCCCCGCTGAATGGCGCTGGTCCTTGGTCCAGCCGATGGCCTGACGCCATCAACCCGTAAAGGGTCGGACTACGCATAGCGTGCCGCCGCGCCGGCGTTGCCTGCGCGGTGATTGCGGCCATCGGCCGAACACATCGGGCGCCTGTCAGCGGGGGGATGGTCCTCCGCTCGAAACAGGAGCCGGATCGATGTCCTTCCCCGACGCACACGCCTTCGCCTTCAGCCTCGCCACCACGCTGATGGCCGTCATCGTCATCTTCCGCGCGGGCGACGGCACTCTCTCGGTGACACCCGCAAACGAATACGACGGCGACGTCTCGGAGATCGTCCACGAGGTCGATCCCTTCGCGCCATGACGGCGCGCCACCCTTCCAGGCGACGCGGAGACCCCTGCGGTTTCCGCTCCCGACGGAGCACAGCTTTTGCTATGCTCCCGAATGCGCCGTGGTGGTGGTGGAAGGCGCGACCGTCAGAATTTGCTCTTTCGGAGACACCACCATGATTATCCTCGGCATTGTCCTATCCTTCGCAGCCATCGGCATCTTGTGCTGGTTGCTGTTCACGCTCGCGGTGTTCGCACTGCCATTCTTCGCGGGCGTGACCGCCGGCACCTGGGCCTATGACACTGGCGCGGGCTGGCTCGGCGCCATCCTTATCGGCATGCTCGGCGCCGGCCTGACGTTGGGCGTGGGGCAGCTCTTGCTTGGAATTGTCCGCCCGCTCTGGGCACGCCTGCTGATCGCGCTGGCATTTGTCGCACCCGCGGCGATCGCCGGCTTCCACGCCACGCATGGCATCGTGAAACACACCATGCCGTCGGAGACCTGGCAGCTCGTGTTCTCCGTCATCGGTGCGGTCGCGGTCGGCGTCACCGCGTTCGCGCGCGTCGCTGGGATGGCAAGCACCGGCCCGTCCAGCCAGGGCATTGCACCAGCCTGACACCACGACGGAACCGTCGCCGGGACGACCAGTCGGGGGTTTCAGCCCTCAGCGTTGTGCAGTTGGAGAGGGAGCCGCGTCACCGGAACCTGACTGAAGCCCATCGTGCGGCCGCCTCAACAGCGCCCGGATTTCTGCTCGGCGCCTCTGTGCGCGGGAACGGTGCAACACGAAGTCGAGGGCGTCATCTCCACTGGCCGACTTCGAAACGAAAGCTCGACCCTCGCCTGTACAAGGGGAGGACGGGTCGCAGATGATCTTCAGCTTGCGCCGTCTGCTGGTTGCGACCGGGTCGCCATGATCTTCCGTTCCTGATTGTCTCCAGACCGCTCCGAACGGCCTCTCCAATGGCCTGATCTGACCGAAGGACGGCTGCGCCTCGACCGCCTATGCCGCAACGGCGCGTCCCGACTTTCTTCCCCTGCCGGCCAAGGCCGTCATTCCTCGCGAAACAACAAAGTCGTTCCTGCCATCCTCCGCGTTGCTCCGGTCGCAAGCGATGCGGCGTCGGTCGCCTCCGGCCTGTCGATCGCCATCGAGGCCGCAATGGAGCGGTCCCGAAAACGAAACGGAGACTTACAATGGCGACCATCGGCACCTTCAAGAAGACCGGCTCGAACGAGTTCACCGGCGAAATCGTAACCCTCAGCGTCCAAGCCAAGGGCGTGCGCATCGTCCCCGACACCCGCGCCACCGGCGAGAACGCCCCCAGCCACCGGGTTCTGGTCGGCCGCGCGGAAATCGGCGCCGCCTGGTCCAAGCGCTCCAACGAGGGCCGCGACTATCTGGGCCTCAAGCTCGACGATCCGAGCTTCAACGCCCCCATCTACGCCAACCTCTTCGACGACGAGGACGGCGACACCCACTCGCTGATCTGGTCCCGCCCGACCCGCCGCGGCGACTGAGCCCCGAGCAAGGCCCCGGCCGAACAGGCCGGGGCCTTTCCACTGCTAGCGCGAATCACTTCGGCCGCCCGGCGAGGGCACCGCCAGCCCTGAGACGCCGATTACCCTCGCAATGGGCGCAAAGAACGACTATTATAGTCGTAGTTCTGGCAAGCGTGTGTCCGTCGGTGGGAGGTGATCATGCATGATCACCGCCCGACAATCGCGGGCCGCACGCGCGTTGCTGGGGTGGACACAGGAGACGCTCGCTGACAAGGCCCGGACATCGCTAACCGCGCTCAAGCGCCTTGAGTCCGAAAGTGGATTAGAGGTGTACGAGTCGACGCGCGATCAGGTGCGAAGGGCGCTTGAAACAGCCGGTATCGTCCTGCTTTCCACCGACAAGGGCGAAGGAGTGCTGCTGCTCCATGAGCGGGACGACCGGCCGACGAGGCGTTAGCAGCGCCGTGATCGCGTGGCGCACACCATCCATCGCACGTTGTCACAGTAATGCCGGGCACGAGTGTTAACGAATGCTTTCCGCGCGAATATAGTCGCCTGATGGAATCCGCGATGCCGCCGTTTCTCGATGCGCCTCCGATCAGCCAGACCCTCACGGCCTATGACCGCGAGCATATGGTTCTCTATCTGCGCCTGCTCGATTCCTCGCGCGACGGAGCTGATTGGCGCGAAGCCGTCCAGATTCTCTTTGGCCTCGATACGGCACGTGAGCCGCAGCGGTGCCGCCAGGTCCATGACACGCATCTCGCCCGCGCGCAGTGGATGACCGAGCACGGCTATCGAGACTTGGTCCGCTCCGCACAGTGATCGCCGCGATGCCGTTTCGGCACCACCCTTTGCCGGCCCTCTGACTTCCACTGAACAACCCAGCCGGGAATCCTGACTCTCCCACAAATTCAAAGACTAGGGAGGATCGCGATGACACCAGATGCTTCCGGCTGGCGTTCATCGGAACGCTATGCGCACGTCGCCGACATGACCGCGTCCGACGTCGCGTGGGAATGGCTGCGCCGCAACGAAACCTACGACAGGGATTTTCAAGCGCTCGGCGACAGCGAAAGTGATCTGCGCACGCTGACCGACGGGATCGGGCAGCGGTGGGGGTTGCGATTTCCCCGTAGACCCGATGCAGGCACCTCCCGAAGCGCAGGTGATCTGGCTTCCCCAGGAAGACACAAGCGCCATCGTTCTTGGCCCACCTCCGGATATTCCGTCCGCAAGCGCTGATCCCCAACCGACGATCGACGCCGCCGTAAGCGTCGATGTCGGCAGCGAGACCCATCTGGTTCTCGATCTCGGAAACGGTCAGCGCGTAGCGCTTGTTCATCCGTCCGAGACACGACCCGCCAAATCTCTTGGCGCCTTCATCCCGCTCGGCCTGGAAGGCTTCGACCGGCTCCAATCGGTCGCCCGCTTGCTCTCCGCCCTCCATGGCCGCGCCATACCGCCCGACACCCGACTGACACGGCAGCAACGTGCTCGGCTGTGCCGGATGCTGCAGGCCTTCGACGGTCATCGCGCGGGCGCGACCCAGCAAGAAATTGCGCAGGTCATATTTCGGATCGGCGCTCTCGGTCGCGACGACTGGCAGGCATCTTCCGCCCGCCACGCCACCAAAGCCCTGCTTCGAGATGCCCGCGCGATGATGGTGGGTGGGTATCGCACGTTGCTTCGTCATCGGCGGCAACTTTAGCCGATCTCCATCCGACTCTTGGTGGGCGAATTTAGGCCCCCCTGAATTCGCCCTGCATCTCGCCGGCCCTGCTTCGCCAACGTGGCCTTCGTTACCCGCCGCTTCCCGGCGGCCCCAACGAACCCACGGAGGCCCTCCCATGCGACCTGATCTCGCCGTTCTCCCGCCGCGCTACCTGCGCACCAAGGAAGCCGCCGAATTCCTCAGCCTATCGGCCCGCACCCTCGAAAAGCATCGGACTTACGGAACGGGTCCGGCCTATCGCAAGCTCGGCGGTCGCGTCGTTTATGCGGTCGACGATCTTGAGGCCTGGGCCGAGCGCGGCGCCGTCACCTCCACCTCCGATCCGCGCGGCAGCGTGCTTCCGGCCAAGCGCCATACGCCTGCGCCGCCGGCACATGCCGGACGATACGCGCGCTGATCGCCCCCGGATTCCCGAATGGCGGCGCGACACCAGTCCCTCTCGGAGCGCGGGCAGCTCGATCTGTTCCGTGCGCTCCCCGGCGAGTTCGCAGCACGAGACGCACAGGATCTCATGGCCTATCCGTTTTTCTCCCTCTCCAAATCGCACCGCGTCGCGCCGATCGACTTCGCCGCCGGCAATGTGTCGATCCGCGTCGAGGCCGTGCCCGATCACGGCATGGCGACCATTTGGGACGCCGACATCCTGATCTGGGCGGCGAGCCAGATCGTCGAGGCGCGTGACGCCGGCCTGCGCACGTCGCGCCTGATGGTCGCCACGCCCTATGAAATTCTCAAATTCATCGGCCGCGGCACGTCCTTACGCGACTATCAGCGCTTGAAGGCCGCGCTCGATCGTCTGCAATCCACGACGGTCTGCACCTCGATCCGCCAATCCGCCGAGGGCCGGCGTCATCGCTTCTCGTGGATCAACGAGTGGAAGGAGCGCACCAACCGCAACGGCAAGCCGGACGGGATCGAGATGATCGTCCCGGACTGGTTTTATCAGGCCGTTCTCGACGATGCGCTCGTGCTGACGATCGACCGGGCCTATTTCGATCTCACAGGCGGGCTCGATCGCTGGCTCTATCGCCTGGTGCGCAAGCACGGCGGGCGCCAGCGCAATGGCTGGCGATTCGACTTTCGCCACCTCCACCAGAAATCCGGCGCGTTGTCACCGTACAAACGCTTCGCCTTCGAGCTGCGCGACATCATCCGTCGCCAGCCGCTTCCCGGCTACACGCTGTTCCTCGAGATCGAGGCCGGCGGCCGAACGTTGCTCGCTTTCGAGCGGACGCCGCCCTGTGGAAAAGCTGTGAAAGGCTTCGTGCCATCGGGAACCCGAAAGCGCGTGCCATCAGGAACCGGCCCCTCGTGCCAACGGGAACCGAAACACGGCCTAACCCACGACAGCAGAACCGAAAATCGCCTCGCTAACTTAGAATCTAACAGAGAATCTAACTTTGAAGAGCGCGCGCGAGAGGTGGAAAACCTCGTCCGGCAGGCCGCGAACGCGCTAAGCGCCGCTGGCAAGCGGCGCACCAGCAGCGCCGCTCTTACCAACGCTGGCGCGGCGAGAAACGGGACCTCCGGCCCTCCGCAGCTTCCCTTCGGTCCACGCCCGGGAGGCCGCCGATGATCGTGGCCTTCCTCAACCAGAAGGGCGGCGTCGGCAAGACGACGCTGGCGCTGCACCTAGCCGGCGAATGGGCCGGTAGGGGAAAGCGGGTCACGCTCGTCGATGCGGACCCCCAGGGTTCGGCGCTCGACTGGTCGCAGCAACGCGCCCGCGAGCACGCGCCGCGCCTGTTCGGCGTCGTCGGCCTGGCGCGCGACACGCTCCACCGTGAGGCGCCCGAGCTGGCGCGCGATGTCGATCATGTGGTGATCGACGGGCCGCCGCGCGTCGCCGGGCTGATGCGATCCGCGCTGCTCGCCGCCGACCTCGTGCTGATCCCCGTGCAGCCGTCGCCGCTCGATGGTTGGGCCTCGGCCGAGATGCTGGCGCTCCTGTCGGAGGCGCGCATCTATCGGCCGGAGCTTCGCGCTCGCTTCGTCCTCAATCGCTGCGGCGCGCGCACCGTGATCGCCCGCGAGACGGCCGAGACGCTCGCCGACCACGATCCGCCAGTGCTGCGCACGGCGATCGGACAGCGCGTCATCTACGCCGACGCCGCGCAATCGGGCCGGCTCGCTTTCGAGATCGACGACGACGGACCCGCCGCGCGCGAGATCGCGGCGCTCGTCACCGAGCTCGAAAGGATCTCACCATGAGCGAGCGATCCGAACGGCGCGGCTTTGCGGCACGTCCGACCAATCAAGAGGCCTGGATCAAGGCCGCAGATGCCACCGCGCCGCGCGCGCCGGACGATGAAGCCTTCACCGCCCGCATGACGATCGACGTCACGCCCGCCTTACGTGGACGGATCAAGATCGCTGCCTTCCGGCGCGGCGTTACCGTTGCCGACATGCTGCGCGAGATGCTCGCGCGCGAATTCCCACACATCGAAGGAGACCCCTCATGACCGGCGCCGCGGCCCCCCGCGCGCGCGGCGGCCCGACGCCGACCGCACGCCACCAAGACAATCTCACCCATGTCGAACTGACCTGGGTTGAGAAGAAGATCGAGAACTGGATCCGCTTCGGCACGCACGCCCACGAACAGATTCTCGATCGCCGTCGGCGTGTCCTGTCTTTTCGCCCCGGCGCGGTCTTCGCCTTCGTGCGCTGGGCCTCGAATGACTTCGGAACGATCATCTCGCGCATCGACGTCGTGCGCTCGGTTGCGCGCGGCGAGACGTACCAGACGCTGCCTTTCGTTCGTCCTGGCGGCGAAATCCTGCTGAAGGTCGAGAGCTGGCCCAGGGTCGAGCGCGTGCTGCAGGCGATCGACGCCATCGAGCGCATCGGCATCGATCCCGAAGCGGTTTCGCCCGATCATTGGCGTCACGTCCACAACCGGCTCGCTGCTGGACACGAGCCGCGCACCTACACGCTCGACCATCATCGCGCATTCCTGCTGCGCCGAAAGGCCGAGTCGTGAGCCGCGCCGGACTTCTCCTGGCGACGACGCTCGCCGCGCTCAGCGTCGGCTATCCCGGCCTCACGCCGATGCCCATCAAGCTGATCTGGAACGCATCGGCGAGCGCGCCCATCGGGTTCTATTCGATCGACTTCGACGGGCCGCTCGACGTTACCGATCTCGTTGCGGTCGATGCGCCCGAGCCGCTCGCGACATTCCTCGCCGAGCGCGGCTACCTGCCCAAGGGCGTGCCGCTGATGAAGCGCATCCTCGCCGTCTCCGGGCAGACCGTTTGCCGTTCGAACCTCACTATCACCGTCGATGGTGTGGAGGTCGGTGCGGCACTGGAGCGCGATCGCGCAGGCCGCGATCTTCCCGTCTGGCAAGGCTGCCGCCGGGTCCAGACTGGCGAAGTCTTCCTCATGAACTGGCAGGTCCGCGACAGCCTCGACGGCCGCTACTTCGGCCTGATCTCGACCGACCAGATCATCGGCCGTGCCGTCCCACTGTGGACCGATGAAGACGGCACCGGCCGCTTCGAATGGCGTGCGCCGACACGCTGACCGCCTTCCCATTCGGCGGGAGCGGTGCTCGCCGATGGCTGTCCCAATCCCCACCGCGAAGGAGACTGACATGCCCCAGATTGGCGAATTCACGCGCGACGAGACCGGCTTCGTCGGGCATCTGACGACGCTGGTTTTGAACCAGGACGTCATAATCATCGCAGCCGAACCGACCGAGGTTGAGAACGCACCGCAGTATCGCGTGCATGTCTTCGACGGCATGAACAATGAGCCGGGCGCGGAGATCGGCGCCGGATGGAAACGCTCCGGAGAGAAGGCCGGCGAATACGTCGCGCTGCTGATCGACGATCCGACATTCCCGCACCCGATCCGCGCCAACATGTTCCGCGACGACGATGGCGGCTCGGCCTGGTCGCTGCATTGGTCGCGTCCGCGCGATCGCGGCGAGAAGGACTGAGCGATGCTTGGCTCTCGTCAACCGAGGAGCCGTTCGATTGCGTCCGGGCCGCGCTGCGCTGCCCGGCGCATGGCTCTCCTCCTCCTTTCCGGCCTTAGCCTCGCGAGCATCATGCCGGCGATCACGATGGCGCAGGACTTGGGCGCCGATCGACCGTCGCCACGCGATCCCTATGGCGATCATATCGCCGAGGCTTCGCGGCGCTTCGGCGTTCCGATCGCATGGATCAGGGCGGTGATGCGTGCCGAAAGTGCAGGCGATCCACGCGCCCTTTCGCCGAAGGGCGCGATGGGCCTGATGCAGATCATGCCGCCCACTTGGGCAGGCTTGCGCCTTCGCCACCGTCTCGGCGCTGATCCTTATGATCCGCATGACAACATCATCGCCGGCGCCGGCTACATCCGCGAGCTGTTCGATCGCTACGGATCGCCCGGCTGGATCGCGGCCTACAATGCCGGTCCTGGTCGTTACGAGGACTCGCTGAAGGGCCGGGCGCTGCCCGCGGAAACGCGCGCCTATGTCGCCATCGTCGCGCCGTCGGTGACCAGCGGCGATGCGACTTGGCCGATCGTGGCCGCCGCGGCCGATGCACTCGCCTGGACACGCGCGCCGCTGTTCATCGCGCAAGCTGAGCGCATATCGATACCCGTTCCCGTACCGGCCGAGCGCGCTTCCGATGCCGCGATGACGACATCGTCCGTGCGCGATGTTTCCGCCATCGAGCCGCAGTCGGGCGGGCTGTTTGTCCCGCGTTCGGGCCAAAGGAATGCGCCATGAGCAGCCCGGTTCCTGATCGCACGATAGCGTGCTCAAGCGCGTCATGGTGTGCGTTGAGGGTAGAGGCAGGCAACACGACCGGACGATGGCAGGATAAAAGGCCGCGAGGTGCGGCTTGGGTCGGTTGTGGTTTTTCAATAGGTTATGAGGCGATTTCGCGATGTGCGGGATTTCCCCGCACCTCACGACTACGCCGATTTTCCTGCGATTTCCTGTGCTTGGCGCGATGTGCGAGGCATCAGCCATGACCGGCGACAGTGATTTCCGCATCCGGCCGGGCCGCATCCGCTCGACCCGTGCGCAGCAGGCTCGTCCCTTCATCGCGCAGGCTCTCGCCGCGGCGAAGAAGGCCGGGGCCGGCGTCTCACGCTCCGGCCGGATCGTGTCCGGCAACCGCTCGCGCTTCGGGCGGGGCCAGCGTGCGAGCATCCAGGCGAACCGGCTGCTCACCGCGCGAACGCGCGGCGCTGTCATCAAGGCGCGCGTCGTGCGCCAGACATCGCGCTCGGCGCCGCTCGCGACCCACCTCAATTATCTGCGCCGCGAAGGCGTGACCCGCGATGGGGAGAAGGCCCATCTCTTCGGTCCCGGGGGCGACGACGCCGATCCGAAGGCCTTTGCGGAACGGTGCCAGGACGACCGCCACCATTTCCGGTTCATCGTCTCGCCCGACGATGCGCCCGACATGGCCGACCTGCGGTCCTTCACCCGCGATCTCGTCACGCAGATGGAAAAGGATCTCGACACCCGCCTCGATTGGGTGGCGGTCGACCACTGGAACACCGAGCATCCCCATGTCCACCTGATCGTGCGCGGGGTCCGTGACGACGGGCAGGACCTCGTCATCTCACGCGACTACATCAAGGAAGGAATGCGCGACCGCGCGCGTGACCTCATCACGCAGGAATTAGGGCCGCGCACCGACCTCGACATCCAGCGCAGCCTGAAACGCCAGGTCGATGCCGAGCGCTTCACGCAGCTTGACCGCCAGCTTATCCGCGATGGCCATGCCACGGGCGTCATCGAGACGGCGATCGATCCGAACGTCCGGCTCGACGAATTTCATGCGCTGAAGGTCGGACGGCTCCGCAAGCTGGAAACACTCGGCCTCGCCGAGCAGGTCGGCCCCGGTCAATGGGCGATCGACACGAAGGCCGAGGCGACTCTGCGTGAACTCGGCGAGCGCGGCGACATCATCAAACGCATGCACCGGGCTTTGACGGATCGCGGCATCGAACGCGGCTCGGCGGGCTATGTGCTCGCGGCCGAAAGCCTCGATGCGCCCGTGATCGGCCGATTGGTCGATCGCGGTCTTGATGACGAGCTGAAGGGCTCCGCCTACGCCGTGGTCGACGGCGTCGACGGCCGCACCCATCACATCAAGCTGCCCGATCTCGAAGCCGCCGGTGACAGCGCGGCGGGTTCGATCGTCGAGTTGCGTGCGTTCGATGATGCACAGGGACAGCGCCGGGTCGCAATCGCCGTCCGCTCCGATCTCGATATCGATCGTCAGGTCACGGCAACCGGCGCGACTTGGCTCGATCGGCAGAACATCGCGCGCGAACCTGCCGCCCTGTCCGAGGCCGGCTTCGGCGCCGAGGTACGGCAGGCGCTGGATCGACGCGCGGATCATCTGGTCGGACAGGGCTTCGGCGAGCGACACGGCCAGCGTGTCACCTTCAATCGCGGGCTGATCGACACGCTGCGCCGTCGCGAGCTGGAAGCGGCCGGCGAAAAACTCTCCGCCGAAACAGGCCAGCCGTTCAATCGCGCGGGAAGCGGCGAGTATGTTGCCGGCACCTACCGCCAGCGTTTGGCACTCGCCTCCGGCCGCTTTGCCATGCTGGACGACGGCCTCGGCTTCCAACTCGTGCCCTGGTCACCCTCTCTGGAAAAGCACCTCGGCAAGCATGTTTCCGGCGTCGCCCGCGATGATGGCGGCATCGACTGGAGCTTTGGCCGCAAACGAGGGCTCGGCCTCTAACCTCTCTCCGAAAGGACCGTTCCAATGTCCGCCACGAAGATCCTATGGGGCCAGATCCTCACCGTTTTCCTGATCGTCCTCGCCACCACTTGGGGCGCAACGGAATGGGTGGCTTGGCGATTGGCGTTCCAGCCGGAGTTGGGCGCGCCGTGGTTCACGCTGTTCGGCTTTCCTTTCTATCTGCCACCCTCCTTCTTCTGGTGGTGGTACGGCTTCGACGCCTACGCACCCGCGATCTTCGTCGAAGGCGCTTTCATCGCGGCGTCCGGTGGCTTCATCTCGATCGCCGTCGCCATCGGCATGTCGGTCTGGCGTGCACGCGAGGCCAAGAAGGTCGAGACCTATGGCTCGGCGCGTTGGGCCGAGAAGAAGGAGGTGGAGACGGCCGGCCTTCTCGGTCCCGATGGTGTCGTGCTGGGACGCTACGAGCACGCTTATCTGCGCCATGATGGGCCTGAACATGTTCTGTGCTTCGCGCCCACCCGAAGCGGCAAGGGTGTTGGCCTCGTTGTGCCCTCGCTGTTGACCTGGCCGGGCTCGGCGATTGTTCACGACATCAAGGGCGAGAACTGGCAGCTCACCGCCGGCTTCCGCGCCAGGCACGGCCGCGTGCTGCTCTTTGACCCGACCAACACAAAATCCGCTGCCTACAATCCTCTGCTCGAGGTGCGCCGCGGCGAATGGGAGGTTCGCGACGTCCAGAACATCGCCGACATCCTGGTCGACCCAGAAGGGTCGTTGGACAAGCGGAACCATTGGGAAAAGACGAGCCATGCGCTGCTAGTCGGCGCGATCCTCCACGTCCTCTATGCGGAAAAGGACAAGACTCTGGCCGGCGTCGCGGCGTTCCTCTCTGATCCGAAGCGACCAATTGAATCCACCCTCGATGCGATGATGAAGACGGCGCATCTCGGCGACGCCGGACCGCATCCCGTGATCGCCAGCGCCGCACGCGAGCTCCTCAACAAATCCGACAACGAACGCTCAGGCGTGCTCTCTACCGCCATGTCGTTCCTGGGACTCTATCGCGATCCCGTCGTCGCCGAAGTGACGCGGCGCTGTGACTGGCGGATCTCCGATATCGTGGGCGGAAAATACCCGGCAACACTCTATCTCGTCGTGCCACCATCCGACATCAACCGCACCAAACCGCTTATCCGACTGATCCTCAATCAAATCGGCCGACGCCTGACCGAGGATCTGCAAGCAAAGGGCGAACGCCATCGTCTCCTGCTGATGTTGGACGAGTTTCCGGCGCTGGGGAGGCTCGACTTCTTTGAGTCAGCACTGGCCTTCATGGCCGGCTACGGTCTGAAGAGCTTCCTGATCGCGCAATCCCTAAACCAGATCGAAAAGGCCTACGGGGCGAACAATTCGATCCTCGACAATTGCCATGTGCGCGTCAGCTTCGCGACCAACGACGAGCGTACCGCCAAGCGCGTTTCGGACGCCCTCGGCACCGCCACCGAGATGAAGGCCATGAAGAACTATGCCGGCCACCGGCTGTCCCCCTGGCTTGGCCATCTGATGGTTTCGCGCTCGGAAACAGCTCGGCCACTGCTCACACCTGGCGAAATCATGCAGCTCCCTCCCACCGACGAGATCGTCATGGCGGCGGGCACGCCGCCGATTCGTGCGAAGAAGGCGCGCTATTACGAGGATGCTCGGTTCAAGGAACGCCTGCTGCCGCCGCCCGCGCTCACAACGTCGCAGCAAGGACAGCCCGACGATTGGACCACGCACCAGTTGCCAGCCCGACCACAGATTGCCGAGGCCACCTTGCTAGCGCAGCCCGCCGATGAAGATCCAACCGAGTCGGAACGCCGCCAGCAACCGGAACTCAATCGGGTGAACCCCGTCGAGAAGAAAGTGCCAATCGACAACCCGTTCGAGATCGATACCGATCGGGACGAGTCTGACGACGATGCCGTGCGCACCAGCCGTATGAACCGGCTCATGCAGGGCGTCGCGCGCCAGGTCTCGCTCGACCCCGGTGACGGCATGGAGCTGTGAGACGCCCGTGACGAAACCACCCCGCAAGCAACGCCTCTCCGTCTATCTCGACCCCTCTGTCATGAACCGGCTCGCAGATCACGCCGCGCGCCGCGACCATTCGCGATCGTTGGTCGCGGAGGCGGCGATCGAGTCATTCCTCTCACCCGATGCCGCCGAACGCCAGGAGGCCGTCATCACGAAACGCCTCGACCAGCTCGACCGACGCATGTCGCGGATGGAGCGCGATATCGGAATATCGGTCGAGATGCTCGCAGTCTTCGTGCGCTTCTGGGTGACCACCACACCGAGTTTGCCAGAACCTGCTGCGCAGGCCGCGCGCGCCAAAGCTGGCGAACGCTATGATCAGTTTGTCACAGCTCTCGGCCGCCGTCTCGCGAAGGGCCCGAAGCTTCATCAGGAGATTTCTGAGGACGTTGATGGCGAGGCAGAATAGCTCGTCAGATCGCGCACGCTCCTGCGTGAGCCCAAGCTGCTCTCCAAGGCCGCATTGAAGTCAGCAATAATCGACTGCCTCTCAATCCCTTATTCGTTCCAATCTCTCGGACATCCGCCCGAGTTCAAGCAAGGATGCCGCCTCCATCTTCCGCATGATCTGCGCCCGACACACCTTCACCGTGATTTCGCTGAGTGCAAACTTCGCAGCAATTTGCTTTGTGAGTTTTCCATCAAGTATCATGTCCATAACTTGGCGCTCGCGAACAGAAAGCGAATCGTACCGCGCGCGAAGATCAGCTGTCATTGTCTTCTCGTTTCGTCGGATTTGCGAAGTCTGGAGACCGAGATAGATCGCATCAAGTAGGTCTTGGTCCCTAAACGGCTTGGTCAGAAATTCGATCGCGCCAAACTTCATAGCCCGGACCGACATCGGGATATCCCCGTGCGCCGTAATGAACACGACCGGGATCTCCACACGCGTTCTGAAAAGCTCTTGTTGGAAATCCAAGCCGTTCTGACCCGGCATTCTAACGTCCAATACCAAGCAAATCGGCGTATCAGGAATCGACCACGCCAAAAACTCGTGCGTAGACGCAAAGGTGTGAATATCAAGTCCGACAGAACTCAGGAGATTTCTGAGCGCTTCACGCACGGAAAGATCATCGTCGACGACGGCTACCGTGCCGCCCACAACGACGGGCTGTTTCGACTGTCTCATAGTATTTTCTCCCTGTCGCCAGGCAGAGTAAAACAAAAGGTAGCGCCGCGCGGATTGGTCGGCTCAGCCCAAATATTACCGCCGTGAGATTCAATAATTGATCGGCATATTGAAAGTCCAATTCCCATGCCATCGCTCTTGGTGGAGTGAAAGGCATCGAAAAGATGCCTTACGAAGCCAGGATCGATACCGCCTCCCGTGTCTTCTATCGTGATCATCACGCCGGACGCGCTTGATTTAGCGGAGTTTATTCGAATCTCACGAACACTGCTCTGCAGCGTACCCATCGCATCTATCGCGTTCACGAGAAGGTTGAGTGCAACCTGTTGAAGTTGAATACGATCACCGAAGATCATGGGCAGATCACTCGACAGGTTCGTATAAACGGAAACTCGGCTTTCTCGGAAACGGCTTTGCAAAAGCCCCAGCACCTCTCTGATTACGACGTTGATCTCAATCCAGGACCTCTTTGGTTCTGCACGCATAGACAGCGCTTGGACGCGCTTGATGATTTCACTTGCTCGGTTTGCGTCGCTGACGATGCTATCTATCGAAGACGCGGCTTTTTCTAGGTTCGCGGGATCTCCGTGAATCCAGCGTGTACATGCATTGGCGTTGGTCACGATTGCGGCGAGCGGCTGATTGACCTCATGGGCGATTGAGGCAGCGATCTCGCCGAGAGTCGTGATCCGAGCGACGTGCGCAAGGCGGGTCTGCGCCTGTTCGGCCGCCACACGAGCGGTCTCCATCTTGACAGCGAGATAGGTCGTTGCCGCGATCGCCAGCAGGCTGATCGAGGTGTTGACGACTCCGGTTCCGAAGCTTCCACTCGGCGTCAGGATGTAGCTCGCGATCGTCAACGCGATGCATATTCCAGAGACCGTGCCCATGCCCCGCGTGTGGCTGAAGCGAGCCGACAATAGAACGACAATCACATAAAACGTCGCAGCGGATATCTCGTAAGGGGTTATGGTGTCGATGATGAAGATGCCGATAGTGAGGATGCCGATCAGCAAGGGAAGCGTTCCAGACCTAACGAGGCGCCATAGCCCATCGATGAACGTCAGTAGTTCCCTTGAACGGGTGCCGAGCGGGTATCGATGCGTCAAGTTTGCCTCGTGATCTATAGGATCGACGTGGGCAGGCTGATTGACTGGTGTTTTTTGTGGAGCCATCGCAGTTCACTTGATGTAGGTGTGCAAAACGTCGACTAATTCGAGCGCGGCATTACGTTCAGCTTCTGTGGGCGTGCGGTTCGCATCGACCATATGCGCTTGAATGTGCCCATTGACGACTTCGGCCATGATTCCGTTGATCGCACCGCGCGTGGCCGTGACTATCCGCATCACGTCGCCGCAACTCTCATCCGCGATGAGGGCCCGTTCAATCGCATCGACCTGACCTCGAAGGCGTCGGACCCTATTCAGCAGCTTCTGCTTCTCAGCCACCGCATGCGCCATCGCGTCCCTCCGCTATACCCGGGTATAGTTGTAATATACCCCCCAGAGTATATATGAATGTCGCGCGAAGTGAAGACCGGCAGGGTTGTTCGCGTCGTGGTCCAGTTCGTCGTGAATTGGATCCGGATTGGCACAGCAGAGGATCATATGAACCCGCGATCTAGCAACGACCCCTCGGAGGGAGATAGTAGGCGTCAGTCACCTGCTATCGACGCTCCGCTGGGTTGCATCATCGCTCGGGTCGGTTCTGCCGACGTAACTGCGCCAGCACTTCGACGCTGAGCACCGTCCGTCCAGGCCACCCGGGTTCGAGCAACTGCTTGAACAGACGGAGGTGGCCATGGCCGCTCATCTCAACATCGACACACGTCGGGCGCCACCGGTGGTCGCCCATGATGATATTCAATTCGCCGGGGTGTTTCCCGGCTTGAAATTGGGCGCTCGCAACTTGGCGAGACCAAAGCTTCTTGCCCATTGGCATCAGGAATCCGATGGCCGGCTGATTGGGGGCTGGCAATTGGAGACATCCGCCACTCTGAAGAATCCTGACGATTGATCATAGCGACACACGGCAATGCCGTGCGCAGCGTAGCGCTGCTGTTGGCAGCAAAGTTCAAACGAAGGGATTAACTAATGAATGCAGTGGTGGCTTTGCTGCCTGCGCGCCCCGCAGGCACTAATACGACTTGCGCGAATACTATCTTCGCCAACGATTTAGAGCAGCTCTACAACGCGCTGAATGATGTGACATTGACGGAGCATGCTCGCACGGCAGAGCTGATGAATGCCGGATTGCGGAAGATCTCGCAGAAGGTTGTCGAGGAGGCTGCCGAGGTCGCTCTCGAGGCGGTGAGGAAGCGGACCCAAAAGACGGTCAGCGAAAGTGCCGATCTTCTCTATCACTTGGTCGTTCTGTGGCACGCACTCAATATTGAACCCAGCGAAGTCTGGGCCGAGATGCGGCGCCGCGTGGAAAGCATGGGCATTGCCGAAAAGCTTCCTAAGCCGCGTCGGGGAACGACTGATCCCGCCCCGGTCAACGACAGCTCGGAAGGAAATCGCGTACCTGCGCCCTGCATCACCGCCAACTCGCGCGCACCAGCACCGTGTCCCGAAGAGCAGCCCGAAAGGACACGGCCATGCGCCTCCTAGTCTGTGGAGGACGTCACTTCGAGGACGCCGAGATGGTGCATCACGAACTAACTGCACTGCATTGGCGAAAGCCAATCAGCGTTGTGGTCCACGGCAGCATTGCAGGCGTCGGCATCATCGCTGAGGCGTGGGCGCGTCGCCATGGGATCGCTGTGGTGCGTTACCCGCCAAATTGGGAGTTTTACGGCAAGAAGGCCGAAGGGCTGCGCAGCGATTTCATGCTGACAGACAGCCGACCCGACTTTGTCGTGGCTTTCCCAGGGGGGCGCCACACCGCCGATCTCGTCCAACGGGCAATCAACGTCGGGCTCGCCGTGCTCGCCATTCCGCCCAACACGGCTGGAGCTTGCCCAGTCGCAAAGCATCCGCCGCAGCGGGGCCAGCCAACAACCGCTTCGCTCTGATCCAGTGAATTCACCCAAAAACGAGCAAAACTCAACGGAGTTTGAAATGTCCGATACCTCTGCGACATCGCTTGAACAAATCGAATTGGCCTCAAGCGCGCCCGCTGTCCTGGATAGCGCGCATATTGGCGACATCCACGGCGCGTTCGGCACCATCCGGCAGCACGACACCGGTGTACGAAAGACTTGGCGGGCTAGGCTGGCGACCTTGATGGCAATCGTCGGCCCGGGACTGATTGTCATGGTCGGCGACAATGATGCCGGCGCTTTTGGAACCTATACGCAGGCAGGTCAGAACTACGGCACCTCTCTGCTGTGGACGTTGATGCTCTTGATCCCGGTGATTTACGTGAATCAGGAGATGGTGTCACGGCTAGGTGCTGTGACGGGCGTTGGCCATGCACGACTGATATTCGAACGTTTCGGAAAGTTCTGGGGTGCCTTCAGCCTTATAGACCTAGTTCTTCTCAACGGACTAACCATTGTAACCGAGTTCATCGGCATCGTATTCGCACTCCAATATTTTGGTTTGCCAAGAGTTCCGGGACTGATTGTCGCGGCGGTGCTCATAGTGGCCGCCGTCAGCACCGGAAGTTTCAAGCGGTTTGAACGCTTCGCGATGGTTTTGGTCTTTGGCAGTCTGTTGCTAATACCTGTGCTCCTCGCCATCCATCCACCAATCGGTGAGATCGCCCATGGACTGCTCGTGCCGCAATGGCCCGCTCACTCCGACATGGCGGCAGTCATGCTGCTTGTCATTGGCATCGTTGGCACGACCGTCGCACCTTGGCAGCTCTTTTTCCAACAAAGCTATGTTGTCGATAAGCGGATCACGCCCGCCTTCAACGGCTACGAGAAAGTCGATCTTTGCCTCGGGATCCTCCTGGTAGTAATCGGCGCCGTTGCCATGATGGCGTTCTGTGCCGCATTGTTTGCCGGACGGCCGGAATTCGGCAATTTCACGGATACAGGTGCGGTGCTTACGGCGCTGGACAAATATGTGGGTCCATATTCGGCGACGATTTTTGCAATCGCTCTTTTGGATGCTTGCCTCATCGGCGCAGCAGCCGTCTCGCTCTCGACGTCTTATGCGATCGCCGACGTCCTCAGGGTGAGGCACTCATTGCATCGCAAAGTCACGGATGCCATCGGATTCTACGTTGCTTACGGGATTCTCATATTCATTGCCGCAGGCCTTGTTGCCTTCGCAAGTGATGCGCTGCTGGGCCTCTTTGTCAGTGCCGTGCAGGCTCTCGCTGGCGTGCTGCTACCAAGTGCCACGGTCTTCCTGCTCCTCCTTTGCAACGACAAGGCGGTTGTCGGCCCCTGGTCCAACGGTCCTAAGCTCAATGTATTCACCGGAGCAATAATCTGGTCCCTTGTGTTGCTCTCGATCATCCTCACCGTGGCGACCGTCTTCCCAGATGTGGCTGACAGCACAATTCTGAAAATACTGATTGGCGGCTCTTTGCTGGGGCTTTGCGGGTTCGTCTTTTCGTTCGCAGCACGCAAGCGTAGTTATGACGTGCCCGCTGCCGCATATGGCAACGATCAAGATCACCGCTTCGCCAAGATGACGATGCTCGAGCGCCGGAACTGGCGCATGCCGCCGCTTAATCGGCTGCCTGCCCTGCATATGACGTTGATGACGAAGGTCTGGATGGGCGTGCTACGCGGCTATCTTCTGATTGCTGTCGCGCTGATCGGCTTCAAGGTCTTCGTCGCCGCGACCGGCGTCGAGGTCAGCATCCCCCAGATCGGCGGAACGCCAACCAGCAACGACGCTGCTACAAGCAATACCGGCTCGAAGTAGCACGCAAGAAGGCGGGTGACGACGTTGACGCACGGGCGCGAGCACCGACATGTCCGCAATAGCCTCGCGGACGTTGCTATACCCCGCGTCGTCGCCTGCCAACCAAAACGAAAAGGAAACAATCTGAATAGACAAAACTCTTTTGTTCTAACTAGCTGATGGGGGCGCCTCATGTCTGAACAATTCAAGACTCTTCCCGAACGCATCCAGGCGCTTTCCGATGCAACTTCTTGTAGTTCTTTTTCGCTGACCTCAGTCGAGCAGACCAAGGGCTTTCAGATTATCGCTTTTGTCGACAGCTGTTTCGGCGATTCTCAATGCGAGATCGATGCTTGCGGATTGATCGCCGCTATGCTGATCGCTTTTGCCAAAGCGCGCAGCGATCCGTTCACGTTTCATTATTTTGCAACGCGTGCTCTCCATGACGGACTAGAACGTTGCATCGCTATCCTTGTCCAACGCGGCGAAAGGCTGCCCGTTGTCGCCTATGCGCTCATCGCAAATTATATCCGCTGGACGGCTCGACGCCGAGAGATGGCTTTAGCCGCGGCGTTTGAGCGTCTGCGCCTTTATCCGACACTTCCAAACATGTTGATCTGGCCGCCGAAGCGCACGCCAGGATAGCGTGCCAGCGCCTGAGATTCATCGAACAAAAAAAAGCCGTGGCAGATTTTCTCAAAGGAGACGCAAAACAATGAGTAATCAGCTATCGCATTGGCCTCCGCCACTTCGGATCCGCCTTCTGCTTTTTGTGGTGTCTCGCATCGAACACTTTCTCCTCTTAAGGTGTCCGAAAGGTCGCATCAGGCGATTGGGATTGGCTTGGGTCGACCAGATTCATGCGCGCGTGCGCAAAAAGCTCAGCCGTGCAGAGCTACCCGAAACGCGTTGATGTTTCTTCCGCGTTCGATCGCGCGTCAAATAGCCTTGAATCAGCGCTGAATGGTGAGGAAGCCTACAAATCTCTTTCCGCGCCGATCGGTCCGTCACCGTGATCTATAATCGACGAGGGCTTCATTGCGCCGCGCCGGTGTTAAACTGTCAAGGAGGGCGTTGGCCTTCTCAATTACCTTGCTGCCGATCTCGCGCTGTTGCCCTTGATTGGCTTTTCGGGCGCCCTCGGCGAACACCGATTCCGCGGGGAGTACCGCCGCAGCAAATGCGGCGGCGGCCAAAACCGATCTAAGAAACATAGGCTACTCTACTCGGCTGGGGTTCATGGCTGCAAAGATGCTATCGTACGTACCGTCCCGTTCAGCCTAACGCCGTGCATGATCCCGATTAAGAAGGATCTCACCCCCCGGATGATCTCCGCGATCGAGGATGTCCATCACCTCCACAACAAATGCATTGAGCGGTCATTGTGCGAGGATCAGACGCTTGCGCAGAGCCGGTCAAGCTCCGCGAGCGTATTGGCGTATCGTGCGTCCGACACCGCCGTTCTCCTGTATTTGCACGCTACACTACTACGTCGATGAATCTTTGTTGAATCGCCCCGAAATCTGGCCCCTTTAATCATCCCCGTCTGGGGAAGGACTGTATCGGCCCCGATAGAAACGGGGCACTATGACAGCATCACACCACAATTCGGAAGGCCTCGCGCGCGGCGCAAGGATGCTGCGCACTGCGCTCGGTCCTGCAATCGCGCGCTATCTTGATGACGCCAGCATCGTCGAGGTGATGCTCAATCCCGATGGGCGCCTCTGGATCGACCGACTCTCCGAAGGACTTTCCGATACCGGTGAGCGGCTGTCACCAGCGGACGGCGAACGTATCGTTCGCTTGGTTGCGCACCATGTCGGAGCCGAGGTTCATGCTGGTGCTCCTCGGGTATCCGCAGAGTTGCCTGAAACCGGCGAGCGGTTCGAAGGCCTGCTGCCACCCGTCGTCGCTGCCCCCGCATTCGCGATCCGTAAGCCCGCTGTCGCGGTGTTCACGCTCGACGACTACGTCGCGGCCGGCATCATGTCAGCGACGCAGGCCGAGATACTCCGCCGGAGTGTCTCCTCACGCGCCAACATCCTCGTCGCCGGCGGGACATCCACCGGCAAGACGACGCTGACAAACGCGTTGCTCGCCGAAGTTGCGAAGACCGCCGATCGCGTCGTCCTCATCGAAGACACCCGCGAACTGCAATGCGCCGCGCCGAACCTCGTGGCGATGCGAACAAAAGATGGCGTTGCCTCACTTTCCGATCTCGTTCGCTCTTCGCTGCGTCTGCGGCCCGATCGCATACCCGTTGGCGAAGTGCGCGGCGCCGAAGCGCTCGAACTGCTCAAGGCCTGGGGCACCGGCCATCCTGGCGGGGTCGGCACCATCCACGCCGGCAGCGCGATCGGCGCACTGCGCCGCATGGAGCAGCTCATTCAGGAGGCAGTCGTCACGGTCCCGCGCGCATTGATCGCGGAAACGATCGACCTCGTTGCCGTCCTCTCCGGTCGCGGGTCCGCGCGGCGACTCTCCGAACTCTCGCGCGTCGAAGGCCTCGGTCTCGACGGCGACTACCGCATCGCGCCGGCCACCACGGATGGCGACGGCAGCTCGAGCTTGTTCGTCCCAGCACCTGAAGGAGAAAGCCTGTGATCCAACGCCTGCGGCGCGCGCGCCATCATCTCGTCTTGACCGTTTCCATCGCCACTCTGTCGGCGGTGATGGCAGCCCCCGCTCACGCTTCCGGTTCGTCGATGCCGTGGGAACAGCCTCTCCAACAGATCCTGCAGTCGATTGAAGGTCCCGTGGCGAAAATCATGGCGGTGATCATCATCATCGTTACCGGCCTGACGCTGGCCTTCGGCGATACCTCCGGCGGCTTCCGCAGGTTGATCCAGATCGTGTTTGGTCTCTCGATTGCCTTCGCCGCGTCGAGCTTCTTCCTGTCGTTCTTCTCGTTCGGCGGCGGGGCGCTGGTCTGATGACGGGCGCTGTCGATCAGGGCGGCGACGTCCCAGGCTATACCGTCCCCGTTCACCGGGCACTGACCGAGCCGATCCTGCTCGGCGGCGCCCCACGGGCTATCGCCATCATGAACGGGACGCTCGCTGGCGCGGTCGGCCTAGGGCTTCGCCTCTGGCTGGTGGGGATCGCGATCTGGGCGATCGGCCACGTCACCGCGGTGTGGGCTGCCAAGCGCGATCCGCTCTTCGTCGACGTTGTGCGCCGCCATCTGCGCGTCCCCGCACACCTTTCGGTCTGAGGGGAGCGCGGCCATGATGAACCTTGCCGAATATCGCAATCGCAACAGCCGCCTGGCCGACTTCCTCCCCTGGGTCGCGCTGGTGGGCTCCGGCATCGTCCTCAACAAGGACGGCAGCTTTCAGCGCACCGCGCGGTTTCGCGGCCCCGATCTCGACAGCGCCGTACAGGCTGAGCTAGTCGCCATCGCCGGCCGCCTCAACAATGCGTTCCGTCGCCTTGGATCAGGCTGGGCAATCTTCGTCGAGGCGCAGCGGCAAGCTTCGAACCTCTATCCCGACAGCCGCTTTCCCGATCCCGCCTCGGCGCTGGTCGACGCCGAGCGCAAAGCGGATTTCGAGGAAGCTGGCGCACATTTCGAGTCGAGCTATTTCCTGACCTTCACCTATCTGCCGCCGGCCGAGGACGCCGCGCGCGCGGAATCCTGGCTCTATGAAGGCCGGGAAAAGTCGGGCCTCGACCCCAACGAGGTGATGACCGGGTTCGCCGATCGCACCGATCGCATCCTGCGCCTGGTCGAAGCCTTCATGCCCGAATGCCGCTGGCTTGATGACGCGGAGACGCTCACCTATCTCCACGGCTGCGTCTCGACCAAACGGCACCGTGTCCGCGTCCCCGAAACGCCGATCTATCTCGACGCGCTGCTCGCCGACCAGCCGCTCACCGGCGGGCTCGAGCCGCGCCTTGGCGCGTCGCATCTGCGCATCCTCACCGTCACAGGCTTTCCAACGGCGACGACACCTGGCCTGCTCGACGAGCTGAACCGTCTCGCATTTCCGTATCGTTGGTCGACGCGGGCGATCCTGCTCGACAAGACCGACGCGACCAAGCTGCTGACCAAGATCCGCCGGCAATGGTTCGCCAAGCGCAAGTCGATCGCCGCGATCCTCAAGGAGGTAATGACCAACGAGGCGTCCGTCCTCGTGGACACCGACGCCGCGAACAAGGCCGCCGATGCCGACATGGCGCTCCAGGAACTCGGCGCCGACTATGCCGGGATGGCCTACGTCACCGCGACGGTGACGGTGTGGGACGAGGATCCGCGCGCTGCCGACGAGAAGCTGCGCCTCGTCGAGAAGGTCATTCAGGGCCGCGACTTCACTGCCATGGCCGAGACGATCAACGCGGTGGACGCCTGGCTCGGATCATTGCCCGGCCACGTCTATGCGAACGTCCGCCAGCCGCCGATCTCCACGCTCAATCTCGCCCACATGATCCCGCTGTCGGCGGTGTGGGCGGGGCCGGAACGGGACGAGCATTTTGCAGCGCCCCCACTGCTCTTCGGCAAGACCGAAGGCTCCACCCCGTTCCGGCTTTCGCTTCACGTCGGCGACGTCGGCCACACGCTGATCGTTGGCCCGACCGGCGCGGGCAAGTCGGTCCTGCTGGCGCTGATGGCGCTGCAGTTCCGACGCTATGCTCGCGCCCAAGTCTTCGCCTTCGACTTCGGCGGCTCGATCCGCGCGGCGGCGCTCGGCATGGGCGGCGATTGGCATGACCTCGGCGGCGATCTCAGTGACGGCGCGACCGATAACGTCAGCCTTCAACCGCTCGCCCGCGTTCACGACGTGCCCGAGCGCGCCTGGGCGGGCGACTGGATCGTATCGATCCTGACCCGCGAGGGCGTGGCGATCACGCCCGAGGTGAAGGAGCATATCTGGACGGCGCTGACCTCGCTGGCATCGGCGCCCGTCGAGGAGCGCACGATCACCGGCCTGGTCGTGCTGCTCCAGTCGAACGATCTCAAACAGGCGCTCAGGCCCTATTGCGTCGGCGGTCCCTACGGCCGGCTGCTCGACGCTGAACGCGAGTATCTTGGCTCGGCGTTCGTTCAAGCGTTCGAGACTGAGGGGCTGATCGGCACCGGCGCGGCGCCGGCGGTTCTCTCCTATCTCTTCCATCGGATCGAAGATCGGCTCGACGGTTCGCCGACTCTTCTCATTATCGACGAAGGCTGGCTGGCGCTGGACGATGACGGTTTCGCCGGCCAGCTCCGCGAATGGCTGAAGACGCTGCGCAAGAAGAACGCCAGCGTCATCTTCGCCACGCAATCGCTCAGCGACATCGACGGCTCGGCCATCGCGCCTGCCATCATCGAAAGCTGCCAGACCCGGCTTCTGCTGCCGAACGAGCGCGCGATCGAGCCGCAGATCACGGCGATCTATCGGCGCTTCGGCCTCAACGACCGCCAGATCGAGATCATCGCGCGGGCAATGCCCAAGCGCGACTATTACTGCCAGTCGCGGCGCGGCAACCGCCTCTTCGAGCTCGGTCTGTCCGATGTCGCGCTCGCTCTGTGCGCCGCGTCATCGAAGACCGACCAGGCGGCCATTGCCCGCATCGTCGCCGAACACGGCCGCGACGGCTTCCTCGCCGCATGGCTCGATCACCGTGAGGTCGGTTGGGCCGCCGATCTCATCCCCACGCTCACCAACAAGGAGACGTCCCAATGAAACTGCGCAATTCCCGCGCAGCGCGTTTTGCTGCCGCGCTGCTGACCGCTCCCGTCGCGCTCGCGCCCATGCTGGCGACGCCCGCTCACGCCATCATCGTATTCGATCCCTCGAACTATGCGCAGAACGTGCTCACGGCGGCGCGATCGCTTCAGCAGATCACCAACCAGATCACCTCGCTTCAGAACGAAGCGCAAATGCTGATCAACCAGGCACGCAACCTTGCGAGCCTGCCGTTCTCGTCGCTGCAACAGCTTCAGCAGTCCGTCCAGCGCACGCAGCAGCTTCTCAACCAGGCGCAGAATATCGCCTACGACGTCCAGCAGATCGACCGGATGTTCCAGCAGAAGTACGGGAACGTCTCGCTGTCCGCTTCGGATCAGCAACTCGTCACCGATGCCCGCTCGCGCTGGCAGAACACGGTCGGCGGCCTGCAGGACGCAATGCGGGTGCAGGCGGGCGTCGTCGGCAACATCGACACCAATCGCACGCAGATGTCGGCGCTGATCGGCCAGAGCCAGGGCGCGACCGGCGCGCTGCAGGCGACGCAGGCCGGCAACCAACTCCTTGCGCTCCAGGCGCAGCAACTCGCGGATCTCACCGCCGTCGTGGCGGCCAACGGCCGGGCGCAGGCCTTGCAGTCGGCCGAGCAGGCCGCCGCCGCCGAACAGGGCCGCGAGCAGCGCCGGCGTTTCCTGACGCCGGGCTCGGGCTACCAGCCCGGCAATGCCCGCATGTTCCCGAACAGCGGCAACTGAGGCTGGCACGATGGACGGCAAGACCCTCGCTCGCGTCGGCGCCATCGTCTTCGTCGCGGTCGCCATCACGGCGACCGCGATCGAGATGAACCGCAAGGACGTTTCGACGGACGTCCTCGCGACGCAGGGCCGTCCGGTCACAACATCGGATCCTCTCGCCGCCGAATTGCTTCGTTGTTCCGAGATCGGCGAGGCCGGCACGCGCGATCCCAATTGCCTGAAGGCATGGGCAGAGAACCGGCGCCGCTTCCTCGGCCAGCCGGCCCCCGTTTCATCACCATCGCCGGTTGCGCCGACCACGCTGTTTCCAAGCGCGCCCGCGTCGGCCGCTCCCATCCACAAAGACAGTGCGCCAGCGGACGTGACCGGGCCTGCGATGCAGGCCGAGCCCGCTCAGCCAGAGGTTCGCTGACATGGGCGGCACCGGTGTCATCGACCATTTCCTCGAGGTCTTCACTCGCTACATCGACGGAGGATTCGGGCTGCTCGGCGGCGAAGTCGGTTTCATCGCCACCACCTTGATCGTCATCGACGTCACGCTCGCCGCGCTTTTCTGGTCATGGGGCGCCGACGACGACATCATGGCGAGGCTGGTCAAGAAGACGCTCTTCGTCGGTGTCTTCGCCTACCTGATCTCCAACTGGAACAATCTCGCCCGCATCGTCTTCGAGAGCTTCGCGGGCCTCGGCCTGAAGGCTTCGGGAACGGGCTTTGCCGTGAGCGATCTCATGCGCCCCGGCAAGGTGGCGCAGACTGGTCTCGATGCCGGCCGGCCGCTGCTCGACTCCATCTCCAGCCTGATGGGCTACTGGTCGTTCTTCGAGAACTTCATCCAGATCGCCTGCATGTTTTTCGCCTGGGCGCTGGTGCTGCTGGCGTTCTTCATCCTGGCGATCCAGCTCTTCGTCACCCTGATCGAGTTCAAGCTGACCACGCTCGCCGGCTTCGTCCTCATTCCCTTCGGCCTGTTCGGCAAATCGGCGTTCATGGCCGAGCGCGTGCTCGGCAACGTCATCTCCTCCGGCATCAAGGTGCTGGTGCTCGCCGTCATCATCGGCATCGGCTCGACGCTGTTCTCCGAGTTCACCTCGGGCTTCAACGGCGCAACGCCATCGATCGACGATGCCATGGCGATCGTGCTTGCCGCGCTGTCGCTGCTTGGTCTCGGCATCTTCGGTCCCGGCATCGCTAACGGCCTCATCTCCGGTGGCCCGCAGCTCGGCGCCGGCGCGGCCATTGGCACTGGTCTTGCCGCCGGCGGCGTTGTCGCAGCAGGCGCGGCCGCTGCCGGCGCCGTCGTGACAGGCGGCGCTGCACTTGCTGGCGGCGCTGCCGCCGCCGCGCGTGGCGGTGCAGCCCTCGCCGGTGGCGCCTCCACCGCCTACAGCCTCGGCGCGGCCGGCCAGGCCGGCGCATCCGGCGTCGCGTCGGGTCTTGGCAGTGTTGCCAGCACCGGCGCGAAGGCGGCCGTCTCACCGCTGAAGCGCGCAGCCGGTCGTGCCGCCGACAGCCTGAAGCAGAGCTATCAGGCCGGTGGCCAGGCCGCGACGGAGATCGCCACCGGCGCATCCGGTGC